>ERZ761602.856-NODE-856-length-60671-cov-10.615992_pt1 | contig 60671 bp, 53 predicted proteins | sample MGYA00512165_ERZ761602 | MGnify/ENA primary metagenome ERZ761602 (study PRJEB28899, sample SAMN02445085) | bioreactor sludge metagenome | biome: EBPR sludge; isolation source: Thorneside wastewater treatment plant | place: Australia: Brisbane, Thorneside... | reverse complement strand
GCATCACCGCGCGCGGCGAACTCTACCCCTGCCTGGGCAACAACGACGCCAGTCATTTGCTGCCGCTGCTGCGCGCCCATCCGACCGACGACCGCCCGCTGCGCGCGGCCATCGTCCATAGCATGGGCATCAAGGCCAAAGGCCACGACTTCAGCAATCAGATGAATACCCCGCAGGTGGTGCGCTTCATGTCCATGACCGGTGGCTGAGCGCTGCTTGCTTCTCCCGCAATGGGAGAAGGGCGTTGCGTGCGTCGCGTAGGCGACTTTCAGATCAAGTAGTCACCCACCACCCACCTTCAAGGCCAGTCGCCATGAGTCTCACTGCCCGTTTCAGCTGCCTGAGCGATTACGACCCCGACGCGCTGTCGGTCGAGCAGGCGCGTGCCTTCATTCGCAGTCAACTGACCCCGGTCGGCACCCGCGAGCGCGTGGCGCTGCGCAGCGCCCTGGGTCGCGTGCTGGCCAGCGACGTGATCGCGCCCTTCAATGTCCCGGCGCACGATAACTCGGCGATGGACGGCTACGCGCTGCGCCATGCCGATCTCGCGGGCAGCGGCGAGACGCGCCTGCGCGTGATCGGCACGGCACTGGCCGGCAAGGTTTTCGCGGGGGCCGTCGGCGCCGGTGAATGCGTGCGCATCATGACCGGCGCACTGCCGCCGGCGGGATGTGACACGGTGGTGATCCAGGAGGTGGTCGAGCTCGACGGCGATCGGTTGATCGTCCCGGCCGGCCAGCGCGCCGGCCAGAATATCCGGCGGGCGGGCGAGGATCTGGCTGCCGGCAAGCCGGCGCTTGCCGCCGGGCGGGTGATTCGCCCGGCAGAACTCGGCCTGATGGCGTCGCTCGGCTGTGCCGAGGTCAGCGTCTACCGCCGTCTGCGGGTCGCTTTCTTCTCGACCGGCGACGAGCTGTGCTCGATCGGTACGCCGCTCGCCGACGGCGAAGTCTATGACAGCAATCGCTACACGATTTTCGGCATGCTCACTCGCCTCGGCTGCGAGGTCCTCGATCTCGGTGTCGTCCGCGACGATCCCGCGACCCTCGAAGCGGCCTTTCGCGACGCCGCCGCCGCGGCCGACGTGGTGATCACCAGCGGCGGTGTTTCGGTCGGCGAGGCCGATTTCGTCAAACCACTGATGGCGCAACTCGGCGAAGTACTGTTCTGGAAGATCGCCATGAAACCCGGCCGCCCGATGGCCTTCGGTCGTCTCGGCTCTCGCGGCGGTGGTGACGAGCACGCGGCCTGGCTGTTCGGCCTGCCGGGAAATCCGGTCGCGGTGATGGCCGCTTTCTACCAGTTCGTGCGCGACGCGCTGCAGCTGCTGATGGGTGCCGACCCGCTGCCCGGCGTGCCGCTGTTGCCGGCGGTGAGCAGCGTGGCGATGAAGAAGGCCCCTGGTCGCACCGAGTTCCAGCGTGGGATTCTCAGCCACGCGGCTGGGCTGTGGAGCGTCCGCCCGGCCGGAGCGCAGGGTTCCGGCGTCCTGCGCTCGATGTCCGACGCCAATTGCTTCATCGTCCTCGAACATGAGCGGGGCCCGGTTGCCGTCGGTGACACGGTGCAGGTGCAGCTCTTTGACGGGCTGGTCTGAGGCGCGTCTTGACTGCTGCGGTTCCGGCAGGTTGGATTGAGCCTGCGCAGCCCAACGATTCCCGTCTGATCGATTGCTTGAATGCGCGGGCGGCCCATGTCCGGCTCCGCGAGCGAGACCTGCCGCACGCAGAGTCGGCCATTCGTTATGCTGCGTGGCGTGCCGAAGAACGCGACGTCATGCTGGTCAACGCGTGAAACTGCTCGTCGATATGAACCTGTCGCCGCGCTGGGTCGGAATGCTGGCCGATGCCGGGTTCGAAGCGGCGCACGGGTCAGCGCGCGGGGCGAAGAATGCGCCAGACTCGGAAATTGTGGCCTACGCCGAACTTGACGATTACGTGGTGCTGACCCACGATCTGGATGTCGGCGTGATTCTCGCCGCTACTCACGGCGAAAGACACAGTGTCGTGCAAATCTGCGCCGACGATGTCAGCCCGGATGTCATCGGCACGTAGGTTGTGGCCGCTTTGGCATAAAGCCGTCCTTCAGCGCACCCTTCCAGCTTGCATAATGGCAGGATGTTTCAAATGGTCACTTAGTCCCAAAAAATAAGCAGACACAAAAGGGCTTAACGCTGATGGCAAGCAATAACGATAAGAATAAATCCCTCGAATCCTGGATCTGGGACGCCGCCTGCTCGATTCGCGGGGCCAAGGACGCGCCGAAATACAAGGACTACATCCTCCCTCTCATCTTCACCAAGCGCCTTTGCGACGTCTTCGACGACGAGCTGAACCGCATCGCCACTGAAGTCGGCTCGCGCAAGAAGGCCTTCCAGCTCGCCAAGGCCGATCACAAGTTGGTCCGCTTCTACCTACCCCTCGTGCCCGACGATCCCGAGCAGCCCGTCTGGTCCGTCATCCGCAAGCTCGCCGACAGGATCGGCGAAGGCGTCACCAGCCACATGCGGGCCATCGCTCGGGAAAACCCGCTGCTGCAGGGCATCATCGACCGCGTCGACTTCAACGCCACCACCCACGGCCAGCGCGACCTCGACGACGACCGCCTTTCCAACCTGATCGAAGCTGTCAGCAGCAAGCGCCTCGGGCTCGACGACGTCGAGGCCGACATCATCGGCAAGAGCTACGAATACCTCATCCGCAAGTTCGCCGAGGGCGGCGGCCAGAGCGCCGGTGAGTTCTACACCCCGCCCGAGGTCGGCACCATCATGTCCCGCGTGCTCGCTCCCGAACCCGGCATCACGGTCTATGATCCCTGCTGCGGCTCCGGCGGTCTGCTCGTCAAATGCGAGATCGCCATGGAGGAAAGCGCCCAGGGCAAAGGGCGCAGCGTCGCTCCGCTGAAACTGTTCGGCCAGGAATACATTCCCGAGACCTGGGCCATGGCCAACATGAACATGATCATCCACGACATGGAAGGTCAGATCGACATCGGCGACACCTTCAAGAACCCCAAATTCCGCAACAAGCAGGGCAAACTCCGCACCTTCGACCGCGTCGTCGCCAACCCCATGTGGAACCAGGACTGGTTCACCGAGGCCGACTACGACAACGACGAACTCGACCGTTTCCCAGCCGGCGCCGGCTTCCCCGGCAAATCCTCCGCCGATTGGGGTTGGGTCCAGCACATGCATGCCAGCCTCAATGCCACTGGCCGCGCCGCCGTCGTCCTCGACACCGGCGCAGCCTCCCGCGGGTCGGGCAATGCCGGCACGAACAAGGAAAAAACCGTCCGCCAGTGGTTCGTCGATCAAGACTTCGTTGAGAGCGTCCTCTACCTGCCCGAAAACCTCTTCTACAACACCACCGCCCCGGGCATCGTGCTGTTCCTCAACAAGGCCAAGTCCAAGGAGCGCCAGGGCAAGGTCTTCCTCGTCAACGCCAGCCAGGTCTTCGCAAAAGGCGACCCCAAGAACTTCATCCCCATTGAGGGCATCCAGCGCATCGCCGACACCCTCATCGGCTGGAAGGAGGAGGAGAAACTCAGCCGCATCGTCGATCACGCCGAGCTTGTGAAGAACGACTACAACATCTCCCCCAGCCGCTACATCCACACCTCAGATGCCGAAACCTACCGGCCCATTGCGGAGATCGTCGAGGAACTGGAGGGCATCGAGGCCGAAGCCAGGGAAACCGACGTGGCCCTGAGGAAGATCCTCAAACAACTGGGCGTGTCGGCATGAAAAAGAAGCCAGACCACAAGGAAACTTCCCTCACGCGTTCCTCCGCGGCGGAATACCTCACCTTCATCACCGCCAAGGGCGAAGGCGGTGTCGAGGCGATCTACGCGGATGAAGACGTCTGGCTCAGCCAGAAAATGATGGCGGTGCTTTATGACGTGGACGTCCGGACGATCAACTACCACCTGCAGAAGGCATTCAAAGACAGTGAGTTGGCGGAAGAATCAGTTATCCGAAAATTTCGGATAACTGCCGCCGATGGCAAAAACTACGACACCGGCCACTACAACCTCTCCGCCATCATCGCCGTCGGCTACAAGGTCAACTCCGAGCGGGCCGTCCAATTCCGCAAATGGGCGACCGCCGTGGTCAAGGAATTCACCGTCAAGGGCTTCGTCATGGACGACGAACGCCTCAAGGCTGGCGGCACCGTCCTGACCAGACAGTACTTCGAAGAACAGCTCCAGCGCGTCCGCGAAATCCGCCTCAGCGAGCGCAAGTTCTACCAGAAGATCACCGACATCTACGCCACCGCCATCGACTACGACCGCAGCGCCACGGCCACCCAGCGCTTCTTCGCCACCGTGCAGAACAAGCTCCACTGGGCCATCCACGGCCACACCGCCGCCGAGGTCATCGTGGACCGGGCCGATGCCGGGAAACAGCACATGGGCCTGACCACATGGAAAGACGCGCCCCATGGAAAGGTCCAGAAGTTCGATGTCAGCGTCGCCAAGAACTACCTGACCGAACCGGAGATGGCGCAACTCTCCCGCCTCGTGAACGCCTACCTCGATGTCGCCGAAGACATGGCGCAGCGGCAGATCCCCATGACCATGCAGGACTGGGAAACACGCCTCAACCGCTTCATCGAAGCCACTGACCGGGAAATCCTGCAGGACGCCGGCAAAGTCACCGCCGAAATCGCCAAGGCCCACGCCGAATCCGAGTTCGAGAAATACCGCATCGTCCAGGATCGCCTGTTTGTCTCGGATTTCGATGCCGAAGTCATGCGAATGGCAAAGAGTGATGAGGAGAGTGGGGACGAGGAAGGCGGTGCGGAGTGAGCGCCGAACGGAGCCAACGGCGCGCGGACATCGCGACCGCCGAAGCTCGCAGAGCGAAGAATGAGACGGCTAGGGTGTTGAAGGAAATTCTGGAGATGATCGGCGTGTGAGCGAGTGGAATCAAAGACTCCTGGGAAGTCTTTGCTCGATCAAAACGGGCAAGAAGGATGTGAACGAAGGATCGCCGGTAGCAACAACGACTCCAAGCTGCTGAAGGAATTCCACCTGGACCCGAAGAAGGAGCGGCAGATCCGCAAGAGCTTCGGCAAGCTCGACCAGCAGCCGAAGATCCTGATCGTCACCGAGAAACTGCTCACCGGCTTCGACGCGCCCGTGCTCTATGCGATGTATCTCGACAAGCCGATGCGTGACCACACCCTGCTGCAGGCCATCGCGCGGGTGAACCGTCCCTACGAGAACGAGGCCCAGGAGATGGTGAAGCCCCATGGCTTCGTCCTCGATTTCGTCGGCATCTTCGATAAGCTCGAAAAAGCACTCGCCTTCGACAGCGATGAGATCAACGCCATCGTCAAGGATCTGAAGCTGCTGAAGGTGCTCTTCAAAAACAAGATGGAGTCCAAGGCCCCGGACTACCTCGGCCTGATCGAGCAGCAATTCAACGACAAGGACGTCGACACCCTCATCGAGCACTTCCGCGATCCCGAGCGGCGGAAGGAGTTCTTCAAGGAATACAAGGAGATCGAGATGCTCTACGAGATCATCTCACCCGATGCTTTCCTGCGCCCGTTTATTGCCGACTATGGGACGTTATCGGCGATCTATCAGGTCGTCAGGAAGGCCTACTCCAGGACCGTGATGGTCGACCGCAACTTCCAGGCCAAGACCAACCATCTGGTGCAGCAGCAGGTAGGTAGCTATGGCGTCGGCGGTCTGGGCGAGATTGTCGCGATCAACGGCAATACCCTTGAGCTGATCAAGAACAAGAACGGCGGGGATGGCGCCAAAGTCATCAACCTGATCAAGAGCATCGAAAAACTGGCAGAGAAAGGCAGCGATGATCCTTACCTCATCGCCATGGCGGAGCGGGCGAGGGCGGTGCAGGAGAGTTTCGAGCAACGCCAGACGAGTACCGCCGAGGCGCTGGAGGCATTGCTCAAGGAAGTTGAAACAAACGAGGCCCGCAAAAAAGAACAGGCGGAGAAATCATTCGATGGGCTGACCTACTTCGTCTATCGCAGCCTACTCGACGCAAAGATCGAGAACGCGGAAGCTGTGAGCCGGAAGATCCGCCAGGCCTTCGCTGATTTTCCAAATTGGAAGCGAAGCGAAAGTTCTCTCCGCGAGCTCAGAAAGAAAGCCACCTTCGCGATCTTCGCCGAAACGGATGACCTCAACAGGGTGACAGCGATAGTGGACGAGCTGTTTACCTTGCTGGAGAAGGCAGATCGGATTTGAAGCGATGACCGCGATCGATCAAAAACACGAGTTTAAGCAACGCGTTCGTCATTGGGCCGAGAAGTTGGACGCGCAGTTTGTCTGGTTGAGCGTGCGCCCGATGCGCAACAAATGGGCTTCATGCACTACCAGCGGCCATCTGAACTTCAATGACGAACTGCTCGGGCTGAAACCCGAGCTATGGGATTACATCATCGTCCACGAGCTTCTCCACCTCTTTGTTCCGAACCATGGAAGACTGTGGAAAAGCCTGATGCGCGCCTACTTGGGTGAGTATGAGGCACATGAGTGCGAGCTCAAGAAGATAGCGCATGACATTTCGCTACAGCGGGCGCGTTGAAAACCTGCTGGTGGAGCACCGAGGCGATGAATGTCTCTTGTGGGTCGCCAGGCGACGATCATGCGGTGAAAGTCAGCGATCAGCAAAGGCTGCTGCATTGCACACGCCCAAATCGATCCCAACTACAAATTGGTGTAGACGTTGTCCCGATCGGCGCACGCAGGCCTCTACATCTGCAGGGGGTCGGCGTAGCCGGTCATTTCCAGGTAGCCGCGGCCGCTGAGGCTGCCTTCCAGACGGACCAGGCCTTCCCAATAGACGACAGGCAGCGGGCGGCTGGTCGATAGTTCCTGATCGTCGAGAATCGGTCGCGTGCGTACGCTCAGTTCGCCGAGCCGGATTTCGATCTGCACTGGGTAGCTGGCGCGGCTGCGCGGCGACGACCAGTTGCGGATCGGCGTGAAGGCGACTTCGTCGGCGGCGAACTGGCGCACACGGCCGTGGGCATCGCGCCAGGCGGCGTGCGCGAAAACAGTCGTGCCTTGCGCGTCGCGCATGCGAAAAGCCATCAGCGCGCCACCGTCGTCGAGGTTGATGCCCACCCAGTCCCAGCCGACGGCGCCGTCGCCAAGAATGGCGGTCGACCATTCGTGATCGAACCAGGCACGGCCGCTGGCCGCCTGGCGCTGGCCATCGAGGACCAGCGAGCCAGCGACCTGCAGCTGTGGCCAGCTGACGTAGTAGCTGCTCAGGTCCGTCGCGTGGCCCTTGCGCGAATAGCCGCCATCGCCCTGCAGCATTAGCGGTTGCGACGGCTTCAGCGTGAAGTCGTACGAGAATTGGGGACTCTGCATCTGCAGCCTGAAAACCTGGCCTGTGCTGCGCTCCTCGCGGTGCATCCGCCAGGCGCCGATGTGGATGTCGCAGTCGCTGGTCGAAAAGCCGGCACCGAGATTGGCGCGCGCGGCGCGTTCGCTGTGCAGCAGACGGTCGCCGGGAATGGTCAGCGCGGCGTGCGCGAACAGGATCTGGCGCGCCGCAAGCGGTGAGCGCAGCGCTTCGGCATTGCCCGGCCGGCTACGAAAGAAAGTCAGTTGAAAGCCGATATCGGCCCGTGGCGAGTCGAGGGCGCCGGTGACGTACCACCATTCGGTGCGGAAATCCGGATGCGCGCCGTGGTCACGCGGGAAAGCCAGTTTGACGCCGCGGCTGACCGGCGCGTAGGCGACCGGCGGGCGCGCGGGTGCCGCCACGGCCAGCGTCGGCAGGAGCAGGGGAGTGCAAAGGAAGCTGCGGCGGCGCACGGGTCGGTTTCCTTTCGCCTACTGGGCGTTGGCCAGAACCTGGGCGACCGGCAGGCGGGTCGCCTGGCGTGCCGCATAGCGACTGGCGAGTACCGCCGCCGCCAGGGTGATCACGGCGCCAGCGAAGACCGCCGTCCAGGGAATCGCCAGCGCCATTCGCCAGTGAAAAGCCTGCGGATTGATGACATGCGTCAGGATGGCGCCGATGGCGATGCCGCAGGCCAGGCCGATGAGCAGGCCGACGCTGGCGATCAGCGCGCCTTCGAGCATCACCGCGTGGCTCAGCATGCGGCGGTCGAAACCGAGCGCGCCGAGTGTTGCCAGTTCACGGGCGCGCAGCCAGACGCTGGCGGCCAGCGTTACCGCCAGTCCGAAGAGGCCGATCAGCATTGCCGCCGCTTCGAGTGCGTAGGTCACGGCGAAGCTCTTGTCGAAAATCGACAGGCTCAAGCGGCGAATCGCGGCGCTGTCGGCGACTTCCAGGCCGTACTGCTCGGCCCAGGGCGCCAGCCAGGCCGTGGCCTGCGCTTGCTGCCCGGGCAACGGCCACAGCGCCAGATCGGTGGGCTGGAAATTGCCGCCGAGTTGCTGATAATCCTCCCTGCTGATGACCACGGCGCCGAACTGCCGGCCGTAGTCGCGCCAGACGCCGCCGATGAAGACTTCGACCTCGCGTCCGAGCAGGGGCAGGCGCAGGGTCTGAGCAGGCGCCAGGCGATAGATTTCGGCCATTGGTTCGCTGATCCAGACGGCGGGCATGGCGGCCGGCGGCGCCAGCAGCGGGCCGGTAAACGGCAAGCGTGCCGCCGGGTCGCGCGGCTCGATTTCGCGTATCAGCAGCGCCACCTGCGGTCGCTGCGGGTCAATGGTCAGCGCAGCGTTGGCCATGCGCTCGACTTTGGCGAAAGGCGCAGCGGGCGCTGCCAGGGCGCCGAGCAGGTCCAGCGGCAGTGGGGTGGCCTTGCTGCGCAGGTAGAGCGGCGCCGGCAGGACGTGGTCAAGCCATTGGTCGACGGCGACGCGAAAGCTGGAGACCATGATCACCATGCTCGCGGTCAGCGCGAAGCTGACGATCAGCCCACTGGCCGCGACCTGCGCCATCAGTGGCGCCTGCGCGACATTCTGCAGCGCGATGCGTTGCGGCGCCGGCAGGGGCTGGGCGCTGAGCCAGCCGAAAAGCAGTTGCGTGAGCAGTGGCGCGCTGGCAATGCCGACGACCAGCACCAGGGCAATCGAGGCATAGCCGGCGAGTGGCAGTTCGAACAGCGGTGGCAGCTGCGCCAGCGCGAATGCGGCTAGTGCCAGCAGCAGCGGCAGCAACGGCAGTCGTCGCACCCAGGAATGCGCATAACGCCAGGATCGCGCGGCGGGCCTTGCATCGGCGGGCGGCCGTTGTGCAAAGCCGGTTTTCAGTGCCTGCGCCAGCGGCTGCATGCGGTTCAGGTAGGCTGGGTAACTGGCGCCGGCCAGGCTGGCCAGGCAGCCGAGCGCCAGGAACAGCAGCGCCGGTGCCAAGGCCGGGACGATCAGCGGTGCGCTGCCGGCGAAGTAGCCACCGCCGAGATCGCCGCCGAGGACCTGCGTGAAGGTGACGGCCAGCGCGTAGCCGAGGGCTAGCCCCAACAGCGATCCGGGCACGCCGATCGCCACGCCTTCGAGAAGGACCTGCAACAGCCGCATGCGTGGCGAAAGACCGAGAACGCCGAGCAGGGCGAACTGCGTCGAGCGCTGGGCAACGGCGGTCAGCTGCGTGGCAAAGACCAGGAAGGCGCCGGTGAGCAGGGCAACCAGCGCCAGAACATTGAGGTTGACGCGATAGGCCCGCGAGAGGTTGGAGACGCGTGCGCTGTCGTCGTCGCCAGCGCGGATCAGCAGTCCCGGCGGCAGTCGCTGCGCCCATGCCTGACGCCAGCTTGCCAGGTCGGTATCCGGCGCCAGCCGCACGCGGCCCTCGCTGACTCCGTCGGCCGGGCCGAATCGAGCCTGCACCCAGGCAATATCGGCGACCAGCAGCAGGTCGTCGGGGCGTGCCACCGGCAGGTCGCCGGCGAGCGTTGCCAGCCACTGCTGCTCGCCGCGCAGCAGCTTCAGTGTGCCGCCTGCGCGTGTGCCGAAGTCCTTGCCCTGGCTGCTTTGGCTGTCTTGGGCGCTTTGGGCAAGCCGGGCGAGCAGGGCCGGCGAGGCGTAGACGCCGCCGTCAAGGATGTTCGGCGCGGCGGCCTGCTCATCCTGGCGCGGCAGCAGGTCGGGGGTCATCGCCATGGCGCTGAAGACGTCGATGCCGATCAGGCGCACCGGGGTCGGCGCGTTGTCGATGCGCACGCGCGTCTCGATGACCGCGGCGACAAGCAGCACGGCCGGGTCGCGGGCGATGGCGTTGATCGTCGCCAGCGGCACGCTGCCGGCGCTGTCGCGCGCGGCGATCACCGCGTCAGGGTCGCCCTGGACGCTCTTCATCGCCCGGCCGAAGTCGGAGAGCGCGGCGTCGTTGATCAGGTGAATGGCGTAGCCGAGTGCGACGCCGAGTGCGATGGCCAGCATCGAGAGCAGGGTCGCGGCGCGCCGGGTCTTGAACTGGGCACGGATCAGCCACCAGGAAAGTGTGCTAAGTGCCCGCATCCTGGTCGCTGGCAGCCCCCTCATGCTGATCATTGCCTGGCGCACCCGCTTTCCAGCAGGCCGTTCGGGGTCAGCGTCAGGATGCGGTCGCAGGACTGTGCGACGTGCTGCGAGTGGGTGACGACCAGCGCGCTGGTCTGTTGCTCGCGGACACGTTCGAGCAACAGCGCCAGGACCTCGTCGGCGGTGCGTGGATCGAGGTTGCCGGTCGGTTCGTCGGCCAGCAGCAGCGCCGGACGGTGTACCAGCGCGCGGGCGATGGCCACCCGTTGCAGTTCCCCGCCGGACAGCGACGCTGGCCAGCGCGCAGCGAAGCCCGCCAGGCCGACGCGTTCGAGTAGCGCCTGCGTGCGTGGCGCATGCTCGCCGGCGGGCACGCCGCAGAGCAGCAGCGGCACGCCGATGTTCTGCGCCACGGTCAGCGTCGGCAGGACATGAAAGGCCTGGAAGACGAAGCCAATGCTGCGCGCACGCAAGGCAGCGCGCGCGGTCTCGTCGAGGGCGACGATGTCGAGGGCCTGCGGGCCGATGGCGACCGAGCCGCGGTCGGCTGTGTCGAGTCCGGCGATGCAGTTCAGCAGGGTGCTCTTGCCGACGCCCGATTCGCCGACCAGAGCGACGATTTCTCCGCTGCCGACGGCGAAGTCGAGGGCGCTGAACAGGGGCCGGTTGGCCTTACCGTACTGCTTGGCGAGGTCGCTGACGCGCAGCATCGATCAGCGGCCGGCGAGCGCTGTGCCCGACGTCGCCGCTTCGTCAGGCGCGCCTTGCGGCTGCCGCGGAAGGCTGTCGAGTGGCGGCTCGGGCGGCTCGGCGGTGTTGGGACTCATGCCAGTGATCACGCTTGCCGCGCCGGCAGGTAGGACCAGTTGATCTTGCGGCGCGGGAGAAGGTAATCGAGTTCTTCTTCCGGACGCTCCTGCAGGCGCAAGGGCTGTTCGACGCTGAGCGCACATTCGTTGGCTCCGTTGGCTCCACTGGCTCCACTGGCTCCATTGGCTTCGCTCGCCAGGTCGACGATGATCGACTGCCGGCGCGGCACTTCCGGCGCATAGATCATCACCTTCGGCAGGAGCGGCTTGCTGGCGGGTGCCGAGCCGACGACGGCGCCGATCCGACCGTCGCTGAGCCGGACGATCGAACCCGGCGGATAGACGCCCATGGCGCGCACGAAGAGCTGTAGCAGGGCGCTGTCGAAGGCTTTCTTCTCGCGCGTCCACAGGGTAGATAAGGCTTCTGATGGCGACATCGCAGTGCGGTAGTCGATCGGGTTGACCAGGTTGTCAAAGCGGTTGGCAATGGCCACCATGCGCGCCGCCAGCGAGATCGCGCTACCGCTCTGGCCGTCGGGAAAGCCGCTGCCGTCGAAGCGCTCGTGATGGTGCAGGATGGCGTCGAGCATTGGCGCCGAGAGACTACCGGCACGCGCAGCGGCCTGGTGGCCATTCTGGCAGTGCGTCCGATAGAGCGCCTCCTCGTGGCGATTGCGTTCAGTGTTGCGCAGCAGCGAGGGCTTGATCGTCAGCTTGCCAATGTCGTGCAGGAGGGCGCCGATGCCGATGGCTTGCAAGGCCCGTTCGGGTAGCCCGGCCTGTTTGCCGAGCAATAGCGCCAGCGTCATCACCGATAGCGAGTGCGCGGCGTGGCCGTCGTCGTGCGCCTTCTCGGCGATCAGCACGATGGCGCTGTCGGGGTCGGCGAGCAGCGCAGCCGTCGACTCCTCGCTGACGGTCGCCACCTGTCGGATTGCCTCACGCGGATTGCTGCTAAAGCCCTTGATTGCGCTGGCCACTGCGCGGGCAGCCCCGAGGTAGTGCTGCTGCGCCTTGTCGAGCCGTCCCCGGAGTTCGTTCATGACGCTGGCGCGCGATCGCTTCTCGGCCATTCTGGCGGCGGCGAGGGAGGCCAGGGCGGCCAATCGCGCTTCTTCTTTCGCGTCGTCGGTGTCTCCGGTGTCTCCGGTGTCTCCGGTGTCTCCGGTGTCTCCGGCGTCTCCGGCGTCTACTGCCGCCGTGCTCGGGGTGGTGGACGCGGGTGCCGGCTGAGCTGCGGGCAGCGGTGCTACGGTGCACCGCGTCGGGTCACAGAACAACTGCGGTAGCTTCATCGCCGCGATCAGCTGCGCCTGTTCCTCATCGGCGATGACGAAGGAGTTGAACATGAACTGGTGCGCGATCCAGGGGATCGGCAGCCGGACATGCACTCCCGGACGCAGTTGCGTCACGTCGATGCAGATCTCGCCGGGGTGCGGAGTGGCAGCATCAGGTGCTGGCGGCATCGTTTCCTCTCTGGTGCGCGGTGGCCGCCGAGTCGGCGGCCGCCTATTTGCTCGTCGTGCCGGCTCGCAAACCGGTCAACACTTTCTGCCCGGCGCGGCCGTCGGCGGTCATGCCCAGGCGTTGCTGCTCGATCTTGATTGCTTCGCGCGACTTGGCGCCAATCATTCCGTCGACTTCGCCGATCGCGTGTCCGCGGGCAAGCAGCAGGGTCTGCAACTCGCGGCGTTCCACGCGCGACAAGCCCAGGTCATCGGTCGGCCAGGGGGTGACGAAGCCTTTGCCACCCTTGATTCGATCGGAGAGGTGGGCGATGGCCAGTGCGTAGCTTTCGGCGGCGTTGTAGCCATAGATCACATCGAAGTTGCGGAACACCAGGAAAGCCGGGCCCTCCGGGCCGGCCGGCAGGAGGAGTCCAGCGGCGGTATCGGCAGCGGTGATCGCTTGGCCGTCGGCCCGGCGAACCCCACGTGCCGTCCAGTAGGACAGCGGGCGCTTGTCGCGGCGACCGGAAACGCTGCTGTCGAAGCCGCTCGGCAGCAGGACCTCATAGCCCCAGGGCTGGCCTTCTCGCCAGCCACCCTTGTGCAGGAAGTTGGCGGTCGAGGCCAGCGCATCGGGGACGTTGCCCATCAGGTCACGCTTGCCGTCGCCGTTGCCATCGACCGCCAGGCGCAGGAAGGTGGACGGCATGAACTGGGTATGGCCGAAGGCACCAGCCCAGGAGCCGACGAGCTGATCTGGTTCGATGTCGCCGGAGTCGAGGATCTTCAGCGCACTCAGGAATTCGCCGCTGAAATACGATTGCCGGCGACCGAAGCAGGCCAGCGTGCCGAGCGAAGTGAGCAGTGGGCGGCTGCCGAAGTTGCGTCCGTAGTTGCTCTCGACGCCCCATACGGCAACGATCGTCGCCGGGTCCACCTGATAGCGCTCGCTGGCCATGGCCAGGGTGTCGGCCCATTTGGTGCGCATTTCGAGACCATCGGCGACGCGTTCCTCGTCGACCAGGCCGGAAAGGTAGTCCCAGATCGGAGAGCGGAACTCAGGTTGGTAGTCGAGAAACTCGAGTACGCTGAGGTCGGGAGACAAATTGCGGGTCAGGTGGTCGAAGGAGGCGGTCGAAATGCCTCGCTTTGACAAAGCGACGGCACGCAGGGTCTTCATGCACGAGCTGAAGCGATCGCTCGGGTCAGTTTCCTGAGCGGCGACGGCGCTGGTCATCAGCGCCAGAGAAACGGTAAGGCAGGTGATTTTCATGGCAGGTCAGGGTCGGTGGGAACTGGAAGGGAGGCTGGCGATGGCCGGGCGCGCGGGCGTGCTGCTTGCCAGGACGAAGTGGTGCACGTACAGCCCGTCATCGCAGGCCGGCGAGCGGCTGAAAAGGCTCAGGGCTGGTCGGGAGTGTAGGGAGTGCTCGGGCGACGCGCGGCGCGGCCCTGGCCGTCGTGCGAAGCTTGCTCTGGCGCGGTGCTGGCCTGGTATTCGGCATCGCTGATCACTTCGCCCTCGATCACGCGTCCACTCTCCGGCGGCGGCTGGTAGCCGCCCTGCCGGCCAGCCTGCTCCTGCATGCGCTGGTGCAGGTTGCGCAGTTCCTGGGGCAGGTGGCGAGTCTTCCATTTGAGGTAGGCGAAAATCAGTACGCCGACGACGAGCACGACGCCGAGCGCCAGGATCGAGAACATGAAGGCGACGACCAGAATCAGAACGCCAGCGGCAATCGTCAGCAGTTTGCCGAAGACGCTCGTCGGGGGGCCGGCCAAGGGCGCTCGGTAGGCGCCGGATTGTTGCTCATTGATTTTCATCGAAATCCTTGTGGGTACGTTCCATGAGGAAGCGGTACATCTGCCGCGCATTGTAAAGTGTCGGTGCCGTGGCGACCAGTCACGACTCTTCACCCGCGTCTTAAAATGCCATGGTACGGCGACGACTGCAGTGGGGTTGGCTCTCGACGCCGGGCAAAAAAAAGGCCCGCCAGGGGGGCTGGTCGGGCCTGTGCTACCGCCGCCGCGGCATTCCCAACGAGGGGAGGGGGAGGAGGAACACCTCGGCGACAGACAAATACTATCGGCAGCCGTGCTTTGGGTCTGTGTGCTCTCTGTCGCACTGTGTGACGGCGTGTAAGAGGTCGCTTCAATAACTCAAGTGATGCACGAACTAAATTCTGTAAGCTACTGGTGTAAAGTAAAAAAATATTTTGTTGTTGAGTATTGTTGTTCTCGTGGGGCCAAGGCTGTTCCGGGTCGGCGCCTAGATCCGGAAGGGGTCGGAAACGCCGTCGAAAAGGCGCTTCAGGACTTGTCGCTCCTTGCCATCGATCGAGTCCAGGAAGTCGCTGGCCGAGCCCATGCCGCGGAAAGCGTTGAAGCCGTGCTCCAGGAACTGGTGCAGGTCGCCGAGTCCGGCGACCTGCGCCGGGCGCCGCATCATCTTGAGGAGACTGCTCAGCAGTGGCTTGGTGGTCAGCCTCTCGAGTGCTTCGCCGGTTTCGCGAATCAGGATAATCTGGCGCAGGCGCTCGGCGCGGCAGCCGACGGCACGGTAGGCTGCCGCGTAGGCGCCTTCGTCGATCTGCTCGATGCGTCCGACGCGGCAGAGTTCGGCGACCATCGCCGAGTCGAGCTCTTCGGTCAAGGCGTCCAGTTCGACAGCCAGCGCGACGGTACGCAGCGCCGACGCCGGGAGCATCTTGATCAGCAGGGGCAGGATGCGCTCGACCTCCTCGTCGCGGCTGCTGAAGTCCTTGGGTCCATAGAGATCGGAGATAAAGAAGCGGGCGGCAGGCCCGAAGCGCGTGCTGGCGAGCAGTCCGGCATGGCTGCGGGCCAGCCGACCGGCCTGCCATTCACGCAGGTACAGGCGCGCGCGGGCGGCAGCCGGATCGAAGTTGGCTTGCTGGCGCAGCTGCTTCGCAGCTCTCAGATGTCGGCGCAGCGCTTCGGCGTATTGTCGTTTCTCGATGGCGGCAGTCGAATCGTCCATGGCAGGAATTATGCCCGGCTGCAGGGAGGCTGTTTAGAGGGCTTCGCCTAACGAGCAGAGCAGGCGCAACATACACTTGCTCTGGAAGCAAGCTCAGCAAGGAGTATTTGATGTCTCATCCCGAAACGGTGGCCGAGCGCTTGGCCGCGTCGAACGTCGAGCCGCTGGCCGCGCGCTTTGCCCTGCTGCAGCGCGCGGCACGCGGCGACCCCAACCCGCAGCACGCGCTTCGCGAAAGGCGCCTGCTGGCTCTCGATCGGATGCTGCGCGACAGCGCCGTGGCGATTGTCGAGGCGGTCAGTCGCGATTTCGGCCACCGCTCGCCCGCCGAAACGCGCCTGCTCGAGTTGTTCCCGAGTTACGAAGCGATTCGCCACGCTCGCAGGCATCTGCGCCGCTGGATGCGTCCGCAACGGCGAGCGGTATCGCTATGGTTTCAGCCGGGGCGGGCGGAAGTTCGCTACCAGCCGCTCGGTGCTGTCGGCATCATCGTGCCCTGGAATTACCCGGTCCTTCTGGCGATCGCGCCCTTGGCGGCGGCGCTGGCTGCGGGCAATCGGGCACTGCTCAAGATGTCCGAGATGTCGCCGAACACCGCCGCCCTGTTCGCCACTCTGGTCGCCAGGACTTTCGCCGCAGACGAGGTGTCGGTCGTCGAAGGCGACGCCAGTGTTGCGCAGGCCTTTTCGCGACTGCCGTTCGATCATCTCTTGTTTACCGGTTCGACCGCCGTCGGCCACCAGGTCATGCGTGCGGCAGCCGATAATCTGACTCCAGTGACTCTGGAACTCGGCGGCAAGTCGCCAGCGATCATCGGCCCCGGACTGGCTGGGAGTAAGGACTTCGCACGCGCCGTCGAGCGCATCCTGATTGGCAAGTGCATGAACGCCGGCCAAACGTGCATCGCGCCCGACTACGTGTTGCTGCCCGCCGGGGACGAACAGGCGTTCATCGAGCGTGCGCGTGCCGTGGTCGCCAGCGCTTACCCGCGGCTGGCGACGAACGGCGATTACTCGACGATCATCGACGCGCGCCATTACGCTCGCCTGTGCGCCTACGTCGACGAGGCCCGGGCGAGCGGCGCCGAGATCGTTGAACTGGCGCCCGGTGCGGCTGCCGACCCGGCAATACGCCGCCTGCCGCCGCTGGCGCTGCTGAAGGTCAACGACCAACAGGCTGTCATGCAGGAGGAAATTTTCGGGCCGCTGTTGCCGATCCGGACGTACCGGCATCTCGATGACGCAATCGCTTTCGTCAGCAGCCGGCCGCGGCCGCTGGCGCTTTACTACTTCGACAGCGATAGCGAGCGCATCGAGCGAGTGCTTGATGAAACGCTTGCCGGTGGTGTGACGATCAACGATACCATCCTGCACATCGCGCAGGACGACCTGCCTTTCGGCGGCGTCGGCCCCAGTGGTATGGGTCGCTATCACGGTTTCGAGGGTTTTGAGACCTTTTCGGCGAAGAAGGGCGTCTTCCGGCAGTCGCGACTATCCGCCATCGGCCTCTTCAAGCCGCCCTACGGCCGGCTGTTCAGGCTCTTGACGCGGATCATCATGCGATGAAGTTCGGGCGTCGGCAGTTTCTCCGGACCGGCCTCGCCGGCAGCCTGCTGCTTTCTTTTTCCGGTTGGCTCAACGCTGCCGGGCCGCGGCGTTTCAGCGACGCCGAGCGCGCGATGCTCGGCGCGGTGGTCAACGCCATGCTCGACGGTGTCCTGCCAGCGCAGGGCCAGCAACGGCGCCCGCTGGTGGCGCGCACCGTCGACGGCATTGCCAGCGCAGTGGGCGGTCTTTCCGCTGCCAGCCAGCAGGAAATCGGCGAACTGTTCGGATTGCTGGTCATTGCGCCGGCCCGCCTGATGCTGGCCGGTGTCAGCAAGCCGTGGAGCGAAGCCAGCGTCGCCGAGGTCGGCGAGTTCCTGCAGTCCTGGCGGTCCAGCCGCCTGAGCCTGCTGCAGAGCGCCTACGGGGCTTTGCACGATCTCACCTACGGCGCCTGGTACGGACGTCCCGAGACCTGGGAGGCGATTAGCTATCCCGGACCACCGCGAGGATATTTCTGATGGAAGATCCGATCAGGGTCGGGCTTGCCGGCGGCTGGAAACATATTGACGCCTCGGCGCTGCCGCATAGTCAGACGATCGACACGGATGTGCTCATCGTTGGCACCGGGGCCGGCGGCGGGGTCACCGCCGACCTGCTCAGCGCCAGCGGTCTGCGCGTCGTCCTCATCGAAGAGGGGCCGCTGCGCTCGTCGAGTGATTTCAAGATGCTGGAAAGCGAAGCCTACCCCGAGCTGTATCAGGAATCGGCGGCGCGCAAGACGGCCGACAAGGCGATCAACATCCTGCAGGGCCGCTGCGTCGGAGGGTCCACGACGGTGAATTGGACGAGCAGCTTTCGCACCCCGCCCGAAGTCTTCGACTTCTGGCAGCAGCGCTTCGGTCTGCAGGAGCTGAGCGCCGAGTCGATGAGCTCATGGTTCGCGGTCATGGAGCACAAGCTGTGGGTGCGTCCCTGGGATACGCCGCCGAACGCCAACAACAAGGTACTCGCGGCGGGCGCTGAAAAGCTCGGCATTGCGGTCGGCGATATCAAGCGCAACGTCAAGGGTTGCTGGAATCTTGGCTATTGCGGCATGGGTTGCCCGACCAACGCCAAGCAGTCGATGTTGCTGACCACCATCCCGGCCGCCCTGAACCGCGGCGCGACGCTCTATACCCGTCTACGCGCCGAGCGTTTGCGTTTCGACGGCAGCCAGGTCTCGGCGCTTGACTGCAGCGCATTGCAGCCTGATGGCATCCACCTTTCCGGGCGGCGCTTGCGTTTTCGCGCTCGTCACTTCGTCGTTGCCGCGGGCGCCATTGGCAGTCCGGCCTTGCTGATGCGAAGTAGCTGCCCCGATCCCTACCGCCTGCTCGGCAAGCGCACCTTTCTGCATCCGGTGGTGATTTCCTCGGCGATCATGGCGCATCGGGTCGACGCCTACGCCGGTGCGCCGCAGTCGATCTTCAGCGATCACTTCCTGCGCCAGGCGCCGATCGACGGTCCTCTGGGCTTCAAGCTCGAAACGCCGCCGCTGCACCCGGTCCTCTATTCGACGACGCTGCAGGGTTATGGTGAGGCGCACGCCCGCCTGATGCGCGAATTCACCAAGGCCAACGTGGTCCTGGCACTTTTGCGTGATGGCTTCCACCCCGAAAGCCGCGGTGGTCGCGTCCGTCTCGGCGCCGGTCGCCTGCCGGTGCTCGATTATCCGCTCGGCGAGGTGATCTGGGAGGCTGCGCGTCGCGCCTTGCTGGCAATGGCCGAAATCCAGTTTGCCGCCGGTGCGCGCTGGGTGATCCCGGTGCACGAGACGACGCCTGGCTATACGAGCTGGGCGGCAGCCAGAAAAGGAATCGCCGAGCTGCCGCTCGAACCCTTCCTCTGCCGGGTGGTCAGTGCGCATGTGATGGGCGGCTGCGGCATGGCCGATGCACCGCATCGCGGCGTCGTCGATCACCGCGGACGACACTTCTGGCTTGATAATCTGTCGGTGCTCGACGGGTCGGTTTTTCCGACCAGCCTGGGGGTCAATCCGCAACTTTCGATTTATGGCCTGGTTGCCCGCAATGCCAGTTTGCTGGCTGCCGAGTTGTCCGGCAAGCCGCGTCCCGCCATCCCCTGAAGGAGTCCCTACTGCCATGCTCGCACGCGCCCTGCGTCTTTCACACGCGCTGGAACTAACGCTCTACGTCATCCTGGCGATGAGTGTCTGTGACGCCTCGTTGGTCGTCGCTCTTGGCTTGGCAGTGCTGGCCATGCTCGCGCTGCGGGCGGTGGTGATCGCGGTGACCTACGCCTATGCCGGCGCCTACGCATCCCTGGCGCCGCGACTGTCGAGCCGGCAGAGAGTGTTGATGGTGCTTGGCGAGTACCTGAGCTTCGTTGTCACCTTCCTGGTCATCATGCCCTTCGAGCGCTGGTGGATGGGCGACGATCGTCTGCCGCGGCAGGCGACGGAAGGGCAGGGCTTGACTGCTGCTGCGCCTGAGGACAGCCGACCGCCGATCCTGCTGATCCACGGTTACGGTTGTTCGCGTGCTTGTTGGTGGTGGCTACGTGCGCACCTCGAGGCGGCAGGCTGGAGCGTGGCGACGATTAGCCTGGAACCGATCTACACCAGCATCGACGATTACGTCGATCCCGTGGCCCGACGGGTCGACGAGGTGCTCGCCGCGATCGGTGCCACGCAGCTGGTCCTTGTTGGCCACAGCATGGGCGGGCTGGTTTCCCGCGCCTACCTGCAGCGTTATGGTGGCGCGCGCGTGGCCAGGCTGGTCACCCTCGGGACGCCGCATCAGGGCAGCGAATTGGCGCGTCTCGGTTGCGGTGACAATGGTCGCCAGATGCGTCCGCACAGCCCCTGGTTGCAAGCTCTGGCCAGTCCGCCGGCGAGCGTCGACACGGTGGCTCTCTACAGTCCGCAAGACAATTTCGTCATGCCGCCGGCGCTGCTCGAATTGCGTGGGGCGCAGAACCAGGCGATTGCCGGTGTCGGACACCTGGCAATGCTCTATTCGCCGCGTGTCGTCCAGGCGCTGCTGACGGTGCTCGAGCAGACCGCTGCGCGCTGCCCGCGCGCGGTAACCGCTGCCGCCGAGATCAGCAAGGTCGCCGACGCCTAAGCAAGCCGCAGCAGCCGCGCCAGAAAGTCGAAAAACAGACAGTACAGGGCGATGGGTAGCGGCAGGCCGAGCAGCGTGGCGAGCATGTATTCGCGGAAACGCACGCCCGACATTGCCAGCACGTAGTTGAGTGCCGGCACCGTCTGGAACAGGACACGCAGGAAGACCATGCTGCGGATCGGCCGGGCATCGAGCTGAGCCAGTAAACGCGTGGCGATGCGGCTGTTCAACTGCCGCAGGGCATCGCCGCCAAGCAGGCGGATGCTCAGGAAGGTGAGCGCGCACGACAGGCACGCCGCAAGGTAAGTGACCGCACCGCCCCAGATGCGACCGAGGGCGAGCACCGCCGCGGCCAGGAAAATCCACCCCGGAATCTGGATCAGGTTGCCCAGAGCGAACAGCGCCACGAAGATCAGCAGTCCGCTGAGCTTGTTGTGGAGGAACTGGTCGCGCAGAAACGGCAGGCTGAAGTGATCGCGCAGCCCGGATAGTTCGAAGCCGGCGAAGAGCACGCCGAGAAACAGCGTCACGGCCAACAGGCGCGGCCAGGGGATGGCGCGATGCTTCAGCATGCGGCGATTGAAGTCATGGATTCATGGATTCGTGGATTCGTGGATTCGTGGCTCGCCATGGCAAAAAGATACCGCGGCTCGACTGTAAGCTATGGTCGCCATGTGACGACCATAGCATTGTCATTCGCAAAAACCATCCTGGCACTCCTTTCTACTCCCTTCAATGCGAGAACCACAAGATGAACGAACTGCACGGACTTTTCTTCTGGGGTTTCCTGCTGCTTTTCGGCGCAGTGATGTACCTGATCTCGCCGCGCAGCAGCGACGATGCCGGTTTCTTCCGTGGACACGATGCGCAGGGGCGTGGGCCGTCGGAGTGGGCCTTGATGATGAGCGTATTCATCAGCTGGATCTTCGCCAAATCGGTGACCAACGCCGCCAATCTCGGCGCCGCCTACGGTATCGTCGGCGGGCTGGCCTACGCCACCTACTGGCTGTCGATTCCGGTCGCCGGTGTGGTCATCTACCGCTTGCGCACCCGCGAAGGGGCGACGGGACTGGTCTCCTTTCTGGTCGGAAAATACGGCCGTGGTGCGGCGCTGGCGTTTTCGGTCGCCATTCTCGTGCGCCTGTTCAACGAGGTGTGGAGCAATACGGCGGTCGTCGGAGGCTATTACGGCGAGTCAGGAACGGCAGCCTTCATCGGCGCGGCGCTGTTGTTCACCGCCGTGGTGCTCTTCTACAGTCTCAAGGGCGGCTTGCGCAGCTCGATCTTCACCGACGTTGTCCAGGCAGTCGTCTTCCTGCTCTTCCTGGGCGTAGTCGTCGCCGTGGTCTTGCCGGCGCATTCGCCGACACAGCTGCTGAGCGAAGGCAGATTCACGCTCGCTGGTGGGGTCGACCTGCTGCTGGTTGCCTTGTTACAGGTTTTCTCCTATCCCTTCCACGATCCGGTACTCACCGACCGTGGCTTCATTTCTCGTGAAAAGAGCATGTTGCGCGCCTTCATCGTCGCCGGCGTCCTCGGCTTCCTGGGCATTCTCGCCTTCAGTCTGGTCGGCGTACATGCCCGCCTTGAAGGTATCACCTCAGGCAGCAACATTCCCGCCGATGTCGCCCGCGGGCTGGGCTTTGCCGGCTTCTTCGCGATGATCGCGGTGATGATTTCCTCGGCGGCATCGACCCTCGACTCGACCTTCTCGTCACTATCGAAGTCGGTGGCGCAGGAACTGCCGATGCTCGCCGGCCGCGAACCTCTGCCGCGTGCGGTGCGGATTGGTGCACTGACGATGGTCGTCTTCGCGCTGCTCGGCAACCTGCCGATGCTCGCCGGCACCGATATCCTCAAGGCGACGACGATCAGCGGCACCATGGTCATTGGTCTGGCGCCGATCTTCCTCTTCTCGCGCTGGGTCGGCTACTCACCGCTGTCCTTTCATCTCGCCTTCTGGAGCGGCATGCTGCTCGGCATCCTGCAAGCCATCCACTTGATCCCGCCGAGTTGGGCCATCGGCGACGGCAAATACGCCATCCTGCTCGGCACCAACCTTTACGGCCTGGCCCTCTGCTCAGTCGCGTTCTTCCTGCCCTTGCTGATGTCGGGTAAGCGCCTGCGAAGTTGCGAGACTCCTGCGTGAGCTGCGATTGAGCGCCGGGCGTCGTCGGGATCGTATCGTTTGTCGTCGGCCAGCGGCGCTGCGTGGCGCGCTCGGGCAGTGATCCGCGTGCTGCCCAACTTGCGGGACTGGCCTCTGCTTTCCTATGCTTAAGCAAGCTTTCGACGGCGACGCAGCTGCCAGAACACCAGCAATGCTCCGTCGCCGAGAAGCCCAACGGCTAGGAGAACTGCCATGACACTACTCACTATTTTGATCTTTCTGGCCCTCGCGGCCACGGTCTTGTCTCTGGCTCTCGGCATTGGCTCCATGGAGCGTGGTGGCGACTACGATCGGGAACACAGCACGCGCTTCATGGCCATGCGGGTCGGCTTCCAGGGTTTGACCTTGCTGCTGTTGGTGATTGCGCTGTTTCTTGCCGGGAAGTAGGCTCGGCCGCCCTGAGGTGGGGCTGGTGGCAATGCGGAGTCCGGCTGCGCGGCGCAGCCGTGGCGGTGGACCACAGCCAAACTACCCGACAAGGCTTGCCGAGCGGGCGTGCCGCAGCTAGGATCCGGCGCGCGCCCATTCATGGGCTGCGAGTTAACCGGACCCGCCATGAGCCTGCAATCCGTACGTGATTTCTTTTCCGCCCGCGGCCTTGACCTGCCAATCATCGAATTGGCGGTCAGCACCGCTACCGTGGCATTGGCCGCCGAAGCACACGGGGTCGAGCCCGGCCGTATCGCCAAGACACTCTCCTTTCGTCTGGCTGATGGCCGCGTCATCATTCTCGTTGCAGGCGGCGATGCCCGCATCGATAACCGGAAATTCAGGGCGGCCTTCGGCAAGGGCAAGATGTCGCCGCCGGAAGAGGTCATCGCCTTGACCGGGCATCCTGTCGGTGGCGTCTGTCCCTTCGGTCTGGCGCAGCCGTTACCGATCTATCTGGATCAATCGCTGCAGAATTTCGACGAGGTCTTGCCCGCTGCCGGCGCCATCCACACGGCGATACGTATCAGTCCCGCGCAGCTGGCGGCGGTGACGAATGGCGAGTGGGTCGACGTCTGTCAGTTGAGCACGCAGTGATCGGCTCCGGCTGCCAGCCAGCGAGTGCAGCAGGGCCTCTCAAGCGCCACCGACCCGACGCTCGCGTGTAAACGATAACTTTACAGTCCGGCCAGCTAGCTGCTCCCGTCCACCCTCGCGGGGGACGCGCTGACCTTGCCGAGCCAGACGAGCGCCAGTCCGGCCCACAGGGACATGCACTGCGTTCGCATTAGCGCCAGGGCTTCTCCGCGACTCATTACAAGCGGCCGGATATCCTCACCTTCGTGCGCCAGTCCATGAAATCCGGCGACCTTTCCGGCATTCACCGACGCGCAATAGAGATGCACCCGTTCGCTCGATAAGTGCGGCGCGGTGAGATAGACGCCGATGGGCTCGATCGAGGCCGGCGTCAGCCCGGATTCTTCAGCGATTTCACGTGTGATCGTGTCCAGCGGCGTCTGTCCGGCCTCGATGCGGCCCGCGACAATGTCGATCAGCCAGGGATTTTCGCCCGCCAGGTGTGCGCCCGCACGATACTGTTCAACGAGCACCACCGCGTCTGCCTTGGCGTCGTAGAGCAGGGCGGCAGCGACGTCGCTGCGATGCAGAACCTCGCGCCACAGCGGGCCGCTGTGGCCACCGTCAAAACGATCGTGCTCGACGGCAAGGCGACGCAGTTGGAAGAACCCCGTGTAGGCGGCGTCTGCCTGCAGAATATTCGCTTTCATTGGCTTGCTTGGCATTTGGCCATTGTGGATGAACTGCGGGACTAAGGCTACCGCGGGCGAGCAGCTCCCGGCTTAATGTGAAGTCGCGCAAGTGACTCACGAAACGCCTTTCTCCCCTCGCGGAGTGAGGCGGCGAATTCAGGGAGCATGCTCCCTGCCCGGCGAACGATTCCGGCGTGCAAGCCGGAATCCCCACTGCCGGGGAAGAGGGGGGGCGGTTACAATTGCCGCCATGGTTCAGGAAAAGCTTCCGGTTACGCAGGCGATACGCATCTTGCGCGCGGCGCGCGTGCCATTCACCGACCATCCTTACGCCTACGAGGAGCGCGGCGGCACGGCTGTCAGTTGTCGCGAGCTGCGCGTCGCCGAGCACGCGGTGATCAAGACCCTGGTCATGGAAGACGAGAGCAAGCGCCCGCTGATCGTGCTCATGCACGGCGATCGTGACGTGTCGACGCGGCAGCTCGCGCGCCACATCGGCGTCAAGACGATCTCGCCGTGCAGCCCGGCGGCGGCCGCTCGGCACTCCGGTTACGTGGTGGGCGGTACCAGCCCCTTTGGCACGCGCAAGCTGATGCCGGTGTACGTGGAGCGCAGTATTCTCGAACTCGACAAGATCTACATCAATGGCGGCCGCCGCGGTTACCTGGTGGGCATCGCGCCACAGGCACTGGTCGAGGTGCTCAAGCCCGAATTGGTTGAGGTGGCGGTTGGCGGCTCCGCGGCGAGTGCTTGAGCTTGCGCGGCTGGTCGCGCTTGCCCGCGCTCCCCAGCCGCTCTCCCACGAGAGGCAAGGGCCTGGGAGGGGCTATGCTTTTGCGGGCATGGCCCAGAGATGGGCGGCGACCAGGGCTCGCCAGGGTGAGAACTGCGCCAGCCAGCCGCGCGCCTGCGCTTCGCTGATCCTGTCCGGGGAAGCGAGCAGTGATTGCAGCCCGCGGCGGACTGCGACGTCACCGTGCAGCGAACCATCCAGGCTGCCGAAGCCGCGCAGCAGGGCGTAATTGACGGTCCACGGGCCGATACCGCGCACGGCGAGAAGCTGCTCGCGAATTTCGTCGACCGGCAGGGTCACCAGCCATTCCCCCAAGGGCAGCTCGCCGCTTGCCACCAGCCGCGAAAGGGCGCGCAGGCTACGCGCCTTGTTCATCGAGAAACCGGCCTGCCGCAAGTCCTCCTCGGCCAGCGCAGCGATCTCATTGGCCCCCGGATAGCACAGCAGCCCGCTGGAATGCCGCAGAGCAACGGCGATAATCAATTTGCGCCGTATCGAGACGGCGGCCCTGACGCTGATCTGCTGGCCGATGATTGCCCAGGTCAAGGCCTCGAAGGGCGTGGCCGTGAGCGGCACGCGTAGCCCGGGATGTTGGGCGAGCAAGGTGCCGAGTTGAGGATGCTGGTGATATTTGCTCTCGAACTGCTCGACGTCCTGTGTCAGGCCAAGCATGCGGCGCAGCATGGCCTGGAAGTCCGCTTCGCCGCTCATTGCCAGATTGCTGTCGACGGCAAGTTCGGCCTTCGCCACACCCGCCGCAAATGAAATGCTGAGACAGGCCGGCGCTTGCGCCCAGAGCAGGCCCTTGTGCAAGGAGGTCTCGGTAACGCGCTCGGAAATCCTCAGTGGATCGCGGCGATGGAAGGCCAGAATGTCGCCCGCTCGGAACGATGCGGGCAAGGGTATTGCACAGCTGAAGAGGGCCGTCATCGGCCGTCCGGCGGGCCCGCTTTGCGAAAGGTGAGGTTGATGCGGCAGTTCCCGGTCTCCGGCCAACGCCCATCCTTGAGCGCTTGCACGCCGTGGTAACGTAGGCGGGCAGGGCCGCCCCAAACGACGACATCGCCATGGACGAGCGGCACACGCGTCGTCGGCTCATTTCGTTTCAGCCCGCCGAACAGGAACACTGCCGGCAAACCGAGTGACACGGAGACGATCGGTGCTCCGAAGTCAGTCTCGTCCTTGTCCTGGTGCAGGGAGAGCTTGCTGCCCACCTCATAGCGGTTGATCAGGCAAGCGTCCGGCGCGAAGCCGGGAAAGCCGGCTGCAGCCGCCGCCCTCTCGGCGAGCTGGGCGAAAAGCTCAGGCATCATCGGCCACGGCTGCCCGCTGTCGGGATCCAGCGGTGCATAGCGATAGCCCTGGCGATCGCTGAGCCAGCCGAGCGGACCGCAGTTGCTCATGGCTACCGACATGCGCAAGCGGCCGGGCGTCAGCATGCGGCGAAAGGGGGCTGCCGCGATGACCTCGCCGATAGCGGCGAGCAGGCCCGCTGTTTCCCCGCGCGCGAAGCCATGCAGGATCAGAGCGCCATCGGTCAGAACTTCCCGCCGCTGATCCTTGCTATCAAGGTCGCAAAACAGATCGTCGATCATTTCCTGGGCTTTCGAGCGGGCGGCGTGCAGGCAGAGCCGGCGTCGCCGACGGGGTTCTGCGTTGCTGCCTGCCAGAGGAAGGGAATTCCTGCCTTCCTAGATGCAACTGGAGCTTGACCGGCAGAGCGTGCAGACAAGCGAATGCGGGGATCGAAAGCAGCAGCGACTCGCTGGCCGTGCGCCGCTCAGCTCCTCGCCGCGCCCCAGGTGCGGAAGTCACCAGTGTCGACGTGCAGGAAGTCGGATCTGGGATAGTAGCCGACGCCGCCGAGTCCCAGGTCCACTGCCGCGTTGCTCAGACGGGCGGTGTCGAAGTCGACCAGACGCACGTCAATGGCACGCCCGTCCATATGCAGGCTGTGCTTTGCAACGCCACGTCTGTGGCTACGCAAGTTCGCGTTGGTCTCCGGCGAGCGGTAGGCGGAGATTATTTCGAAGGTGTCGCCGCCGCAACGTGCGCGCAGTGCATGCAGAATGTCGAACAGCTGTGGATCCATGTGGGTCATCTCGCCGGAGCGGTGATCGCGCAGCAGCCAGTTCATGCGCTGGATGGCTGGGGCGATGTAGCCGCGGCTATCGCGAAAAACGACGTCGAGCAGTTCGTCAGTATGGGTGTGGCGAAACTTCAATCGGTATTTGTCTGTGGCTGCGCTGGCTGAACTGAAGGGCAAGGCCAGCGGTAGAGCGGCTAATCCTTTCAGGAGCAAACGACGGTGTGATACGGTTTTGCGCAGCGCGGTGGAATGGGAATGCATGGAGTTATCGAGCATAGGTCTGATCAGTCCAAAAAACACTTCAAGACCGCATCCTACCTGATCTTGCGCCGATGTTGAGCGGATCGCACCGGCTTGGCCGCATATTGACGGCTTGTTTGCCGAACTTCCGCCGCTGTTGCGGCTCCAAATCGACGTCGATGCTTCTTCGTCTGCGGTCGTTGCCTTGAGAATGGCCGGGCGCTGGAAATTTGTGTGGCAGCAAGCGAATGGCGCCGATTGTGTAGTAGATTTCGTGCTCTTTGGCGCTCGTGGCGTAGTTTAAAATGAAGCGTGGGCGATAGCAGGAATCGCTCGCGGACCAAGGGCGCAGTACTGTGATGCGTCTTTCAACTCTCGGGGATTGCCATAAATGCGCTTCTGGAACAATGACTTGTTGGGTAATTCCGCGGTGGACAATCGGGTGATGATGGCCATTCTGGCGGCTAGGCGGTCCGCTCTTCGCGGGTCCCCCCGCCGCGAGGAGGGAGGGGGGCACGCGGCTCGGCGAGCGGTGTTTTCGTTGGCCTCGCTGCGTTTGCTCTTTGCCGCAACGCTGCTGATTGCCGGTGCTCCGCCGGCCTTGGCGCAGGCCTTCGAGGCGTCGCCGACTTTCGAGAGCAGGCGGGCGCCGGTTTCTTCTGTGCAGCAGACGACTACGACAGTGCCGCAGCGCATCGAGCAGGCGCTGTACGAGCAAGCAAGCGCGGCTTGGTCTGGCGGCACGGGCGAGGCTGCCGTAGTCCGTCTCTTCTATTACGGACGCGGCTATCGACCGGCCTGGACCGGCAATGCGCGCAGGGGCGAGCTAATCGCCGCGGTCGAGGCCAGCCGGGAGCACGGCCTCGCGCCAGGCGATTTCGCCATTGACGCGCTGCGTCAGGCGACGGCCCAGAGCGGCGATGATCCGCAGATGATCGTTCGCCGGGACCTGCTGTTTACCGAAGCCCTGGCACGTCTGGTGCGACAGCTGCGTTACGGCAAGGTTGATCCCTCCTCGCTGTATTCGACGTGGAATTTCTCCCCGCCACTCGGCGTACGCGAGCGCGCACAGACCCTCGGCGATTTGCTCGAAGCAGCCGCGCTGCAGGATGCATTGGCGGCACTGGCACCGCAGGACGCGGCTTATCGTGGCTTGCAGAAAGCCCTGTCACGTTTCACCGCCTTGGCGGCAGCGGGTGCCTGGCCAAGCATTCCCGCTGGTCCGACCCTGCGCCCCGGCGAGCGCGACCCGCGCGTGCGCGTGCTGCGCCAGCGCCTGCAGGCGGAGGGCTGGCTCGCAGCGGGTGAAGCGGGTCGCTCCGGCGACAAGCGTGGCAATGCCGCGGCGCATGGCAATGCCACGCACTACGACAAGGCCCTCGCCGAGGCCGTGAAGCGCTTCCAGACTGCGCATGGCCTGGCGCCCGATGCGGCGGTGGGAAGCAGCACCCTCGCGGCCTTGAACGTCAGCGCGGCTGAACGCGTGGCACAAATCCGCGTGAACCTGGAGCGGATGCGCTGGGTGGCGCGTGACATGAGTGCGGATCGCCTGGTGGTCGATATCACCGGCTTCAATGCCGCACTTCAGCTCGATGGTGCAGTGGTATGGTCATCGAAAGTCATGGTTGGCCGGCCGGCTCGCGAAACGCCCGTGCTGCTCGACCACGTCCAGCACCTGGTGCTCAATCCGAAGTGGGTGGTGCCGCCGACCATTCTGCGCGAGGACGTCATCCCTGGCATGATCCAGAACGCGGCCTACTTGCAAAAGCACGCGCTGCGCATCGTTGACCGCAGCGGGCAGGCGGTGGCTCCGGCGCAGATCGACTGGAGCAGTGCCAGGCGCGGGGGTTTCCCGTATCAAGTCGTGCAGGAATCCGGTTCCCGCGGAGCGCTCGGCCGGGTCAAGTTCTCGCTGTCGAACGGCTACGCCATCTATCTCCATGACACGCCGTCGCGTTCTCTCTTCCGCAAGCCAGTGCGGGCCCTCAGTTCGGGTTGTGTGCGGCTGGAGAAGCCGCGCGAACTGGCCCTGCTGCTGCTCGATGATCCAGAGCGCTGGAACGAGGAGGCACTCGCCGCCGCTATCGACAGCGCTCGCACGCGAACGCTGCCGGTCGGGCGACATGTGCCGGTGATGATGCTTTACCGCACTGCGGTGGTCGCCGATGGTGGCGACGGTGCCGAATCCACGGGCACAGTGTCGTTTCGCTTCGACATCTACAACCACGACGGCCCGCTGCTGGCCTTGCTCGATCGCCCCCTTCGCGGCCTCGGCCCTGAGGGGTGAGTGCTGCGCGTTCAGCGTTCGCTGGCGAAGCCGATCTGCTCGCTCAGTAGAAGCCGCGCAAATGATCGAGTGACACGCTCTTGGCGGCATAGGTCTGACCGACCTTCTGGATGTCGCCGATGTTCTTCACCGAGTCCATGACCTGCACTTTGCTGGCGTCGATACCGCTCAGGCCGAGCGCGTCGATGCCGGCCTGACTGACGTCGGGGTCGTAGCGCAGGTAGGCGAACTGCTTGGTGGTACTGGCGTTGGCGGCAGCGCCCGGGGACATCAGCATGTCGCCGAATTCGCTGTCGATCGATGGCCCGAAGCGGCATTCGCCGAGTGTCCGGCAGGCCATGTCCCAGCCTGCGGAGGCGGCATTCATCAGCGCGCCGGGCAGGTTCTTGGCGTTGTCGACCAGCCACAGGTCGTCAGCCTTGAGGTCGGGCCTGGCGTTGGCGGCGCCGCCGGTTCCCACCGAGACGATCAGCAACTGATCGCTGCCGGTCTTCCAGCCGACCTTATAGGGCGCCGCGGTGACCATCTGGAAAGCCAGGAAGGCCGGGTTGTTGTAGGTGGTGACGCCGCCGTCGACAAAGACGAACTGGTACTCCTGGTCGGTATGCGGCGCGAAAGTGACCACTTCGGGTGGAAAAAAGGTCGGGGCCGCGGTGCTCGCACGCAGCAGTTGCCAGAGCGGCAGGCGCAGGTTGCAGTCCTGGCGATCGCGCTGGTTGTATTTCGCGCGTGGGTTGTTGGAGACCGGCCACGGCGAATCGGTGGTGGCGTTGCGCATCACCATCATCAGCATGCTGCGCAGATTGCTGTCTCCCAGGGTGGCGTTCGCTTCGCCGGGCGTGGGCACATGCGCGAGTGCCGCGTCGAGTTCGCTGCGCAGCTTGGCGGCGAGCGGCTCGTCGTTGTAGCTGTACTTCAGGCGGTTCAAGAGCGAGGCCTTGTCGAACATCTGCCGGCCGCTGTCGACGTAGAACCTGCGGATCTGCTCGGTGGACATGCCCGCCGAAATGCACGCGGCAACCATGGCACCGGTACTGGTGCCACAGACGAAGTCGAAGTAGTCGGCGAGAACCAGGTCGGGTTTGCCGAGCCTGGCGCGCAACTCGGCTTCGAGCCGGGCCAGGATCTCGACGCTGATCAGGCCAAGGATGCCGCCGCCATCGCAGGCGAGGATCTTCTTCTGGCCGGGGCGATCGATGCGCTCAAGGAGTTTCTGGTTCATAAGGCTGTCCTTTCGTCTTGTGGTTGTTGTGTTTGTGCCTCGTTGCTTTCTCGGTGTTGTCGCTGGTGGGTGGAGTTGGCGGGGTTCAGCCTGGGTCAGGCCTGGCGACTGGCTCTCGTGTGACGCGCACCGGCAGAGGTTGCGACACGTCGAGGTGCACGTCACGTTGTGGGAAGGCGATGCTGATCCCGGCCGTGCCAAGCCGCTTCTCCATCGCATAGCGGAGGTCGCTGTCCACCCGGCGTCCCATCAGATTCGGTCCGAGCTCGACCCAGAAGACCAGTACCAGCAGCAGCGCATTGTCGCCGAAGTCCTCGAAAAAAACTTCCGGCTTTGGGTCCCTCAAGACCTGTCCGTGGTCGTCGGCGCAGCCGGAGATGATGTCGGCCGCGCCATGCACCGGCGACCCGTAGGCAATGCCGACCCTGATTTCGCGGCGGACATGGGCACTGGAGTAGGTCCAGTTGATGACCTGGTTTTCCAGCAGGCTGGAGTTGGGCACCAGCGCTTCGAGACCGTCAAAGCCGCGCAGCGTCGACGCGCGCAGGTCGACCTGCGTGACGTAGCCAGTCATCCCTTGTACGGCGACGATATCGCCGACGCGAACCTTGCGCTCGAAGAGGATGATGATGCCGCTGATGACGTTCTTGATGATCGTCTGGGTGCCGAAGCCGATGCCGATTGCCAGCGCACCGCCCATGAACGCGAATACGGTGAGCGGGATGCGCGCCAGATTGAGGATGAAGATCACCAGCACCAGGGCCAGCGCGATCATCGACCAGCGACGAATGACGCTTGCCAGTTGCTCGTCGACGTGAAAGCGGCTCACCATCAGCCTCTGCAAGCGCGCCGAGAGCAGTGAGAACAGCCAGTAGCCGACAATATACAGAACGATCGCGCCGATGCTCTTGCCAACGGTTACTCCGTAGGCCACGGTTACCGTCTTGCCATCGACGAAGGTCGAATCTTCTACCGCAAACATCTCGAAATCCCAGATCTGCTTGAGGGTATTCGTTACCTGTAGCGCGCCGAGCTTCCAGTTGCCGGTGTCACCGGCTTCGCCGCTGAAACCGAAATCCTTGAGCCAGCGGTTGATCTGACGATGCAATTGCCTGCCTGCAACCTCCAGCCGCTGATAGTCCTGCACGCGCTTCTCCAGGGCCTTAAGAATCGCCGCCTCCTGTGACTTTTCACTGGAGCTTAGTGAAGTGTTTTCAAGCCGTAGCGCTTGCTGGATGACCGCGGTGCGTGCCCCGTCCTGCATTTCACGGAACAGGTCCTGGCGGCTGACGAGTTCGTCGCTGGTCCGCTGCAGCGCCGACAGGACCGTCTGGCGGGTAGCGGGATCGTCGGAGCTGAAACCAACGAAACGCTGTTCCCACGCGCTGCTGGCCGTCTGAAGCAGGCCGTCCAGCCAGGTCAGCGTCATCAGCGTCAGGCGGTCGGTCTCCATCTGCACGTCAAGAACCTGCATGCGATGCGCTATGGGGCCATTTGGATCGGCGCCGGTCAGCAGTTTCGCCAAGCGCTCGCGCTCGGTCGCGTGTTTGCTGTTCTCGGCAACCATCTGGTCGATTTCGGCGCTCACCCTGGCCTGCTTGAGACGCAATGTCGCCTGCTGCTGCTCGAAGTCCTCCTTGCTGAGTCGCTGTTCGGGTAGCACGCGGGATAGCAGGCGCTGCATTTTTTCGCGCAGCGGTTGCAGTTTCTCCAGTTTCATCTGGATGAGATTCCGTCCGACGGTGACCGTACTCAAGTCTGCGTCGGCCTGTTGCTGGCTCAGCGAGGCGAGTTCTAGGCTCTCGCGATCCTTGTCGATTCGTTCCCGGCTGTCTGCCATCGCCAGCCGATCCTCGGCCAGGCGAACGGCTTTGCCCGCTCGCTTCCGCACTTCGATCAGCACGGCCTGTTGTTCTTCGAGCGCACGTCCAGCCGCGCCGAGGCTTTTCAGATGTTCGCTCAAGGTATCGAATTCATCACGCAGCGCATCGACGCGCAAGGCGGAGTAAGGAGGTGGACCGGAAAGAGCCGCCATTACGCTCCGTTGGTTGGGTGTCTCGGGCGGCAAGTTCTTCAGCGTTGCCAGTTCGTCGAGCAGCTTCACGCGTTCGCCGTAGAGCAGTACCAGTCGGTCGAGCAGGCGCTGGCGCTCGCTGGCCGGCGATCCTTTCTCGGTTGCTGCTCGCTCCTTCAGGCGTTGCTCCTCTTGTCGACGGCGTGCTTCGGCGAGCAGCGTCTCCGCCTCGGCACGCGGGTCGACGGCGTCCGTCGTGCTCACTTCAGGCGACTTGCTTGCTTCCTTGGATGCTCCGAAGAGCTGTTTGGGCAGGGTGAGTTGCGCGTCGGCGAGCGGTGCAAGCAGCAGGATGCAAAGTGCGAAAAGAAAGCGCCGAAGAGTCATCGAATCCAACTCCGGGCCAGGTGCTGCTCAGCTGTCGCCCTGACCCGTCCACGGAAGGCGATGGTCGCGGGACGCGGCCGGAGCGGCTCGCTTTCGGCCAAGCGTGCGGCAGAAGACAGCAGACAGGCGAGCAGGCTTTCCACAGGTCATTCCTTCAGAACAAGGGCGTAGTATCGAACTTGATGCTACGAACGTCTACCGGCGATCGTCCTGGGCGGTTTTCGTGCGCGGCGCCGGCGAGAAGCGGCTAGACTTCGACTTCCTGCACCGGAGCTTTGCCATGACCACCGCCGTCGAGTCCCTGCCTGAAAAGAGCCACGATCTGCAAGTGATATCCCTGATCGGTTTCGTCCATGGCGTTTCGCATTTCTTCCATTTGCTGCTGCCGCCCTTGTTTCCGTGGTTGATGCACGACTTTGGGCTGAGCTTCACCGGCATTGGCGCGACGATGACCATCTTCTTCGTGGTTTCGGCGGTTGGCCAGGCCCTGGCGGGTTTTCTGGTCGATCGTTTTGGCGCCGCCAAGGTGCTCGCTGGCGGCATCATGTGCTTTCTGCTGGCTGCGCTGCTGCTCTCGGTGGTGGACGGCTATCTTGGGCTGACGCTGGTTGCCGCGCTGGCCGGACTCGGCAACAGTGTCTTCCACCCGGCTGACTTCACGGTGCTCAACCGCCATGTTTCCCAGCACCGCCTCGGGCACGCCTTTTCGATTCATGGCCTCTCGGGCAATTTGGGCTGGGCGCTGGCGCCGGTGTTCATGACCGGGGTTGCGGCGACTGCCGGTTGGCGGGTCGCTGCGCTGGCAGCAGCCGGGATAGCCGCGCTGGCGCTGCTGCTGGTCTTCTGGCGGCGGCGGACGCTGACCGACCCGCCGGCATCTCTCCTTAGTGACCCGGCTGGCGGGCCGGCGATCTCGGCCTTTGGCTTTCTGCGTTCGCCGCCGGTATGGATGTGCTTCTTGTTCTTCCTGCTGATCACCACCGCCTTTGGCGGCATCCAGAACTTCGCGATACCGATCCTGCAAAACCTGCACGGCCTGTCGTTGGCTGCCGGCGCGACGGCGCTTTCAGCGTATCTGCTTGGTGGCGCCGGTGGTATTCTGACTGGCGGTTTTCTGGCGCAGAAAGGCGAGCAGGAACGTTTGATCGCCGCCGCGCTCGGCGCCGGGGGCTTGCTAGCGGTCGCGTTGGCGCTTCTGCCGCTGCCGCAATGGAGCGTGTTGCCGCTGATGGTCGGCATCGGCTATTGCACAGGAATCGCCGGTCCGTCGCGCGACCTGCTGGTACGCCGGGCGGCGACTTCGCGCTTCGGGCAGGCAGCCTACGGGCGTGTTTACGGCTTTGTTTACTCGGGGCTCGATACCGGCCTGGCCCTGGCGCCTCTGGTTTTCGGTGGGCTGATGGACGGCGGGCGTTTTGCCGCCGTACTGATCGGCATCGCGACGCTGTGGGGATTGTCGATCCTGTCCGCGCTGCGCGTCGGCGGCGCTACCCGGCAGGCGGCCGCCTGAGGGGCCGTCGGCGGCCGGGTTGATGATCAACCCGGCGCCGCGCCAGCTTGCGCGCCACGACGGTGTTCAAAGCAGGGGGGCAGTCAAGCCGATCGAGTCAGAACGGCTCAAAACGGGTGCGGGTGGCTGTGCTGGCAGGCAGATTGCTCAGGCGATTCCCGTACGTTCCAGCGCCGGCCGCCAGCATTTCGCGAGGCGATTGAAGCCGCGTACGGTCGGATGCAGTTCGTTGGCCCAATCATCTTCCGGCTTCAGGGTATGGCGCCCGTCTACGGGTTGCAGCGTCGGTGCCTTTGCCTGCGCCTCTTCGAGGCATAGCCAGAATTCGTCGATCAGCAGTTTCACCACTTCCTGTTGCAGGTTGCGGTCTACCTTGGCTTCATCCATCGGAAACTGCAACCACTGCCCGAGACCGAGGAAGCCCTTGCCGTTTGGCGGAGGATAGTCGTAGCTGTGCACGAAGACCGGCGTACCGGGGATTTTTTCCTCGACCAGGGCGGCGACACTCAGCAGGGCGTCGATGACGGTGCTGAAAAGCCGCTTTGGTTGGCCGCTGCGCAGGCAGGCAAAGGCTGAGGTGGCATCGGAACAGTCCTCCAGCAGCAGTTTCCCGAGATCGTCCCGGCCCGCGAAGTCGTTGCCGCCGCCGGACAGAAACACCGCCTTGATCGTCCGCCCATAGCCTTTCTTGCGGTCGAGGTCGCGTTCGATCTGCGCACGAATGGGTCCCGACTGGTACTCGACGGCTTTAGCACCGTTATGGCCACGCACCAGGATGATGTGGCGCTTCTTGCGGTTCAGGCGCTTGTGCAGCTGGTTGAGAAGATTGTTCTTCGGGTACCAGAACCACGAATCGCCAATTGCCAGGACGGTCGGAAACTGGCCGTCCCTGCTCAGGATCGATTCGTCCCATACGGGCTTGTTGATCATTTAACCTCCTCCAGTGGATTGTTTTAACTTGTCTTGCTTGCGTTGCGGATGTGGCAGCGGATCGCGAGCAGATAATCGCATACCGTATGCACAATCTGCAACGACCGCGTTTCAGCGCGGGGACTGGCGGCGGGCTGGGACGGCCGGCGCGCCTCTTTGAGGGCTGGCGGCTTCCCAGTACGGTTGCTCACCAATGCGCGCAGCGAGGTAATCGATCAGTATCCGCACCCGCTGCGGGACGTAGCGATTGTCGGGGAGGAGCGTGTAGATGCCGAGTTCGGGCATCGGAAAATCGTCCAGGAGCGTACGTACCGATCCCGCCTCGATGGCCGCGGCGGCAATGAAGCTCGGCTGCACTGAAATGCCCAGTCCGCGAATCGTCGCTGCGAGCAGGGCGTCGCCGTTGTTGGCGCGCATGCGGCCACGCACCGGGAAGCTCTGCATTACCCCGTCGACCAGAAACGACCAACCGTCCTGGTGCATCGGAACGTAGATCAGACACTCGCGCTCGGCGAGTTCGCGTGGGTGGCTCGGCTCGCCGTGGCGACGCAGGTATTCCGGCGCGGCAGTGACCAGCAGGTGGCTGCTGCCGATGCGCCGGACGACGTCGAGCGGAGGAAGGTGGGTACTGATACGAATCACCAAATCGAATCCTTCCTCGACCAGATTGATCTGGCGATCGGTGAAGTCGATCTCGACGCTCAGGCCGGGGTAGGTGAGGTTGAAGTCGATCAGCAGCGGCACCAGATGGCGCAGGCCGAAACTGAGCGGCACGCTGAGGCGAATCAGGCCGCGTGGTTCCTGACGCTCGCCGGCGAGGTCGGTTTCAGCAGCTTCAACCAGCTTGAGGATCTCCCGGCAGCGTTCGAGGTAGTCGGCGCCGGCCGTGGTCAGACGCAAACTGCGGGTGCTGCGGGCGATCAGCTTGACGCCGAGATGCGCTTCGAGCGCGGCGACCTGGCGGGTGATCACCGAGCGCGCGACGTCCGCCTGCCGAGCGACGGCGGCGAAGCTGCCGAGTTCGGCGACGCGCATGAAGACCCGCATGTTGTCGAGGCGATCCATCGTTCGTTCTCCTTTTGTTGCCAGGAACGCAACAAGCAATTGCAGATTGTCCGCTATTTCAGGTCGAATCGCTGGGCTAAAGTTCAGCCATCGTCAGGAAGCACTCTTGGCAGCCACAAAAGGAAGCCAGCATGATCCTCGTCACCGGCGCCAGCGGCCATCTCGGCCGGCGCATCGTTGATCGACTCATCGTACGCGGGGGAGGGGCAGCGGGCATGGCCGCCAGCGTGCGCGATCCGGCCGGGGCCGGACAGCTCGCCGAGCGGGGGGTCAGCGTTCGTGAAGGTGATTTTGACCAGCCGGATGCGCTTGCCAGTGCTTTCGTTGGTGTCGACAAGCTGATTCTGGTGTCCACCGACGGCCCGAAAGGCCTGCGCAGTGCGCAGCACCAGCGAGCGATCAGCGCCGCCAAATCGGTCGGTGTGCAGCACATCCTCTATACCAGCTTGATCGATGTCACCGTCGACTCGCCCGCCGACTTTGCCGCCGCGCATCGCACGACGGAGGCCGATCTGGCGGCCAGCGGCCGCAAGTTCACCGCCCTGCGCAACCCGCTCGACGCGGACTTGCTGCCGATGACCCTGGCCAGCGCGCTGAAAAGCGGGGTCTTCCAGTTGCCCGCCGGGGCTGGCCGTGTCAGCTTCGTCAGTCGCGCTGAACTGGCCGAGGCCACGGCAGCTGCGGCATTGGCGCCGGCGCTGGCGAGAAACGTCAATGAGCTGAGCGGTGAGGCGACGCACGACTACCACGAAGTGGCGGCAGCCGTCGCTTACGCGAGCGGCCGACCGATCCGCTACCAGCCGGTCAGCGAAGACGCTTACGCCGCAGCGCTGGCTGCGACCGGCGTGAGCGGCTGGCTGGCGCGTCCGCTCGCCTGCCTGGCGCAGGAACTCTTCGGCACGCGTTGAAGTCGGGGATCGCTTTCATTACCGTGAAAGTCGCACATGCGACTCACGAAACGCCCTTCTCCCGTCTGCGGGCGAAGGGCCAGGGGAAGAGGGCGACGGTCATGACTTTCATGATTTGGGGTGTATACATTGGTCATGACCGTCAGGCGGGATCACGGGACAAGGTCTGTCCTCGGTTCTCGCCTCTGGCTCCGCAAGAGCTGCCAACAGGACATCACCGGAACGAACATGAAGACAATGACCAACCCGCGCTACTCACCTCCTGCCATCGCCCTGCACTGGCTGATGGCTTTCCTGCTGATCGGCTTGTTCAGCCTCGGCATCTACATGCACGAACTGCCGCTGTCACCGGACAAGCTGAAGCTCTACTCTTGGCACAAATGGGCGGGGGTGACGGCTTTCATGCTGGTCCTGCTACGCCTGCTGTGGCGGTTCGGCCACCCGCCGCCGGCCTTGCCGGCAGCGATGCCAAGCTGGCAGAAGGCCGCGTCGCACGGCATGCACCATTTGCTCTACGTGTTGATGGTCGCTATCCCGCTTAGCGGCTGGCTGATGAGTTCCGCCAAGGGCTTCCAGACGGTCTACTTCGGCGTGCTGCCGCTGCCCGATCTGCTCGGCAAGGACAAGGAACTTGGCGAACTGCTGCAGACCGTGCACAAGGTCCTCAACCTCAGCCTGGCGGCACTGGTCGTCGCGCATGTCGGCGCCGCTCTGAAGCATCATCTGGTCGACCGCGACGATGTCCTGTCGCGCATGCTGCCTTTCGGCAAGCGCAGGCGGGAAAGTAGCCAGACTCGCACGCCAACGCGTACGCAATCCCAGACGCCAAGCCGCTGATCCGCAGGCATCCGTTCCCCCGTTCGCCGTACCCATGGAGCAAAAATGAACATCCTTCGCCTTATTCTGACCACGCTGCTCGTTGCCAGTGGCGCGGCGCATGCGGTTGAGTTTACGCAGTTCCAGGCCGACAAGAGCACGCTGCAGTTTGTTTCCAAACAAATGGGCGTAGCCGTCGATGGCCACTTCAAGAAGTTCTCCGCTACGCTGGCCTTCGACCCGGCCAAACCGGCGGCGGCGACCGCCAGACTCGAACTCGATCTGGCCAGTATCGATGCCGGCTCAGCGGACGCCGACGGCGAGGTGGTCGGCAAGCCCTGGTTCAACGTCAAGCAGTTTCCCACCGCCACGTTCCTCTCCACGGCGATTCGCCCACTCGGCGGCGACAAGTTCGAACTCGTCGGCAAGCTGACCATCAAGGGCAAGACGCAGGATGTCAGCGCGCCTCTCAGCTTCCGCCAGGAGGGTGGCAATGGTGTCTTTGCTGGCGCTTTCGTCCTCAAGCGCCTCGACTTCGGCGTTGGCGATGGCATCTGGTCCGACGTCAGCGCCGTCGCCAACGAAGTGCAGATCAAGTTTCATATCGTCGCTGCACCCGCAGCGGCCGGCAAGTAGGCTTTGCAGGCAGGAAGTCCGGAATCGCCGGCAGAATCACCATCCAATCCACCTCAAGGAGAGTTCGCATGAACAAGCAAGCCACCTCGGTCAAGCTTTTTGGCCTTTTCGCCCTCGCCGGTCTTTTCTCGGCACCGGTATTCGCTGCGCCGGAAACATTTGTCGTCGACCCGAGCCACACCTATCCGCGTTTCGAGTACAGCCATTTTGGCTACTCCAACCAGATCCAGCGCTTCAACAAGACCTCCGGGACCATCGTTGTCGATCGTGCGGCCAAGACCGGCTCCGTGGTCATCACCATCGACGCCAAGTCGGTGGATACCGGTTACCCCTTGTTCAACGAGCATATCCAGGGCGAAGACTATTTCGATACCGCAAAGTATCCGACCATTAGCTACAAGTCGACGGCCGTCAAGTTCGAAGGCGACAAGCCGGTGGCGGTCGAAGGGCTGCTGACCGTCAAGGGGGTGAGCAAGCCGGTCACCCTGACCGTCACCTCCTTTCACGCCATGCCGCACCCGCTGCTCAAGAAGGACGCCATCGGTGCCAACGCGGTGGCCAAGATCAAGCGATCCGACTTCAACGCCGGCAAGAACGCACCCTACGTGAGCGACGAGGTGACGCTGAGCATCGCCGTCGAGGCCGTGAAGCAGTAGACTGGCAGTTGCATGGGGCCTGCGGGTCCCGTTTTGGTTCGCCGTATTGGCGAGCGACAACAAGAAGCTGGAGACTGCCATGAGTGAGAACAAACCCACCGTTGCCCAACAGGCGCCTTACGCGGTCGACGTCGAAGCCGGCAAGACCTACTGGTGGTGCGCCTGCGGCAACAGCAAGCAGCAGCCTTTCTGCGACGGTAGCCACAAAGGTGGCCCCTTCTTGCCGCAGGAATACAAGGCGGAGGCGGCCGCCAAGCTCTACTTCTGTGGCTGCAAGCACAGCGCCAACAAGCCGCTGTGCGACGGAAGCCACAAGAAACTGTAAAGACGAAAAAGACTAAGAAGACTAAGAAGACGAAGAGGGCGGAAAGGAAGCAGCGCTGCTGCAAGTAGCGACAGCTCGCAGCCGACTCGTCGGCGACCGCCCGAAGCTCTGGAGGAGAGAAGATGACCAAAAGCCTGAACAGCGAAGCGCTTGCCCAATTATTCTGTGAAGCGCGCACCCACAACGCCTTCGTCCCCGAGCCGCTTCCCGAGGCGACGCTGCGCCACCTGTACAGCCTGATGAAATGGGGTCCAACATCGATGAACTGCCAGCCCGCACGACTGGTGTTCGTGACCTCCGCCGAGGGCAAGGCACGGCTGGCGCCGGCGTTGTCGCCTGGCAACCTCGACAAGACCCTGGCTGCCCCGGCCACCGTCATCATCGCCACCGACACGCGCTTCTACGAACATCTGCCGACGATGTTTCCGGCCTACGACGCGCAGCCGATGTTTGCCGGCAACGCGGAACTGGCAGCCAGCACCGCGGCACGCAACGGCACCCTGCAAGGCGCCTACCTGATTCTTGCTGCGCGTGCTCTCGGCCTGGATTGCGGGCCGATGTCCGGTTTCGATGCCGAAAAGCTCAACGCCGAGTTTTTCCCGGACGGGCGTTACCAGGCTAATTTTCTCTGTAATCTTGGCGTCGGCGATGGCGCGGCGCTGCACCCACGTGGTCCACGCCTGAGTTTCGAGGAAGCCTGCGCGATCGCCTGAGCGGAGGGCGTGCCTGGGGTGATTATTCATCGGGCGACCTGGTGGACGACCACTCGTACCGATCTGGCAGCTCGTAGCGAGCGTTTCACGCACAGGTCGTTCTTCGCCTGCCCTGATGCACGCTTGGCCAGCAGCCAGGCAATCAAGCGGCCGTTGAAACGCGTGCCGCCCCTTACGGGCCATGGTTTCGGTCGCTACTGCCTGTGTGCACCACTGGCGAGCCATTCCGGCACTACGGCGTGTCAGGAATCCCTTCGGTGGACGACTACCCGTGACCAGGACCGCGCCCGGCGAGTCCGGATGTTGAGCGGAGGAGCAGACGAAGGCATGCGCATCTTCAGTTGCCGTGTCGAGATGGGAAGCTGGGTGCCGGGTGCAGGCAGGGCAGCTGCGAACGCTATTGCACGCTTTTCGCTTGCATGCTTTCTAGCCCACGCCCGTATCTGCCGCTTCACGCGCCTCTTTACCGTCTGCCTCACGCTGCTCGCGGCGCAGTGGGCCGCGGCGGCTCCGCTACAGAACGGCTTTGATCTGGCCGACGCACTGGTTCCAGTGGAAGCAATTTTCGCTGGCGGACCACCTCGGGATGGCATACCGGCTATCGATCGGCCGCACTTCTTGCCGGCAAGCGCGGCCGGCGATGTCCAGCCTCAAGAGCGGGTGCTCGGCGTGTCGCTGAACGGCGTCGCCAAGGCTTATCCGATTGCGATTCTGAACTGGCACGAGATCGTCAATGACACCTTCGGCGACACCCCCGTGGCCGTGACCTATTGCCCATTGTGCGGCACCGGCATGGTTTTTCTGGCGCAAGTGGCCGGGCAGGCTGTGCAGTTCGGCGTCTCGGGTCTGCTCTACAACAGCGATGTGCTGCTCTATGACCGACAGAGCGCATCGCTGTGGTCGCAGATCGACCGGCGCGCGATCAGCGGCAAGCACAAGGGCCAGCGCTTGACGGCCCTGCCGCTGGAGCACACCCGCTGGGGCGATTGGCGGCAACGTCACCCCGAGACGCTGGTCTTATCGCGCAATACCGGCCACTTTCGTGACTATGACCGCAACCCCTATGCGGCTTACGAAAGCGAGGAGGAGCTCTATTTCCCGGTCCGCTTTCGCGCCCAGGGCTATCACCCAAAGGAAAGGGTGCTGGGCCTGGAGATCGACGGCCAGTTCAAGGCCTATCCCTTTGCCGAACTGGCGAAGAGCGCTGGCACAAGCGGCAGCATTCGCGATCGGGTCGGCGGTCAGCCCATCGTCGTGCACTTCGACGCCGAGAATGCCAACGCTACTGCACGAGACGCTGACGGTAAGCCGCTGGCGGGCGTCGTCGGCTACTGGTTTGCCTGGTACGCCTTCCATCCCGAAACCGCGATCTATAGGGCGGCGTCCCAGGGAGCGGCGACGGGCGCCCATTAACGCGCATCGCACTTCGACACACCCGGCCCGGCAGTGCTGGTGAGCAGCTACGCGGATCGCGCCAGGCGCGCGCTCGGTGCCAGCGTAGAGCAATCGATGCTTCGTGAGCTGCTGTTTGTATAGCGCAGCACCGTCCCCTAGGGCGGAAGGCGCTACACTGCGGCATTGCCACAAAGATGAACACCCCATGAAGACCCCGACAAGACTTGCAGCGCTCGTTGAAGAAGGCCTCGTAGACGAGGTGCTCGGCCAGCTGATGAGCGGCAAGGAGGCAACCGTCTATGTCGTTCGCTGTGGCGACGACATTTGTTGCGCCAAAGTCTATAAGGACGCCAGCCAGCGCAGCTTTCGCCACAACGCCTCGTATCAGGAAGGCCGCAAGGTCAGGAACAGCCGCCAGACGCGGGCCATGGAGAAAGGTAGTCGCTTCGGGCGCAAGATGCAGGAAGCGGTCTGGCAGAGTGCCGAGGTCGACGCCCTGTATCGGCTGGCCGCTGCGGGGGTGAGGGTTCCACAGCCGCACCTTTGCTACGAGGGTGTCTTGCTGATGGATTTGATCGTCGATGCCGACGGTGATCCGGCACCGCGCCTCAACGATGTCGAGCTCAACGAAGAGCTGGCGCTGGAGTTCCATGCTCTGCTGATAAAGCAGGTGGTGCGTATGCTGTGCGCCGGCATCATCCACGGCGACCTTTCCGAATACAACATCCTCGTCGGCGAGGACGGGCCGGTGATCATCGATGTGCCGCAGGCGATCGACGCGGCGGGTAACAGCAGTGCTGCCGAAATGTTTGCCCGGGACGTACTCAATCTGCGCAGCTACTTCGGCAGTTTTGCGCCCTCGCTCGCGGATAGCCAGTTCGGCAAGGAAATCTGGGCGCACTACGAAAGTGGCCTGCTGACCCCGGATCTCGCCTTGACCGGTCAGGTCGTTCTCGACGAACGACTGGCGGATGTCGATGCGGTCCTGCAACAGGTCGATCTGGCCATCAAGGAAAACGAAATCCGCCGTATGTGCCGGGAAGATCAATGAGCACCCATAGCCCTCCAATGCCATGAAGCCACCCACGATCCGACCTTCCTCCTGCCGGCAGCTCTGCACCATGGCGCTCGTCGGCGCTTCGCTTCTATTGCCGCCAGGTGGTGCGCAGTCCCGAACACCGCCGCTGACGCCTCCCCTTGTGCAGCCAAGCAGCGGTCCGTGGAGTAGCGGCGATGGCTTTTCCTTCGGCCTGGAGAAGAAGAAAGACGCCAAAGTCCGTCGCTCGGTCAGTGGCATGGCCTGCAGTCTCAGCGCCGTGCAACAGCGCATCTGCTTGCTGGTCTTCGACGAGGGGGTCGAGGCACGTTATGCAACCCTGCGCGGTGGAACTCTGGCGGTCGGGCCCGAGCGCGTTGTGCTGCGCGCCGACGAGGGCGAACTGGACGCTGAAGGCGCGGCCACCGATGGCAGCTACTTCTACGTCACTGGCTCGCATTCGGCCAAGCGTTCCGACTGCAAGAGCAATCCGCACAGCCGTCATGTGATCCGCTTCCGCCGCGACCCGGCGACTGGCCGCGCGCTGCGTTCTCCCGGCGGTGACCCCAGCGGGATCCTGGTGGACTATGCGGACAGCGGGCGCCTGTGGGCGATCATGCACGCGCAGCCCGAACTACAGGCGCATGTCGGCGAAGGCAAATGCCTGGGTTCTGCGCCTCCCCCCGAGGCGCCGCAGCTGGCGGGGCAAGATGGCGTGAACATTGAAGGCCTGGCGGTCAAGGATGGGCGCCTGTATTTCGGCTTCCGTGGTCCGGCCAATAAGGGACAGGCGCTCATCCTTGCGGTCGACGCCGAAGCTCTGTTCAAGGGCGGCGATGTCAAGGACGGCAAGGCCAGCGTCACCCGAATCAAGGTCGGGGCAGGGCGTGGCATACGCGATATGGTGGCCGTAACAAGTGGTTTCTTGCTGCTTGCCGGCCCGGACGACGAGCTCGCCAATCAGAAGCGCGTGGGTTGGTCGATTGTCTGGTGGGACGGAAAAAGCGGCGCAGGCGCGGTGGCGCCAAAAGCACTAGCCAGCCTGGATTTGGGAGACGTAAAGCTGCGCGAACTCAAAGCGGGCAAGGCGAACGCCTGCGAAGACAAGGCGCTGAAACCGGAGGCCATGACGGTGCTCGAAGAGACGCCACAGGACTACAAGCTGCTGATTCTGTCCGACGGCATGTGCGACGGCGGAGCGCTGGAGTTTGCCGTGCCGCGCTAAGCAGGCATCCCTCTCTGCTTGCAGCGCATTCCGGGTGCCAGGCCGGGATCGTTCGCCGGGCAGGGAGCATGCTCGTGGAACTTCCCCCTCCACTTGCAGTGCGCATTCCGGCTTGCACGCCGGAATCGTTCGGTGGGCAGGGAGCATGCTCCCTGAATTCCCCGCCTCCACTTGCAGTGCGCATTCCGGCTTGCACGCCGGAATCGTTCGGTGGGCAGGGAGCATGCTCCCTGAATTCCCCGCCTCACCCCCAGCCCTTCTCCCGCAGCGGGAGAAGGGGGTTTCGTGAGTCGCTGGCGCGACTTTCACATTATTGAACTCGCGCCAGAACGACGGTCGCCAGGGGCGGTACGGTGATTTGCAACGAGTGCGAGCGATTCATCCACGGCATGGATTGGGCAACTAGAGCGTCCTGCCCGTTGCCGAGGTTGCTGCCGCCGTAGAAATGCGAATCGGAGTTGAAGATTTCTGCGTAGGCGCCCTCTTCAGGCACGCCAATGCGATAGGTCGTGCGCGGCACGGGCGTCAGATTCACGACCACGACCACGAACTCGGATCCGGAGCGACGCACGAAGCTCAGGATCGACTGGGCGGAATCATTGCAGTCGATCCATTCGAAGCCGGTCCACTCGAACTCGTGGCCATGCAGCGCCGCCTTGTCGCGATAGAGGTGGTTGAGGTCGCTGACCATGCGTTGCATGCCGCTGTGCAGCGGGTATTCGAGGACATACCAATCGAGCACGCCGGCGCTGTTCCATTCCAGTCCCTGGCCGAACTCGGTGCCCATGAACAGCAGCTTCTTGCCGGGATGGGTGAACATGTAGCTGTAAAGGGTGCGCAGATTGGCGAAGCGTTGCCATTCGTCACCCGGCATCTTGTTCAGCATCGAGCCTTTGCCATGCACCACTTCATCGTGCGAGAAAGGCAGCATGAAGTTCTCGGTGAAGGAATAGAGCATGCTGAAGGTCAGCAGGTTGTGGTGGTACTGGCGATAGATCGGTTCCTGGGCGATGTAGCGCAGGGTGTCGTTCATCCAGCCCATGTTCCACTTGATGTCGAAGCCGAGGCCACCCAGGTAGACCGGTCGCGTCACCTGCGGCCAGGAGGTGGACTCCTCGGCGATGACCAGGGCGCCCGGACATTCGACGTGCGTGACGCTGTTGAGCTCGCGCAGGAACTCGATCGCCTCCAGGTTCTCGCGACCCCCGTACATGTTGGGAATCCAGTCCTCGCGCGAATAGTCGAGGTAGAGCATCGAAGCCACGGCGTCGACGCGCAGGCCATCGAGGTGCATCTCGCGCAACCAGTACAGGGCGCTGGCGACCAGGAAGTTCCTCACTTCGTTACGACCGAAGTTGAAGATCAGCGTGGACCAGTCGAGGTGCTCACCCTTGCGCGGGTCCTCGTGCTCGTAGAGAGCGGTGCCGTCGAAGCGGGCGAGGGCATAAGCGTCTTTCGGAAAGTGCGCTGGCACCCAGTCGAGAATCACGCCGATATGGTGGGCATGCAAGTGGTCGACGAAGAAGCGGAAATCGTCCGGCGTGCCAAAACGGCTGGTTGGGGCGAAATAGCCCGTCGCCTGGTAGCCCCACGAGAGGTCGAAGGGATGCTCGGTGACCGGCAGCAGTTCCACGTGCGTGAAGCCCATGCGCGTGACGTAGTCAACCAGCCTGACGGCCAGCTCGCGGTAGTTGAGGAATTCGCCTTCCGGTCCGCGCTGCCAGGAACCGAGGTGCACCTCGTAGACCGACATCGGCGCGTGCTGCCAGTCCCACTCGGCACGCTTGGCCATCCACTCGCCGTCCTGCCAGACGTGCTCCGAATCGCCGACGACGATCGACGCCGTTTTCGGCCGCGCCTCGAACTGCTGCCCGTAGGGATCGGACTTCAGCAGCACCTCGCCGCTGTTGCGATTCCTGATCTCGAAGCGGTAGAAGGCTCCCGGACCAAGATCGGGAATGAAGATCTCCCACACACCGCTGCCCGGACGCACACGCATCTGGTGGCGGCGACCGTCCCAGCGGTTGAAGTCACCCACCACGCTGACGCGTTCGGCATTGGGCGCCCAGACGGCGAACAGGACGCCGGCGACCCCGTCCACTTCGCGGCAGTTGGCGCCGAGAACCTTGTAGGCATGGCGGTGGTTGCCGGCGCTCAGCAGGTGCAGGTCAAGATCACCAATCTGCGGCCCGTAGGAATAGGGGTCGTGGGCAATGTGCTGGCGATGGCCATCGTCAAGCCAGATCAAGCGATAGTGCTCTGGAACGTCGCCCGCCGCGCCGCGCCAGGTGAAGAAGTCGCTCTCGCCGATCCGCTGCAGGGGGCGGTTGCCTTCCAGTATGGAGACTTCCACGGCATGCGGAATATAGACGCAGACCTCTACGCCGTTTGCGATTGGGTGCTTGCCGAGCAGTTCGAAGGGATCGTGGTGCCTGGCCTCGATGATCTTCAGGTGGTTGTCATTGAGGGTAGCTCGGGTCGTGCTTTCTGCCTGTTTCATATGCGTTCTCGATTTTGCGTTGACGCCGCGGTACGAATGCGGGCCGCGGCCAGGAAATTGTGGGATTCGTCTTCTGCGCGCGCCAAAGGTCGGCGACGTGAGGCGCCCGTGCAATGCGCTTGTCCTTCTGCTTCTCCTGCTGTTTGCCAATCTTTATCCCACATGGCTCGGCCTCAATTTTATTCCTTGGCCATTTGTACCACAAGCTCAGCATGGGTTAATAGTTGCCGCCGTGCGCCAGGAATTATTCCAACGGCAAGCCTCAGGATAATGATGCCCAGCGCCGCTAGGGGCGGGTGGCCGTTAGCTGCTTAATCTGAAAGTCGCGCAAGCGACTCACGAAGCTCCCTTCTCTCCTCGCGGGAGAAGGGTTGGGGAAGAGGGGGAAACGGTCATGACTTTCATGATCTGGGGCGTCTCGACGGTCATGACCGTTGCGGCAGCTGGCAGATGGTCCACGAACCATCGCGCCGTTTCGCGCGCGACCCACTCGAAGGCGGCCGCCGACTCTGGGGCGTCGGCGCTTGCCGGTAGGAGCTTCAATTCCTTGCGCGCGGCGAGCTTGTGCAAGGCGCGGCGGTTGCTGGCTTCGAGCCGTTGTTCGCCTTCACCGACGAGGACCAGCAAGGGCGAGACCAGGGTCTGCAGGTAGAGCATGCCGGCGAGGTCGATCAGGCCGCCGCGGCAGACTGTGGCAAAGATGTCACGGTCCCGGATGGCGGCGGCGCGCACGACCACCGGCGAGCAGTCGCCAGCGCCGCAGAGGCCGACCGGCAGCGTCGGCAAGTCGTCCAGGAGCATCTGCTGCCTGAGCAGGGTCAGACCGTCGAGCAGGCGGCTGGCAAGCAGCGACACCTGGTGATGATTGTCGGCGAAGCGTGCTTCGCTGCTGGTCAGCAGGTCGCAGCGCAGGGTGCCGATGCCGGCGTGGCGGAGGATGACGGCGAGGGCGTCGTCACGGGCTTCGGGATTCGGTCCGGCGTGGGCCAGGACCACCAGCGCCGAGGGCCGTGCGGGCAGCGTCAGCTCGGCGTGCAGACGCACTCCACCGCTGTCGATGGCCAGCGTACTCGTGTCGGCCCTGTCGGTGGTGTCGGCGGTGGCGCTCGCTTCGCTCAAGGGCGCACGAGCCGAACCGGTACGCGACGCGGACCGAAAGGCTTGCCGAAGCGTTGGAAATAGCCGGCAATCGGTGTCGCGCAGTGCGGGCAGCGGCCATCGCTCGGCAGGTCGTAATGGCGGATGTGGTACCAGTCGCGCTCGATCAGCGCCGCCTTGCACTGCGGGCAGAAAGTGGTGCCGCCTTCGGTGTCATGAACATTCCCGGTGTAGACGTAGTTCAGACCGGCATCGATAGCGATGCGCCGGGCCTGGGTCAGGGTCGATGGCGGCGTCGGCGGCAGATCGCTCATTTTCCAGTCAGGGTGGAAGGCCGAGAAGTGCAGGGGTACATTCGCCCCCAGCTCACGCGCCACCCAGTCGGAGAGGGCCTTGATCTCGCCCGGCGAGTCGTTGCGGCCAGGGATCAGCAGGGTGGTGATTTCCAGCCAGCAGTTCGTTTCGTGATGGATGTAGGCGAGCGTATCGAGCACCGGTTGCAGATGGCCGCCGCAGAGCTTGAAGTAGAAGTCATCGCTGAAGGCCTTGAGGTCGACGTTGGCGCCGTCCATGACCGCAAAGAACTCGCGTGCCGGTTCGGGATAGATATAGGCCGCAGTGACGGCGACGGTCTTGATGCCATTTGCCCGGCAGGCGGTGGCGGTATCGATCGCGTACTCGGCGAAAATCACCGGGTCGTTGTAGGTGAAGGCGACCGCTTGTGCACCGTATGCCGCCGCGGCCGCCGCGATTCCCTCGGGGCTGGCGGCGTCGAGCAGGCGGTCCATGTCCTTGGACTTGGAAATGTCCCAGTTCTGGCAGAATTTGCAGGCCAGGTTGCAGCCGGCGGTGCCGAAGGAAAGAATCGACGAGCCCGGGTAGAAGTGGTTGAGCGGTTTCTTTTCGATCGGGTCGATGCAGAAACCCGATGAACGACCGTAAGTGGTCAATATCATCTCACCGGCAGTGTTCTGGCGGACGAAGCAGGCGCCGCGCTGGCCCTCGTGCAGCTTGCAGTCGCGGGGGCAGAGGTCGCACTGAATGCGCCCTTCGGCAATCGGGTGCCACCAGCGAGCGGGGTAGGAGGATGCGGCCGTCTTCAGCGAGTCGTTCAGGTCTCTTTCCATTTTCGTACTCCATAACGCGCCAGCCTGATCTCGGGGTCCCAGAAGTCGGCGGCCAAGCCGGCTTTCAGCTTGAGTTGGGCCATGAATTGTCGGGGCTCGGGGAGGGACTCCCAGACCTGTGGCAGGAAGGTCGCCCGGCGCCGCCCGTAGCTGAGGATCAGGCCATCGACACCCGGTCGCAGGCGGGCCAGGGCGTCTTCTTCGCTGCGCACCGGGAAGGGCTCGGCTGGCGTCAGCAATGACACCTCGACGCGGGTGCGCGGCAACTCCTGCTCGCTCAGTGGCGGAAAGCGCCGATCGCGAAAAGCGGCGGCGAAGGCATTCTCGGCGACGTCGCTGGCCAGTGGCCGCTGGGCTTCCAGGCTGCCGATACAGCCGCGCAGCTGCCCGTTCTGGGTCAGCGTGACGAAGCTTGCTCCCGGCGCGGTGAGTTCGGGCAGCGGCGTGACCGGCTGCGGCGGCCGTCCGAACTTTGCGCCGATGGCGTTGCGCGCACTGACCAGCAGGGCACTGCCAAGAGGGTCAGTCGGCATCGGCGCCCTCCGCCGTAAAGCTGAAAGCGCCATAGCCGACGACGCGTGCCTTGTCGCCGGCGGTATCGCCCGAATTGCGCAGGTCGAGCAGTTGCGCCCGCAGCCCGTGCCGACGCGCGGCCAGCAAGAGGCCATTGACCGGTGTCGCGCCGCAGGCCTGTTGATGGTTGAGCTTCGCGTCGAGGGCAAGGATGTGGCGGGCGGTGTCGCCGTCGGTCTCACGGGCGCGCGCGTAGGGCAGGAAATGCGAGAGGTCGGAGCTGATCACGATCAGCGTTTCGTCGCCGCCCCACAGGGTCTCGAGCACTTCGGCGACTTCCGCCGGCGAGGCGTCGCCAACTGCCAGGGGCACCAGCGTGAACTGCTCCAGAACTGTCTGCAGGAACGGTAGTTGCACTTCGAGCGAGTGCTCCCAGGCGTGCGCGGCGTCGCTGACCACCACCTGCGGCAGTCGCGCGATGCTGCGCATGGCCTCGCTGTCGAGCTGAACCTCGCCGAGCGGTGTCGCGAAGGCGCTGACCGCGGGGACTGCCAGCCCGGCGACCGCGACGCGGTGCGTCGGGCCGAGCAGGACGACGCGCCGGATGCTGGCGCGCAAGGCGTGCAGTGGCGCATAGACGCTTGCGGCGATCGCTCCTGAATACACGTAGCCGGCGTGCGGCGCGATGATCGCTTTCGGTCGTCTTGGCGCATGGCTCCCTTGCCCGGCCAGCGCGTCGCTGAGCAGCCGACGCAGATCGCGCGTCAGAACGCCGGCAGTTCCTGGATAGAAGGTGCCGGCGACGGCGGCCGGACGAAGCGTGCTTGTCGAGTGAGTCATCTTGTCGATCCTCGCAGAGGGGCCCTCGGGAAGGGCGGACGGCACCGGTAGCGGATCCGAAAAATCGCCCGGAGGTGGAAGCCTGTGCGCCATTTCGTTATCCACCTGCCTTCTTTAGTAAAATTACGCCATGCTACGTCACTACGCAATCGTCCCCGCCGCTGGCAGCGGATCGCGCTTTGGCGGCGAGATGCCAAAGCAATACCAGATGCTCGCCGGCCGACCCCTGATTTACTACAGTCTTGCCGCACTCTGTCGCTGCCAGCGCATCGATCGCGTCTGGGTAGTGCTCTCTCCGGACGACAGCTGGTGGCGGCGATACGACTGGACGAGTCTGGGCCATAAACTGGAGACCGCGTATTGCGGTGGCGCCAGCCGCTCCGACAGCGTTGCCAATGGCCTGTCGGCCGCGGCCACGGCCGCCCACGACGATGACTGGGCGCTGGTGCACGACGCGGCGCGCCCCTGCCTGTCGCAGGCGAACCTGAAGGCGCTGTGCGACCAGCTCGCCGATGATCCGGTCGGCGGCCTCCTGGCCGTGCCGCTGGCCGACACGCTCAAGCGCGCCGACGCTGAGCAGCGTGTCGCGTGTACCGAGCCACGCGACGGCCTGTGGCAGGCACAGACGCCGCAGATGTTCCGCTATGGTTTGCTGCGTCGGGCGCTCGCCGAATACCCGCAGGGCACGGACGAAGCATCCGCCGTCGAGGCCGCTGGTTTCCGGCCGCGGCTGATCGGCGGTGACGCCAGCAACCTCAAAGTCACCTTGCCGGCGGACCTGCGCCTGGCCGAGCTGATCCTGCAGGGAAGAGCGCGGGTGGACGAATGATCCGCGTCGGGCAGGGTTGCGACATTCATGCGCTGGTGCCGGGTCGCAGGATGATCCTCGGTGGTGTCGATATCGCGCACGGCAGCGGCCTGCTTGGCCATTCCGACGCCGACGCGCTGGTGCACGCGATCATCGACGCGCTGCTCGGCGCCGCGGCGCTGGGCGACATTGGCCGTCACTTTCCCGATAGCGACCCGCGCTATGGCGGTGCCGACAGCCGGGTCCTGTTGCGTGCCACGCTCGCGCTGCTGGCGCAGGCCGGCTGGCAGGTCGGCAATGTCGACGCGACGATCATCGCCCAGCAGCCGAAGATGGCGCCGTATCTGCCGCAGATGGTCGCCAACCTTGCCGCCGATCTGAAGGTGGCTGTCGACTGCGTGAACGTCAAGGCAAAGACGTCTGAAAAGCTGGGTTTCGTCGGCCGAGGTGAAGGCATTGCCACCGAGGCGGTGGTCCTGATCAGGCACGCGAATTGAGCCCGGCCAGTGCGCTCGTCGGGCGCCTCCGGCGTGTCGCGCAAGGCGTTCGAAGTTCGTCGACCGATGCTCCCCTGGGAATCGAACTCGTTGACTCACGATAATCACCGCTTGAGCAGAAACAACTTTGATTTTCTGCGCCTGTTGTTCGCGGCGACGGTTTGCTTCGTTCACGCTGAATATCTTTCCGGATTTCAAGAGCTGGCGCCGCTCTCGGCTTTCTTTTCAGCGGGTGTCGCAGTGAAGTCCTTTTTTGTTGTCAGCGGCTTTCTGATTTTCATGAGTTATGAGCGGTCGACGTCGCTTGCTTCATACGCCAGCAAGCGTATGCGGCGGATCTATCCGGGCTATTTCACGGTGGTGATGCTCTGCGCCGTATTCCTGGCGGCCGTCAGCTCGCAGACCCTCGGCGCCTATTTTTCCTGGGCGTGGGTCAAGTACGTCGCTAGCAATTTGATTTTTCTGAACTTCCTGCAGCCAACGCTTCCCGGTGTTTTTGACGGCAACAGGGTGGCTGAGGTCAACGGAGCGCTGTGGACTCTCAAGATCGAGGCCATGTTCTACCTGCTGGTGCCGTTTCTGGTCTTCCTGTGCAGGCGCTTCTCCTACCTGGCGGTTCTCTTGATCCTGTATTGCGCATCGGTGGCCTATGCTTACCTGCTGGCCCTCGCAGCGGAACGTACGGGCGCGGAGCTTTATCTGCAACTTGCCCGGCAGCTTCCCGGGCAGCTCTCCTATTTCATGGCGGGTGCCTTCCTTTATTACTACCGGGATTTCTTCGAGCGGCAAGTCGTATTCTTCATGCTCGCTGCGATAGCGATACTGGCTACCAACATGGCCTATTCTCTGCCCTTGCTTGAGCCCTTTGCCCTGGCTGTGGTGGTCGTCTTCTTTGGCCTCTTTCTGTATGTCGGGAACTTCGGAAAATACGGCGATTTTTCGTATGGCGTCTATATCATCCATGTGCCGGTTATTCAGCTCCTGGTCGATGGCCGTTGGTTTCAGGACAGCCCCTGGCAATTCTTCGCGGCCTTCGTCCTAATCACGGCCGCTGCTGCCGTGGCCCTCTGGCATCTCGTCGAAAAGCGCTTCCTGTCGCGCGGCAGCCATTACATTGCGGCCACTGGCTGATGCGAAAGCGAGCTCTCCGCTTACTTCGCGCTTGGCCTGCGCGCCAGGCGAAGCTCACGTTCGAGCTGTTTGCTGTTCAGCCACAGGGTCCCGGCCATCGTGCTGCCGTCAGCCGTGATGGTGGCGTTCAGGTTCCCTGTATCGACCAGGACATCGCCGGGAGTGCTGACAATCTGCAAGGCGATATCGACGACCAGTTGCTCTCCCGGGAGGGCGCTGGCGCTACCTTTGCCGCGGTAGGTGACGGTGTCGAGTTCGCTGCCGAAGCGCTCGCGCCAGAAACTGCGGTATTCTGCCCAGTCGGCACGCTGGCTGATAGGCACGGGCCGACTGTTGAGCTCGACCTGATCGCCTGTTTGTCGCAGCGACAGGGAGAGCGTCTCGTCGGACGACAAGGTCGCTGACCAGGCACCGGTGACATCGGTGTTGGACGGGGACTCTGCGACGCGTGCCGCTCGCAGCGCGTAGCCACCGATGCCGAGAGCGAGTGCCAGGATTGCTGCCATTGCCGCGACGAGCCAGCGTCGGCGCGCGCGACCGACGCTTGGCCGCGCAGCGGCTGCCGCGGCCATCGCCGCCGGCTGCATCGGGGCAATGCCAAGCGCCTGCAGGTCGTCGACCAGTCGCCGGACATCGTGCTCCCAGTCGTAGGCGCGCAGCGGGCGCCAGGTGAACTCGCCAAGGCGGTTGAACGGGGGCGGCAGGTCGGCGGCAGGTGGCGGTGCCGTTACGCCGTCGCAAAGCAGCGGGATGAGGTGCGCACCACCCGCCAGGGCGTCGGCGACCTCACGCCGCACCGGGTCAGCGGGGTCGTCGATGCGCAGTTGGCCGCGATCATCGCTGGCGGCCAGTAGATGCGGGGTGAGCAGCAGCAGGAGTACCGGCTGTTGCTTGAGCGTGCTGGCGATCTCGTCGCGCCAGCGGACCCCGGCGCGCAGGTCGTCCTTGTCGAGGAAGACCTGCTGGTCGCCGTACAGAGCGCCGAGATCGCGGGCCAGCGCCGTCGCCTTGTCTCTGCCGTCGGATGAACGATAGCTGATGAATAGTTGCGCCATGGCCGTACGGACCCCCGTTGCCGCTCAGCGACGCCGCTGACGGGTCGAATGCTTGCCGGCAGCGAGGGGCGCTCCCACTAGCCGTGCCTGCGGGCTTTCTTGCCCTTGCCGCCTTTCTTCTGCTTGCCAGAATTGACAGAGGCAAAGGTCGGGTCGGTTGACGCCGGGCCGGCGACAGAAAATCGCGGCGCAGCGACGCCTCTGGCGCTGTGCGCCGTGATGTAGGCATTGCTGACCCAGCCCTCGATCTCCGGGTCGGCGATGACTTCCACCAGGCTCCAGCGGTCACGCGCTTCGAGGAGCAGGACTTCGGTGCCGTTCTTCAGCGCCGCCGCGACGCGTTCGAAGCTGGCGTCGGGCCCCTTGCGAATGTTAAGGCTGCTGGCGGTGACCACGTAGCGTGCCGGTTCGTCTTCCTCACGACCAATGACCCGGCTACGTACTGCGGCCAGCGGGAAGGCTGGACCCGGGTCGATCTTGCGGTCGGGGGCGATGTCCTCGTGCCCGAGCACGTCCTGCAGATCGTAGTGTTCGACGAGTAGCTCGGCGAGCTCTATCGCACGTTCGATCTGCGCCTCGGTGTACGCGTGCCAGGGCGACACCGGGCCGCCATTGCGATGCGCAGCGAGGGTCACCTCGTCGTCTGGATACGCCTTGCCGAACCAGGCCTGGTATTGGTTGCCGACCTTCTTGAGCAGGCCGGCATTGTCCATTTCGATGCCGATGGAGTGCGAATTGAGGCCCACCAGCCCGGCCCACTGGCTGACACCCGCATGCCAGGTGACGACATTGAAGGGAGCCAGCTGGACGATCTGCCCGTCGCGTCCGAGCACGACATGCGCGGAAGCGTTACCGCGCGGTTTGCGGGTGCACAGCGACTGGACCGAACCCTCGACCGAGCGGCCCGCCGTGTAGTGAAAGATCAGATAGCCGGGGGCCATGATGCCGCCATGGTTGGGCGTGCTGCGATGACTGACCAGATCGCCGACCAGTTGGTGATTCTCGATTTTCAGAGTCATGTGTAGTCCTCGCGTGGTTTGATAAGGGTCGAACACAGCGCGCTAGCGGAGGCATTTCTGCCCACCTGACCGCCAGCCCGTGAATCCTAGCACCATCAGTCGTCGGAGATGCCGTGTTTGCTCGTCGGCAACTGCCGTCGACCGCCTTGACGGCGTCGCTTCCTAAGGCGTTGCACGGCCGCGGTGGTTTAGTCGCTCGCTGGGCTAGCGGATATTTGCTGGGACAGCTCCTGGGTCGATTCAACGCATTGTTACTGCAATCAAATGGCGTCGCAGTCGACCGCGGTGTGAGTCGGCCTGCGATGCCCCTACGCGACGCAGTGGCGCGGGGAAAAACCTCGCGCAGTGCGGTAGGCACGGATGGGCTCTATGCTTTAGACTCGCCGCTGAACTGCTTTGCAAGGCAGCAAGAACGCCGCTACAAAACGTAATCGTTCGCAATCAATGAGAGATATCGAGGGGAATGGACATGATTCAGAAAAAGCAGGTACCGAGCAGGTCGTCGGCAACGGTGCCGTTGGTGGGCAAGGACGACGAGCGCATGGGGCTCGGGGTTGACGCGCTGAAGCGCGCGTTCCTGGACCGGCTGGTTTATTCGCAGGCGCGCTTTCCCGAGGTTGCGACCCGGCGTGACTGCTTCCAGGCACTTGCACTGACGGTGCGCGATCGCCTGCTGCAACGCTGGGTGCAAACGGCACGTACCTACCGCAACCGAGGCAGCCGTACGGTCTGCTACCTGTCGGCCGAGTTCCTGATCGGTCCGCAACTGGGCAACAACCTGATCAATCTCGGCATTTTCGACAACGCCCGGCAAGCGATGGCGGAGTTAGGCCTCGATCTGGAGATGCTCCTCGATCAGGAAGAAGAGCCCGGACTCGGTAACGGCGGTCTCGGTCGTCTCGCCGCCTGTTACCTCGATTCGCTGGCGACACTCGAGATTCCGGCCATCGGCTACGGCATTCGCTACGAATTCGGCATCTTTACGCAGGTCATCCGCGACGGCTGGCAAGCCGAAGTGACCGACAAGTGGTTGCGCGCGGGAAGCCCTTGGCTCATCCATCGGCCGAATGTGGCCTTCGATATCAAGATCGGCGGTCATACCGAACACCAGTATGAGGCGTCGGCGAGCCGCCGCCTGCGCGTGCAGTGGATTCCCGCCAAAGTCGTACGCGGTACGGCCTGGGACATGCCGGTGCTCGGCTATGGCGTCAATACCCCAAACCGGCTTCGACTGTGGAGCGCCGAGGCGCCGGAGGAATTCGATTTCGCGGCTTTCAACGCCGGCAATTACTACCAGGCCGTGGATGCGGAAGTGCTCTCCGAGACGCTGACCAAGGTCCTCTACCCGAACGACGAGATGGAAGCGGGCCAGACTCTGCGGCTCGAGCAGCAGTATTTCTTCGTCGCCTGCTCCTTGCGGGACATGATTCGTCTGCAACTACAGCGCGAGAAGGATCTCAGTGGTTTCCACGAGAAGTTCGTCGTTCAGCTCAATGATACGCACCCATCGATCGCGGTTGCCGAACTGATGCGTTTGCTGGTCGACGAGTACGAGATGCTCTGGGACGAGGCCTGGTCCGTTACCCAGCGGACCTTCGCCTACACCAACCACACGCTGCTTCCCGAGGCTCTCGAGAAATGGCCCTTGCGCTTGTTTCAGAAGACCCTGCCGCGCCACTACGAGATCATTTGCGAGATCAACGAGCGTTTCCTTGACGAGGTGCGGATTCGCTTCCCGGGCGACGAAGCCATCCTCAGGCGGATGTCGCTGATCGACGAGGATGGAGCGCGCTACGTGCGTATGGCGCATCTGGCGGTGGTCGGCAGTTTCGCCGTCAATGGGGTTGCTGCCCTGCACAGCGAACTCGTCAAGTCAGACATCCTCAAGGATTTCCATGACTTGTGGCCGGAGAAGTTCAGGAACAAGACCAATGGCGTGACACCGCGCCGTTTCGTTCTGCTCGCCAATCCAACGATGTCGCAACTGATCGACGACACGATTGGCCCCGGCTGGGTGAGCGACATGCAGCGTTTGCGCGAACTCGAGCCCTACGCCGAGGATGCGGCCTTCCGCGAGGCCTGGCGCGGTATCAAGCGCGGCAACAAGGAGCGCCTGGTCCACGAGATCAAGCGCTTTGCCCACGTCGAGGCCGATCCGGCATCGATGTTCGACGTCCAGGTCAAGCGCATCCATGAGTACAAGCGCCAGCACCTCAACCTGCTGCACGTGATTTCGCTCTACAAGCGCCTCAAGGACAACCCGAATCTGGTCGTCGCTCCGCGCACCGTGATTTTCGGTGGCAAGGCTGCGCCAGGGTATCGTATGGCCAAGCTGATGATTCGCCTGGCGACCGCGGTGGCCGATATCATTGGCCGTGACCCGGCCATGCATGGCCGCCTACAGGTGGTCTTCTTCCCCAACTACAACGTCAAGAACGGCCAGTTGATCTTCCCGGCCGCGGATTTGTCGGAGCAGATCTCGCTGGCTGGCAAGGAGGCATCGGGCACCGGCAACATGAAGTTCCAGATGAATGGGGCGCTGACCATTGGCACGCTCGACGGAGCCAATGTCGAGATCCTCGAACAGGTGGGTGAAGAGAATTTCTTCCTGTTCGGGATGAGCACTCCGGAGGTCAAGGAACTGCGCAACTGCGGCTACCGACCACGCGACTACTACCAGGCGAACCCGCACCTGCGCGAGGTGATCGACCTCATCGGCTCGGGCTTCTTCACCCGCGGCGACCGGGATGTTTTCCGGCCGTTGGTGGACCACCTGCTCAACCACGACGAGTACATGCTGCTGGCCGACTTTCAGTCATATGTTGATTGCCAGGATACCGTCTCCGAGGCTTACCTCGATTACGAGCGCTGGTCGCGGATGTCGATTCTCAACGTCGCGCGCTCTGGATTTTTTTCTGCAGATCGCGCGATTCAGGAGTACTGCACGGACATCTGGCGGGTGGAGCCGGTGCGCATCGAACTCACCGATCTATCGGAGGAGGATCTGCATTTCAAACGCGCTGCCGTGGGAGCGCCTTGAGCACAAGGACAAAAAAAGCGGCCGGTGGCCGCTTTTTTTTTGGGGGGGGCGCGTTGCGCGCCGCCGGCCAGTGCTTGCCTACCAGCGACGGATTTTGATGATGTGCGCCATCAGGTTGTGCGGGCTGAGTTCGACGTAGGCGCTTGGGCCGCTCCAGCGGTAGTTCTGGTCATTCAGCACGTCATGCGCCTGGTATTGCTCGTCCCAGCCGATATCGAAGGTGCCCAGCGGGATCTGGATGGTCGCCACCTGCTGGTGATAGGGATCGAGGTTGACCGCGCAGACGATGATATCCGAGCGATCGTCGGTCATTTTCGCGTAAGCAAGGATGTTCGGGTTGTCGGTGCCCAGGAACAGCACATTGTTATAGCCGTGCAGGGCAGGCGATTCACGCCGGATCTGGTTGATGCGGGTGATGATATCGACGATGTTGCCCGGCGCCCGCCAATCGCGCACCTTGATTTCATATTTCTCCGAGTCGAGGTACTCTTCCTTGCCTTCGATCGCTGCGTTCTCGCACAGCTCGTAACCACTGTAGATGCCATAGACCGACGACAGGGTTGCCGCCAGCACGGCGCGCATGATGAATGCCGGCCGACCGCCGTATTGCAGTATCGGCGGCAGGATGTCCGGCGTATTGGCGAAGAAGTTGCCGGTAAAGTACTCCTTCATCTCGCCGTTTGTCAGCTCATTGACATACTCGATGATCTCCTCCTTTTCGTTGCGCCAGGTGAAGTAGGTGTAGGACTGCGCGTAGCCGGCCTTGGCCAGCAGGCGCATCATCTTCGGCTTGGTAAAGGCTTCGGCAAGGAAAATCACGCCGGGGTGCTGGCGGTGAACCTGGCCGATCACCCATTCCCAGAAGGCCACCGGCTTGGTGTGTGGATTGTCCACGCGGAAAGTGGTGACGCCCTTGTCGATCCAGAACAGGAAGACGCGCAGCATTTCCTGCCACAGGCCAGCCCGGTCTGCCGTGCCGAAGTTCAGCGGGTAGACGTCCTGGTACTTTTTGGGGGGGTTCTCTGCGTACTTGATCGAGCCGTCCGGGCGGTGGAAGAACCATTCCGGATGGGCGGCAACGTAAGGGTGGTCGGGCGAGCAGTTCATGACGTAGTCGAGCGCAATCTCGATTTCCAGCTCGCGACAGGTGGCGACGAACTGATCCCAATCATCCCAGGTGCCCAGCTTCGGCTCGAGGCCGGTGTGACCGCCGTGCTCATTGCCGATTGCCCACGGACTACCGACGTCATCGGGCGTGGCGGTGAGGCTGTTGTTCTTGCCCTTGCGGAAACTATGGCCGATGGGATGGATCGGCGGCAGATAGATGACGTCGAAGCCCATGGCCTTGATCGCGGGCAGACGACGAATGCTGTCCTGCAGGGTGCCGTGCTTGTGCGGGGTGGTGCTCTGCGAACGCGGAAAGAACTCATACCAGGCGGCAAAACGGCTGATCGGACGGTTGACCATCACTTTCAGCGTCGGCGCCAGCTCGTAGCCCTCGCTGCGATCCGGATACTTGGCCATCAGGCTGTGCAGCACACCACCAATCCCCAGGTCGACCGCTCCCTGCTGCTCGCCAGCAGTGATGGCCTTGTCCATGGCGTCGATGATGCTCTCGATGCGGGCACGATCCTCGCCCTTGGCCAGGGCGGCCGATTTCCTGATGATTGCCATTCCCTCGAGCAACTCGCTTTCGAGCTTGGCACCGGGTAGGTTCTTCTTGCTGATCTCTTCTACCCACGACCGGTAGTGGTCGGCGTAGGCTTCAATGGTGTACTCCCAGGGGCCGATCTCGGTGACCGAGAATTCCCCGTACCAGTCGTCGTTGAGGGCCAGCGTCATCGGGCTTTCCTGCCACGCTTTTTCACCCACCTTGCGTGTTTTGAGCACGGCCGATAGCTTGTCGTGTCCCTCCTTGTAGATGTCCGCGCTGACGGCGACTTTCTCGCCAACGACGCGCTTGATCGGATAGCGGCCACAGTCGATCTGCGGCTTGACGGCTTCAATATTTACGCGGGAGTAGTCCTGGGGAATCATTGATTGCGCTCCTGAATGCTGACCCGGCGAGGCGGGACGAAAGCGGATAGTAGGTAATCGGAAAGGCGACGGCCCCTGTGGGCCGTCAATACGCAAGCCCTGTCGTTCTGCACGGCAGGTGTGCCGGCGGCCGAAAGGCTGCGGGGAATTGCTACTTCAGCAGGGAATCGTAGAGGGTCCTGGTCTGCTGCGCAATGCTCGCCCAGCTGAACACTTCGCGAGCACGTTTCTGGCCGGCGGAGGCCATCGATTCGGCAAGCGCCGGATTGTCGAGAACCTTGTTGATCGCGGTTGCCAGATCGCGCGCAAAGGCATCGGGATTCACCGGCTCGAAGGGCGCCACGTGCAATTGTTCCAGCGGTACCAGGTAACCCGTTTCACCATCAATGACGACTTCCTTGATACCGCCAACGGCGCTAGCCACGACCGCCGTATGGCAGGCCATTGCTTCCAGGTTGATGATCCCGAAAGGCTCGTAGATTGACGGGCAGCAGAAGACCGTGGCATGCGAATACATCTGGATCACTTCGGGCTTGC
>ERZ761602.855-NODE-855-length-60742-cov-13.127704_pt1 | contig 60742 bp, 52 predicted proteins | sample MGYA00512165_ERZ761602 | MGnify/ENA primary metagenome ERZ761602 (study PRJEB28899, sample SAMN02445085) | bioreactor sludge metagenome | biome: EBPR sludge; isolation source: Thorneside wastewater treatment plant | place: Australia: Brisbane, Thorneside... | reverse complement strand
CGGTGTGTGGCGAACCGGGGGTGAGCGGACCTGTTCGTCGCGGCGCCTGGCCGCGGCCGGGCTCGCCACGACGCTGGCGGCCTTCGCCGCGACTGCGGACTACGCGCGCGTGGCCGCCGTGTTCGACGAGGATCACCCGGCGCCGCTCGCAAAGCGCATCGACACGGGCCGCCGCAGCCTGCTGTTCGGGCATCACGCCGATTACGCCGCCGCGACCATCAGCGCCCACCCCGAACGCGAGATGGACGCGCTGCGGCGTGCAGCACATTACCTGCTCGACACCCGCTTGATGACCGCCTGGGCCGAGGCCTGGGCCGCCAGCGGCGACCTGCCGAGGGCACGCTACCTGGCCGCACGCCTGCGCGAATTCCGCAACCCGGCATCTCAGCGGTACTTCGCGGCCTGCGACACCGAGGCCACGCCCGCCGAGCCGCCGCAGGCCGCGGCTGCCGGCGAGGCCGGCACGCCCGCCCGGCCGTACCAGTGCCTCGGACCCGATCCGCAGGTGATCCTGCGCTGGTCCGACTTCCGCTGAAGGCAGGCGCGGCGCGCTCAGCGCGCCGGGGCATCCGGGGCCACCCAGTGCCCCGAGCGCCCACCCTGCTTCTCGAGCAGGCTCACGTCACCGATGACCATGCCTCGGTCGACGGCCTTGCACATGTCGTAGATCGTCAGCAGCGCCACCTGCACGGCGGTCAGGGCCTCCATCTCGACGCCGGTGCGACCGAGGGTCTCGACCTGGGCGACGCAACGCACGCCGGGCCGCTCGGCAAGCCAATCGAAGTCCACCGCGACACGCGTCAGAGCGAGTGGATGACACAGCGGAATCAGGTCCGCGGTGCGCTTGGCGCCCAGGATGCCGGCGATGCGGGCGATGCCGATCACGTCGCCCTTGTCGGCCTTCCCGTCGCGGATGCGCTGCAGCGTCTGCGGCTGCATCCAGATGCTGCCCTGGGCCCGCGCGATGCGGCGGGTGACGTCCTTGCCGCCGACGTCGACCATGTGCGCACGGCCGGACGCGTCGAAGTGGGTCAGGACATCGCGGTCGGGCTCGCGGGCCATCGGCGCAGGCGGAAACAGGGACTTTACGAAGTGCTGCCATCATAGCCGGCATGGGCCCGTGTGCCCGCCCGAGAGCCGATCGATGCCTGTTGCCAGCCGCCCCTCCGAAACCAGCCCTCGCCCGGCGGGCACCCGCGGCGTGGAGCCGGCGCGCCCAGGCGCTCCTGCCGGGCTGCGTCTCGCGCGAGCCTGGCGCGCCGCGGTGGCTGGCGTCGCACTGGCCGTGTGCGCGCTGCCGCTGCAGCCGACGCAGGCGCAGGTGCGTCTGCCGGCGATGGGCGAAGGGGTGAGCGCCAGCATGCCGTTGGGCGAGGAGCGGCGCCTTGGCGACCAGATCTGGCTCGAGGTGCTGCGCGACCCGAGCTGGCTCGACGATCCCGTGCTCGACGACTACCTGCAGCGCCTGTGGTCCCCGCTGCTGGCCTCTGCGCAGCGGCGCGGCGAGATCGGCGAGGACATGCGCCAGCAGTTCGCCTGGACGGCCTTCATGCTGCGCGACCGCAGCATCAATGCGTTTGCGCTGCCGGGCGGCTACGTCGGCGTGCACCTCGGCCTGATCGCCGGCACGGCCGTGCCCGACGAGCTGGTTTCCGTGCTCGCGCACGAGTTGTCGCACGTGACGCAGCGGCACATCGCGCGCAGCTTCGAGTCCGCCGGTCGCCAGACGGCGCTGGGCATGGCGGCCATCGTGCTGGGCATGATCGCGGCCTCGCGAAGCGGCAACGCCGACGTGGCCCAGGCGGCCATCGCCGGCGGGCAGGCCGCGATGATCCAGGGGCAGCTGAACTTCTCGCGCGACATGGAGCGCGAGGCCGACCGCATCGGACACCTGCTGATGGTCGACGCCGGCTTTTCGGCTGCCGGCATGGCCGCGATGTTCGACAAGCTCGAGACCGCGAACCGGCTGAACGACACCGGCAACTTCCCTTATCTGCGCAGCCACCCGCTGACCATCGAACGCATCGCCGAAGCCCAGGCGAGGGCGGGGGTCGGCGGGACCGCGCGCTTGCGCGCGAACGACGAGCACGAGCTGATGCGCGCCCGGGCGCGCGTGCTGATGGAACCGTCGGTGCCGGCGCTGCGGGGCCATCTCGAGGCGTTGCAGCAACTGCCCCGCGTGCGCGTCGCACCGCTCGGGACGGCTTACGCCGCTGCGCTGTCGGCGGTGCTGCTGAAGGACGCGCCGGCGGCGCAGACTGCACTGGAGCGGCTGCGCGAAGCCGCAGCCCCTGCGTCGCGCGCAGCGCCCGGCGTCGGCGTGTCGCGCTGGGTCGAACTGCTGCAGCTGGAAGCGGCCTTGGCCCTCCAGCTCGCCGCGGCTGGAGATGCCGGCGCCGCCTGGGGCAGCGCCAGCGAGTGGCGGCGGCCGGAGCTGCTGCTGCGCGGCCGGGTCGTGTTGTCCCGCGCTGGCGCGGCCGACCCGGCGCTGCGCGATCTGCACCAGGCCCTGCGCACCTGGGTCGTCCGCCACCCGGCCGATGGTGCCGCCTGGCAGATGCTCGCCGATTGCGAGGAGGCCAGGGGCAACCGGCTGGGCATGCTGCGGGCGACGGCCGAAGCCAACCTCGCGGCCGGCAAGGTCGACGCGGCGATCGTCACGCTGCAGGCCGCCCGCAGCCAGGGCACGCGCTCACGCGATGCCGATGGCGTCGAGCTGGCGATCATCGACAGCCGGCTCGCCGAACTGCGTCGCCAGCGCATGCGCAATGCCGGCGAGCGGGGAGTCCGCACCGACTGAGCCGTCCGGGCACGCTCGGCGGTCGCGCGGTCCGCCGCCCCGGCTTGCCTCGAGCGCGACTAGAACGTCGCCCATTCGTCGTCGGCGCCGGCGGCCGCCGGCACCGGCTGGCGCGGGGTGGCCGCGCTCGCGCGCTCGGGCACCGCCGGTCTCGGCGGCGCGGCCTGAACCGGCGCGGCGAGCGGACGCGGGGCCTCCTTCGACGAGGCCGTGACGGCCGCCAAGACAGGGGCCGAGGGCCGTGCGGCCGTCCGACCCTGCGCCACGCGGAACACCGCGACGGCCTGCACCAGCTGCGAGGCCTGCGACCTCAGGCTCTCGGCGGCCGCCGCGCTCTCTTCCACCAGGGCGGCGTTCTGCTGCGTGGTCCGATCCATCTGCGTGATCGCCTCGCCAACCTGGGCGACGCCGGAACTCTGCTCGGTGGTGGCGGCGCTGATCTCGCCGACGATGTCGGAGACGCGCCGGATCGAGCTGACGACCTCGCCCATCGTGGTGCCGGCCCGATGGACCAGCTCGTTGCCCTGCTCGACGCGCTCGACGCTGGCCTGGATCAGGGCCTTGATCTCGCGCGCGGCCTCGGCGCTGCGCTGAGCCAGCGTGCGCACCTCGCCGGCGACGACGGCGAAGCCGCGGCCTTGTTCGCCGGCCCGCGCGGCCTCGACCGCTGCGTTCAGCGCCAGGATGTTGGTCTGGAAGGCGATGCCGTCGATGGTGCCGATGATGTCGGCAATCCGGCTGCTGCTGTCGTGGATGCCGCGCATGGTCTCCACGACCTGGGAGACGACGTTGCCGCCCTGCTGGGCCACGGAGGAGGCGCTTTGCGCCAGCTGGTTGGCCTGGCGGGCATGGTCCGCGTTGTGCTTGACCGTGGAGCCCAGCTCCTCCATCGACGCGGCGGTCTGCTCGAGCGCCGATGCCTGCTCCTCGGTGCGGCCCGAGAGATCCTGGTTGCCCTGGGCGATCTGGGCGCTGGCGGTGGCCACGCTGTCCGCGCCCTGGCGGATGGACAGCACGATGTCGGTCAAGCGCTGCTGCATCTCGGACAGCGCGGCCAGCAGCGGCGTGAATTCGTCGCGCCGCCCGAGGTTCACCGGCGTTGCGAGATCGCCGTCCCGCACCCGCACGGCGACGCCGCAGGCTTCGCTCACCCGCGTGCGCAGGCTTCGGCCCACGGCCCAGGCGACCCCGAAGGTCGCGGCGACGGTCAGGGCCAGCACGATCATCAAGGTCAGCAGCAGGTCGCGCGCGTCGGCCTTCAGGTCGGCGATGTCCTCGCCCAGCGCCGTGCGCTGGAACTCCACGCTGTCGTGCACCACGTCGAGCAGGACGTCGCGAGCCGGAATGGTCGTGTCGACGAGGAAGGCGAAAGCGGCCTGCTGGTCGCCCTGCGTCACCAGCGCGACGTTCTGCTCGGCCACGCGCCAGAAGCCGGCGAGCGCCGGCGGAAGCTTCGTGAAGCGTTGCTTGCCGCCCTCGGAGAACAAGCGGGCCTCGTAGCCCCGGACGGCCTCGTCGACGGCCTTGCGGTGCGCCGCGATCGCGTCCAGTGCCGCTTGCCGTTCCTGGGCGTCGCGCGCCAGCATCGCGTGGCGCAGCTGCAGCGAGGCGCGCGTGATGTGGAGTTCGGTGTCGGCCATGGCCCGGGTCTGCGGCGCGCGCGCCTTCTCGGCCCGCTCGGCCATGCCCTGGATATGGTTGAGCTTGACGGCCGCCAGCGTGCCGATGCCGAGGGCCGCCAGGGCGACGAACGCGGCCAGGGCGTAGAGGCGGTGGGTGAGTCCCAGTGAAGAGAGAAGGGGCATGGTTCGATCCTCGTGATGCCAAGGGTGGGCCTGCCGGCCGCCCTTGGAAGTTTTCGGCATCGGTGGTCGCCCCCTTGAGTCGGGCCGGACCTCCTCGGCGCGGCGCGGGCCGCCTCCGGCGTGGCATCGCCACGTCACCGGCGCGCGGAGCGCCGCGCCGTGCGCGATCACCCTGCGGTGCGCGGCGAATTCCCCGCTACACTCGAAAAACAACGATCACGGGCGCCTGGCAACGTGGGGATCACAGGCGTCCGCAACCCGGCTGCAAACGGAGCCCACCACGGGGCATCGACCGGAGCGAGGCGATGTCCAACTTTCCAACGGAGAAGATCTGATGGCCACTGCGACGAAGAAGGCTGCTGCGGCGAGCAAGAAAGCCGCCCCCAAGAAGACCGCCGCCAAGAAGGCGGCCAAGCCGGCCAAGCCGGTCGCCAAGGCGGCCGCGAAGAAGGCTGCACCGGTCGCCAAGAAGGCCGCCGCGAAGAAGGCGCCTGCCAAGAAGCGCACGCCGAATGCCGCCTTCATGAAGGCGCTGACGCCGAGCGCCGCGCTCGCCGCGATCATCGGGGACAAGCCGCTGCCGCGCACCGAGGTCACGCGCAAGCTCTGGGACTACATCAAGAAGAACAAGCTGCAGGACCAGGTCAAGCGCACGATGATCAACGCCGACGAGAAGCTCCGGGAAGTCTTCAAGAAGGCGCAGGTCTCGATGTTCGAGATGACCAAGCTGATCGGTGCCCACCTGAAGTGACACCCGGCGGCCATGCGTCCGCCGTGCTGCGGCACTGGCGGATGCGGCTGCTTCAGCGACGCGCGAGGATGGCGCGCAGGTGCGTTGCCGTCGGCGTGTCGTGGCACCGAACCAGGTCCTCCGGCGTGCCGCAGGCGAGCACACGGCCCCCGCCTTGTCCGCCGTCCGGGCCGAGGTCGATGACCCAGTCCGCGGTCTTGATCACGTCGAGGTTGTGCTCGATGACGACGATCGTGTTGCCGGCATCGCGCAGCCGGTGCAGCACCTCGAGCAGCTGCACGACGTCGTGGAAGTGCAGCCCGGTCGTCGGTTCGTCGAGCACGTACAGCGTGCGCCCGGTGTCGCGCTTGCCCAGTTCGAGCGCGAGTTTCATGCGCTGCGCCTCGCCCCCGGACAGGGTCGTCGCGCTCTGCCCGAGGCCGATGTAACCCAGGCCGACGTCGAGCAGGGTCTGCAGCCTGCGCGCCAGCGCTGGGACGGCGCCGAAGAAGGCGTGGGCCTCCTGCACCGTCAGGCCGAGCACCTGGCTGATGTTCAGCCCCTTGTAGAGCACCTCGAGCGTCTCGCGGTTGTAGCGCTGGCCGCTGCAGCTGTCACAGCGCACGTAGACATCGGGCAGGAAGTGCATCTCGACGCGCACGACGCCGTCGCCCTGGCAGGCCTCGCATCGGCCGCCCGGCACGTTGAACGAGAAACGTCCCGCGCCGTATCCGCGCTCGCGCGCCGTCGGTACCTCGGCGAACAACTCGCGGATCGGCGTGAACAGCCCCGTGTAGGTTGCCGGGTTGCTGCGCGGCGTGCGCCCGATCGGGCTCTGGTCGACGTTGATGACCTTGTCGATCGCGTCGAGGCCCTCGACGTCGTCGTGCGGCGCCGGCTCCTGGTGCCCCTGGTAGAGGCGGCGCGAGACCGCGGCGTACAGCGTGTCGTTGACCAGCGTGCTCTTGCCCGATCCGGAGACGCCGGTCACGCAGGTCAGCAGCCCGACGGGGAAGTCCACCGTCACGTTCTTCAGGTTGTGGCCGCGCGCGCCGGCGACGCGGATCACGCGAGGGTCGACGCGGTCGGCCAGCCGCTGGCGGCGCACGGGCACGGGGATCGACCGCCGGCCGCAGAGGTAGTCGCCGGTCAGCGAGCCAGGGCTGGCGGCTATCTCGGCCGGACTGCCCTGCGCCATCACGCGCCCGCCGTGGATGCCCGCGCCGGGCCCGATGTCGACGACATGGTCGGCCGCGCGGATCATGTCCTCGTCGTGTTCGACGACGAGCACCGAGTTGCCCAGGTCGCGCAGGCGCAGCAGCGTCCCGATCAGCCGCTGGTTGTCGCGCTGGTGCAGCCCGATGCTCGGCTCGTCCAGCACGTACATGACGCCGGTCAGCCCGGAGCCGATCTGGCTGGCCAGCCGGATGCGCTGCGCCTCGCCGCCGGACAGCGTGTCCGCGCTGCGATCGAGGCTCAGGTAGCTCAGGCCGACGTCGACGAGGAAGCGCAGCCGGGCGCGGATCTCGTGCAGGATCTTCTCGGCGATCTGCGCGCGTGCGCCATCGAGCCGCAGGGCCTCGAGGTGGTCCAACGCCTCGCGCAGCGTCATGCGCTCGATGTCGTGCAGCGAACGCGCGGCCTCGCGGCCTGCCGAGCCGGCCGGCTCCAGCAGCACGTGTCGAGCTTCGCGGCGCAGGCGCGCCCCGCCGCAGGCCGGGCACGGCCGTGCCGCGAGGTAGCGGCCGAGGTCCTCGCGGACCGCGGCCGAGTCGGTCTCGCGATAGCGCCGCTGGAAGTTGGGGATGATGCCTTCGAAGGGGTGCCAGCGCTTGACCGACCGCGTGCGGCCGCCAGGGCCTTCGGCCTTGTAGACGAACGGGATGTCCTCGCTGCCGCTGCCGTAGAGCAGCACCTTGCGCGCCGGGGCCGGCAGTTGCTCGAAAGGCTGTTCGATGTCGAAGCCCTTGTGGCGGGCCACGCTCTCGAGCATCGAGAAGGTATAGGCATTGCGCCGGTCCCAGCCCTTGACGGCGCCGGAGCCGAGGCTCAGCTCGGGAAACGCGACGACGCGTTGCGGGTCGAAGTCGGTGGTCTGGCCCAGGCCGTCGCAGTCGGGGCAGGCGCCCTGCGGCGAGTTGAACGAGAACAGCCGAGGCTCGAGTTCGGCCAGCGCGTACGCGCAGTGCGGGCAGCCGTAGCGGCTGTTGAAGGCGTGCTCGCGGGAGGCGTCGGGCTCCCACGCGATTGCGCGGCCATCGGCCAGGCGCAGCGCCGCCTCGAGGCTCTCGGCCAGCCGCTGGCGTGCCGACGGCTGCACGCGCAGCCGATCGACGACGACGTCGATGTCGTGCCGCTCGGACTTCTTCAGCGCCGGAAGCTCGGCAGCCTCGACGACCTCGCCGCCGAGGCGAAAGCGCACGTAGCCGCGGGACTGCAGGTCGGCGAGCAGCTCGCCGAACTCGCCCTTGCGGTCACGCGCAACCGGCGCCAGCACCATCATGCGCGTGCCCTCGGGCAGCGCGAGGCAGGCGTCGACCATCTGCGCGACGCTCTGCGCGCGCAGCGGCACGCCGTGCTCCGGGCAGAACGGCGTGCCGGCGCGGGCAAACAGCAGCCGCAGGTAGTCGTGGATCTCGGTGACCGTGCCCACCGTCGAGCGCGGGTTGTGCGAGGTGGCCTTCTGTTCGATGCTGATGGCCGGTGACAGGCCCTCGATGACGTCGACGTCGGGCTTGTCCATCAGCTGCAGGAACTGCCGGGCGTAGGCTGACAGGCTCTCGACGTAGCGGCGCTGGCCCTCGGCGTACAGGGTGTCGAACGCGAGGCTGGACTTGCCCGAGCCCGAGAGGCCGGTGAAGACCACCAGCGCATGCTTCGGGATGTCGAGGTCGACGTTCTTCAGGTTGTGCGTGCGCGCGCCGCGGATGCGGATCGGTGGCCGTGCGGGCGTGGCGTCGGCAGGATCGGGAGGCGGCATGGGGCGGCAGGCAAACGAAACATGTTAAGTCGCGCCGGGCATCCGGCTCGTCGGGCTGCGTGCGGACCTTCAGGCCGCCGCGATGACCCGCAGGATCTCCTGCCCGTAGGCGTCGAGCTTCTTGGCGCCGATGCCGCCGATGCCCGCCAGCGCATCCAGCGTGCGCGGGGCCTCGCGCGCCATCTCGGCCAGCGTCGCGTCGTGGAAGACGACGTAGGCCGGCAGGTTGTGTTCCCGCGCGACCTCCGAACGCCAGGCCTTCAGCGCCGCGAAGCGCGCGAGCCCTGCCTCGTCCAGCGGCAGCGGCGGCGGCTTGGTCGCACGGCCACCGCCCCCACGGGCCGCCCCCCGCGTGCGCCGCGGCGCATCGCTGGGCTGGCGCAGCAGCAGGCGCACTTCGCCGCGCAGCACCGCGCGGGAGCCCGCTGTCAGCGCGAGCGTGCCGTAGTCGCCTTCGCTGCGCAGGTGCCCGAGGGCGATCAGCTGACGCAGCACGCCGCGCCAGCGGGCCTCGTCGATATCGGCGCCGATGCCGAAGGTGCTGAGCGTCTCGTGGCCGTGCTGGCGTGCCTTGTCCGTGTGCTTGCCGCGCAGCACGTCGATCAGGTGGCCCGCGCCGAAGCCCAGGCCGCTGTGCTGCTGGAAGCGGTAGATGCACGACAGCGCCATGCGCGCGGCCTCGGTGGCGTCCCAGGTGGCCGGTGGCGCGAGGCAGTTGTCGCAATGGCCGCAGCGCGCACGCAGTCGCAGCGCAGCGCCGTCGCCCGCCGTATCGTCCGCGGTCGCCGGCACCTCGGCGCCGGCCGCTGCGCCGGGGCCTGCGTAGGACTCGCCGAAGTACGCCAGCAGCCTCGCGCGCCGGCAGTCGTGCGCTTCGGCCAGCGCGAGCAGCGCGTCGAGCTTGGCGCGCTGCAGGCGCTTGAAGTCCTCGTCGGCCTCGCCGTCGTCGATCATCCGGCGCTGGTTGACGACGTCGGCCAGGCCATAGGCCATCCAGGCATCGGCCGGCTGGCCGTCGCGGCCGGCGCGGCCGGTCTCCTGGTAGTAGCCCTCGATGTTCTTCGGCAGGTCGAGGTGCGCGACGAACCGCACGTCGGGCTTGTCGATGCCCATGCCGAAGGCGATCGTCGCGACCATCACGACCCCGTCGTCGCGCAGGAAGCGGTCCTGGTTGCGGCGGCGCGTCTCGCTGTCCAGGCCGGCGTGGTACGGCAGCGCGTCGAAACCTTCGTCGACCAGCCAGGCGGCGGTCTCGTCGACCTTGCGCCGGCTCTGGCAGTAGACGATGCCGGCGTCGCCGTCGTGCTCGTCGCGCAGGAAGTGCAGCAGCTGCGCGCGCGCGTTGTCCTTCTCGACGATCGTGTAGCGGATGTTGGGGCGGTCGAAGCTCGCGACGAAGTGCCGCGCCGCCTGCAGCTGCAGCCGCTCGACGATGTCGGCACGGGTGTGCGTGTCGGCGGTCGCGGTCAGCGCGATGCGCGGCACGCCCGGGAATCGTTCGTGCAGCACGGCCAGGCCAAGGTATTCCTCGCGGAAGTCGTGACCCCACTGGCTGACGCAGTGCGCCTCGTCGATCGCGAACAGCGCGAGCTGCCCGCGCTCCTGCAGCGAGTCGAGCATCGCGAGGAAACGCGGCGTGAGGATGCGCTCGGGTGCCGCGTACAGCAGCACGAGGCGACCCGAGAGCAGCTCGCGCTCGACACGGCGCGCGTCCTCGCCGTCCAGCGTGCTGTTCAGGAAGGCCGCGCGCACCCCCGCTTCCTCGAGTGCGCCGACCTGGTCGTGCATCAGCGCGATCAGCGGGCTGACGACGATCGTCACGCCGTGGCCGCGGCGGTGGCGCGCAATGGCCGGGACCTGGTAGCACAGGCTCTTGCCACCGCCGGTGGGCATCAGCACGAGCGCGTCCTGCCCCGCGGACACGGCCTGCACGATCGACGCCTGCTGCCCGCGGAACGCGGCATAGCCGAAGACCTCGAGCAGGATGTGCTGCAGCTCTGCCGGCGTCGCGGCAGCAGGACCCGCACGCGTTGTGCCGGGTGAATCGGTCGCGAGCTCGGTCATGGGCGCCGGAATGGTACGCGAGCGACTCTGCCTGCCGCCGCCGCCGCCGGGGGAGCCGCCCGTGTGCCGCCGGCGGGCCACCCACGGGCGGCCCCCGCCGCAGCGGATCCCGCGGCATGCGGGTCGCCTATGATGACCGCGTCGTCACCACCGCGAGCGGAACGGCGAGTGCCGATGGGCAGCCGTACCCCGATCAACCGCACACCAGCAGGAGCGTCGCCATGGCCTCGGTCAACAAAGTCATCCTCATCGGCAATTGCGGGCGCGACCCGGAAGTGCGCTACGCACCCAGCGGCTCGGCCATCTGCAACGTCTCCATCGCCACCTCGCGCAGCTGGAAGGACAAGACCAGCGGCGAGCGCCAGGAAGAGACCGAATGGCACCGTGTGGTGTTCTATGACCGGCTCGCCGAGATTGCCGGCGAGTACCTGAAGAAGGGGAAGTCGGTGTACGTCGAGGGGCGGCTGAAGACCCGCAAGTGGACCGACAAGGACGGCGCCGAGAAGTACACGACGGAGATCATCGCGCAGGAGATGACGCTGCTGGGCAGCCGCGAGGGCGGCGGCATGGCGGACGACGGCGGCGGCACCCCGGCCCGCAGCGCACCGGCCCCGCGCCAGGCTCCTGCCGCGAAGCCCGCGGCGGCCCAGAAGTCGTCGACCGGGTTCGACGACATGGACGACGACATCCCCTTCTAGGCTGCGTCCGGCAGGGCCCGCGCGTGGCGCGCCCGCCGGCGGCGGCGCTCAGGGCAACAGCCGCTCCGGTGCGAGATAGTGCTCGCGATAGGCCTCGAATGGCATCGTGTCGGCCGCCTCGCGCCGCTGCTGCTCGCGCAGCGACACCTCGGCCGCCACGGTGAGCCGGCTGAACACCTCCGGCTCGAGCGGCCGCCCGCGCCATTGGCTGTCCGCCTGCTCCGACAGCGCGAGCGCCAATGACTTGAAGCTGCCGCCGAAATCCGAGGCCATCGCCGAGAGCAGGCGTGCGGAAGGCAAGGACGCCGGGTCGCGCCAGCGCTGCAGCGCGGCCTCGACCGGCCGCTGGTGGCGGCCCGGCGTGCGCATCTCGCGATCGAGCGCCTCGGCCAGCACGAGGCACTCGTCGAGCACGCGTGCCCCCCACTCCTCGACCGCGACGCGGTCCGTGCCGCACTCCAGCATCAGCCCGTCCTGGCGGCCGTGCGACGCGACCTGGTGCTGGTTGCGCGCGAGGGCGACGCTCTCCTCGGGCGTGTCCGGGGGGCTGTCGCTGAGCAGGCAGTGCAGCAGGAAGATGTCCAGGAAGAGCATCGTCGGGATCGCGATGCCGGCAGGCTCGAACGGGTCGAGGTCCATGCAGCGCACCTCGACATACTCGACGCCGCGCTCGCGCAGCGCGTGCAGCGGGCGTTCGCCGCTGCGGATCGTCCGCTTCGGGCGGATGGTGCCGTAGAACTCGTTCTCGATCTGCAGCAGGCTGGTGGCAAGCTGGTGGTACTCGCCGCCCAGGTTGCGCACGCCCAGGGCCTCGTAAGGCGGGTGCGGCGTGGTCAGCGCGCCATGCAGCGAGGCGGCATAACTCGACAGGCTGTTGTAGCTGACGTTCAGCGCTGCCTGGGCATCGCTCTGGTAACCCAACTGGCCCATGCGCAGCGATGTCGCCCAGGGCAAGCCGTAGGTGCCGGCGCCGATCGGCTGCAGCGGGTGCCGGCGGCCCTCGACAAAGCAGCCGCAGACCGCGGGCGAGGCGCCGAACAGCCGCAGCAGGACGAACGAGTGGCGTCGGAAGTTGCGGATCAGGCCGAAGTACGCGTCGTTGTCGAGGCCGGGCAGAGACCAGTTGTAGTGGATGCCGCAGATCGTCTGCATGCGCCGCCCGTAGCGCAGACCCAGGCCCATGCGGTAGATGCTCTTCGCGCGGCCGATGTTGCTGCTGCCGTAGCGGCCGATCGGGATCGTCTGGTCAGGCGGCAGCCGGCACGGCATGCTGGCCACCCACAGGCGCTCGTCCGTCAGCGACTGCGCGACGAAGCGGTGGATCTGCTGCAGTTCGCGTTCGCAGTCCTCGGCCGACGCATGTGCGCCGGTGATCAGTTCGAGCTGCGATTCGCTGAAGTCGGTCGTGATGCAGGGATGGGTCAGCGCCGACCCGAGGGCGGCAGGGTGCGGGGTGAGCGCCAGCGCGCCCTCCGTGTCGACGCGCAGGCTCTCCTTCTCGATGCCCCGCCGCATGCCGGCCAGGCGCGCGGGGCCGAGGCTGCGCAGGCGGCCGGTCAGGGTGTCGGACCTCATCGGGTTCATCGGGGGATGATAGGCCGCGCCGCATGGCCCTGCCGTGACAGGCCCGCCGGCGGGCTCGACGCCGCGACGCGCGGTCGGCGCGAGCGGGCGTCGCCGGTTCAGCGCGGACGCCGCTGGTCGGGGCGCAGGCGGGCCGCCAGGCGTCGTTCGGCTTCGTCGGGGTCGAGCCGCTTGCCGTCCGCGTCGACGAGCGGCTGTTCGGCCTCGTTCCAGCCGCGCACGCCCAGGCGCAGCGACTCCACGTCGGCGAAGCCGAGTTCCATCAGCGTGCGGGCCGCCAGCAGCGAGCGGTTGCCGGAGCGGCACAGCACGACGATCGGGCCCGTGCGGCGCGCGGCCAGCGCCGGCTCGGTCTCGTCGTGCTCCCACTCGCAGGCCTGCTCGAGCACGCCGCGCGGCACGTTGACCGATCCCGCGACGTGCGCCCGCGCGAACTCGGCGGGCTCGCGCACGTCCAGCAGCCACAGTGGCTCGCCGGCGGCCAGCCGCTCGGCGAGTTCCCACGGCATCAGCTCGCGCACGTGCTCGCGCGCCTCGGCCAGCAGGTCCTGATAGCGCCGTGGCGGTTCAGCCATGGCAGCAGCCCGCCGGCGCAAGGCCCTCGTGACTAGGGCGCATCGCGGCGCTCGAAGCGGAACACCGCGACGCTCGCGCGCAGGTTCGGCCAGCGCCGCACGATGTCGCCATCGAGCAGGCCGAAGCTGTCGGTCACCTGCAGGCCGCTGTCCTCCGCGAGCGCGGCGAAATCGGCATAGGTGCCGAAACGCACGTTCGGCGTGTCGAACCAGCGATAGGGCAGCGCGCGCGAGATCGGCATGCGACCGGCGGCGACCCGCACGCGGTTGGGCCAGTGCGCGAAGTTCGGGAACGAGACGATGCCGATGCGCCCGACCCGCGCCGTCTCGCGCAGCAGCGTGCGGGTGTTGCGCACATGCTGCAAGGTGTCGAGCTGCAGCACGACGTCGAAGCTGGCATCGCCGAACAGCGCGAGTCCTTCCTCGAGATTCAGCTGGATCACCTGCACGCCGCGGCGGATGCAGGCCAGCACGTTCGCGTCGGCGATCTCGATGCCGTAGCCGCTGCAGCCGCGCTGGTCGCGCAGGTGGGCGAGCAGCGCGCCGTCGCCACAGCCGAGGTCGAGCACGCGTGCGCCCTGCGGCACGAGGCGAGCGATGACTTCCAGATCCTTGCGCTCGGACACGTCTCAGACCTCGGCAGCGATGCGCTCGAAGGTCGCGCGCAGCATCGCGTGGTAGCGCGGGTCGTCGAGCAAGAAGGCGTCGTGGCCGTGCGGGGCGTCGATCTCCGCGTAGCTGACGGCGATGCGGTTGTCGACGAGCGCCTTGACGATCTCGCGCGAGCGCGCCGGCGAGAAGCGCCAGTCGGTCGTGAAGCTGACGATCGTGAACCGGTGCTCGCGCGCGACGGCGAAGGCGCGCGCCAGGTCGCCGCCGTGGTCGCGCGCCGGATCGAAGTAGTCCAGCGCGCGCGTGATCAGCAGGTAGGTGTTCGCGTCGAAGTACTCGCTGAACTTGTCACCCTGGTAGCGAAGGTAGCTCTCGATCTGGAAGTCGATCTCGTGCGTGCTGTAGCCAAGCTCGGCCGCGCGCAGCGCGCGCCCGAACTTCTCCTCCATCGAGTCGTCCGACAGGTACGTGATGTGGCCGATCATCCGTGCGACGCGCAGGCCGCGGCGGGGCACGGCGCCGTGCTCGTAGTAGTGGCCGTCGTGGAAGTCGGGGTCGCTGATGATCGCGCGCCGCGCGACCTCGTTGAAGGCGATGTTCTGCGCCGACAGGTTCGGCGCCGTCGCGACGGCGATGCAGTGGCGCACGCGCTGCGGGTGGCGCAGCGTCCAGGCCAGCGCCTGCATGCCGCCGAGGCTGCCGCCGATGACGGCGGCGAGCTGGCGGATGCCGAGCCGCTCGACGAGCCGGGCCTGCGCGTCGACCCAGTCCTCGACGGTCACGACCGGGAAGTCGGTGCCGTAGGGCCGGCCGGTCGACGGGTTCGGGTGCATCGGCCCGGTCGACCCGAAGCACGAGCCGAGATTGTTGACGCCGACGACGAAGAAGCGGTCGGTGTCCAGCGGCTTTCCGGGGCCGACGAGGTTGTCCCACCAGCCTTCGCTGCGCTCCTGGCCCGCGTACGTGCCGGCCACGTGGTGGCTCGCGTTGAGCGCATGGCACACGAGCACCGCGTTGCTCGCGTCGGCATTCAGACGCCCGTAGGTCTCGTAGACGAGGGTGTAGTCGGCCAGCGTCGCCCCGCTGCGCAGCGGCAATGCCTCGGTGAAGGCCATGCGCTGCGGTGTGACGTCGCCGACCGTGGCCATGGCGCTGCGCTCAGGCGCGGCGATCGCAGGTCCGGGATCGGCAGGCGACAGCGCGCGCTGCCATCAGGGCGCCGGGGGCCGGGTGTCGATGAAGCTCTGCCGCGCCTGCAGCTTCTCGGACAGCTGCGCGAGGTTGCGGTGCGCCGAGCGCCAGTCGATCTGCGGGAAGCGGAAGTCGAGGTAGCCCAGCGCGCAGCCCACCGCGACATCGGCCAGCGTGAAGTGGTTGCCGGCGCAGTAGGGCTTGCTGCCCAGGCCCCGGCTCATGGCGGCCAGGGCCCCGTCGACGCGGCTGATCTGGCGGTCGATCCAGGCCTGGCAACGTTGCCCGTCGCTGCGACCCTTCCAGGTGGCCTCCAGCCGCGCGAGGATGCTGGCGTCGAGCACGCCGTCGGCCAGCGCCTCCCAGGTGCGCACCTCGACGCGTTCGCGCCCCGAGGGCGGGATCAGCTTGCCCACCGGGGACAGCGTGTCCAGGTACTCGACGATCACCCGCGAGTCGAAGACCGCCTCGCCGCCTTCCATCACCAGGCACGGAACCTTGCCCAGCGGGTTGGCCTTGAGGATCTCGTCGCTGCCCCAGACGTCCTCGAGGACGAGCTGGAAGTCCAGCTTCTTCTCGGCCATGACGATGCGCACCTTGCGCACGTAGGGGCTGGTCAGCGCTCCGATGAGTTTCATTCGTGGTGTTCGTCTGGTCCCTGGGGCCGGCGCATTCTAGGGTCCGCCCGTCCGGCGCAGGGGCCGCGCACGGCGGGCGAGCCCCTGGGTTGTGGCGCGGGCGCGGCCAACCGCTCAGGCGGTGCCGAAGAGCCGGTCGCCCGCGTCGCCGAGACCGGGCAGGATGTAGCCGTGATCGTCCAGGCAGCGGTCGATCGCCGCGGTGAACACCGGCACGTCCGGGTGCCGGTCGTGAAAGGCCGCCAGTCCCTCGGGCGCGGCGACCAGGCTGACGAAGCGGATCGAGCGTGGCAGCGTGCGCTTCACGTGATCGACCGCCGCCGCGGCCGAGTTGCCGGTGGCCAGCATCGGGTCGAGGACGAGCGCGTCGCAGCCGGCCATGTCCGGCGGCAGCCTGGCGAGGTACTCCACGGCTTGCAGGGTCGCCGGGTCGCGGAACAGGCCGACATGGCCGACCCGGGCGTCGGGCACCAGCTCCAGCAGGCCATCGAGGAGCCCCTGCCCGGCACGCAGCACGACGACGAAGACGATCCCCCGGGTCTCGAGGAGGGGCGAAGGTGTCGTCTCCAGCGGGGTCTCGATCGTGACCGCAGAGCTCGGCAGGTCGCGGGTGATCTCGCCGGCCATCAGCATCGCGATCTCGCGCAGCAGCCGGCGGAACGCCGGCGGGCCCGTGTGCCGGTCGCGCATCAGCGTCAGCTTGTGCTGCACGAGCGGATGGTCGATCACGTGGACGACGCGGTCGCGCATGGTGAACCCCCCGTGGCGCCGGGCCTCAGATCCGGTCGAAGCCGCGGACGAGGTCGCGCGCAAGCTCGCCCGCGGCAAGGGCGCGGCAGCCGCGGGTGTTCTGGCCGGCCCACAGCGGCGTGAAGTCGTCCAGGCCTCGCGCCTCGGCGGCGGCGCGCAGCGGTGCCAGCGCAGTGCCGGCGAGCGGAAACGCCGGCGCGTCGGCGCACTGCGGGCCGCATTCGCGCATCAGGCGGTTGACGATTCCCCGTGCCGGCCGGCCGCTGAACACGTTGGTCAGGGCCGTGTGGGCGGCACCCGCCCCGGCCAGGGCACGGCGGTGCAGCGGGCCGGTCGTCGCCTCGTCGCACAGCAGCCAGGCGGTTCCGACCTGCACCCCCGCGGCACCCAGGGCAAGCGCCGCGGCGATGCCCGGCGCGTCGGCGATGCCGCCGGCGGCGATCACCGGGATCCGCACCGCCTCGACGACGCGACGCACCAGCGCGAAGGTCCCTTGCTGCAGGCTCAGGTCGTCGTCGAGGAAGTGCCCCCGGTGGCCGCCGGCCTCCAGGCCCTGGGCGATCACCGCATCGACCCCGCGTGCCTCGAGCCAGCGAGCCTCGTCGACGGTCGTCGCCGACGACAGCACCACCGAGCCCCACGACTTGACGCGGGCGAGCAGGGCCGGCTCGGGCAGGCCGAAGTGGAAGCTGACGACCCGCGGTCGCCAGGGCTCGAGCAGGTCGGCCAGCTCGCTGCTGAACGGATCGCGGCCCGTGCCGGCGGCGATCGACGAGGGGTCCAGGCCGAAGCGCGCGTAGTACGGGGCCAGGCGCTGTCGCCAGCGCTGCTCGCGCGCGTCGTCGGCCACGGGCGGCACATGGCAGAAGAAGTTGACGTTGAACGGCAGCCGCCGAGGGTCGCCTGGCGCCCCGATCGCGGCGGTCAGCGCGGCGAGCTCGTCGCGCAGCGCTGAGGGCGAGAGCATGGCCGCGGGCAGCGACCCCAGGCCGCCGGCCCGCGCGACGGCGGCGGCCAGCGCGTGGCCCTGCACACCCGCCATCGGCGCCTGGATCAGCGGCCAGCGCGTGCCGAGCCGCTCACGCAGGGCTTGTCTCGCGGCTTGGGTCATCGTTGATCTCCGGGCGTTCGTGTCGTGGCGGCGGCGTCGCGAGGCGGCATCACAGCAACGTGCCGTGGCCTTCGAAGCGAGGGGCCGACACCGTCGTCGCGGCTCGAGCGGCGACGTGGCTGCAGGCCCGCTGCACCGCATCCCGCGACGGCAACGGCATGTCCCGGCCGAGCCGATCGCGAACGGGCTGCACCAGCTCGTCCACCAGGGCCACGGCGAGTGCGCGCAGCTCCACCGTCCGCTCGTCCGCGGGCTTCCAGAGCCGCGACAGGTCGCGCGGGTCGCGCAGGCGGACCACGCCGGCATCGAGCAGCAGGCGACACAGCGCGATGTCGGCCCGCGCGGTCAAGGCATCCAGGCCGCGCACGGGCAAGCCGGCCTGGCGCATCGGTTCGGCCAGGGCATGCACGAGGCGCTGGCCCGGCAGGTGCAGCGGGACCCAGCCGGCCGTCGCGCGCCCGCCCGGGGTGGCGGCCCCGGGCGACGTGGCCGCGCCGGCCCAGCGGTGCGGCCAGACGTCGCCCACGGGCAGGCCCAGCGCGCGGCCGCCGTCGAACCAGGCTGCCGACCAGCGGCTGACCAGTGGCTGCAGCAGCTCCACGGCGTCGACCTCGCCGCCGTGGGCCAGCCAGCGTTCCAGTTCGCCGGCCGGTCGTGCCGGCGGGCCCTCACGCCCCGTCGCGGCGCCGAGCAGGCCGCCGAGGCGGCGCAGCATCTCGGCCCGCGCGTCGAAGGCCAGCAGCGCGGGTCCGCTGGCGCCCGGCAGCAGCGCGCGCAACGCCGCGCTGTCCAGTTGCATCAGCGCCCGCGCGTCGACCCGCAGCGCATCGGCCGGGTCGCTGGAGAACGCCCCATCGAGGAAGGCGCGCCGCATCGCAGCGGCCAGGGCCGCCGAGCCGACGGCGCGTGGCGGCGGCCCAGCGTCAGCGGCGGCCGGTGCCGTCGGCGGGGTGGCGGTCGCCGGGTCCGGCGCCGCGTCCGCCGACGGCGCGGCCGTCCCGCTCGCACGATCCAGCATCGCGAGCAGGTCGTCGCGCCGCTGCCGGTGTGCCGGCAGGGCCAGCGTGGCGGTGGGCCGGCGGCCGCGCTCGTCGAAGGCCCACGCGGAGGCGGCCTCCGTGTCGAGCAGCGCGCAGACGACGGTCAGGTCGATGCACGCGCGGGCCCTGGCCCGCGGGTCGTGTCCGGCGAGCCGCTCGTGGAGTTCCGCGGCGCTGTCGGCGTCGCCCACGGCCGTGACCGGCTGCGGGATGCCGGCGCGCAAGGACTCGGTGACTTGCTCGGCCAGCTCGGGCAGACGCTCGCGGTCCAGCGTGAACCAGGGCGAGCGGCCGTCGTCGACCGCGTGCCGGATGGCCGCGCAGCGCGCGCGCACGGTCGCCGGCGACCACAGTGCGGCCAGCGGGTCGTGACGGGGTTCGGCGGCGGGATCGGCCGCTGACGGTTCGGGGTTGGTGCTGTCCATCGCGCGTCGTTCGGTCCGCAGGTTTCGCGCCGCCTGGCCGGATGCCGGCCTGGCCCGGGTGCGCGGACCGCGGCGTCATCGTAGCGGGAGGGCGCCGTTCCCGCGGGCGGCGGGCCTTGGCGGCGTCCTCGCGAGGCTCAGCCGCCGCAGGCGGCCTGGCCATCGAGCGCGTGCGCAAGCACGAAGTCGGCGATGCCGGAGGTCTCGTGAAGGGCCAGGCGCGGCGGCCCGTGCGGCGGCTCGGGCAGCGCCAGGTCGGCGGCGTCGTCGGTGGCCACCGCGACGATGCCCGGCCAGCGCCCCCACAGTGGTGGCCGCTGCAGCGCCGCCCGCCAGACCTCCAGCTTCGGGAAGTCGCCACCCTTGAAGCCCTCGACGAGAACCAGGTCGCAGGGCGCCAGGCGTGGCAGCAGTTCGTCGAAACCCGGCTCGCGGTCGCTGCGCAGCTCGTGCATCAGCGCCCAGCGCGAGGCACCGAGCAGCAGCACTTCCGAGCAACCGGCCTCGCGCAGCCGGTACGAGTCCTTGCCGGGGCGGTCGATGTCGATCGCCTTGTGGCTGTGCTTCATCAGCGAGACGCGCAGCCCGCGCCGAACGAGCTCGGGCACGAGTCGCTCGAGCAGCGTCGTCTTGCCCATCCCGCTGTGGCCGGTGATGCCGAAGAGCTTCACGACCGCAGCCCTTCGATGCCGCGGGGGCACGGTACCGTCGCGCCGGCTGCCGGGCACCCGTCGGCGGCCGTCGCGTCGGCGGGGCGTCCTGGATCGGCGAGGCTTCGAGCGGGCATGCGTTCATGCTAGCAACTCCGCCGGTCCCCGCCGGCCGCCGGCCCATGCCTTGCTATCCTGACGCTCGAAGCGTCGACGCCGCGCGCCGTCGCACGCCCCGAGGAGCCTTGCCGATGAACGTGAATCCGTTCCTGCCGCTGCGTCGCGGCCTGCTCGCTCTGGTTGGCCTGGGCGGCCTGGCCGTCGCGCAGGCGCAGGGCCAGCCGGCGATCGTCTACGACATGGGCGGCAAGTTCGACAAGTCCTTCAACGAGGCGGCCTACCGGGGCGCCGAGACCTGGAAGAAGGGCGCGCCGGGGCGTGCCTACCTGGAGTTCGAGGTCTCCAACGCCACGCAGCGCGAGCAGGCGTTGCGTCGCATGGCCGAGCGGGGCGCCAATCCGATCGTCGCGATCGGCTTCTCGCAGGGTTCGGCACTCGACAAGGTGGCCCGGGCCTTCCCGCGGACGCAGTTTGCGATCGTCGACGCGGTCGTCGAACTGCCCAACGTGCAGAGCATCGTCTTCGGCGAGCACGAGGGCAGCTTCCTCGTCGGCATGCTCGCGGCCATGGCCAGCAAGACCGGCAAGGTTGGCTTCGTGGGCGGCATGGACATCCCGCTGATCCGCAAGTTCCAGTGCGGCTACGAGCAGGGCGCCCGGTACGTGAACCCGAAGATCGAGGTCAGCGCGAACATGACCGGCACGACACCGGCGGCGTGGAGCGACCCCGCGCGCGGTGCCGAACTGGCCCGGGCGCAGTTCGCCCGGGGCGTGGACGTGATCTTCGCGGCCGCCGGCGGCACCGGCACCGGCGTGTACCAGGCGGCCCGGGACGCGCGCCGCCTGGCCATCGGCGTGGACAGCAACCAGAACCACCTGCATCCTGGCACGATGCTGACCTCGATGGTCAAGCGTGTGGACGTCGCCGTGGCCACCGCGTTCGCCGGCGTCAAGCCGGGCCTGAGCGTGATGGGCCTGAAGGAGGACGGCGTCGAGGCGGCGGTCGACGCACACAACGCGCAGCTCGTGACGCCGCAGATGAAGGCCCGCATCGACGCCGCCCGCGCCGACATCATCGGCGGCAGGATCAAGGTCGTCGACTACACGGTGGCCAACCGGTGCGGCTGAGGCGGTGAGCGCGGCGCCTGCCGTCCGGCTGGAGGGCATCGACAAGCACTTCGGCGCGGTGCACGCCAACCGCTCGGTGGACCTGAGCGTGGCGCCGGGCAGCGTGCACGGCATCGTCGGCGAGAACGGAGCCGGCAAGAGCACGTTGATGGCCATCCTCTACGGCCTGCACGTGGCCGACCGCGGGCGCATCCTCATCGACGGCACCGAGCGGCGCATCCGCAGCCCGCGCGACGCGATCGCCGCCGGCATCGGCATGGTGCACCAGCACTTCATGCTCGTCGACACGCTCAGCGCGCTGGACAACGTGATGCTCGGGGCCGAGCCCGCCTGGCGGCTCGGGCCGGCGCGCGAACGCGTGCGCCGGCGCCTCGGGGAGCTCATGCGACAGACCGGCCTGCGGGTGCGCCTGGACCTGGCAGTCGAGCAGCTGCCGCTCGGCGAGCGGCAGCGCCTGGAGATCCTCAAGGCGCTGGCCCGCGGCGCGCGCATCCTGATCCTCGACGAACCCACCGCGGTGCTGACGCCGCAGGAGGCCGCGGACCTGTTCGCGTCGCTGCGCGCGCTGAAGGCCGGCGGCACGACCATCCTGCTGATCTCGCACAAGCTGCGCGAGATCGTGGCGCTGTGCGACACGGTCACGGTGATGCGCGCCGGCGCGGTCGTGCACGAGGGCCCGATCGCGGACACCTCGATCGACGGGCTCGCGCAGGCGATGGTCGGCCGCCGCGTCGAGCTTGGCCGCGTCGCACCGCAGCCTGCCGCCGGCGCGTGCCTGCTGCGCGCGAGCCGTCTCGCATGGCGCGATGCGCTGGGCGTGCCGCGGCTGGACGAGGTCTCGCTGAGCCTGCATGCGGGCGAGATCGTCGGCATCGCCGGCGTGACCGGCAACGGCCAGAGCGAGCTGCTGGATGCACTCAGCGGATTGCTCGAGCCGCAATCCGGCACGCTCGAACTGGCCGGCGAGTCGTTCGTGCCCGGGCGCTGGCTGACGCCGCGCCGCGCACGCGAGCTGCGCCTGGCCCATGTGCCGGAGGACCGCCACCGGCGCGGGCTGGTGCTGCCCTTTGCCGCGTGGGAGTCGGCTGCCCTCGGCTACCAGTGGCTGCGCCGCTACCGCAACGGGCCGTTCACCGATGGCGCGGCGATGCGCGGCGACACCGCTGCCATGATGCAGCGCTTCGACGTGCGGCCGCCCGAACCGCTGCGCCGTTCGTCGGCCTTCTCCGGCGGCAACCAGCAGAAGCTCGTGCTCGCGCGCGAGCTGACGCACGAGCCGCGGGTGCTGCTGGTCGGCCAGCCGACGCGCGGCGTGGACATCGGCGCGATCGAGTTCATCCACGGCCGGCTGCGCGCCCTGCGCGACGCGGGCGGCGCGGTGCTCGTCGTCTCGTCCGAGCTCGACGAGGTGCTCGCGCTCGCCGACCGCGTGCTCGTGATGAGCGGCGGGCGTCTTGCCGGCGAGCGGCGTGTCGAGGACTGCTCGGAGCTCGTGCTCGGCCGCCTGATGGGCGGCGCCGGGAAGCACGGGCCGACCCCACACGGGGCGGGCCGGTGAGCGTGCCGTCGCGTCCCGGGGGTGAACACCAGGCGTCACGGCCCGTGGCGTCCTCCGCCAGCGGGCAGGTCGCGTTGCCGGGCTGGATCGAGCTCGCGCTGCTGCCGGTGTTCAACGTCGGCATCGCGCTGCTCGTCGCGGGCGTCGTCGTCCGGGCCATCGGCCTGGATCCCCTGCAGGTGTTCGGGCTGCTGGTCGAGGGCGCGTTCGGCAGCCGTGCCGGCGTGAGCTACACGCTGTACTACGCGACGACCTTCGTCTTCACCGGCCTGGCCGTCGCGGTGGCCTGGCACGCCGGGCTGTTCAACATCGGCGGCGAGGGCCAGGCGACCATGGGCGGCCTCGGTGCGGCGCTGGTCGGCCTCGGCCTGGGCTCGCAGCTGCCGGCCGCGCTGCTGCTGCCGCTGATGGTGCTGTCGGCGATGCTCTTCGGGCTCGCGTGGGCTGCGGTGCCGGGTGCCCTGCAGGCCTGGCGCGGCAGCCACGTCGTGATCACTACGATCATGTTCAATTTCCTGGCCGCCGCGCTGATCGTCTACCTGCTCGTCGGGGTGCTGAAGGATCCCGCCGGCATGGCCCCGGAGAGCCGGGCCCTCGGTGCGGCGGCGCAGGTGCCGGGCATGCACCAGCTGCTCGGCGTGCTGGGCCTGGACTGGCCGCAGACGCCGCTGAACGCGACTGCGCTGCTGGCGCTGGCGGCGCTGGCCGGGGTCCACGTGTTCCTGTGGCACACCCGTGGCGGCTATGCGTTGCGCGCCACGGGGCTCGCGCCGCAAGCCGCGCTCTACGGCGGGATCGCGCCGCGCCGCCAGGTGCTGGTCGCGATGGGCCTGGCCGGGGCGCTGGCCGGCCTGGTCGGCATCAACGAGGTGGCGGGCGTGCATCACCGGCTGCTGCAGGACTTCGCGGCGGGGGCGGGCTTCGCCGGCATCGCGGTCAGCCTGATCGGGCGCAACCATCCGGCCGGCATTGCGGCCGCAGCGCTGCTCTTCGGGGCGCTCCACCAGGGCGGAGCCGAGCTGGTGTTCGAGGTGCCCGGCTTCAGCCGCGAGATGGTGCTGACCCTGCAGGGACTGATCGTGCTCTTCGCCGGCGCGATGGCGACGGTCGCCACGCCGCTGTTCTTGCGGCTGCACGCCCTCGCGCGCCGGGCGGGGCGATCCCGGGGGGCGCCGTGATGGACGAGACTTTCGCCGGCAGCCTGCTGGCCTCGACGCTGCGCGCCAGCACGCCGCTGGTCCTGTGCGCGCTGGCCGGCACGTTCAGCGAACGCGCCGGTGTCATCGACCTCGGGCTCGAGGGCAAGCTGCTGGCGACGGCCTTCGCGACAGCCGCGGTCGGTGTGGCGACGGGTTCGCTGGCCCTGGCGCTGCTGGCGGCGCTCGCGGTCGGTGTCGCGCTGTCGATGCTGCACGGCTACGGCTGCGTCTCGCATCCGGGCGACCAGGTGGTGATGGGCATGGCGATCACGATGACGGCCGCCGGTCTGACCGTCGTGCTGGGCATGGCCTGGTTCGGCCAGGGAGGCCAGACGCCGCCGCTGCCGCAGGCGCTGCGGCTGCAGCCCTGGTTCGCGGACCTGGGTGCGCTGCTCGAGAAGCTGCCGCTGGCGGGCACGACGCTCGCGCTCGGGCTGACCGGGCACCCCCTGCCGGTCTACGCCGCGCTGCTGGCGGTGGCGGGGGCCTGGTGGCTGCTCTTTCGCACCCGCTTCGGCCTGCGCCTGCGGGCTGCCGGCGAGAATCCGGCGATGGTCGAAGCTGCCGGCGTCTCGGTGAAGGGGCTGCGCTACCGCGCGCTGGCGCTCAACGGGGTCCTCGTGTCGATGGCCGGCGCCTACCTGGTGACCGGCCTGAGCCCGGCCTTCGTCCCGCAGATGAGCGCCGGGCGCGGCTACATGGCGCTGGCCGCGATGATCTTCGGCAAGTGGCATCCCGCGGGCGCGCTCGGGGCCTGCCTGCTGTTCGGCTTCCTCGATGCGCTGTCGATCCGCCTGCAGGGCATGCCGCTGCCGGCCGCGCTGGGCGGCGGCGCCGTGCCGGTGCAGGCGATCCAGGCGCTGCCCTACCTGCTGACCGTCGTGCTGCTGGCTGGCTTCATCGGCCGGGCGCGCGCGCCGAAGGCGCTGGGCCAACCCTATGCGAAGGAGCGCCGAGCGTGAAGCGCAAGGGCTCGCCGCCGCCGACGGCACCCCGATGCGACCCGGCGGCGGACGAACCGGCCCTTGCCGCGCTCGTCGAGGCGGCGCGCGCGGTTCGCGGGCAAGCGCACGCACCCTACTCGCGTTTCGCGGTCGGCGCCGCGGTGCGCGACGAGCAGGGCCGCATCCACGCCGGCGCGAACGTCGAGAACGCGGCCTACCCGCAGGGCCTTTGCGCCGAAGCCTCGGCGATCGCGGTCATGGTGGCCGCCGGCGGGCGCCGCATCACGGCGGCGGCGGTCGTCTCGGGCGGCGCGGACCCGGCGACGCCTTGCGGCGGTTGCCGGCAGAAGCTGCGCGAATTCGCCGCACCCGGCACCCTGATCGTCATCGCCGACCTGCATCGCGAGCGGGCCCGGTTCACGCTCGGGCAATTGCTGCCGCACAGCTTCGGGCCCGGCCACCTCGCCGGGGCGGAACGGTGAACCCGCGGATGCTGGTCCGGGCCGTCGAGCGCAGTGCGGCCGTCGTGCGCGAGCATGCCGGCGGGCGGCGGCCGCGCATCGCGGTGCTGCTGGGTTCGGGCTGGGGGACCTTCGCCGATACGCTGCATGATGCGGTCGATGTCGGGTATGGGGAACTGCCGGCCTTCCCGCGACTGTCCATCGGCGGCCACGCGGGGCGGCTGCGCCTCGGCCGGATCGGTTCGGCCGAGGTCGTCGTGCTGGCGGGACGCAAGCACGCCTACGAAGACGGCGATGCGGCGGCGATGAAGGGGGCGATCCGCACCCTGGCGGCGTGCGGCATCGAGACCCTCGTGCTGAGCAATGCCGCCGGCAGCCTGGACCCGGCGATGCCGCCCGGCAGCCTGATGCTGGTCGAGGATCACCTCAACGTCGCCCAGCGCTCGCCCCTGCTCGGCGAGAGCGGGGATGCCCGCTTCGTCGGCATGGGCGACGCCTACGACGCGCGGCTGCGCGAGCGCGCTCGCGCAGCCGCGCGGGCCGCGGGCGTGCGTTTGCACGAGGGGGTCTATGCCTGGGTGCTCGGGCCGCAGTTCGAGACACCCGCCGAGATCCGGATGCTGCGCTTGCTCGGCGCGCGGGCCGTGGGCATGAGCACGGTCCCCGAGACGATCCTGGCTCGTCATGCCGGGCTGCGCGTGCTGGGGTTGTCGCTGGTGACCAATCTGGCGGCTGGCCTCGGGGACGAGCGGCTGAGCCATGCGCACACCCTGGATTCCGCCCGCCAGGCCGCCAGCAGGGCGACGTCGGCGATGACGGCGATCGTCCAGGCGCTGGCAGCCGACCTGCACGGTCCGCCGGGCTGATCCCTCAGACCGGCAGCGATTGCGCGCAGCGGGCCCAGAACCGATGGAACACGTCGTTGGTGCGTCCGCGCCGGTCTTCGGGAGGCGGATGTTCGAGGACTTGCTGCAACAGGCTGCTGCGCCGGTCTTCTCGCGGGGCCGGGCCGCTGAGGTCGCTGAACGCCATCGACGAGTCGTGGAACAGCCGCTCGCGGATCGGGCCCTCGAACAGGAGTTCGAACTGCCGGTGACGGGAATCGGCCGCGATGCGTTCCTTCAGGTCGAGAAGAGCCTCTTTCGGGCCTTCGAGGTATTGAACAAATCTGTTGTCAATCTGCAACAACAACCCGGTGACGTTGCGGTTGATGTTGCGCATCTGGGCCTCGCGCAGCAACGACGCAACGTCGGCCCGGGTCATGTGCCTGACGCGCACGCTGCGGTACGCGAAACACCACAGGGTTCCCGACGACGTCAACTGAAGTGGCATGTTCCGTCGCAAGATATCAGCGTCTGTAGCGAACGGCAACACGTCGTTACGGGCCGACCACCCGAATGGGTGACCGCCCGCGAGCAGCAGCGGAGGACTCCGAGATGACCGACGACCTGCGCCACGCGGCTCGCGTGGCCCTGGCCTGCCTGGACCTGACCAGCCTCGGGGATGCCGACACGCCGGCCGAGGTCGAGGCACTGTGCCGGCGGGCGGCGACGCCCCACGGGACGGTGGCGGCAGTCTGCGTCTGGCCTCGCCTGGCCGCCGACGCACTGCGCTGGTCTCCTGCGCCGGTGCGGGTCGCGGCGGTCGCGAACTTCCCGGCCGGCGGCACGGACGAGGCCGCGGTGGAGCGCGAGGTCGGCGAGCTCGCGGCGCTCGGGGTCCACGAGATCGACCTGGTGTTGCCGTGGCGGGCGCTGCGAGCCGGCCATCCCGAGGTCTGCGCGGGCATCGTGCGGGCGGCGCGACGAAGCGCCCCGCACCAGACGCTGAAGCTGATCGTCGAGAGCGGCGAACTCGTCGAGCCCGCGCTGGTCGCCCAGGCCTGCCGGATCGGGATCGCCGAGGGGGCGGACTTCCTGAAGACCAGCACCGGCAAGACCGCCCGCGGTGCGACGCCCGAAGCGGCCGACGTGATGCTGCGCACGATCGCGGCCGACGGGGCCGCGCGTTCGCGCGTCGGCTTCAAGGCCTCGGGCGGGGTTCGCACGGTTGTCACGGCAGCCGACTACATTCGGCTCGTCGAGCGGCACCTGGGCGCGGCGGCGTTGACGCCGGCGCGACTGCGCATCGGCGCGAGCGCGCTGCTCGACGACATCCTGAGGCTGCTCGACGTGGAGCCGGCCGCCACCGGCGGCGCCGCGTCGGCCCCCTGAGCACATCATCGCAGCGAGGACCTTCATGCTCCGACGAGCCCTGCCCCTGCTGATCGCGACGCTGCTGGCCGGCTGCGCGGCCCCGCCGGCTGCGCTTCCGCAGGGTCCCGCGGGGCCGGTGACGGTGCGGCTGATCGCCTTCAACGACTTCCACGGCAACCTCGAGAGCGGCAGCCTGAGCCTGCCCTGGCCCGACCCGGACAACCCGGGCCGCGCGAAGCGTCTGAATGCCGGCGGCGCCGCCTATCTCGCCGGCACCGTGCAGGCCCTGCGCGACGGCGCGCGCCACAGCGTGCTGATCAGCAGCGGGGACCTGATCGGTGCCACGCCGCTGGTCTCCGCGCTGTTCCGCCACGAGTCGACGATCGACATCGCCAACCGCATGGGCGTGGATCTCGCGATTCCCGGCAACCACGAGTTCGACGCCGGGCAGGCGGAACTGCTGCGTGTGCTGGGCGGCGGCTGTGCCGCGAGCCGGCCCGACGAGGCGTCGACCTCGTGCCCCTTCGGCCGCCACGAAGGGGCGCGTTTCACCACCTTCGCGGCCAACGTGCTGAAGGCCGACGGTCGCCCGATGTTCCCGCCGTCGGTCGTGCTGGAGCGCGGTGGCGTGCGCATCGGCTTCGTCGGCGCGGTGACGCGGACCACCCCGTCGATCGTCGTCCCCTCGGGGGTGGCCGGCCTGCGCTTCGTCGACGAGGCCGCGGCGATCAACGCGGAGGCCCGGCGGCTGCTCGAGCAGGGCGTGCGCGCGCTGGTGGCGGTGATCCACGAGGGAGGCGACACCGGCACGCCCGGCCAGCCGCTCGAGTGGAACGATGCCGGCTGCCCGAACCCGCGCGGGCCCATCTTCGACATCGTCCGGCGGCTCGATCCGCAGATCGACCTGGTCTTCTCGGCGCACACGCACCAGGGCTACCGCTGCGTGATCGACGGCAGGCCCGTGATGCAGGCCACGGCGCTCGGCCGTGGCGTCAGCGTCGCCGACGTGGTGATCGACCCGCGCGGCGGCGACGTCGACCGCACGCGCACGAGGCACCGCAACCTGCCCGTGTTCAACGCCGGCAGCGACGCGCAGCTGCGCGAGCACATCCTGGCGAGCGAACCGGCACCCTGGGGGGAGCTGCTGCGCGGCGTGCCCGGTTCGCAGGCGATCGCGCAGCGTGTGGCCGAGTACGCGGCCGCGGCCGCGCCGCGTGCGCAGCGTCCCGTCGGCCGCATCGGCGGCAGCTTCGACCGCAGCGGCCGCACGGACTCGTCGGCCGCCCGCCTGGTGGCCGACGCGCAGTACCTCGCGACGCGCGCGCCCGGCCGCGGCGGCGCCGAGTTCGCGCTGATGAACCCGGGCGGGGTGCGCAGCGACCTGCTGTGCCGCACGACGCCGCCCTGCGCGGTGACCTACGGCGAGGTCTTCACGATGCAGCCCTTCGGCAACAGCCTGGTCGTCATGACGCTCGGTGGCACGCAGCTGCGGCAGCTGCTCGAGGACCAGCAGCGGCCGGGGCGTGCCGGCCCGCTGTTCCTGATCCCGTCGTCGACCCTGAGCTACCGCTGGGACGCCCGCGCGCCGTACGGCCAGCGGGTGTCCGACATCCGCATCGCCGGACGGCCGCTGGACCCGTCGCGCGACGTCCGCTTCACGGTCAACAGCTTCCTGGCCGAAGGGGGCGACGGCTTTCGCGTGCTGAGCGAGGGCCGCGACCGGCTGGGCGGGGAACTCGACCTCGACGCGCTGGTCGCGCATCTGGCCCTCACCCCGTCGCCGGATCCGCGGCCGCGCATCACGCTGGTCGACTGACGCGCGCGGAAGCCCCTGTCGTGCTGGCCCAGGAGATCATCCGTGGCAAACGGGACGGCCGGGCGCTGACGGCGTCCGAGATCGGGCACTTCGTCCGCGGCCTGGTCGACGGCAGCTGGAGCGACAGCCAGGCCGCTGCGCTCGCGATGGCCGTCGTCTGGCGCGGCATGGACCGCGACGAGACGGCCGAGCTGACGCGCGCGATGGCAGCCTCCGGCGAGACGCTCTCGTGGCGCGAGGCCGGCCTGCCCGGGCCGGTCCTCGACAAACATTCCACCGGGGGCGTCGGCGACAAGGTCAGCCTGATGCTGGCGCCGATCATCGCCGCCTGCGGCGGGGTCGTGCCGATGATCAGCGGGCGCGGGCTCGGCCACACCGGCGGCACGCTGGACAAGCTCGAGGCCTTGCACGGATACCGCGTCGAGCCGTCGCGCGCGGGCTTGCAGCAGGCGCTGCGCGACGCGGGTTGTGCGATCGTCGGGGCGAGCAACACGCTGGCGCCGGCCGATCGCCGGCTCTACGCGATCCGCGACGTCACCGCGACGGTCGAGTCGCTGCCCCTGATCATCGCGAGCATCCTGAGCAAGAAGCTCGCTGCCGGGCTCGATGCGCTGGTGCTGGACGTGAAGCTCGGCAACGGGGCCTTCATGGCCACGGCCGACGACGCCCGCGCGCTGGCGCGGGGGCTCGTCGACGCGGCGGGTGCCGCCGGCCTGCCGGCCCGCGCGCTGATCACCGACATGTCCGAGCCGCTCGGCCGCACGGCCGGCAACGCCGTCGAGGTGTCCGAGGCGATCGACTTCCTGACCGGCGCGGCTCGCGAGCCGCGCCTCGAGGCCGTGACGCTCGAGCTGTGCGCGCAGCTGCTTCGACTGGGCGGCCTGGCGCCCGGCCCGGGCGAGGCGATCTCGCGCGTGCGCCGGGCCCTCGACAGCGGTGCGGCGGCCGAGCACTTCGGGCGCATGGTCGCCGCGCTGGGCGGGCCGCGGGACGTGCTCGTCGCGCCAGGGCTGCCGGCGGCACCGGTGTGCCGGGACATCGTCGCCGCGGCTGAGGTGCGCATCGCCGGGGTGGACACGCGCGCGATCGGCCTGGCGGTGGTGGAGCTCGGCGGGGGACGCCGCCGACCCGGTGATGCCGTCGACCCGCGCGTGGGTTTCAGCGGCTTGCTGCCCGTGGGGACCTGCGTGTGCCGGGGCGACGTGTTGGCCCGTGTGCACGCGGCCAGCGGGGCCGCTGCCGAGCAGGCCGAGGCCCGCTGGCGCGCGGCCTGCCGACTGGTGCCGGCCGACGAGCCCGTCGCCGCGTCGCCCGCGATCGTCGAGTGCATCGGCGCCTGAAGCCCCGCCGCTTAGAATCCGGCTCTCGTTTCCACGGCCCGCGCGCCGGCGTCGTCGCCGCGAGCGCCGCCCTCCGGCCGAAGCCTCCTCACCGATGTCCGCCTCCGCTCTGACGGCCTTGTCGCCGCTCGACGGGCGCTATGCCGCGAAGGTCGCGGCATTGCGGCCGCTGCTCTCCGAATTCGGCCTGATGCACCGCCGCGTGCAGGTCGAGGTCGAGTGGTTCATCGCGCTGTCCGATGCGGGCCTGCCCGAGTTCGCGCCCCTGTCGACCGATGCGCGTGCACACCTGCGCGCGCTGGTCGAGCACTTCGGCGAGGCCGATGCCCTGGCCATCAAGGACATCGAGCGCACGACCAACCACGACGTCAAGGCGGTCGAGTACTGGCTGAAGTCGCGGCTGGCCGGCCGGCCCGAGCTGCAGGCAGCCGAGGAGTTCGTGCACTTCGCGTGCACCAGCGAGGACATCAACAACACGAGCCACGCGCTGATGCTGAAGGCCGCGCGCGACGAGGTGCTGCTGCCGGCGCTGGATCGCATCGTCGACACGCTCGGTTCGCTCGCCCACGCCTGGGCGGCGGTGCCGATGCTGGCCCGCACGCACGGCCAGACCGCCAGCCCGACGACCGTCGGCAAGGAGGTGGCCAACGTCGCCGAACGGCTGAAGGCCGCACGGGGCGCGATCGCCGCGGTGGGCCTGCGCGCGAAGATGAACGGGGCGGTCGGCAACTACAACGCGCACCTGGCGGCGTACCCGCGGCACGACTGGGAGGCCTTCTCCCGGCGCGTGGTCGAGGAGCGCCTCGGCCTGGTGTTCGCCGCCTACACGATCCAGATCGAGCCGCACGACTACATGGCCGAGCTCTTCGACGCCGTCGCGCGGGCGAACACCATCCTCGTCGACTGGTCGCGCGACGTCTGGGGCTACATCAGCCTGGGCTACTTCCGACAGAAGACGGTGGCCGGGGAAGTCGGCTCGTCGACGATGCCGCACAAGGTCAACCCGATCGACTTCGAGAACGCCGAGGGCAACTACGGGCTGGCCAATGCGCTGCTCGCCCACCTCAGCCACAAGCTGCCGATCAGCCGCTGGCAGCGCGACCTGACCGACAGCACGGTGCTGCGCAACATGGGCGTCGCGCTGGGCTACACGCTGCTCGCGCACGACAGCCTGGCGCGGGGCCTGGGCAAGCTGCAGATCGACGAGGCCCGGCTGGCCGCCGATCTCGACGAGGCCTGGGAGGTGCTCGCGGAGGCGGTGCAGACGGTGATGCGGCGGCATGGCCTGCCGCAGCCCTACGAGCAGCTCAAGGCCTTCACTCGAGACAAGCCGATGTCGCGCGAGCTGATGCAATCCTTCATCCGCGGCCTGGCCTTGCCGGACGCAGATCGACAGCGCCTGCTCGAGCTGACCCCGGCCGCCTACACCGGTGCTGCCGAGTCCCTCGCGCGGCGCTGGGAGCGGTGAACGGCATGGCCAGTGAAGCCGGGCCGGCGAGCGGCTTCGTCGCGCAACTGCTCGCGGCCGAGGCCCGCCATGCCTCGATGCTGTGCGTCGGCCTCGATCCCGAGCCGGCGCGTTTCCCCGCCCCGTGGACCGGCGACGCCGCGCGGATCTTCGATTTCTGCGCGGCGATCGTCGATGCCACGAAGGACCTGGTGATCGCGTTCAAGCCGCAGTTCGCCTACTTCGCGGCGCACCGGGCCGAAGCGCAGCTCGAGCGGCTGATCGAGCACATCCGCACGGTCGCGCCCGGCGTGCCGGTGATCCTCGACGCCAAGCGCGGCGACATCGGCTCGACGGCCGAGCAGTACGCCCGCGAAGCCTTCGAGCGCTACCGCGCCGATGCCGTGACGCTCTCGCCGTTCATGGGCTTCGACTCGATCGAACCGTACCTGGCCTACCCGGGGAAGGGCGCGATCCTGCTGTGCCGCACGAGCAACCCGGGCGGAGACGACCTGCAGGCGCTGCGCCTGCAGGACGGTGAACGGGTCTTCGAGCGCATCGCCCGGCTGGCTTCAGGGCCCTGGAACCGCGGCGGGCAGCTGGGCCTGGTCGTCGGCGCGACGTACCCGGCCGAGGTGGCCCGCGTGCGCGAGCTCGCGCCGACCTTGCCCCTGCTGATACCGGGCATCGGCGCGCAAGGCGGCGACGCCGAGGCGACGGTTCGTGCCGGCTGGCGCGGTGACGCCACCGCCACGCGCGCGCCGATCATCGTCAGTTCGTCCCGGGCGATCCTCTACGCCGGGCGCGATGCCGGCTTCAGCGCCGCGGCGCGGGCCGCGGCGCTGGCCGCGCGCGGGCAGTTGCGCGCGGCCCGAGAGGGCTGCTGAGCCCGGGCCTCGGCCGGCCCGTTTGCCGAGCCACGGTCTGTTGCCATCGAGCGCCGTCCCGGCGCATCCGCATCCCTTGCGCTAGGGAGAAAGTCCGGCGCTCATGCACGCACGCTTACACACGAAGCGTGCGCTCACCCTTAGTCGTCTCGTCACGGGGTGTATCAGCCTAGTATGGATGTGTGCACTTGCGCACATCTGCCGGAATCGACCGGGTCGATCGGGTTCCGGCGGACTCCTGAACACCCACCGGGCTGCTGACAGCCCGGTTGTTTCTTCGGCCAAGGATAGGCATGTCCCTCCTGCTCGTCGCCGCGTTGACGGTTTCGGGGTCGGTGCAGCCGCACTGTTCCTGGGATCGTCCCGGCGTCAATCCGTTCATGGGGGATGTCGTGGCGGCTGTCGACCGCTACCGCGACATCCCGCCCGCCGTGCGCGCCACGCTGAAGAAGCGGGTCGCCGCGCGCCGGTACGACGAGATCGCGACGATCCGGCGCAGCAGCGTGGAAGGCGCCTACCGCTATGTCGACCTGCGCGACATGCACTTCGGCCGCGGCACGGTCTGCCGCTCGGTCTCCCGCGACCGCTGGACGGACGACACCGAGGAGCGCGGGCTCGTCTACTGCGAGGACGGCCACTGCCTGATCGTGCCGACGGTATGCCGCAATGTCAGCCGGATCACCCGCGTGCCGATGCAGAAGGCGCAGTCGGCCGAGTTGAACGGCCCGCCGGAACCGACACCCGAGATCAGCTTCCTCGCCGCTCCGGTGCCGCGCGACGGCGAGCTGCAGTTCGATGCGCCCGCAGCCGGCGACTCGCGTTCGTTCGCATCGGGTCTGAGTGACCCGACGGTGCCGCTGCCCTCGGGCTCGGCTTCGGGCCTGGCCTATGGATCGGCGGACCCCGAGCCGGGCTCGGGGTCGCTGCCTTGGGGGGGGCTGGCGGAGCTGCCGTCCGGCGCCGGCCCCGGCAGCCTGGGCACGGGCCTGCCGATCGCCGGGGTGCCGTCGACCGCGGGGGACGGGCCGCTGGGCCTGCCCGGTGCCGCGCCGGTACCGGGCGTCGCGCCGGTGCCCGAGCCCTCCACCGTCGCGCTGCTCGGCCTGGGCCTGGGCCTGGTGGCGTGGGCCGGTCGTCGGCGCCTGCAGTCCCCGGGCTGACGCGGGCGGTCCTGCGTCCGGGCTCAGTCCAGCGTCACCGACGACGCCACCGAGCCGGCCCGATCGGCCGTGGCGCGCACGCCGAGCACGGTGCCGCGGGGTGCGCGCACGATCCACTCGGCCACTTCGCGGTCGCCGGTCATCCGGCGGTTGGGCAGGAAGGCTTGCAGGCTGGCCTTCGGCGCATGTCCCTCGAGGTGCCCGAGCACCATGCGCTCCTTGCCACTGACGAGCGTTGCCGTGCCGGGCAGCGCGATCTCGAAGACCGTGCCGCGCACGGTCTTGCGCTCCAGCGCGCGCCGGGTCACGTAGCTCGGCAGGTAGCCGGCGTTGGCCACCGCCATGCGCACGCGCCAGGTGTCGGGACCGAGGGCGCGCACCTCCGTGCGCAGCAGCTCCAGCTTCGGCAGCGACAGGGCGAGCCGGTTCAACCAGCCCGGGAAGCGCGCGGCCTCGCGCCGCCGGAGCTCCGGCGGCGGGTTGCGCCAGTAGTTCATCCGGTCCCAGCCGCCGAGCTCGACCTCGCCGAGCTGGGGGTGGCGGAACGCATACCAATCGACGTGAGCCTTGCCGCCGGTGTGCTCGTCGCTCCAGCGCAGCAGTTTCAGGTCGTCCTCGGGCGGGTGTTCGCGGTACCACTCGATCCACTCGTAGTCGGTGATGCCCGCCTCCTTGTTGGGCGCCCACATCTCGACGGTCCAGAACAGGGCGCCCAGGTGCTCGTAGACCCAGTCCTGCGTGCCGGTGACCGTCTCCTTGGGGTGGTACTTGAACTCGTGGAAGATGCTGACGGCCGGATAGCCGGTCAGCTTCGCGCCGATGTCCGACAGGCGCTTGTAGACCCACAGGTCCTCCGGCGTCATGTCGTCGTCGCTCTGCGTGCCCATCGGGCGCAGGATCACGCCGCTGTGGGTGTGGAAGCTCACGGCCGCGCCGATGTTCGGGTGACGGGTGATGAAGTCGACCATCGCGCGAACCTCGGGCTCGCTGGTCGGGTAGGGGCCGGCGCCGGCCTGCTCGAACTCCTGGCGCCAGTAGGCCGGGAAGTTGCGGTTCAGGTCGAGGCCCTCGGGGTCCTGGTTGACCTCGATGCGCAGGCCGTCGAAGTGCTTCAGCGTGCCCTCGGGGATGATCCGGTAGTAGGTGCCCCCGTGCTCGCCGGGCTCTCGCGGGATCATCACGCGGGCGTCCTGCGGGTGCGGCTTCCACGAGCCGTGAGGGTCGCGGATGCGCATGCTGAGGATGCGCCCGTCGCCGTCGACGTCCTCGACGCTCAGGCCGTCGATCGGCCGCTCGTCGTACGGATAAGGGCGGGTCGACGACCGGATGTGGCGGGGCCGGTCGGCCAGCGCCAGCTCGGCACCGTCCGGATTGAGCCGCGGGACGATGTAGACCGCCCGGCTGTCCAGCAGGCGCGTGACGCTGTCGTCGTTCGCATAGCCGGTGGCCAGGTGGTGCAGCCAGAACAGGCAGGCCGTGCTCGCGGCCAACTCGGCGGCGTGGATGTTGCCGTCGATCCAGAAGCCGGGCTTGTCGGTATCGTCGCCGGTCGTCCGGTTGGTGACCGCGACGAGCCAGATGTCGCGGCCCTCGTGGCTCTTGCCGATCGAGCGCAGCTCGACGAGGCCCGGCAGCGCCGCCGCATAGTCCTGCAGCAGCCGCGTCAGCTCCTCGTAGCGGTAGAAGATCTCGAAGCGGGGGATCGGGATGGCTTGCATGGCTCGATGGGACCGCGTCAGGACAGGCCCATTGTGTGCCCACGCGATGCCCTCGGCCACCCCCGCGAAACGATCGTGCCGGGAGCCGCCCGCTCGTGGGCGGTCACTGCGGCCGGAAGAGCCCCTGGAAATGGCGCGAGACCGGCAACCGCTCGGGGCGCCCGCGCAGCACGAGGTGCATGTTGCCGTCGTCGACACGCACGGCGCTGGCCACGTGCCGCTGGGCAACGATCACCGAGCGGTGCACCTGCCAGAAGCGCTGCGGGTCCAGCTGGGTCAGGAGCTCCTTGAGCGGCGTGCGGATCAGCGCCTCGCCGTCCTGTCCGTCACTGCGGTGGACGACCCGCGTGTAGCGGGCGTCCGACTCGAAGAAGATCACGTCCTCGACGCGGATGAGGCGCACCTCCCGGCCGACACCGGCCTGGATGACCTCGAGCTGCGGCGGTCTGCGTGCCTGCGCGGCGAGCTGCTCGAGCAACTGCTGCAGCTCGCCCGTCGCCGGCCCGGCCGGCTGCTGCAGCCGGAGCCTCACGCGCTCGACGGCCTGGCCGAGGCGGGCATCGTCGACCGGCTTGAGCACGTAGTCCACGGCGCCGGCGTCGAAGGCCGCCAGCGCGTGGTCGCCATGGGCGGTCACGAAGACGACCTGCGACCGGCCCTGGATTCGCCGGGCCACCTCGATGCCGCTCATCCCGGGCATGCGGATGTCCAGGAAGCAGACCTGGGGGTCGAACTCGAGGAACGCGTCCCAGGCGTCGACGCCGTGCGTGCACACGGCGTCGACCCGCAGCTCCGGCCAGACCCGGCTCAGCGCGGCCAGCAGCTGGGCGCGAGGCGCCTCCTCGTCGTCGGCAATCAGGCCCGTGGTGATCATGCGTGGGTTCCAGCGTGGTCGGGAATGAGGATGCGGACGGTGCAGCCCCAACCGGGCCCACCGTCCAGGCTCAGGCTGGCAGCCTCGCCGAAGGCCTGCAGCAGGCGCAGCCGCGTGTTGGCCAGACCGAGCCCCGGCGCCACGCCGCCGTCCGCGGGCAGCAGCCCGGCGCCGTCGTCGGCCACCTGCAGCAGCCAGCCCGGGCCTTCGCGCCGCGCGCGGATCTGCACGGTCACCGGACGCAGGCTCGGCGCCACGCCGTGTTCCACGGCATTCTCGGTGAGGGTCAGCAGCAGCCCCGGCGGGATCTCCAGCCGCAGGGCCGCCTCGTCGATGTCGACCTCCACGAGCAGGCGCTCGCCCAGGCGCATCTGCATGACCTGCAGATAGCGGCGCACCGCTGCCACCTCGTCGCTCAGTGGCAGCCGCGCACGGTCGAACAGCGGCAGCGTCGCGCGCAGGTAGCCGTTGAGGGCCTCGAGCATCGGCAGTGCGCGGTCGTCCTTCTCGGCAACCCAGTGCTGGAGCGTGGCCAGCGAATTGAACAGGAAGTGGGGCTGGATCTGGGCCGCGGCCAGGCGGCGCGCCATCTCGACGGCCCGGTCCCGCTCGTCGAGTTCGGCCAGGCGCATCAGCACGTACCGGTGGCGGTAGACCATCGCGAACCACAGGCACAGCACGCTGGCCAGCGAGGCGACGAGGAGCGCCAGCGCCGTGTCCCGGGGCAGCGCGAGCGGCCCGACTCCCAGGCCCGCGACGACACCGCAGAGCAGGGGTCCGAGGTAGTAGACCGTGCGCACGACCCGGTTGCCCGGGTCCCGCCACACGGCGTGAAGGCCCCAGGCCGTGCCTGCCCCCAGCGCCAGCAGGAGCACCAGCAAGACGGGCCAGTGCTGTCGCCCGAAGGCCAGCGTGAAGCCGACGACCATGAACGCGATGTTCAGGGCCACGGCCAGGCTCAGCTCGCGGCTCGGCGGCTCCGGTATCGCGCGTGCGAGCTCCTCGGCTTCGAAGCGCCGCTTCGGCGGCAGCATCAGCAGCAAGCGCCAGTCGACGCCCGAGCCGCTCACGGGAGCGCTCCACGGCGCGGCGGCCTGGCGCCCGCCGGCGGATCCTCGTCGCGGGGCGGCGCCGGGTCGGCCGGTGCCGCGCTCGCGGGCTGCGGCTCGGCCTGCGTGTCGGCGGGCAGCCGCAGGGTGGCCAGCGTCGCGCCGTCGTCCAGCCGCAGCTCCAGCGAGGCCGCCCGGCCGTAGCGGTGTCGCAGCCGGGCCCGGCTGTTCGACAGGCCCACGCCGTCGGCCGCTTGCGGGTCCCACAGGCCCGCGCTGTCGCGCACGTGGACCCACAACGCGTCCCCGGTGCGTCGCGCACTCACGGCCACCTCGCCGCCCGAGAGGCTGGCGCCGATGCCGTGCTCGATCGCGTTCTCCACCAGGGTCAGCAGCAGGCCGGAGGGCAGCGTCTGGCCGCCCGACGCCGGATCGATGTCGACCGACCACTGCAGCCGCTCGCCCAGCCGCGCGTGCATGACCTCGAGATAGTGGCCGACGAGCCGCGCCTCGTCGCCGAGCGTCACCTCGTCGCGTCCCAGTGCCTCGGTCGAGCTGCGCAGGAAGTTGGTCAGCGAGCGCAGCAGCGGCCCGGCGCGCGCATCGCCCCGGTCGACCCAGTGCTGCAGCGCCGCCAGGGTGTTGAAGATGAAGTGGGGCTGGATCTGCCCCTGCAACAGCCGCAGTTGCGCCTGCATCGCCTCGCGGGTCGCGGTGTCGCGCTCCTGCTGCAGCCGCACGCGCTCGAGCTCGCGTTCCAGGGCCTGTCGCCGCAGCGAGGCGATGGCCCACATCAGGCCGAGGACGGCGGCCGATCCGAGCACGATCGCGGGTGCCAGGACCCACAGGCCCTCCCACAGCTTGGCCGCCAGCACCGCCGGCTGCAGGTGACCGTGCCGCGCCAGGAAGCCGACGACGAAGCCGCTCAGGCCGCCGAGCACGGCCAACCCGAGCGTGCGCGGCAGCGCCTTGCGCAGACTGGCGTTCGAATAACTCGCCGGGCTGAGCCAGGCGCCCAGCGCGATCATCGGCAGCCCGATCCACACGAGGGAACTGGCTCCGGCGGCCAGCCACCATGGCATGCCCGCCTGGCTCAGGCCGACGCTGCTGCCGCCCAGGGCCGCCAGCAGCGCCAGCCAGACCAGCAGCCCGCGCCGGCTGTAGAGGAAACGGTCGATCAGGATCGCCTGTTCGCGCATCGACGGCTCCATGCGCGCGTAGTACGGCGTCGCCCAGCGGTGGTAGGCGCGCTGCAGGCGATTGCCGTCGGCGAGTGATCGGCCCGGGTCCATGTCGCGGCAGTGTAGGCACGCGGCCGGCTGCCGCCGCACGCGTCGGGCGAATGGCGCCGGGCGCGGATGAACGGCGCCGCCAGACGTGCCGGTGGCGCGACGCCGCCCGGCTACTCGACGAAGACGCGGACCAGGCCGCGCAGCGTCACCAGCTGTGCCGGGGTCGACTTCTCCTCGAGGAGGTTGGACATGCGCTGGCGCAGCCGCGCACTGCGCGCGGCCCGGCGGATCAGCAACTCGGTCAGCCAGGGGTGGTGGTTGACGCGGTTGCCCTTCTCGTAGAGGTCGAACTTGGGCTTGAGTCGGCCGATCGCGGCGACGTAGTGATCGGCCAGCGCCTGGTCGTCGAGGTGCCGGTCGCGGGCGGCGATCAGCGACTCCGCCGCCAGCAGCCCGGTCTCCATGGCCTTGCCGATTCCCTCGCCGGTGAACGAATAGGTGCTGCCCGCGGCCTCGCCGGTGACCAGGATGCCCGGCCGCGCGAGCAGTGCACCGACCAGCGAACTGCGCAGCGGAGCGCCCTTGAGCTCGCCGATCAGCTCGCCCCGGGACAGCAGCTCGCGCGCCGGCGCATGCAGTGTGCAGAAGTCCTGGAAGACGGCGCGCAGGTTGACGTCGCGCATCGTGCGCCGGCGGTGGTCGTGGCTGTCGATGATGCCGACGCCGATGTTGTAGACGCCATCGCCGCAGGGGAAGATCCAGCCGTAGCCGGGCTTGAGCCGCCGGTGCCAGACGACCTGGAGCTTGTCGTCCAGGTCTTCGAGGCCGGGGTGGCGAACGTAGCCGCGCAGGCCCATCGCGCTGGGTGCCGGGCGTTCGCACAGGCCCGAGGCCACGAGCCCCTGCGGCTGGGCGCCGGTGGCGACGACCACGTGGGTGGCCCGCACCTCGCGCATCTCGCGCGCGCCGCTGCCGCCGCGGCGCAGCCGGGCCCCGGTGACGCGCCCGCGGTCGTCGGTCAGCACGCCCTCGAAGCGCCACGGCACGTGCAGCCGGGCACCGGCGGCCATCGCGGCGCGCACCAGGACATGGTCCAGCTGCCGCCGCGGCAGCACGGCCAGCGTCCCCGGCACGTCCACGTGGCGCCCGCTGGGCGCATAACAGCGCACGTGCGTCACCCGCTGCGCGAGGCCCAGCACCTCGTCCAGCACCCCCAGCCGGGCCAGCGCGGCGTGGGCGTCGGGGATCAGGCCGTCGCCGCAGGTCTTGTCGCGCGGGAACGGGTGCTGGTCGATCAGCACGGTGCCGATGCCGGAACGGGCGAGCCACTGCGCGCAGGCGCTGCCGGCCGGCCCTGCGCCGACAACCAGGACATCGCAGTGCTCGGGCGGGGTCGCGGGCGCTTCGGTCATCGGCTCACCTGGGCTCGGCATTCTAGGCACCCGGGAAGGTGCGGCCGGGCGGCGCGCGGACGCGGCGCCCACGCTTCGACGGCGGGTGCCGGCGCTTGCGTCGAGGGTGCCGCTTGACGTGGGTCAGCATCATCGCTGCGCGGCATGACCATCATCCGCACAGGAGATCCCGCGATGAGCCGACCGACGACCCCGTTGACACCCGAGCAGCTCGCGCAGTTGCGAGCGGGGCTCGAGGCCCGCCGCCAGCAACTCGACGAGCAGCTGAAGTTGCATCAGGAAGGGCGCAGTCGCACCGATCACGCCCGCGACATCGTCGAGCGCGACTACGACGACGCGCCGCAGCGCGCGATGGACCGTGAAGTCGACTTGGCGCTGTCGGACCTGGAGCTCAAGGAGCTGGGCGAAGTCAGCAGGGCGTTGCGCCGCCTGGACGACGAGGACTTCGGCTGGTGCAGCGACTGCGCGTCGGCGATCCCGTTCGAGCGGCTCCAGGCGGAACCCTACGCGCTGCGCTGCGTGGCCTGCGAGAGCCGGCGCGAACGCCGGCCGTGAGGCGCCGCCGGGCCGGCTCACGCAGGGCCGGCGTCTCCCCGCAGAGGCGCGTGCCGGCGACGCCGGGCCGGGACAGCGGCAGACGCTGCTGCCGCGGCCTCAATCCGCGGCCTTGACGCGCTGGCGCCAGGCGTGCAGCAGCGGCTCGGTGTAGCCGCTGGGCTGCTTCGTTCCCTTGAAGACCAGGTCGCACGCCGCCTGGAAGGCGGCCGAGCTCTTCTCGTGGCCCGCCATCGGCTTGTACGACGGGTCCCCGGCGTTCTGCCGGTCGACCACCTTGGCCATGCGCTTGAGCGTGCGCTTGACCTCGGCCTTCGTCACCACGCCGTGCAGGAGCCAGTTGGCCATGTGCTGGCTGCTGATGCGCAGCGTCGCCCGGTCCTCCATCAGGCCGACGTTGTGGATGTCGGGCACCTTCGAGCAGCCCACGCCCTGGTCGACCCAGCGCACCACGTAGCCGAGGATGCCCTGGGCGTTGTTCTCGAGTTCCTGGCGCTTCTCGGCATCGCTCCACTTCGGCTTCTTGACGACCGGAACGCTCAGCAGGCCCTCGAGCAGCGCCTCGCGCTCGGCATCGACGTCGATCTTCTCGAGCGCGCGCTGCACCTTGAAGACGTCCACCTGGTGGTAGTGCAGGGCGTGCAGAGTCGCCGCGGTCGGGCTGGGCACCCAGGCCGTGTTCGCGCCGGCCAGCGGATGGGCGATCTTCTGCTGCAGCATCGCGGCCATCAGGTCGGGCATCGCCCACATGCCCTTGCCGATCTGCGCCTTGCCGCGCAGCCCGCACTCCAGGCCGACGAGCACGTTGTGGCGCTCGTAGGCGGCGATCCACTCGCTGGTCTTCATGTCGCCCTTGCGGCGCATCGGACCGGCCCACATCGCGGTGTGCATCTCGTCGCCGGTGCGGTCGAGGAAACCGGTGTTGATGAAGGCCACGCGGCTGGCCGCCGCGGCGATGCAGGCCTTCAGGTTCACGCTCGTGCGGCGTTCCTCGTCCATGATGCCGAGCTTGACGGTGCTGTCCGGCAGGCCCAGCATCTTCTCGACGCGGCCGAACAACTCTCCCGCGAAGGCCACCTCGGCCGGCCCGTGCATCTTCGGCTTGACGATGTAGACGCTGCCGCGGCGCGAGTTTCGGATGCCCGGCGCGCCGTGCGCCGGCTGCGTCGCCTGCGCGTCGTCGCCCTTGCGCAGGTCGTGCAGTGCGATCGTCGTCGTGATCACCGCGTCCATGATGCCCTCGGGGATCTCGCGGTCGTCGGGGCCCCAGAGGATCGCCGGATTGGTCATCAGGTGCCCGACATTGCGCACGAACAGCAGGCTGCGGCCGTGCAGCACGACATCCTCGCCGCGCGGCCCGGTGTAGGGCCGGTCCGGGTTGAGGCCGCGCGTGAAGGTGGTGCCACCCTTGCTGACCTGCTCGGTCAGCGTGCCCTTCAGGATGCCGAGCCAGTTGCCGTAGGCGAGCACCTTGTCTTCGGCGTCGACGACGGCCACCGAGTCCTCCAGGTCGAGGATGGTCGACAGTGCCGACTCGAGGACGAGGTCGCACACGCCGGCCGGGTCGGTCGCGCCGATCGGGTGCGACGCGTCGATGCGGATGTCCAGGTGCAGGCCGTGGTGCGACAGCAGCACCGACGACGGCGCGTCCATCTCGCCCTGGAAGCCGACGAACTGGGCCGGGTTCTTGAGGCCGGCGGTCGTGCCGTCGGCCAGGGTCACGGCGAGCTGGTTGTCGACCACGCGGTAGGCGGCCGAACCGACGTGCGAGCCGCGGGCCAGCGGCACGCAGCGGTCCAGCACGTGTCGCGCGTAGTCGATGACCCGTGCGCCGCGCACCGGGTTGTACGGCCCGCTGCGATGGGCGCCGTCGGTCTCGGGCAGGGCGTCGGTGCCGTACAGCGCGTCGTACAGCGAACCCCAGCGGGCATTCGCGGCGTTCAGCGCGTAGCGGGCGTTGGTGATCGGCACGACCAGCTGGGGCCCGGCCTGCAGGGCGAGCTCCGCATCGACGTTTTTCGTCGTGACGCGAACCCGGGCCGGCACCGGGACCAGGTAGCCGATGTCGGTGAGGAACTTGCGGTAGCGGGCCATGTTGCGGATCGGCCCCGGGTGCTTCTGGTGCCAGGCGTCGATCGCGGCCTGCAGCCGGTCGCGCTCGGCGAGCAGCGACGCGTTGCGCGGCGCGAGGTCGTGCACGAGGCCGCTGAAGCCCGCCCAGAACGCGTCGCTGCCGATGCCGGTGCCCGGCAGCACCTGCTGGTCGACGAAGTCCTTCAGGATCGTGGCCACCTTCAGGCCGTGGATCTCGGTGCGATGGGTCATGGCGCGGGCTCTCGAGGGTTCGGGGGTGGGGTGGGGCCGGACACCCGGGTCGCGGCGGTGGCCCCGGGCGGTGCGGGTGTCCAGCCTGCGAATCTAACCCGAGCGGCACCGCCGATTGCGCACGCCGGGCGCGAGAGTCCCCTGCGGAAAACGCACGGATCCGTCTTGCGCCACCGGGTCTCGCGCCCGCAGGGGGTGCCCCAGGCGCGCGCGCGGCGGCCCTCGCGGGCCCGGGGGTCGGCTGGCGGGCGCCGATAATCCTGGGCCATGGCCACGGACAGGCTGCGCCAGCTGGAGACCCTGGTCGCGGTGGCGACCAAGGGAAGCCTGACCGCCGCAGCGCAGGCGGAAGGTGTCGCGCCGGCGGTCGTCGGCCGGCGCATCGACGCGCTCGAGGCGCGGCTGGGCGTCAAGCTGCTCGTGCGCACGACGCGGCGGATCACGCTGACGCACGAGGGTGCCGCCTTCCTGGAAGACTGCCAGCGCGTGCTGGCCGACCTGGCGCACGCCGAGGCCAGCGTCAGTGCCGGTGGCGTGAAGGCCAGTGGCCACCTGCGCGTCACCGCGCCCGCCGGCTTCGGTCGCCGCCACGTGGCGCCGCTGGTGCCGCGGTTCCTCCAGCAGCATCCCGACGTGAGCCTGTCGCTGAACCTGAGCGATCGTGTCGTCGACATCGTCAACGAGGGCTTCGACTGCGCGGTGCGGGTCGGGGACCTGCCGGACTCGAGCCTGGTCAGCGTGCGCCTGGCCGACAACCGCCGGCTGTGCGTCGCCGCGCCGGCGTACCTGCAGCGGGCCGGCGTGCCACGCCATCCCGACGAGCTGTCGCGCCACGAGTGCCTCGGGCTGAGCTCGGACGCGAGCCAGACGCGCGGCTGGGCTTTCCTGGTCGATGGCGAATCGATCCACGTGCGACCTCGCGGGCGTCTGGACTGCAGCGACGGCCAGGTGCTGCACGACTGGTGCCTGCAGGGGCTGGGCATCGCCTGGCGCAGCACCTGGGAAGTCGAGGCCGAGGTCGCCGCCGGCCGGCTGCGAGTGGTGCTCGAGGACTTTGCCGCGCCGCCCAACGGCATCTACGCCGTCTTCCCGCACGCCAAGCACCTGCCTTTGCGGGTGCGCCTGTGGATCGACTTCCTCAAGCAGCACTACGGCAGCGAAGCCTACTGGCGCCCGGCCTGAGGAGGCGGCCGCCGCGCACCGGCCACCCGTCCAGCCGGTCTTCCCGCGCTCGCACACGGGCCGCCCGCAGCCCTTCGCGAGACCCTCGCCCGTGCGCGGTGGACGGGCTCGCGCCGCGGCTCAGCCCGCGCGTGGCGGGCGTGCGCCCAGGCGCTGTCCGATCAGCGCCTCCTGGGCCGCGTGCAGCCGGCGCACGAGCACGCGGATGAAGGCCGCGTCGAAGCGCGAGCGAGTGCCCAGGCTCAGCTGCTGCAGGCTGTCCGGCGTGAAGGACACGGTCGTCGTCGGTGCCGCGACGAGCACGTCGGCGCTGTGCGTGCGCAGCTCCGGGTTCGGCGCGAGGTAGGCCATCTCGCCCACCGAGGTGCCGGCCCCCATCTTGGCCACGCGCCGTCCGTCGCGGAAGACCTCGACCTTGCCCTGCGCGATGATGTGGAAGCGGTTGCCGGTCTCACCCTTGCGGAACAGCGCATCGCCGTAGGCGAAGCGTGCCCAGCGGGCACGGTGCACGACTTCCCACAGCTCGACATCGCCGAACTCGGCGAAGAACTCCAGCGAGCGCAGCAGGCTGAAGCGTTCCGAGTCCAGGACCGACTGCGCGCCGCGCCGCGGCACCTCGTGGTCGGCCACCAGACGCGAGAGCTGCTGCGCGAAGGCCTCCCAGTCGGGCGGCCGGTCCTCCCGGCTGCGGGCCATCGCGCAGCGCACGAGCCGGTCCAGCGCTTCGGAGACGCCCTCGCGCAGCTCGGTCAGCGGCGTCGGCGTGCCATGGAAGATCTGGTGGAGCAGTCCGGGCTGCGAGTTCGCGTCGAACGGCGGCCGGCCGGCGATCAGGTGGTACATCACCGCGCCGAGCGCGTAGATGTCCGAGCGGCTGTCGAGCTCGCTGCCGTCGACCTGCTCCGGCGACATGTAGGTCAGCGAGCCCACGCGGAAGACCTGCGTGCGATCCGCCCCCAGGTTCAGCACGCTGCCGAAGTCGGTGATCTTGACGTCGACGACCTCCGAGCCCCGGGTCACCGCGAGGATGTTCGCCGGCTTGACATCCCGGTGGATCAGGCCCTGCCGCCAGCAATGGCCCAGCGCCATCGCGCACTTGAAGGCGATCTCGACGATCGTCTCCAGCGGCAGCAGGTTGTCGCTGCGACAGAAGCGGCGCAGGGTCTCGCCGGGCACGTACTCCATCACCAGGTAGGGCATCGGCCCGTCGGCGACGGCGTCGAGCAGCTGCACGACGTTGGGGTGCTGCAGCCGCCCCACCAGGGCGGCCTCGGCGGCGAAGAAGTGCTCGCTGTACTGCCCCTCGACCGAGTCCGGGGCCCAGCCGGTTCGCAGCCGCTTGATTGCCACCTGCGCGTCACGGAAGTCGTCGCGGGCGAGGAAGACCTCGCTGGTCGCCCCGTCGCCGAGCCGCGAGATCACGCGGTACTTGCCGATGGCCGCGGGCAGTGGCGCGTCCTGCGCCCGCGCCGGCCGCAGCGCAGCGACGCCCGACGGCTCGCGGGCGCTCAGGACGGTCGAAGGGGGCATGCGGGCTGGGCTCGGGACGGGCGACGGCTGAGGCCCGGGGCATCGTGCCACGCAGGCTGCCGGCGGCGGCGTGCAAACAGGGCGGCAAAGGGCGGCCAGATCGCCGCTGCGAGCCCTGGCGTGCAGGACGTCACGCTGGCGGCGTGGCCCGCTCGCCGCGGAGGCGGCTCCTAGAATGCGCGCCATGCAACAGGTCAAACAGGCGCTGCTCGAGGCGCTGCGCGCGGCGATCGCGGAGGCGGTTCCCGGGCAGCCGGCCGATGCGGCATTCGAGACGCCGCGCCAGGCCTCGCACGGCGACCTGGCGATCACCGCCGGGATGGCGCTGGCGCGCGGCCTCAAGCGCAACCCGCGCGAGATTGCCCAGGCGATCGTCGCGTCGCTTCAGCGACAGCCCGCCGTGCAGCGCTGGGTCGCGTCGCTGGAGATCGCCGGCCCCGGATTCGTCAACCTGCGGCTGTCGGAAGCTGCGCGCTGGTCGGTGGTCAGCGAGGTGCTGGCCGCCGGGGAAGCCTATGGCCGGCGGCCGCCCAGCGGCCGGCGGGTGATGGTGGAGTTCGTCTCGGCCAATCCGACGGGGCCGCTGCACGTCGGGCACGGACGCAACGCCGCGCTGGGCGACTGCATCGCCAACCTGCTCCAGACGCAGGGCGACGCGGTGCACCGCGAGTTCTACTACAACGATGCGGGCGTGCAGATCCAGACGCTGGCGTCGTCGACCCAGGCGCGCCTGAAGGGCCTGAAGCCCGGCGATGCCGACTGGCCGGAATCGGCCTACAACGGCGACTACATCGCCGACATCGCCGCCGACTTCGCGTCACGCAAGACCGTGCATGCCGACGACCGGGCGTTCAGCGCCAGCGGCGACGCCGACGATCTCGACGGGATCCGCCAGTTCGCGGTCGCCTACCTGCGCCACGAGCAGGACCTGGACCTGCAGGCCTTCGGCGTGCGCTTCGATCACCACTACCTCGAGAGCAGCCTGTATGCCGACGGCCGCGTCGAGGAGACGGTCGCGCGGCTCGTCGCCGCCGGCAGGACCTACGAGCGCGACGGCGCGCTGTGGCTGCGCACGACCGACTACGGCGACGACAAGGACCGCGTGATGCGCAAGTCCGACGGCACGTACACGTATTTCGTGCCCGATGTCGCCTATCACGTCGCGAAGTTCGAGCGCGGCTTCGACAAGGTCATCAATGTCCAGGGCACCGACCACCACGGAACGGTCGCACGCGTGCGCGCCGGGCTGCAGGCACTCGGCCTGGGCATCCCGGCCGGCTACCCCGACTACGCGCTGTACAAGATGATCACCGTGATGCGCGGCGGCCAGGAGGTCAAGATCTCCAAGCGGGCCGGCAGCTACGTGACGCTGCGCGACCTGATCGAGTGGACCAGTCGCGACGCGGTGCGCTTCTTCCTCGTCAGCCGCAAGGCCGACACGGAATTCGTCTTCGACGTCGACCTGGCGCTGAAGGCCAACGACGAGAACCCGGTCTTCTACGTCCAGTACGCGCATGCGCGGATCTGCTCCGTGCTGGCACAGTGGACACAGCGCGGCGGCGACGAGTCGACGCTCGTGCACGCCGACCTCTCGTTGCTGTCGGCGCCGACCGAGCGGGCCCTGATGCGCCTGCTGGCCGAGTACCCGGAGATGCTGTCGAGGGCGGCCGCCGAGCTCGCGCCGCACGACATCGCGTTCTACCTGCGCGATGTCGCCGCGGCGCTGCACAGCTGGTACGCGGCCGAACGCTTCCTGGTCGACGACGACGCGCTGGCGCGCGCCCGCATGGCCCTGCTGGCTGCGACGCGGCAGGTGCTGCGCAACGCCTTGACGGTGCTCGGCGTCGGGGCGCCCGCGTCGATGATCAGGGGCGACGAGACGCCGCCGGCGCCCGCCGGCCGCGCGGAGGATTGAGGCGATGAGATTCGAACGCGGGGGCCTCGTGCTGGGCCTGGTCATCGGGCTGCTGCTGGGGCTGGGCCTCGCGCTGGCCGTGGCGCTGTACGTCACGAAGGCGCCAGTGCCGTTCGTCAACAAGGTGCCGCCACGCACGGCAGACCAGGACGCGGCCGAGGCCGAGCGCAACCGCAACTGGGACCCGAACGCGGGGCTCGGAGGGCGCGTGCCCGGATCCGCTGCGTCATCGGCCAGCGCGGCTGCAGGACCTGCGGCCGCGGCGCCGGCCGTCCCCGCTGCGCCGCTGCCGGGCTCGCGCGACCCTGCCGCCATCCTGTCCGGCTCGGCGGTGCCGCCGCCGGCGGCGCCGCGAGCCACGACCGTGCCGCCCGGCGCCGCGTCGGGCGCGGCATCGGGTGCCCGGCCGTCGGCGAAACCCGGCCCCGAGGCGTTCATCTATTTCGTCCAGGTCGGCGCGTTCCAGTCCAGCGACGAGGCCGAGCAGCAACGTGCGAAGCTGGCGATGCTCGGGGTCGAGACCAAGCTGATCGAGCGTGAGCAGTCCGGGCGGACCGTCTTCCGTGTGCGTGCTGGCCCGTTCAACAAGCAGGCCGAAGCCGATGCGCTGAAGGAGAAACTGGCGGGTGCCGGCTTCGAGTCCCTGCTCGTGCGCATCGAGCGCTGACCGGCGCCGCGGCGGCTCGTGGGCAGGTGTCAGGGCGCGCATCCGAACTTGTCGCGGCGGCGGGACTCCATCGCCGAAGACCGAAACCGAACCGAGGGTGAACCCATGATCGACAGGCGGACATTCACGACGACGGCAGCCGCCGCGGTGGCGGCCACGGCGCTGCCGGCCCGGGCCCAATGGGCCTGGAAGGAAGGGACGCACTACGTGCGTCTGGCGCAGCCGGCCCCGGTGGGCGCACCGGCCGGCAGGATCGAGGTGCTCGAGTTCTTCTGGTACGGCTGCCCGCATTGCCACGACCTGGAGCCGGCCCTCGAGGAGTGGGCCCGGAAGCTGCCTGCCGACGTTGCCTTCCGCCGCGTGCCGGTCGGCTTCGCCGCGGTCCACGAGATGCACCAGCGCCTGTTCTTCACCCTCGAGGCGATGGGCAAGCTCGAGGCGCTGCATCGCAAGATCTTCGCGGCCATCCACCTGCAGCGCCAGCGCCTGGACCGCGAGGCCGACCAGGCGGCGTTCGTCGGCGCGCAGGGCGTCGACGCGGCCCAGTTCTCCCGCCTGTGGCGTGACGCGACCGTGACCGGGAAGGTCCAGCAGGCCAAGCGCCTGACCGACGCATACAAGATCGACGGCGTCCCGGCGATCGGCGTCCACGGCCGCTACTACACGGCGGGGTCCCTGGCGGGCGACAACAAGCGCGCCCTGCTGGTGGCCGACTTCCTCATCCAGCAGGCCAAGCGAGGCGCCTGAGGCCGCGGGGCCGCGTCGTCCCGCGGGCGCCCGGCCGGCGATCGCTGGGCAGCGGCGCCGCGCGCCCGCCTTCGCGCCACGTGACGCGCCGCGCGCCATTTCGGGACGACCCTGCCCTACAATGGCATGCAATTTCCGTGCCTCGATCCATGCGACCCCTACCCCACCGGCTGGCCAGCGCCGCCGCCCTCGCGCTGGCGCTGGGCGCGGCCGCCCCGGTGACCCATGCCGAGAAGGCCGACCGCAGCAAGCCGATGGTCGTCGATGCCGACCAGCCCGGCACGCTGGACCTGCAGCGCCAGGTGATCGTCTTCAGTGGCAACGTCGTGATCTCGCAGGGCACCCTCAGCCTGCGTGCCGACCGCATCGAGGTTCGCGAGGCGAAGGACGGGCAGCGCCAGGCCGTCGCGGTCGGTGCGCCGGGCCGGCCGGTCAGCTATCGCCAGAAGCGCGATGGCCTGAACGAGTGGGTCGAAGGCAGTGCCGAGCGCATCGAGTACGACACGCGCAGCGACACCTTGAAGCTGACGGGCAACGCGAGCATCCGGCGGCTGCGCGGCAGCGAGGTCGCCGACGAGATCACCGGCGGCAGCATCGTCTGGGACAACGCCGCCAACCTGTTCACCGTCAGCGGCGGCGCGCCGTCGGCAGCCAATCCCGGCGGGCGTGTCCGCGCCATCCTCGCACCGCGACCCGAGGCGGCCGCATCGGCTGCCTCGCCGCCACCCGAGGCGGCACCTCTGAAGCCCTCGCGCAGCCTCGGCGGGGACGGCCGGTGACCGCGGCCGGTGCCAGCCGCCTGGAGGCCACGGGCCTGCAGAAGAGCTACGGTGCGCGCAAGGTGGTGAAGGACGTGCACCTCTCGGTCGGCGCGGGCGAGGTCGTCGGACTGCTCGGACCCAACGGCGCCGGCAAGACGACGACCTTCTACATGGTGGTGGGTCTCGTGCGCGCCGATGCCGGCGAGATCCGAATCGACGGGCAGCCCGTGCACCACAAGCCGATCCACCAGCGCTCGCGCATGGGACTGTCGTACCTGCCGCAGGAAGCCTCGATCTTCCGCAAGCTGACGGTGGCCGAGAACATCCGCGCGGTGCTGGAGCTGCAGCTCGACGGCCAGGGCCGCCGCCTGACGCCGGCACGCATCGAGGAGCAGCTGCAGACGCTGCTGCGCGAGCTGAGCATCGAGAAGCTGCACGACACGCCCGCGCCGGCGCTGTCCGGCGGCGAGCGCCGCCGCGTGGAGATCGCGCGGGCGCTGGCGACACAGCCCCGGTTCATCCTGCTCGACGAGCCCTTTGCCGGCGTCGACCCGCTGGCCGTGCTCGAGATCCAGCGCATCATCGGGTTCCTGCGCGCCCGCGGCATCGGCGTCCTGATCACCGACCACAACGTCCGCGAGACGCTGGGCATCTGCGATCGCGCGTTCATCATCAGCGACGGCACCGTGCTCGCCGAGGGCACGCCGTCGGAAATCGTCGCGAACCCGCAGGTGCGCAAGGTCTACCTCGGCGAGCATTTCCGGATGTGATGCCGCGCCAGCGGCGGATCGCCCCATGAAGCCCTCCCTGCAGGCACGCCTGACGCAGCACCTGGCGCTCACGCCGCAGTTGCAGCAGTCGATCCGGCTGCTGCAGCTGTCGACGCTCGAACTGCACCAGGAAGTGCTGCAGATGATCGAGCGCAACCCGTTCCTCGAGGCGGAGGGCGACGAGGACCTGGAGCCGCTGCAGGCCGTGGCGGACATCGCGCCAGCCGAGGCCTTCGACGCGGCGGTCGAGCGCTCGCGCGAACGCGACGCCGCCCCGGAAGCCGAGGCTGCGCCGGGCGACGAGGCGGCAGGGCGCGCCGGCGACGACGGCGGCGCGCTGGCCGAACTCGGGGAACGCGAGCTCGCGCCGGGCGGCCCCGACGACTGGGACGACGGCGCCGGCGCGGATGACGCCGACTCGCTTCGAGAGCTGCCTTCGGCCGCCGGCAGCGGCGCCGGGGGGCCCGACAGCGACGATCTCGACGCCTCGGAGCGGCGCAGCGTGCCGCTCACGCTGGCCGAGCACCTGCGCGCGCAGCTGCCGGGTCTGCGGCTGGGCGACGAGGACGCCGCGGCCGTGCGGCTGCTGATCGACTCGCTCGACGATGACGGCTACCTGATCGACTCGCTCGAGTCGATCGCCACGGGCATCGGCGCGGACACGCTCGGCGATGACGACCGCGAAGACCTGATGTGCCGCCTGCGCTGCGCGCGCCACTGGCTGCAGCGGCTCGACCCGCCCGGCGTCGGCGCTGCCGATCTGGCCGAGTGCCTGGCGATCCAGTTGCGCCTGGGCCCGCCCGGCGAGGCGCGGCGCATCGCGCTGGCGATCGTCGCCGAGCACCTCGAGGCGCTCGCCAGGCGAGACGCGAAGCGGCTGTGCGCCGCGCTCGGGTGTGACGAGGCGCTGCTGCGCGAGGCGCAGGCGCTGATCGTGCGCTGCGAGCCGCGCCCGGGGCGACCCTTCGCCGACACGGCGGCGGCGGTCGTCGTGCCCGACGTCGTGGTGCAGCGTTCAGGGCGCAATCTCAAGGTCAGCCTGAACCCCGACGTGATGCCGCGTCTGCGCATCAACGACCTCTATGCGGCGGCACTGAAGGGACAGCGCGGCACCGCACTGTCGTCGCACCTGCAGGAAGCGCGGTGGTTCATGAAGAACGTCCAGCAGCGCTTCGAGACGATCCTGCGCGTCAGCCGCGCGATCGTCGAGCGCCAGCGCGCGTTCTTCATCCACGGCGACATCGCGATGAAGCCGCTCGTGCTGCGCGAGATCGCCGACGAGCTCGGCCTGCACGAGTCGACGATCTCGCGCGTGACGACGGCCAAGTACATGGCCACGCCGCAGGGCACCTTCGAGTTGAAGTACTTCTTCGCGAGTTCGCTGGCCACCGAGGCCGGCGGCAATGCCTCGAGCACCGCGGTGCGCGCGCTGATCCGCCAGCTGGTCGGCGCGGAGGACCCGGCCCGGCCGCTGTCGGACAGCGCGCTCAGCGAGCTGCTCGAGCGGCAGGGCATCCAGGTCGCGCGGCGCACCGTGGCCAAGTACCGCGAGGCGCTGAAGATCGCGCCGGCCAACCTGCGCAAGGCGATCTGATGGCCGGCGGCGTGTCACCTCCGGGCGAGGTCGAACTCTTCCTGCCGGCCGCCGGCGGGGCCGAGGCACTGCTGGCCGAGGAGATCGCCCGCATCACCGGGCGGCCGGCCGAGGCGGCCCGCGGCGGCGCCTGGGTGCGCGGCGACGCCCTCGCCGCCATGCAGCTCAACCTGCACAGCCGCATCGCGCAGCGCGTGCTGTGGCCGCTGGCCGCCGGCCCGTACCGTGACGAGCACGAGCTCTACTCGCTCGCGCGCGGCGTGAGCTGGACCAGCTGGATCGGGCCCGAGCAGAGCCTGCGTGTCGATGTCCAGGCGATGCGAAGCCCCCTGCGCAGCCTGAACTTCGCGGCGCTGCGCATCAAGGACGCGGTCTGTGACGTGCTGCGCGAGGCCACGGGACGCCGGCCCGACGTCGACACCCAGCGGCCGGACCTGCCGCTCGTGCTCTACGTCGGCCCGGACCACGCGACGCTGTACGCCGACACCTCGGGCGAGGCGCTGTTCAAGCGCGGCTGGCGAGACGCGCGTGGCGGCCGCGAGGCCGTCAAGGGCGAGGCCCCGCTGAAGGAGACGCTGGCCGCGGCGATGCTGGCCGCCGCCGGCTGGCAGGGACGGGCCGCGGACGGTGCCCTGCTCGACCCGTGCTGCGGTGCGGGCACCATCGCCATCGAGGCCGCGCAGATCGCCTGCGGCATCGCGCCCGGGGCGAACCGCCGCTTCGCCTTCGAGCGCCAGCTGCCCTTCCGCGAGCACGCTGCCGCCTGGTCCCGGATGAAGCGCGAGGCGCAGGACCGGGTGAGCGCGCCGCAGGTGGCGATCTTCGCGAGCGACGTCAGCCACCGGATGACCGACTTCGCGCGTCGCAACGCCGAGCGGGCCGGTGTCGCGCACGCGATCGAGCTGAAGACGGCCGACGCGTTGCAGCGCCTGCCGCCGGCCGAACGCGGCGTCCTGCTGCTGAATCCCCCGTACGGCGAGCGCATCTCGCCGAAGGGGGCCGGCGCGGCGTCCCGGGGCCGCGAGGGCTTCGACGGCGAGGCCTCGTCGGCGGAGTTCTTCGCCGCGCTGGCCGCGCACTGGAAGCGCCATTACGCCGGCTGGACCGCGTGGTTGCTGAGCCCGGAGGCGAGGCTGCCCACGCTGATGCGGCTGCACGAGAGCGCGCGCGTGCCGATGTGGAACGGCCCGCTCGAGTGCCGCCTGTTCCGCTTCGAGCTCGTCGCCGGCACGCACCGTCGACGCTGAGCACCCGGTGGTGTGCCCGCGCGACCGCGGGCGCGGCAAGCCCAGCGACGCAGCCGCGCGGCGCGAGCTCGTCGCGGGATCGGCCCGACGCACGAGAGCGGAACCCCGCGCGCGGCGGGGCCTTGTCGGGATGCGCGGGCCCGCGGGGACCCGCCGCGTTCTGCGCAGGATCAGCGCAGGATCGGGCTGGCCGGTGCGTTGGCGATCCGGGCCGCGACGGCCGCCGGCTTGTCGCCGGCGAAGTCGTAGGCCTCGGCGCTCAGCCGCTGGAGCTCGCCCACCGCGCGGGCGTTGGCCAGGTCGGCGCGGACGTCCTCGCGCGACTTGGCCGACATCGCGACCGGCGCCCGCAGGACCTCGGCCTCGCCGACGGACAACTGGCCGGCGGCGCGCGCCTGTGCCGCCTGTGCCGTCACCTCGGCGCGGGTGAGCTGCGAGACGCCCTGCGGCCAGGCGATGTCGGAGACCTCGCTGGCGAATGCGCTGCCGGCGGCGGCGAGGGACAGCGTGGCGACGAGGATGCGGGTGTTCATGTCAGATGCTCCAGGGTTGACGGGTCGAGGACCCTCGATGCGGACAACCGGCGACGGCGCGAGCCTGTCGTTCGGTGGGGCCGGCCGATTGCCGACCACGGAATGGACTGTGGCCGGCCGGCCCGCTGGCTGCCGGACAGCCGGATGACAAATTCGTAATCCACGACGGCGCGTCGCGGTGCGAACATCCCGTGCATGCGACTCCTGGTGATCGAGGACGAGGTCAAGCTCGCGCAGTACCTGCACAAGGGTCTGACGGAGAACGGCCACGTGGTCGATGCCGTGCAGGACGGCATCGAGGGCCGTCGCATGGCGCTGGGCGGCGAGTACGACCTGGTGCTGCTCGACGTCATGCTGCCCGGCGTCGACGGCTTCGGGGTGCTCGCCGCGATGCGCCAGGCCGGGCGTCGCACGCCGGTCCTGATGCTCACCGCGCGCGACCGGGTCGAGGACCGGGTCCGGGGTCTGGAGCAAGGCGCCGACGACTACCTCGTCAAGCCCTTCGCCTTCTCCGAACTGCTCGCCCGCATCGGTGCGCTGGGGCGCCGCGGCGCGCCCACCGCGACCGCACCGACCGAGCTGCGGCTGGCCGACCTGGAGATCGACCTGGTCAGCCGGAAGGCGCAGCGCGCCGGGCAACGCCTGGACCTGACGGCCAAGGAGTTCAAGCTGCTCGCGCTGCTGCTGCGCCGGCGCGGCCAGATCCTGTCGCGCACGACGCTGGCCGAGCAGGTCTGGGACATGAACTTCGACAGCGACACCAACGTGGTCGAGGTCGCCGTGCGGCGACTGCGCGCGAAGCTCGACGACCCCTTCCCCGCCAAGCTGTTGCACACCGTGCGCGGCATGGGCTACGTGCTCGAGGACCGGACGTGAACACGCCGCTGCCGGTCGAGGCATTGCCGCGGGAGCCGGCACGGGCGGCCGCCGACCGGGAAACACCGGCTGGCGCTCGAACGGCCGCGGCCTGCCCGGGCATCGTCTGCTCGCACTCGATCAGCCGTCGCCTGGCGCAGAAGGTGGCGCTGTTCACGATGCTGGTGCTGGGCGTGCTGTTCGCGCTGACCTGGGGCATGGTCAAGGTCATCCTCACGGAACGCAGTGCGCAGGACCTGCAGGCCCGCTGCGAGCTGATGTCGGACGTGCTGGGGCGGGCGTCCACCGGCGGCGAGGCCGCGCTGCTCGCGCGCCTGCTGGCCGATGCGCCGATGCGCGCGAGCACCCGGCTGGAGGTGTGGCGGGCCGACGGAAGCGCACTGTATGCCGACCCCGGCAGCGCGCAGCTGGAGGCCTCCGCGCACCGGCGCGTGCACGAGTTCTCGATTGCCACGCCGGCGCTTCCCGGCGGCAGCGTGCGGGCCCGCTACACCGTGGACTACACCCGCGACGCGGCGATGGGCACGCGCTGGGCGTGGATCCTCGTGGGCGTCACGCTGGCCGCCGGCGGCATCGTCGGCGCGGGCAGCTACGCTCACGTGCGCCGGCAGCTGCGGCCGCTGCGCGAGCTGGCGACGCAGACGCGCGCCATCTCGGCGCGCCGTCTCGACCAGCGGCTTGCGCTGGCCGATCCCGCCGAGGAACTGCTGCCGTGGATCGAGCAGTTCAATGCGCTGATGGCGCGGCTCGAGCAGGCCTATGCGCAGCTCGAGGCCTTCAACGCCGACGTCGCGCACGAGCTGCGCACGCCGCTGGCCACCCTGATCGGCGAGACCGAGGTGGCGCTGTCGCGCGAACGCGGCACCGACGCGCTGCGCGAGACCCTCGCCTCGAACCTCGAGGAGTTGCAGCGGCTGTCGTCCATGGTCAGCGACATGCTGTTCCTGGCAGGCGCGGACCGCGGCGCGAGGGCCCGGCGCGGCTCGCCGGTGAGCCTGGCCGAACTCGCGCGGCAGGTCTCCGAGTTCCACGAGGCGCCGCTCGAGGATGCCGGGCTGTCCCTGCGCATCGACGGCGACGCGCTCGTCGCGGCGGACGAGCCGCTGGTGAAGCGGGCACTGTCCAACCTGCTGGGCAACGCGGTGCGCTTCGCGCGCCGCGGCACGACCGTGGTGGTGCAGATCCGCGAGGAGCCGCCGGGCAGCCCGGCGCCCGACCCGGTGCAGGTGATCGTGCAGAACGAAGGCGACCCGATCCCGGCGCAGCAGATGCCGCGACTCTTCGACCGCTTCTTCCGCGGCGACAGCTCGCGCAACTGCCCGACGCAGCAGCACCATGGACTGGGGCTGGCCATCGTGTCGGCGATTGCCCGCATGCATGCCGGCCGCACCCTGGCCGAGTCCGACGCCGGCGTGACCCGCATCGGGTTCACGCTGGCCCGCAGCTGAATCGCGCCCGGGACGGCCCCCGGCTTCAGGCCAGGCCCAGCCAGGCCAGCAGGGCGAGTGGCGCGGTGTCGGCGCGCAGCACGCGCGGCCCCAGGCTGACCTCGACGAAGCCCGCGCCGCGCGCGGCAAGGGTCTCGGCCGCACTGAATCCGCCTTCGGGGCCGCTGAGCACGAGCAGCGTCTCGCCCGGCGCGTCGCAGCGCGCCGCGCCCACCGCCTGTGCGTCGGTCGACAACAGCCACCGGGTTTGCTGCGCGTGGGGCCGCGCGAGCCAGTCCGACAAGGTCGCCCAGGCGGCGATCGACGGCACGCGGGCTCGTCCGCACTGCTCGCAGGCGGCCACCGCGATGGCCTGCCAGTGCGCGCGCCGCGCCTCGGCACGCTCGCCCTGCAGCCGCAGCACCGAGCGCTCGGTCACGAGCGGCTGGATGGCCGCCACACCCAGCTCGGTCGCCTTCTCGACGAGGCGGTCCATCCGGTCGTTGGCGGGCACGCCGATGGCCAGCGTCACGGCCACCGGGAGCTCGGGAACAGGCGCGACGGCCGACTCGACGCGCACGAGCGCGTCGCGGCGGCCCATGCGCAGCAGCCGGGCAAGCCACTCCCCCCCCCGCCCGTCGAAGACGCGCAGCGCATCGCCCGGCTGCAGGCGCAGCACCTGCACGTGACGCACCGCCTCGACCGGCAGCTCGAACGGCAGGTCCACACGGAGCGACGGTCCGACGAACACGCGCGGCGGCCCGGCCATCCCGCGCCCTAGGGGAGGAGCCCGAGGCCGGCCGCGCTCAGCACGTCTTGCGCCGCCCGTGCCACCGAGGCGAGCACGGCATCGGCGCCGCCCGGGGCTGCGAGCATCAGCCCCACCGGCAGCTCGCCTTCGGCCTGGCAAGGCAGGCTGAAGGCGCAGCCGTCGAGGTAATTGACGGTGAACGTGTTGCGCAACAGCAGGCCGTTGGCCTGGAAGAATGCGTCGTCGCTGGCCTGCAGCTCGGCAATCGGCGGCGCGACGATCGGCACCGTCGGGCACAGCAGCGCGTCGAATTCCTGCAGCGCGGCGCGCGCGCGGGTGATCCAGCCGCGCCGGCGTTCGTGCAGCTGCAGGTAGTCCGCGGCGCTGACGCCCTCGCCCGGCGCGATGCGGGCCGCCACCCGCGGATCGAAGCGATCGCGCTGAGCGGCCAAGGCCTGGCGATGCAAGGCCCAGGCCTCGGTGGCCGAGAACCCGCCAGGGCTGTTCAGCCCGGCCATCTCCGCCAGCAGCGACAGCGGCTGCTCGACGATCAGCGCGCCGGCGGTCGACAGGGCCGACAAGGCGCGCTCGAAGGCCCGCGCCACCGGCGGCTGCAGGCCGTCGAGCACCAGGGTCTGGGGCACCAGCAGGCGGCGCCCGGCCAGCGGCCGCCCGGCCACGGCCAGCGGCGCGCCGGCCAGCACGCCGTCCACGAGCAGGCAGTCGTCCACCGTGCGCGCCAACGCGCAGGCCGTGTCGAGGGTCGTCGACAGCGGGAAGGCACCGTCGAGCGGCACGCGCGACTGCGTGCACTTGAAGCCGACGAGGCCGCACAGCGCGGCCGGGATGCGGATCGATCCGCCGGTGTCCGAACCGATCCCGGCCACCGCGAGGCCCAGCGCGACCGACACGGCAGCACCCGAGGACGACCCGCCCGGGATGCGCGCGACGACCGGGTCGCAGGGATTGGCCGGCGTGCCGTGGTGAGGGTTGAGGCCCACGCCGGAGAAGGCGAACTCGGTCATGTTGGTCTTGCCGACGATGGCCGCGCCAGCCGACCGCAGGCGCCGCACGACCGCCGCATCGGCACGGGCGGCCGGTGCCTCGCGGCGCAGCGCCGAGCCGGCCCAGGTGACGCTGCCGGCCACGTCGTACAGGTCCTTCACCGTCACGGGCAGGCCGGCCAGCGGCGGCAGCGCGACGCCCAGCCGCTGCAGCTGGTCGGCATGGCGCGCCTGTTCGCGCGCCTCGGCGTCGAAGCGCTGCGTGAACACCTGCGCCGCGGCCGGGTGCGCGGCCCGTTCGAGCACGCGATCGAGCAGCCCCTCGCGGGTCAGCCGGCCGGCAGCGAGTTCGGCGAGCAGGGAGGCGATCGGCGGCAGTGGCGACATCGTCATGGGCCGCAGTATCGGTGCTCGCCCCTTCGGCGTCCGGGCGGTACGGCGAGCGGCGTCAGCCGCGCAGTTCGCGGCGCAGCACCTTGCCTTGGGGCGTCCGCGGCAGCGCGTCGCGGAACTCGATGAGCTGCGGGCGCTTGTGGCCGGGCAGCCGGGCTTCGGCGAACGCGCGCACCTGCGCCTCGGCGATCGACGTGTCCTTGCGCACGACGACGACCTTGATGCCCTCGCCGCCGCGGGGATCGCGTGTGCCGACCGCGGCCACGTCGAGCACGCCGGGCATCGAGGCGACGATGTCCTCGATCTCGGTGGGCGAGACCTTGTGGCCCCCGACGACGAGCATGTCCTGCTTGCGGTCGACCAGCCGGAAACGTCCGCCGTCGTCCATCACGCCGATGTCGCCGCTGCGCAAGAAGCCGTCGGCGGTCATGGCCCGCGACGTCTCGTCCGGCCGCTGCCAGTAGCCGGCCATCACCTGCGGCCCGCGGATCACGATCTCCCCGGGCTCGCCGGGCGGCAGCTCGCGCCCGTCGTCGTCGACGATCTTCATGTCCGTGCCGGGCAGTGGCCGGCCGATGCCGCCGGCCTCCGGCGAACCCGTCGCGTCGAGCCGGTTGCAGCTGGCCACCGGGCTGGCCTCGGTCAGGCCGTAGGTTTCGCAGATCGGGCAGCCGGTCCGCTGGGCCCAGGCCTGGGCCGCTGCAGGGTGCACCGCCATGCCGCCGCTGACGGCCAGGACCAGCGAGCTCCAGTCGACACGTTCGAAGTGCGGATGGGCCACCAGGGCCGGGAACACCGTGTTGGCGGCCGACAGTCCGTGGAGCTTCTCGCCCTCGAGCGTGCCCAGCAGGTCCGCGATGTCGCGCGGGTTCGGGATCAGGACGTGACAGCCTCCCAGGTGCATGCCGAGCATCAGGCCGATGCTGAAGCCGAAGAGGTGGTGCAGCGGCATCGCGCAGGCCAGCACCAGTTGCTCGCCGGCCGGTACGCGCCGCAGGGCCGGGCCGTACCAGGCCTCGCACTGCAGCAGGTTGGCCACCAGGTTGCGGTGCAGCAGCACGGCGCCGCGGCTGATGCCCGTCGTGCCGCCGGTGTACTGCAGCAGCGCGATGTCGTCGGGGCCGGGATCGGACTCGGTGCAGACCAGCGACCGCCCGTGCGCGATGGCGTCGGCGAAGGGAACCGCACGCGGCAGATCGAAGGGCGGCACCAACCGGCGCACGCGACGCGTCAGGTAGTTGACCACGGCCCCCTTGACCGGCCCGAGCAGGTCGCCCGTGGCCGCGACGACGATCGAGCGCAGGGGCAGCTGCGGCAGGACCTGCTGCAGCGTGTGGGCGACGTTCTCCAGGATCACGATCGCCCGGGCGCCGGCGTCGCGCAGCTGGTGCTCGAGCGCGCGCGGCGTGAGCAGCGGGTCGACGTTGACGACGACCAGCCCCGCCCGCAGGATGGCGGCGACGGCCACCGCGACCTGGGGGACGTTGGACAGCATCACCGCGACCCGGTCACCGCGCTCGAGCCCCTGCTGCTGCAGCCAGGCCGCCAGCGACCGCGAGAGGTGATCGATGCGCTCGTAGCGGATGTCGCGCCCGAGAAAGCGGAACGCCGGCTGCGTGGCATGGCGCTCGAAGCTGCGGTCCAGCAGCGAGACGAGCGACCGGCAGTCACCGGCGTCGACCTGGGCCGGCACGCTGCGGGGTGGTGGGGCCTGCCGGGGGGGGATCATCGGGCGAATCTCGGGCGGGCCATTCTGTCGGCTGGCGTCGCGCCGGACTGTCGGGGCTTTCGATAGCCGGGCGGCCGCCCCGGCGGCCCTGCCGCGCGTGGCACGGCCAGCACCGACAATGCGGCCGATGACGCGCGACAGGCCATCGGCTGCCGAACCCTGCCCCTGCGGAGGCGCGGCATCCTATGCGGAGTGCTGCGGCCGCTGGCACGCCGGGGACCTGCGGGGCCGCGCGCCGGATGCGGAGGCGCTGATGCGCTCGCGCTACAGCGCCTACGTCATGGGGCTGGAGGACTACCTGCTGAAGACCTGGCACCCGGACACCCGGCCAGCGTCGCTGGCCCCGATCGAACCCGGCCTGCGCTGGCTCGGGCTGCAGGTGCGGCGCGTGGAGGTGCAGGACGCCGACCACGCCCGCGTCGAGTTCGTCGCCCGCAGCAAGCTCGGCGGCCGCGCGCACCGGCTGCACGAAATCAGCCGCTTCGCGCGCGTGGACGGCCGCTGGTTCTACGTGGACGGCCTCGTGTCCTGAGGCGGACCGGCG
>ERZ761602.853-NODE-853-length-60762-cov-222.307345_pt1 | contig 60762 bp, 57 predicted proteins | sample MGYA00512165_ERZ761602 | MGnify/ENA primary metagenome ERZ761602 (study PRJEB28899, sample SAMN02445085) | bioreactor sludge metagenome | biome: EBPR sludge; isolation source: Thorneside wastewater treatment plant | place: Australia: Brisbane, Thorneside... | reverse complement strand
GCTCCCCAACCACAACAAAAGCCCTCCCCACCAACGTGGCGAGGGCTTTTGGCTTGATCCTCCCGGAACGCGATGCCCGAGGCGCCCTTTGGCGAACGGCTGCTGGTGGCGACCGACGACGGTTCGCATTCGCTCTACCTGCCGACGGTCGACGAACACTACCACTCTTCGCATGGCGCGCTTCAGGAGTCGCTGCACGTCTTCATCGACAGCGGCTACGGCGCTGCTGCGCGCCTCCCGCGGGCTGCGCTGCGGGTGCTGGAGGTCGGTTTCGGTACCGGGCTCAACGCCCTGCTGACTTGGGCGCGCAGCCGCTCAGGGCTCCTGCGGGTGGCCTATACGGCACTGGAGCCCTATCCGCTGGACGAGCAGTGGGTCGGAAGGCTCAACTACCCCGAGCAAATGCGCGAGGCTGACGCCCGCCTCGTTTTCGAGACCATTCACCGCTGCGGCTGGGAAGTGCCGCAGCGGATAGATGAACACTTCAGCTTGCTTAAACGGCGTTGCTGCTTCAGCGATTTCGAACCGGAAGGCGACTTCGATCTGGTCTATCACGACGCGTTTTCGCCGGCGGTTCAGCCCGAACTGTGGACCCGCGACGCCTTTGCCAAACTGGCGGGCTGCATGAGTCCCGGCGCCGTGCTGGTGACCTATTGCGCCAAGGGCGAGGTTCGCAGACACCTGCGCTCGGTCGGCCTGACGGTCGAGAAGCTGCCCGGCCCGCCAGGAAAGCGCGAAATGACGCGGGCAAGGCAAGGCTGAGGCCTGATCGCTGACCGGCCGGCGCGCCTGCCCGTCGCCCACGCCAGCGGGCCGGCTGCCGGCGTGTCGCGCAGGCGGTCGCGAGCTTTGTGCGCGCCGGGTTCACGGCGGCGGCAATCGATCCGGAACGTCACAGAGAGGGTCGTCCGCGGCCATCACGACGCGCCGCGCCTGTCGCGTGAGTGCTGAAAGGGAGAGACGCTGCCGCCCTGCGCTGTCGAAATTGCTGCTGTCGAGCCAACGCCCGAAGGCCGCTGCGAGAGAGGGCCATTCGCGATCGATCGCAGCGTACCAGGCGGTGTCGCGGTTGCGACCCCTGACCACGGCTGCCTGGCGGAAGATTCCCTCGAACGACAGTCCGAATCGCAGCGCGGCGGCTCGCGAAGCCGAATTGAGTGCATCGCACTTCCACTCGCAGCGGCGGTAGCCCAGGTCGAACGCCTGTCTGAGCAGCAGGTAGATCGCCTCGGTGGCACCAGCGGTGCGCTGCAGGCGCGGCGAGAAGTTGATGTGGCCAATCTCGATCGTACCGCTGGGCGGCGCGATCCGCAGGTAACTCGCGACGCCCATCGCGAGATCTGAATCCTGTTCGACGATGGCATAGAACAGCGGGTCCGGGCCGCCGCAGTTGGTGTCGATCCATGCGGCGTAGTCGTCCACCTCGGCAAACGGACCATAACCGAGGTAGGTCCAGTTGCGACCCCGGCTGTCGAGGCGATTGGCGGCATGCAGGCTCGCCGCATGCCGTTCGGCAGCAAGTGGCTCGAGGCGGACCCGATCGCCCGCAAGCTCGCGCCGAGGAGGATGCGCGGGAACCCGCCAGCCAGCGAGCCGCTCGCCAACCGGCTGTCCGAGATCGTTGACCGAAACCATGGCGATCGCTCCTCACATCCCCCCGAAGTCGGGGCTGCCGGCAGGATCGCAACGTCGTCGCGACATCAGCTCCGCCAGTGGCAGCAGCCCCACCAGAACCAGCTTCCCCAGTCTTTTTCTGCAACTTGTCATCCGTGCCTCCTCTCGACTACCCCGCTTTCCGCATCCGTTCGCCGCGCTCACTCGTGTCGCGTTGAGCGCCATTGTAGTGTCAGACGCCTGAACGCAACGCGACCCGGGGGTCGCGGCATCGTCCTGCGGCTGGCCGCAGTTTGACTGCGGCCAGCAGGATTCGGGATAATCTCGCGATTCCGTCATTTCAGAGCTGTTACGGTGGCGATGTCGGAGGCGGCTTTCCCGATTTTCCTTTCGCTGGATCAACGAGGCGATGCCCTCCTGGGCGCACAGCCACAACCCATGAACCGCATTGTCGCTGCCAACGCCCGCGCCTTCGCGCGTGCCGACCTGATCCGGGCAGAACGCACGCTGCTGCGCGATGGCCGCTGGGCCAACGCGCGCGTGGAACGGGTCGCGATTGCTGGTGAGGAGTGGACGGTGAAGGATTTTGCCAGTCGCTCCTGGTGGGTGCGCAACACCCTCGGTCGTCTGTTGCTGCGGCGGGAGCTGCGGGCCCTGCAGCGCCTCCGGGGAATCTCGGGAACGCCGGCCGATGCCTTCAGGATCGATGCTCATGCCATTGCAGCACGCTTCGTCCCCGGCCGTAGCCTGGCGAAGATCGACCGCGCGCTGATCACGCCATGCTATCTCGAGCACCTCGAAGCGCTGCTCGAGGCTGTCCATTCGCGCGGCGTCGTCCATCTCGACACGCGCGGTGCCGGCAATCTGCTGATGCTGCCGGACGGGACTCCGGGCATCATCGACTTTCAGGCGAGTGTGTCGACGTCGTGGATGCCGTCCCGCATGCGGCGATTGCTCGAAGAACTGGACATGGCCGGTGTCTACAAGAAGTGGGCTGCATGGCAGCCGCAGGCGATGGATGGTGAACGGCGTGCCCGCTTCGAACGCAGCAACCGTTGGCGCAAGTTGTGGTTGCCGCGCGGCTATTTCGGCTTGAGCAAGAGGCGGCGCGCCAGTCGCCGCGAGACGAGCTCATGAAAGGCTACCAATGAAGGAAACCTCGAACGGACTCTTCCACCATCCCGGTTTGCGCCGCCTTCTGGTACGGCTGCGGGCGCCAATCGTCATTCTTGGCATGATCGTCGTCGCCCAGTTCGTGCGCAGCGACTGGTTGCTGCCGGGCTTCGTCGTCTCGATGTGTGGCGAGTTCATCCAGCTCTGGTGTTTCGCCTCGCTCGACAAGAACTCGACGCTCACCGCCCGCGGTCCCTACACGATGGTACGCAACCCGATGTACCTGGGCCGCTTCTTCATTCTCTTCGGTTTCCTGATGCTGCTGGCGAGCGGCTGGCTCCTGCTCGCCTACACGATTGTTTACTGGCTCTACATGGACGCGCGCGTGCAGCGCGAGGAGGCGCATCTGCGGCCGATCTTCGGCACTGCCTACGAGCATTACTGCACGACCGTACGCCGCTTCCTGCCCGCCTGGCCGGCCACCGGCGAGCGGGTCGGCTACTGGAACTGGCAGCTGTTTCGCCAGAACAACGCCGCTTTCAACCTGGCGGCGACGCTGGCGGCCTGGGCCGCCGTCGCCGCCTGGGCGCTCTGGGGCCAGCCGCTGTTCACTGTCTGAGCGAGCATTGCGCCGCCCGGATCGGCGGTTGCCACGGACCCAGCCCCTGGTTCAGGGCGGAACTGGGCCACCGAGTTGCCCAGACCCTTTGCCCCGCGGAGTCGCCGCGCGAGTGGGAAGCGTGTGCAACCGGCTGTGCCGAAGCGGCCAGCGACTGCGCCGCCTGCTGCGTGCTGGCGACCGCCGTGGCAAAGTCATTGAGCACGGCCCGCAGCCGCAGCTGCATCCGTTTCTGATGGGCGATCATGCTCTGTGTGTCGCCCGCCAGCAGAGTCCGGTCCTGGCTCAGCTCGCCGCCGGCAATGCGCTCGACCAACTGCCGCGCCAACTCCGGTTGAGAGCGGCGCGGACGATGTTTTCGCCGTCCCTGTCGATCAGGTTCATCTGCACCGTTGCCTTCACGACGAGAGCGGCCATCATGACGAGAGCGGCCATCATGACTGACAAACAGGGGCGGGGACACCCTGACGGGCGAGCTCGACGTCGGAATTCACTCCTTGGACCGCTTGGCAGCAGGCGCCGAACAGCGGTCCGGGCTCGGCCACGCACGGCGGGGAACCGTTCGACCGCCGGCGCCGCGCCTCATCCGCACGCAGGGCGAAAGCTGGTAGCATGTGCTCCCTGCTTGGCCTGCCCGCAACTGCGCGGACCACCAAGACCCTCGGCACCTTTGGGAGGATCGACACCATGCCCATCTTCGAATACGAGTGCGCTGCCTGCGGGCAGGAGTTCGAGAAGCTCGTACGCCAGTCGTCGCCGGCGCCGCACTGCCCGCAATGCGACAGCACCGACCTACGCAAGAAGTTGTCGGCCTTCAATGCAGCCAGCGCTGCGCCGACCAGACGCAGCGATCTTCCGGCGCCCTGCGGCAGTTGTGGACACCCGGACGGTCCGGGCGCCTGCCACCTGCACTGAAAGCCTGCCCACCGCGATCCTCGCGCCATCCGAGGCTCGCTGCCCGCAGCCAGTCCTCGCCCGCAGCCAGCAGTGCGGCACGACAGGCACGAGGTGGTGCTGGCCGAAACGCCCTCAAGACCCCCTCATGACGCAGCCGGGACCGCATCCTCATGTTCGGCGACCAGGTCGCGGTAGGCATGCCAGGTGGCATGGCCAACCAGCGGCGTGGCGATGACCAGGCCGGTGAAGAGCGTCGCAAAACCGATACCGACCAGGAGGACGATGCTGCCTGCCCACAGCAGCATCGGCCCCGGGTTGCGGCCACAGACGACGAGGCTGGCGATGGCCGCGGTCACCGCATCGGTCTTGCGATCGAACATCAGCGGTAGCGAAATCGCTCCAATGCCGAAAACGAAGGCAGCGAAGAAGCCGCCGACGGCGAAATAGACGAGTGAGAACTCGGGTTGCTCGAAGGTCAGGACGCTCTGCACCACGTCGGCAAAAGTTGGCAGACCGCCGGTGAAGAAAAGCGCGAAAACGACCATCGACGCGCGTGCCCAGATCAGCAGCACGATCGTCAGCAGGGCGGCGAACAGGCCGACGTTGGGGAGATTGGCGCGCCAGGCAGCCAGCGTCGGTCCCAGTCGGGGCGGTTCACCACGTTCGATGCGCCGACTGAGGTCGTACAATCCGATCGCGAGGAAGGGACCGACCAACAGAAAGCCGGTCGTCAGCCCGGCAAAGAGCGCGTAGGCTTCGGCGAACACGAAATACATCAACCACCCCGCGGCAGCGAAACAGATGCCGTAGAAGACGCTCGCGCCCCCAGCCCTGCGGCAGTCACGCCAACCGGCCGCGAGCCAGCGAGGGATCGCCGCGGCGTCGATGCTGCGGATGACCGGGAAGTGGCTGGCCGGAAGCCCGGCTTGTCCGCTGTCATTGTGGCTCATTCCTCTAACCTCCTCTGGCTGAGATCTCGACCGACCGTGCCGCGCCGCCGGTGGGGCCGACCCGGCAATTGCTGCGGCTCGCGTTGCTGCGGCCGGCCCCCTGGCGGCTTGCGGCGCACCAACCGTCGCGCCGGCCTGCGAGCGGCGTCGTTGGGCTCCTCCGACCCTTCCTGCCGCGAGGTGGCAGGTGATTGCCGCAAGCGGAGAATAACATCAGCTGCCGGCGCTGGAAGACCTTCCGCGGCGCCAAGTCGGCAGCGCGCTCGCCAAGGCGGCAGCGACAGTTTGTCCGCAGTGCAGCCCCACTGAAGACCAGTGCAACTCGTTCCGCTTGCAGAGCCGGGGAGGTTGGGCTCTCCCGGGGTGCCGCCCGATCCTCCCTACGATCGCGTATAATCGCGCTTTTCCCTGTTCTTTCTGAAGGTTAGTCATGCCCATCTATGCCTATCGCTGTGCTTCCTGTGGCTTTGCGAACGACCACCTGCAAAAACTCAGCGACCCGGCCCTCGAGAACTGTCCGGCGTGCGGCCAGGCGACCTATGTCAAGCAGCTGACCGCGGCCGGCTTTCAATTGAAGGGCAGCGGCTGGTACGTCACCGACTTCAAGGGCGGCCAGAAGCAGCCGTCGAGCAAGGAGACACCCGCCGCCAGCGAAGCGACAGCGGCTGCCGGTGACGGGGCGCCTGCTGCTGACAAGGCTGCAACGCCAGCGCCGAAGGCCACCAGCACCGACGGAGCCAACGCGTGCGCCGGCAACTGATCAAGCGCTATTTCATCACCGGCCTGTTGATCTGGGTGCCGCTGGCGATCACCGCCTGGGTGCTGACGATGATCATCGGCACCATGGATCAGTCGCTCCACCTGTTGCCGGCAGCGGTCCATCCACGCAGCGTTCTCGGCTTCGACATTCCCGGCAGCGGGGCGATCCTGACCTTGCTGATCATCCTGCTGACCGGTATCATCGCCGCCAATTTCATCGGCCAGCGGCTGGTGGTCTGGTGGGAGAGCCTGCTGGCGCGAATCCCGGTCGTCAATTCGATCTACAACAGTGTCAAGCAGGTTTCGGACACCCTTTTTTCGTCGTCGGGCAACGCCTTCCGCAAGGCGCTGCTGATCGAGTACCCGCGCCGCGGCGCGTGGACCATCGCCTTTCTCACTGGCCGCCCCGGCGGCGAGATGGAGCGGCATCTGGCTGGTGAGTACGTCAGCGTCTACGTACCGACGACGCCGAATCCCACTTCGGGTTTTTTCCTCATGTTGCCTCGAAGCGAGGTCGTCGAACTCGATATGAGCGTTGACATGGCGCTCAAGTATGTCATCTCGATGGGCGTCGTGGCCCCGCAACCACGGCCAGACGTCGCCGGCGCTGCCAGCGGCCTGACGATCAACCGGAACAGCTGAAACGGATCAGAGCATGCGAACTCATTACTGTGGGCAAGTCGATAAACGGCTCATCGACCAGGAAGTCACCCTTTGCGGCTGGGCACACCGGCGTCGCGACCATGGCGGCGTGATCTTCGTTGACCTGCGTGATCGCGCTGGCATTGCCCAAGTCGTCTGCGATCCCGACCGCGCCGAGATGTTCCGCACCGCCGAATCCGTGCGCAACGAATTCTGTCTGCGCGTCCGGGGCCGCGTCCGCGCCCGGCCGCCGGGCACGGTGAATGTCAACATCGCCAGCGGCGAGATCGAGATCCTCTGCCACGAGATCGAGGTTCTCAACCCCTCGCTGACGCCACCGTTCCAGCTCGACGAAGAGAACTTGTCGGAGAACACTCGCCTCCTGCACCGCGTGATCGATCTGCGGCGGCCGCAGATGCAGAAGAACATGCAGTTGCGTTACCGCACGGCGCGCGCCTTCCGGCGTTTTCTCGACGATGCCGGTTTCATCGACATCGAGACGCCGATGCTGACCAGGAGCACGCCGGAAGGCGCCCGTGACTACCTGGTTCCGTCGCGGGTCCATCCCGGGCAGTTCTTCGCCTTGCCGCAATCGCCTCAGCTCTTCAAGCAGTTGCTGATGGTTGCCGGCTTCGACCGCTATTACCAGATCACCAAGTGCTTCCGCGATGAGGACCTGCGCGCCGACCGGCAGCCGGAGTTCACCCAGGTCGATATCGAGACCTCGTTCATGGACGAGGGCGAGATCATCGGCCTGATGGAGGAACTGATTCGCACGGTGTTCGCCGAGGTGATGGCGGTGGAGTTGCCTCGGCCCTTCCCTCGCCTCAGTCACCACGAAGCGATGCGGCGTTACGGCTCCGACAAGCCGGATCTGCGGGTGACCCTCGAGCTGGTCGAGGTTTCGGACGTGCTCAGGGATGTGCCGTTCAAGGTCTTCGCCAATGTCGCCAACAGTGAGGGCGGCCGCATCGCGGCGCTGCGGGTTCCCGGTGGCGCCAGCCTGACGCGTGGCGAGATCGACGCCTATACCCAGTTCGTCGGTATCTACGGCGCCCGTGGTCTCGCCTATATCAAGGTCAATGACGTCAGTCAACTGAACGAGACGGGTCTGCAGTCGCCGATCGTCAAGAATCTGCATGCTGCCGCCCTGCAGGCCATCATCGAGCGCACCGGTGCCACCTCCGGTGACTTGATCTTCTTCGGCGCCGACCGGCGCAAGGTGGTCGACGATGCACTTGGCGCGCTGCGCGTTCGTATCGGTCACGAGAAGGGTTTCGTGAACGGAAACGCATGGGAGCCGGTGTGGATCGTCGACTTTCCGATGTTCGAGTACGATGACGAGGCGCGCCGCTGGAATGCCTGCCATCATCCGTTCACCAGCCCGAAGGACGAGCACCTCGGGCTGCTCGCCAGCGACCCGGGGCGTTGCCTCGCCAAGGCCTACGATCTGGCGCTCAACGGCTCGGAACTTGGCGGTGGCTCGGTCAGGATCCACCGCGCCGAGGTCCAGGAACAGGTGTTCAAGGCGCTTGGCATAGCAGACGACGAGGCGCAGTCCAAGTTCGGCTTCCTGCTCGCGGCGCTGCAGTACGGCGCGCCACCGCACGGCGGCCTGGCGTTCGGACTCGACCGCATCGTCACGATGATGGCCGGCGCCGAGTCGATCCGCGACGTCATCGCCTTCCCGAAGACGCAAAGGGCGCAGTGCCTGCTGACCGATGCACCGAGCGGCGTCGACGAAAAACAGCTGCGGGAACTGCACATTCGTCTGCGCCAGCGGGTCGACACGCAGGTCGAGATCGGCAAGGCCTAGGTCGCGGCGATGGCGAGAATACTGGCCATCGTCCGGCTGCTCGTTCTGGCGTTCGCCGGATGCTGTCTTGCCGGCACGGTGGCGGCGCGCGACGGTCGCGAGGTGGGCAGCATCGCGCTCGGCGAACTGCCGCCCGAGGCCAGACACACCCTGCTGCTGATCCGTCAGGGCGGGCCCTTTCCCTACCCGCACAAGGATGGCAGCGTTTTCGGCAACTTCGAGAAGCGGCTGCCGCTGCAGCCGCGTGGCTACTATCGTGAGTACACGGTGCCGACGCCGGGCCGGCGTGATCGCGGGGCCCGGCGCATCGTTGCCGGCAGCGGCCGCGCTGGTGACGTCGCCCGTTCCGGCGAGTACTACTATACTGCCGACCACTATCTCAGCTTCCGCAGGATACGCGAACAGCCATGAGCCACGATGGGTTGCTCGCCACCCTTGAAGACGCGGACGCCGCCGGCGTCTTTCAGCTGCCTGCGCATTGCCGTGGTGCGGTCAGGCGCGCTGCCGCAGAAGCCGGCTTTGCCTGCTTCGAAGTGAGTCTTGCCGACTGTTCGCGCCTCGACCAGGCGCTCGCCAGGCTTGGCAACGGTCTCGACTTTCCCGGCTGGTACGGGCACAACCTCGATGCCCTCAAGGATTGTCTGACCGATCTTTCCTGGGTGGAGGCGGCCGGTTACGTGCTCTTCATCGACCATGCCGGGCCATTCCTCGTGCGCGAGCCCGAGAGCTTTGCCGTGCTCGAGGAGGTTCTTGCCGTGGCCGTCGCCGAGTGGCGGGCTCTGGGATATCCGATGTGGATCTTCTTCGATGCGCAGGCAACCGGCTTGGCTGCCTTCGCCGCGACGGGATGAGTCGCTTCAAGCGGCCGGTATCGGTGCTGGTCGTCCTCCATACTGCCGACCTGCAGGTACTGCTGCTCGAGCGTGCCAAGCACCCCGGTTACTGGCAGTCGGTCACCGGCAGTCAGGAGGCCGGCGAGGAACTTCTGGCGACCGCCGTGCGGGAAGTCAACGAGGAAACGGGGATCGACGCGGTCGCAGCCGAGCTGTGCGACTGGCAGTTGAGCAACCGCTACGAGATCTTCGCCGAGTGGCGGTACCGCTACGCACCCGGCGTGCGTTACAACACCGAGCACGTATACTCGCTGCAGAGGGTGGCGACCGACGCCGTGCGCCTGGCAGCCGGCGAACATCGGGCCTACTGCTGGCTGCCCTGGCGCGAAGCGGCAGAGCGTTGCTTCTCGTGGAGCAACCGCGAGGCGATCCTGATGTTGCCGGAGCGGCTGGCCGGGCAGAAGAAGTGAAGGAGGAACCGCGGCGCCCGCAGCGTGCCACGCCCCTCCGCATGTCCGGCCCCGACGGCGGTCTCACTCACGGGCCAACAGACCGTCTGCGATCCACCTCTGCAGGAAGCCGGCGGCGGTCACCGCCGGTTCGGCCTCACCCGATTCAGCAATCAGTTCGCAGCAGGCGGCAAAGGTGGCACCCTTGGCCAGGGCTTCGAGGACGTCGGCTTCGAGGCCTGCCGCCGACCGCCAGTGGCACTCCAGCTGCGGGCGCCAGACCAGAAGTAGATGTGGCTCATGTGGCGGCTCGCTGCTGCTGGCGAGTGGATCGGCGTCGAGAGCCTTCCAGATCGGCTCGACCTGCCAGTCCAGCCGCAGCATCTGCAATGACGGCAGGAGCCTGAAGCGAAGCTGCGGCCAGTCCGCAGCGCGCAGTCCGGCGAGGTCGCCGACAGTGAGGGGTTCGCCGTCGGCGGCGTCGAAAGCCGCCCGCGTTGCCCAGTCCATGCGGGCGAGGTCGACCAGCGAGGGATGCACCAGATGTTCGGCCGAGGAGGCGAGGAAGTCGGAAAGGGCGTCACCGAACCAGCGAATCGAACGGAAGCGCGACGGCTTGCTGGCGATGTAGGCGTTCGCCAGCGCAGCAAAGGCATCATCCCCGAGCGCGCGCAGCAGGACCGGGTAGTTGTCCCGCAGGGCGGCGCTCAAGCGTGCGCGGTAGGCTTGCAGGTAGATGCCGAAGCCGCCGTTGCCGCAGTCTTCGTCCGCGAACAGGCCCGGCAGCGGATCGCCGTCGAGGATCGCCTGCTGGCAGCGCCGCTGCTGCTCGCCGAGCCAGCTGGTGGCGCTCATGCGGCGCACCGCGTGTCGCCGTGAGCGGTGCTGCTGACGCGGCGGGCCCGGTCGAGTTCGGCGAGCAGCGACTCGAGTGGCGGGATGTCGTCGTCGCGCTCGATCATCGTCGCCACCGGACCCAGGCGGCCGATCGTGTAGGCATAGAGATCCCACACGGCATCGCAGACCGGTTGGTCGTGGGTATCGATCAGGTACGCGCCGTGGTCTTCGTGGCCGGCGAGGTGGATCTGGCGGACCGCTGCGGCCGGCATGGCGTCGATGAAGCTTTGCGCGACGAAGCCATGGTTGACGCTGCTGACGTAGACGTTGTTCACGTCGAGCAGCAACTCGCAACCAGTCCGCCTGACCAACTCGGCGATGAACTCCCATTCGCTCATCTCGTCGGCGCGGAAGCGGACGTAGCTGGAGACATTCTCGAGCACCAGTGGCCGTCCGAGAAACTCCTGCACCTGCTGCACACGCGGCTCGAGGTGCCGCAGGCAGGCTTCGGTGTAGGGCAGCGGCAACAGGTCGTGCAGGTTGAGTGAAGAGGTGCCGGTCCAGCACAGATGGTCGGATACCCAGGCTGGCTGAATCCGCTCCGTCAGGTCGCGCAACTGCTGCAGGTACGTGCGGTCGAGGGGATCGCTGCCGCCGATCGACAGCGACACGCCATGCATCACCATCGGATAGTCCCGACGGATGCGGTCGAGATGGTGGATCGGCTTGCCGCCAGCGACCAGATAGTTCTCCGAGATCAGCTCGAGCCAGTCCACCCGTTGCGGGGTGGCGATGAAGTCGCGATAGTGCTCGCTTCGCAGGCCAATCCCGAAGCCGCAAACAGGTTCGTGCATCAGCTCTCCCTTCGCTGAGCTGCGGGCGCCGCCGGCGCTTGATCGCCGACGGCGCCGCGTGCGTGCCTTACTTGACGACCTTGCCGCCGGCGTCGGTGCATTCCTTGGCGCTGCCCTTGGTCACCCAGCCCTGACCCTTGCAGGAATTGGTTCCCTTGCACTCGCTCTTCGCGGTCTTGCATTCCGAGGAGCCCTTGCAGGAGTTCACGCCCGCACAGCGGACCGTCGCCGCATCGGCGGCGTGGGCGATCGGTGCCAGCAGCGTACCAGCGGCAAAGAGGGCTGCGGCAGCCGCGGCGATGGCGACACCAGACTTTTGATTTGACATGTGTTTCTCCTTTCGGTGGATGGGGTGGGTCAGACCCGGCCAGATCGTAACCGGTCACCTGACAACCCTTAGACGCTGGCAGCGAAGAATTACTTACATCTGCAGCAAGTTTTTTTGTTTGACCGACGAGTACCGCTACGATCGGCCATGCGAGCAGCGGAACGACCCCGCCACGCCGGAAACGGGGAGCACGCGAACTCCTGCGGCGTTTAGCAGTCCGACGCGGCGAGTGCTAAAATGATGGTGTCGCATGATTGCAGGAGGAATGACTCACATGACCCAGGCCCTGACCTTGCCGGTCGTTTCGGCAACCGGCAGCATCGATTCCTATATCCAGTCGGTGCGGCGCTTTCCGCTGTTGAGCGCCGAGGAAGAGGTTTGCCTCGCTACCCGTTACCGTGAGGAGGACGACCTCGAGGCTGCCCGGCAACTGGTTCTGTCGCACCTGCGGCTCGTCGTAGCCGTGGCGCGTGGCTACCTGGGCTATGGGCTGCCGCATGCGGACCTCATCCAGGAAGGCAATATCGGTCTGATGAAGGCGGTCAAGCGCTTCGACCCGGGGCATGGCGTGCGCCTGGTCTCCTTCGCCATTCACTGGATCAAGGCCGAGATCCACGAGTACATTCTGCGCAACTGGCGCATGGTCAAGGTCGCGACGACCAAGGCACAGCGCAAGCTGTTCTTCAACCTGCGCAGCCTCAAGGGCAGCAGCGATTCACTCAGCCAGCCGCACGTGGCGGACATCGCTCATCGCCTGAGCGTCAAGCCAGAGGAAGTGGTCGAAATGGACTCGCGCATGGCGGGGCACGATCTGGCGCTCGAGGGCGACAGCAGCGAGGACGGCGCGTTTGCGCCGATCGACTATCTCGCAGACCCGTCGACCGAGCCCTTGCGAGTGCTCGAGGCGCGGGCGCGCGACCACCTGCAGCAGGATGGCCTGCAGACGGCGCTCGCCGGACTCGACTCGCGCAGCCGGCGAATCGTCGAGGCACGCTGGCTGAACGATGAGCATACGGCGACGCTGCACGAGCTTGCCGCCGAGTTCGGCGTTTCCGCCGAACGCATCCGGCAGATCGAAGTCAAGGCAATGCAGAAGATGCGCAGCACCCTGGAGCCGTTGGTTGCGGGTGTTCGCTAGGAGCGCGGCGAACCGGCGTCAACCGCCGCCGTCTTCCGACCGTTGCGGCAGTTGCGCCCGCTGCCGCACGGCTGCTTCCCGCGCGACTAGTTGCTGCCGCGCGTCGCGGCATACTCGGCAACTGCGGCGATATCGGCATCGCTCAAGCGGGCGGCAATGTCGCGCATCACCCGGGCTTGGTCATTTGCCCGGCTGCCGTCCCTGTACGCCTTGAGCTGCAGCTCGAGATAGTTCGCATGCTGGCCGCCGATTGCCGGTGCCAGCACGGTCGGAGCCCTGCTCATCAGCTTGCCCCAGTCCCGGTTTCCCTCACCCGATCTGCCGTGGCAGCCGATGCACGCCGGCACCACTTGCGGGCGGCCCTTGCCCTTGAAGAAGATCTGCTCTCCCTTGGCCAAGAGTTCCTTGTCGCTGACCTCGTTCGCCTTCATCGTCTGCCTGGCAAAGTAGGCGGCGATGTCGGCCAGGTCCGCTTCGGCGACGGCCTGCGCCTGTGGTGACATCTGCTCGTTCTTCCGCCGTCCGGATTTGAAGTCGTGCACCTGCTTGATGACATACTCCGGCAACTGCCCAGCCAGCTTGGGCCAGGGGTCGGCCGGCGGCGGCAGCGCGATGCTGTTGCCATCAGGGCCGTGGCAGGCGGCGCAGACTTCCGCCTTGGCCTGACCGAGATCAGCGTTCCCTGCGGCGAGCGCGGCGCCGGTTACCCCAAGAAACGCCACACCGAGCATGGACGCAGTCTTGAACATGTTCCTTCCTTCCTCCCCATGGGGCAAAAAACAGACTTTGCGCGACGCCGTGCATTCTGTCATAATTCTGCGACAAATTGTCACAGCCCGGGTATTATGAACAGTCGTTGCCCGGCTGGCAACCGGGCTCGAGGAGCGCCCGCCGTCACAATCAGGACCACGAAGGGAGGATTCGCGATGTCCCAGCACGACGCTGCCCACCACCATCCCGGCCACGCCCACGCGCACTGGGAATACAGCATCTGGCCGGCGATCATCAGTATCGGCGTCCTCGCCTGGAGCCTGGCGTTCTGCTTCCAGTTCGTCTATCACATGCCCTTTGCCGCGCTGATCAGCTTCGGCCTGGGCGTACCGATGATCCTCGGCGGCGTCGCCGGCTGGACGAACGAGGCGATCGGCAAGGGTGAGGGGCTGTCGTATGGGGCGATGGGCTGGTTCATCCTCGCCGAGGCGATGATCTTCCTGTCGTTCTTCGTTTACTACTGGTTCATGCGTCTTTCCGCCCCTTCGTGGCCGCCGGCAGGCACGCCGACGTTGCCGATCGTCTACCCGCTGGTGATGACGGTGATCCTCGTTGCGTCCTCTTTCACCATCCACATGGCGGAAGAGGAAGCGATGCATCGTGGTGACCGCGGAACGGTTCTCAAGTGGCTGTTGCTGACCATGCTGCTCGGCTTCACCTTCCTTGGCATGTCGATCTACGAGTGGGGCCACCTGATCGCTGAAGGTTTCACCATTTCGACCAACAGCTTCGGCACGACCTTCTACTCGATCACCGGACTGCACGCATCGCACGTCATCGTCGGCCTGGCGATTTTCACCGCCGGACTGTTTCCTGCCCTGAAAGGCACCATCCCAGCGGCGTTCTGGCGACCGGCCAGCCTCTACTGGCATTTCGTGGACATCATTTGGTTCTTCGTCGTTTCGCAGGTCTATTTCTGGTAATGGTGTCGGCATTGGCGTACGCAGTGGGCGAGCCAAGCCGCAACAGTTCGCCGGACACCTCCATCATGCGCATCGACGAACCGCAGTTCCTCGGCGCGCGGCTGGACGGTGCGGTCGCCTTCACCGACAGCGACGGGCAGGGCTTCCCGTTGCGGCAAATGTTCGGCAAGCCGCTGATCCTGTTGCTGTCCTACTACGGTTGCGACGGGACCTGTCCGACGATGAACAGGGAACTGGCAAAGGTGCTGGCGAAGGTCGACCGGTTCAGGCTCGGCACGGATTACCGTGTCCTGACCGTTTCCTTCGACAAGCGCGATTCGAGCCGCACGGCGGCCGAATTCCTGCGCCAGACCGGAGGAATCCCGGAGCAGTGGCATGCCGGCTGGCGGCACGCAGTCCTCGCTGGCGACGATCTCGAAGCCTTTGTCGCCAGCGTGGGTTTCCGTTTCTTCTGGTCCGATGCAGCGAAGGCTTTCCTGCATCCGAACGTCCTGGTCTTCGTCACACCCGAGGGCCGGGTCGCGCGTTACATTTACGGGACGCGGATGGACGCCACGACCATCGAGATGGCGCTGACCGAAGCCGACTGGGAACGCATCGCCAATTCGACGGCGGTCTTCGATATCGTGACTGGGGCGTGTTTCAGCTACAACTATGAAGAAGGCAGGTACCAACTGAATTACTCGCTGCTCGCGGGTGTGGGGTCCCTGATCCTGGGTCTCGCCCTGATGGGCCTGGGAGCATGGGGATATCGCAGGAGGATGGGGAGGTTGCATGAATAGGTTAGTCAAGCACTGGGCCGCGCTGGCCATGGTCGCAGTCAGCAGCGCTGCCATGGCGGCAAGTGGCGATGGGCAGGGCAGCGGGCAGGCGGCGGCGTCGGCGAAGATGCCGGTCGTTCAGTATCTGCAGAAGGGCGAAGCCCGGATCACCGACCCGGCTCCCGGGTGGGATTACCTGTGGAAAGAGGTGCTGATCGACATCACGGTCATCGGCATCCTCTTTGCGCTGATGACGGCCTATTTCATCTGGCGCTATCGACGGGTTCCCGGCGGACCACAGGTCGGCAGCGCGCCGAAGCTCTCGCCCGCAGCGGCGGTCGGCTGGGTGGTCATCCCGGCCTTCGTCTTCCTTGCCGACGACCTATTCCTCGCTGCCAACGGCTGGGTGCTGTGGAACAAGTACCGCGACGTGCCGGCCGATCGTCTCGAGATCCATCTCGAGTCGGGGATGTACAGCTGGGACTACACCTATCCGAACGGCGTGCAGACACAGAACGAGCTGATCGTTCCCGCCGGCAAGCCGATCCTGCTGCGCATGACGAGTCGCGACACGCTGCACAGCCACTTCATACCGGACTTCCGGGTGAAGGAGGACTCGATGCCGGGCCGCACGACCTTTCTCTGGTTCCTGCCGCGAGAGGCCGGCAAGGAACACATCGTGACCTGCGCCGAATACTGTGGTGTCATGCACTCGTACATGGCTGGTCGAGTGATCGTGAAGACGCCGGAAGAGTTCAAGCAATGGTATGAAGCGGGCGGGGCTGCTGCCAAGAAAAGTAGTTGAGTGACGGGAGGAAGTTGGACATGAACCTGAAGGAATGGATCTTCACCACCGACCACAAGCGCGTGGGCGTGCTTTATCTGATCGGCTCCATGGCTGCTTTCATCGTTGCCGGCATCATGGCGATGTTGATGCGGATCGAGTTGTCGACGCTCGGGCCGACGATCACCAGCAATCCGTCGAGCTACAACGTCTGGCTCTACGCGCACGGTGCGGTGATGATCCTTGGCTTCCAGATTCCGGCGTTGACCGGATTCTTCGCCAACTATTGCATACCGCTGATGATCGGGGCCAAGGATGTCGCGTTTCCGCGCGTCAATGCCCTGTCGGTGTGGTTGTTCTACGTCGGCATCATTCTCGCCCTGCTCACCTTCTTCATCCCGGATCCGCCGGACGTCATGTGGACCGGCTATCCGCCCTACTCGACGATCACCGCCGGCAACACCGCGCTCTACTCCTTCACGGTGCTGATTCTCGGCTTCGCGTCGATCATCGGTGGCGTCAACTTCCTGACCACCATTGCCTACATGCGCGCACCGGGGCTGACCTGGAACAAGCTCAACATCTTCGTCTGGTGCACCCTCGGTGCCTTCGTCCTGCAGCTCATCTTCGTTCCCGTTCTGGGGACGGCGGTGACGCTGATCAGCATGGACAAATATCTCGGAACAGCCTTCTTCGACCCGACGCGCGGTGGCGACGTCCTCACTTACCAGAACCTCTTCTGGTTCTATTCGCACCCGGCTGTCTACGTCATCTTCCTGCCCTTCTTCGGCGTCCTGTTCGAGATCGTCGCCACCTTCGCCAAGAACCGGGTGTTCAACTACCACGCGGTGGTCTATGGCGGCATCGGCGGCATCATCCTGCTGTCGGGCGTAGTATGGGTCCATCACCTGTACGTGTCCGGCATGATCGACTGGATCCGCATCGGCCAGATGGTCACCACGCTGATGATTTCGGTGCCTGTCGGCCTGATGCTGATCGGTTTGGTGGGAACACTGTACAAGGGGTCGATCACCTTCGAGACGCCGATGCTCTACGCGCTGGGAGTGCTGTTTCTCTTCCTGATCGGCGGCCTGACCGGGATCCCTCTGGCGCTGCCCTCGCTGACGCTGCACCTGTCCGAAACCTACTACGTGGTCGGACACTTCCACTACGTCATGGCGGTTGCCGGAACCTTCTCGATCTTCGCCGGCGTCTACTACTGGTTTCCCAAGATCACCGGCCGCATGTACAACGAGTTCTGGGGCAAACTGGGTTTCTGGATCACCTTTGTCGGTACCAACATCGTCTTCTGGACGATGATGGACATCGGTGTCAAGGGAATGCCGCGTCGCTACTATGACTATTCGCACTTTTCGCAGTTCGAGCATGCGCATCAGCTGATGACCCTTGGTGCCGCCATTGTTGGTGTCGGCTTTGCCATCGCCCTGGTGAACTGGATCGTCGGTGCCATGAAGGGCCCTCCGGCCGGCGACAACCCGTGGCAGTCGATGTCTCTGGAATGGACAACGGTGTCGCCGCCGCCGCATGGCAACTGGCCGTCGCCGCCGAGCGTCAGCGCGGAATGGACGCCGTACGCCTACGACAGGCGCTGACTTGCCCGCGTGCATCGGGCGCCTGCGGGCGCCCTTTTTCTTGCCATCGTCGCCGTGTCGACCGGGATGAGCAGGCGCTTCTGGTTGGCCATCGCGGCAGCCGGATTCCTTCTCGTGCTGCTTGCTGCGGGCCTCATCTGGCGGGCACTGTCGGTCGAGCGCGCGGCACCCCTGGACCCGGCGCAGATACGTCTGCAGTCCGCGACCTTGCTCGATGACGAGCGGCCGCTGCCCGTCTTCGAACTCGTTCGTGAAGGCGGCCACTTTGCCAACCGCGATCTCACCGGTCGGTGGACGCTGCTGTTCTTTGGCTATACCTTTTGCCCGGACATCTGTCCGACCGCCCTCTCCCTGCTGAAGGAGCTCAAGCGCAGGCTGAGCGAACGAGCGATGGTCGTGCCGCAGGTACTCATGGTCTCGGTGGATCCGCGTGACGACCCGCAGACGCTGCGTCGCTACACGGGCACCTTCGATCCCGATTTCATTGGCGCCACTGCTGACGACGCTGCCTTGGCGCCTCTGGTGCAGCATCTCGGCGTCTACTACTTGCGACACGACAAGGACGGAAAGGCGGACTACGCGGTGGACCATTCGGCGGCGATCTACCTGATCGATCCGCGCGGGCGGCTGAAGGCCGTTTTTCCGGCGCCGCAGAGCCTGCCGGCGATGCTCCAGGATTACCTGGCACTGGTGCCGTGAAGGGTTGTCGGGAAGTGTTGCGGAGCAGGCCGAGATGCTGCTCGGCGCCAGCGCGCCAACGAAGTGAATGACTGACCATCTGGATTGCATGAAAGCCCATGAAAGCCACGACCTTTTCCCGCTTGCAGCCTACTCTTCGCCGTCTGGGCGCTTTCGTCGCTCTGACCAAGCCGCGTGTGGTTTCGCTGATCGTGTTTTGTGCCGTGATCGGCATGTTTCTGGCCTCGCCGGGGCCAGTGCCGATGCCGGTGCTGGTCTTCGCGACAGTCGGCATCGCTTTCGTCGCCGGTGCCGCAGCGGCCGTCAACTGCCTCGTCGAGGAGCACATCGACGCGCGCATGGCGCGTACGCGGGCACGCCCGCTGCCGCTTGGCGAGGTCAGCGCCTTCGAGACCTTCTTCTTCTCCGGCATCCTCGGCGGGGCGGGGTTGTCGCTTCTTTACCGCTTCGTCAATCCGGTGACGATGTGGCTGACCCTCGTCACCTTTGTCGGCTATGCGGTGATCTACACGCTTTACCTGAAGCCGCGGACCTCGCAAAACATCGTCATCGGCGGAGCGGCCGGGGCAATGCCGCCGGTCCTCGGCTGGTCGGCCGTGACCGGGCAGGCGCCGGTCGAAGCGTGGCTGCTGTTCCTGATCATCTTCGTGTGGACCCCACCGCACTTCTGGTCGCTGGCGCTCTACCGTGCCCGTGAGTACGAGGCGGCAGGGCTGCCGATGCTGCCGGTGACCCACGGTGCGGCCTACACCCGCCGCCACGTCTTCCTCTACACGCTCGCCCTGAGCGGCGTGACGCTGCTTCCCTACGCCATCGGGATGAGTGGCCTGCTCTACCTGGCGGCCGCAATCGTGCTCGACGCGGTCTTCCTGGCTCATGCCTGGATCATCTGGCGCGACTATTCCGACCTGGCGGCACGCAAGACCTTCCGCTGGTCGATCATCTACCTAGCCCTGCTCTTTGCTGCGCTGCTCATCGATCACGCACTCTGACTGCGGTAGTGTCCTCGCCGCCAGGCTGCGGCATCAGAGCCATCAGGCCTGTGCCGGCTTGCCGGCGAGCGAGGCAAGCAGCTTGTCGTGCAGGCCGCCGAAGCCGCCGTTGCTCATGACCAGGATCTGGTCCTCCGGCCTGCTCGCCGCGCAGATTCGCTCGACCAGGCAAGCGAGATCGTCCTCGACCTGCAGCCCCTCTCCAAGCGGCGCGAGGGTCTCGGCGGCATTCCAACCGAGGCCTGCGCTGTAACAGAATACCAGGTCCGCTTCGCGCAGGCTGCCCGGCAGCAGGTCCTTCATCACCCCCAGTTTCATCGTGTTCGAGCGTGGCTCGATGACCGCCAGAATGCGCCGTCTGCCGACCTTGTCGCGCAGGCCCTTGATGGTCGTCGCGATGGCCGTCGGGTGGTGGGCGAAATCGTCGAAAACCGTTACACCGTTTGCCGTGCCGCGGACCTCGAGACGACGTTTGACGTTGGTGAAGCCGTGCAGGGATTGCAGCCCGCGCGTCAGCGGGACACCGACGTGGCGCGCGGCGAGCAGGGCGGCGACGGCGTTGCTGCGATTGTGTTCCCCGTTCAGATTCCAGGTCGTACTGCCGATCAACTCGCCAGCCTGCAGCAGATGCAGGCTGCCGTCACCGTCACTGCCCTCCGCGTACCAGCCGGCAGCGTCGTTGAAACGCTCGACCGGTGTCCAGCAGCCGCGGGCCAGTACCCGCGAGACACTGGCTTCGGCGGCATTTGCGACGATCAGGCCGGAGCGCGGCAGGGTGCGAACGAAATGATGGAACTGGGTCTCGATCGCCGCCAGATCGGTGAAAATGTCGGCATGGTCGAACTCCAGGTTGTTCAGGATGGTGGTCCGCGGGTGATAGTGCACGAACTTCGAACGTTTGTCGCAGAACGCGGTATCGTACTCGTCGGCCTCGATGACGAAGAAAGGCGACTTCCTGAGCTCGCCGGGCAGACGTGCCGAAACGCCGAAGTTCAGCGGTACGCCGCCGATCAGGAAGCCCGGGCTGAGGCCGGCTTCCTGCAGGATCCAGGCGAGCATGGCGGCCGTCGTCGTCTTGCCGTGCGTACCGGCAACCGCCAAGACCCAGCGCTGCCGCAACACGTGCTCGGCCAGCCACTGCGGGCCGGAGACGAAGGGCAGATTGCGGTCCAGGATCTCCTCCAGCAGCGGGTTGCCGCGCGAAATCGCGTTGCCGACCACGTAGCAATCGGCATCGATTGCCGTCTGCGCCGTGTCGTAACCTTCGATGACTTCGATCTCGGCGGCCGCCAACTGGTCGCTCATCGGCGGATAGACACCGCTGTCGCAACCGGTCACGTGATGTCCGGCAGCCCGCGCCAGTTGCGCGACACCCGCCATGAAGGTGCCGCAGATGCCGAGGATGTGGATGTGCATGTCGCGAATCCTAGTAGAATCAGCTGCCGAAGGCCCGATTGTAACCTTGCCCGCGGGCTCGGGGGCCGGGAAGGGCCCGACCACCGGGCAAAGTGCAACGCTTCGGGAGCCGTCGATGAACAACAGTCAGGATCGGCAGCGCAGCGCGCATTTGCGCAGTCAGCTTGCTGCCCTCGCAGCGCGCCTGCTGGCCGAGGACGGCATCAGCGACATCGCCCGCGCCAAGCGCAAGGCGGCGCGTCAACTCGGGCTGCCGGAGAACGCTGCCCTTCCTGACGACGCCGAGGTCGAGGCGGCGTTGCGGGCGCACCAGCGCTTGTTCCACGAAGAAGAGCAGCAAGCGCGGCAGCAGCAGCTTCTCTCCATCGCGGCGCGCCTGATGACCGTGATGCAACGCTTCAATCCTTATCTCACCGGGGCGGTACTCGACGGTACCGCCGGGCGTTACCCCGAGATCGATATCCAGCTCTTCGCCGACAGTGCCAAGGACGTCGAGATCTTCCTGCTCAACGAGAATCTCTGTTTTCGCCACAGCACGCCACGCACCGAGCGAGCCGAGGCCGTCCTCACCCTGGTCGCCGACGAGGCAACGGTCAACATGGTGATCTATCCGAGGACTGAAGAACGTGTCAGCTTTCGCACGCGTGACGGCAGGCCGCGCGCACGAGCGCCCCTCGCGACCGTTCGCCGGTTGCTCGCCGAGGCCGCGGCGGTCAGCCGCTGACCGGCGCAACAACCCGTCTGCGTCTCTCCCGACGCCGCCCACCTGTGGCTGCAACCGTCATTGCTGCGGTGCCGCACGAACTGCGTGCGGCCAAGGTTCTGCTGGACAAAATGCCGCCATTTGCGGCAAACTCGCTCCCATGAAGAAGCAAAAGGACCCGTCGTCGACCGCCGGCCAGCCGCCGGAGGCGCCGCGTCTGCTGGTGCTGCATGGCCCAAATCTGAACCTCCTCGGTACCCGGGAACCAGCCCATTACGGCTCGACGACCCTCGCCGAGATCAACATGGCGTTGGCGCACCGTGCGGCTGCCGCCGGCGTTCACCTGGAGGCTTTCCAGAGCAACCATGAAGGCGCCCTGATCGAACGTGTGCACGCGGCGCGACAGCAGGGCATCCGCTACCTGATCGTCAATCCGGCCGGCTACACCCACACCAGCGTCGCGCTGCGCGACGCCCTCGCCGGTACCGGCCTGCCCTTCGTCGAAGTGCACCTGTCGAACGTGCATGCGCGCGAGCCATTTCGTCATCACTCGTATTTCTCCGACTTGGCGATCGGGGTCATCAGTGGCCTTGGCAGCGAGGGCTACCTGTTGGCGCTCGAGTACCTGTTGCGCCAGATGGCGGCCGAGTGAGCACTCTGTTTTCCTCACGTTGCGGTCAGCTTTCGGGCGGCTGCATGGGCCTGACCACAAGAAGGGCAATCATCTGGAGCAAGTGAATGGATCTGCGGAAACTGAAGAAACTCATCGATCTGGTCGAGGAGTCAAGCATCACCGAACTCGAGATCAACGATGCCGAGGAGAAGGTTCGCATCGTCAAGCACGGAGGCATGGTCTCGCATCACTATGCCATGTCGCCGCTCGGCTCGGTGCCGGTGACCGCAGCTCCGACCGCGCCGGCGGCAGCGGTGGTGGCGCCGGCCGAACCGGAACTGCCTGAAGGTGACGCCGTCAAGGCGCCGATGGTCGGCACCTTCTATCGTGCGCCGAGCCCGGGCGCCGAGCCCTACGTCGAAGTCGGCAGCGCCGTCAAGGCGGGCGATACCCTGTGCATCATCGAAGCCATGAAGCTGCTGAACGAGATCGAAGCTGAGCGCTCGGGCACCGTCAAGGCCATTCTGGTCGAGAACGGTCAGCCGGTCGAATTCGGTGAAGCACTCTTCATCGTCGGCTAGGAGACACTTTCACCATGTTCGGGAAAGTCCTCATCGCCAACCGCGGGGAAATCGCCCTGCGCATTCAGCGCGCCTGCCGCGAACTGGGCATCAAGACCGTTGTCGTGCATTCGGAAGCGGACCGCGAGGCCAAGTACGTTCGGCTGGCCGATGAATCAGTCTGCATCGGCCCGGCGCCTTCGGCACAGAGCTACCTCAACGTGCCGGCAATCATTTCGGCAGCCGAGGTCACCGATGCGCAGGCGATCCACCCGGGCTACGGTTTCCTGTCCGAGAATGCCGACTTCGCCGAGCGCGTCGAGTCGTCGGGTTTCGTCTTCATCGGGCCGCGGCCGGAGACGATCAGGCTGATGGGCGACAAGGTCACCGCCAAGGAGGCCATGCGGATCACCGGTGTGCCCTGCGTGCCCGGATCGGAGGGGGTTCTCCCCGAGGATCCGCGCGAGATCGCGCTGCTCGCCAGGGCGGTCGGCTACCCGGTGATCATCAAGGCGGCCGGTGGCGGTGGTGGCCGCGGCATGCGGGTCGTGCATACCGAGGCGGCGCTGATCAACGCCGTCAACATGACACGGACCGAGGCCCAGAGCTTCTTCGGCAATCCGCAGGTGTACCTCGAGAAATATCTCGAGAATCCACGGCACGTCGAGATCCAGGTGCTTGCCGACAGCTTCCGCAACGCCGTCTATCTCGGCGAGCGCGACTGCTCGATGCAGCGCCGTCACCAGAAGATCATCGAGGAGGCGCCGGCTCCCGGGATCCCCACTCGGCATATCGTCCGCATCGGCGAGCGCTGCGCCGAGGCTTGCCGGCGGCTCAACTACCGCGGTGCCGGCACCTTCGAGTTCCTGTTCGAGAACAACGAGTTCTATTTCATCGAGATGAACACCCGCATCCAGGTCGAGCATCCGGTGACCGAGTCGATCACCGGCGTCGATCTCGTTGCCGAGCAGATTCGCATCGCCGCTGGCGAGAAGCTGCGTTTTCGCCAGCGCGACCTGACTTTCCGTGGCCACGCGATCGAATGCCGCATCAACGCCGAGGATCCCTTCACCTTCCTTCCCTCGCCCGGGAAGGTCAGTTTCTACCACCCACCAGGCGGCCCCGGCATTCGTGTCGACTCGCACATCTATCACGGGTACACCATCCCATCGCATTACGACTCGATGGTTGCCAAGGTGATTGCCTACGGCGACAGCCGCGACCAGGCGCTGCGTCGCATGCGCACCGCGCTGTCGGAAATGAGCATCGACGGCATCAAGACCAACATCGCCCTGCATCAGGAACTGCTGCAGGATTCCCGTTTCGTCGAGGGCGGCACCAGCATCCACTATCTCGAGCAGTGGCTGGCTGCCAAGGGTGAGGTCAAGAAGGGCGGCTGACCAGCGCCGATGACCGATGGCCTGGCTATCCCTGAGCATCCGCACCGATTGCCTGCACGCCGAGCGGCTTGCCGATGCCTTGCTCGAAGCCGGGGCCCTCGCCGCCAGCATCGAGGACGCGGATGCCGGGACCGCCGACGAGCAACCGCAGTTTGGCGAGCCGGGCTCCATCAGTCGTCCGGGTTGGCAGCGCTCGCTGGTCGTTGCCCTGCTGCAACCGGAAGCCGATGCCCGTGAACTGCTCTTGCGCTGCGGCACGCAGGCCGGCCTCACCGAGCTGCCTCAGTTCAGCCTGGAAGAAGTGCCCGAGCAGGACTGGGTGCGACTGACGCAATCCCAGTTCGAGCCGATTCGCGTTGCACAGCGCCTGTGGATCGTTCCTTCCTGGCACACCGCGCCCGATCCCGGAGCAATCGTCCTCGTTCTCGATCCCGGGATGGCATTCGGCACCGGTTCCCACCCGACGACGCGGCTCTGTCTCGAGTGGCTCGAGCGATCGGTCGGTCCGGGCGTGTCGGTGCTCGACTATGGCTGCGGCTCTGGAGTTCTGGCCATCGCTGCCGGCCGGCTCGGTGCGGGCGAGATCGTCGGCGTCGACATCGACCCGCAGGCGGTCGTCGTCGCCCGGACCAACGCCGAGGCCAACGGTGTCGCTGCCCGTTTCCAGGAATCCGCCGATCGACTGAGTGGCCAGTTCGACATCGTCGTCGCCAACATTCTCGCCAATCCGCTGCGGGTTCTGGCCCCGGCTCTCTGTGGCCACCTCCGTGCCGGCGGCATGCTGGCACTGTCCGGCATCCTCGTCGAACAGGCCGAAGAACTGATCGCCGCCTACAAGCCCCATCTGACGCTGACGGTGGTCGGCACGCGTGATGGCTGGGTCTGCCTGGCCGGCAGCAGGAACTAGCCATGCGCACCTGCTGCCCGACCTGCCAGACCGTATTTCGCGTCACTCCGGAGCAGCTTCGCTTGCGGGCCGGCAAGGTTCGCTGCGGTCAGTGCAGGGCCGTCTTCAACGCCATCGACAACCTCGTCGATGGCGAAAGCCATGCGTCATCGCCGGCAGCGCCGGCGAAGGCGACACCGGCAGTCACCGTGGCGCCATCGGCTGCACGCGCCAGCGCTCGGACGGAGCCGGCGCCAAGCCTCGCCGGTGAGGCAGCGGCAATGCCGGTCGTCGCCGGTTTTTCGACAGCCGGTGCGGCGATCGACCACGCCACCCCATCGTCGCCCACGCCAACCATTGACGAGCCGGCACTGGCGGCGGACGAATCACGATCTGCCGAGCGTCGGCTGCCGGATGCCGCGACCGGCGATCGTTCGCCGGCTGGCGATGGCGCGGGCCTGCCGGGGTCGTCGCAATGGCTGGGTGAGATGCCGCGGGCGCCTGTGTCGGCCGAGCGCAGCGTGCGAACGACCTTCGTCGTCGCGGCCGTCCTCCTCGCCAGCCTCCTGCTTGGACAGCTTCTCTTCCACCTGCGTGGCAGCATCGCCATCAGCATGCCGGTTCTGCGGCCGGCGCTCAAGGCCCTGAGTGCGGTCTTCGGCAGTGAGATCCCGTTGCCGCGCGAGGCGGCCCTGGTCAGCATCGAGAGTTCGGATCTGCAGGCAGATCCGGGGCGCGACAAGCGACTCGTCTTGCAAGCCACGCTGCGCAACCGGGCTTCCTGGGCGCAGGCCTACCCCGCCCTCGAGCTGACGCTCACCGATACGCGTGACAAGGTCGTCGCACGGCGTGTTCTGCTGCCAGAGGAGTACCTTTCGCCGGCCGCGATAGAGGAGGGCTCTTTCGCACCAAACGCCGAGATCGAGGTCAAGCTCTGGCTGGAAGCACAGCAAATCGAGGCGGCGGGCTACCGGCTGTACGTCTTCTACCCGTAAGAGATGCTGCAGGAATCGGCGGAATCCGGCCGTGTTGCCAGGCACGCCAAGACCCCTCAGCGGGACGACTGGCCGCGACGACAGGACCCTGTGAACGTCGGTGTTATACTCGCATCCACCCCACATCGTCCGACCGACGCCAGATCCCATGTCCACACTCATCTGCGGCTCCATCGCCTTCGACAACATCATGGTCTTCCATGATCGCTTCAAGAATCACATCCTGCCGGAACAGATCCACATCCTGAACGTCGCCTTCCTGGTACCCGAGATGCGGCGCGAGTTCGGTGGCTGCGCCGGCAACATAGCCTATAACCTCAGGTTGCTCGGTGGTGATCCGTTGATCATGGCCACCGTTGGCGAAGACGCCGATCCCTATCTCGTTCGTCTCGACGACCATGGGGTCGCGCGCACCCATGTGCGGCGGATTGCCGGCAGTTACACGGCGCAGGCCTTCATCACCACCGATCTCGACGACAACCAGATCACGGCCTTTCACCCCGGGGCGATGAGCTACTCGCACTTGAACCAGGTTGCCGACGTGGACGGGGCCACTTTGGCGATCGTCGCACCGGATGGCCGTGACGGCATGCTGCAGCATGCCCGTGACTTGGCTGCGGCGGGCGTGCCTTTCGTCTTCGATCCGGGACAGGGGCTGCCGATGTTCTCTGGTGACGAGCTGACCGAGTTCATGCGCCTTGCCACCTATGCGTGCTTCAACGACTATGAAGCGAAGCTTCTTTGCGACCGTACGGGGCGCTCGCTCGAGGAACTCGCCACCATGGTCGAGGCGCTGATCGTGACGCGCGGCGGGGCCGGTTCCCACATCCATGCCGGGGGTCGTTGCATGGACATCCCATGTGTTGCGGCTGCGGCCGTCGTCGATCCGACGGGCTGTGGCGACGCCTATCGCTCCGGCCTGCTTTACGGCATCGCTGCTGGTTGGGACTGGGAGAAGACCGGGCGCCTGGCGGCGGTCATGGGGGCGATCAAGATTGCCCATCGTGGTGGGCAGAACCACCGCCCACAGCGCAGCGAGATCGCCGAGCTCTATGGCAGAGCCTTTGGCAGCGCTCCCTGGTAGGCGCTCAGTCTGGTGTCGACAGGCGGCACTGACTGGCGTCGTGACGTGCGGCATGGTGGTCCGTCGCCGGCGGTGCCAGGCCAGAGGCTGGCGCATGACTGGCCACGCGGCGATGCCGCGGTGCAGTCGGGATCAGCCGCTGGCCGTCCTGTTTGCCGCCGGCTTGCATTCATTGGCCAGCGGACGCCCGCTGTGAACATCCATCAGCACGCTTTTCCACGGCAGGTCGATCCACAGCAGACCGTTCTGCCGGTCCTCGTAACGCGGCAGTCCGGACGAGGAAGCCTGCCGTTGCAGGGTATGCCGCTTGCCCTCCCAGCGCAGTGCGATTGCCCGGTCATCGCGCCCGTGCCGCTCCACCTCGACGCTCTGTCCCAAGTCGCAGCGATAGGTCCCGCTGGCGAGCCGGAAGTCGAGCTGTTTGCGGTCCGACCGTGGGCGAGACTCCTTCCTGTCGCTGCTTTCCGGCGACGACTGCGTACCGCTCGTCGCGCAGCCGCCGAGCAGCAGGGCAAGCAAGGGCAATGAACTGCGCACAAACCACAGCATCGGCATGGTCCTCCACTCTGTCGCGAAGAACGATACCACGTCTCGCCGCTGGCTGACCAGATCACTGGCGCGTATGGCGGCCGCCACTGGCTTGCCGGGCACGGCCTGCGGTGCCGGTCCGTTCGTGCCACCCACCCGCCCGGCCATGACGCGCCTCGCGTCCGTCCGGGCCTGTCAGCCGGGGCGGCGCCGATGAGTCCTGACGATCACCCCCGTTTCCGTCCATTGACCGGCTGCTACGAACCGTCCGGAATCTTCCAGCTGGATGACGGCCGCTTCATCGTCGTCGAGGACGAGGAACAATGGCCGCTGAGCCTGCTGCAGCTCGATGCCCATGGTCCGGTCGACTGCACCCGGCTGCGCCTGCCGGCCACCGCCGGTGACGATGGGGATCACTGGCGGTTCGACGATCTCGAGGCGGTCACGGGTGACCATGCGGGGTGCGTCTACGCCATCACCTCGCATTCGCGGAGCAAGGCGGGTGACGCGAGGCCGGCAAGGGAAAAGCTGTTGCGCTTTCGCGTGGCGGCTGGCGAGATGGCCGAAGCGCGAGTGGTGGTCGATCTGAAGCAGGCGCTGACGGCTGCACACCCCCTGCTGGCCGCGGCCGCCGATATCCGCCGAGTGAAGAAGGACGGTGGCCTGAACATCGAGGGACTCGCGATGCGGGCGGATCGGCGCGTGCTGATGCTGGGTTTTCGCAGTCCGTTGTTCGACGGGCGGGCGATCATCGCCTGCATCGACAATCCGGATGCCATGTTCGACGCCGGACGGCAGCCGCAGATTGCCAACCAGCTGGTCAGCCTCGACCTGCATGGACAGGGCATCCGCGCCGTGGCGCATGTGCCGGTACTCGATGGTTACCTCGTCGTCGCGGGTCCCGTTGGCCGTGAGCCGACGCCTTTTGCCCTCTGGTTCTGGCGCGGTGGGCAGCAGGATCGGCCGCAGCGCGTGAGCGTGCGCGGGCTGCGGGGACTCGGACACGCCGAGGGGGTGGCTTCGGCGCAGATCGGCGGTCGCCAATGGGCCATTCTCGTCAGCGACGACGGCAGCCGGGCGGACGGGCGCTGTGCGAACTACCTCCTGCTTGATCCGCAGCAGCTGCAGATCGGACACGGATGATCCGCGCGAAGCGCCACGGTAGCGGCAAGTCCGCAGGGGAATCGCTGCCCGCAGCACGCGCCCTTGCGCTAGTATTCACACTACCCTTTTCCGGAGACCATCAGGCATGTCCTCCCTCTTCAGTCCGCTCAGGCTCGGCGCCCTGAGCGTCGCCAACCGCATCTTCATGGCGCCACTGACACGCTGCCGGGCGGACGCCGAGCACGTCCCGACGGCATTGATGGCGGACTACTACGCACAGCGAGCGAGCGCCGGTCTGCTGATTGCCGAGGCGACCATGGCAATGGAAGGAAACTCGTCCTTCTGGACCGAACCCGGGATTCACTCGCCGGCCCAGATTGCCGGCTGGCGGCGCGTCACCGACGCGGTGCACGCGGCCGGCGGCCTGATCTTTCTGCAGATCTGGCATGGCGGGCGTGCCTGCCACCCGTTGCTCAATGACGGTGCCCAGCCAGTGGCGCCGAGCGCGATCCCGATTACCGGCGATGAGGTGCACACGCCGGAGGGAAAGAAGCCATACGTCGTGCCGCGTGAGCTGCGCGACGATGAAATGCCGGCGATCGTTGCCGGCTTCGGACAGGCCGCCGCCAACGCGCGCGCGGCTGGCTTCGATGGCGTCGAGGTGCACGCGGCCAACGGCTACCTTCTCGACGAGTTCCTGCGTGACGGCGCCAACAAGCGTACAGGTCCGTATGGTGGCCCGCTCGCCAATCGTGCGCGACTGCTCTGCGAAGTGCTTGCGGAAGTCTGCGCCGTCTGGAGCAGCGATCGCGTCGGCGTGCGCCTGTCGCCGCTCAACAGCTACAACAGCATGCTCGACAGCGACCCGATCGGGCTTGCGTCGTGGCTTGCCAGCCGGTTGAACGACTTCGACCTCGCTTATCTGCACCTGATGCGTGGTGACTTCTTCCAGCAGCAGAGCGGCGATGTGCTGACGCCGGTGCGGGCCAACTACAGAGGCACACTGGTCGGCAACATGGGCTATACGGCGGACGAAGCGGAGCGGGCCATCGCCGCCGGCCAGGTCGACGCCGTCGCCTTTGGCACCGCGTTCCTCGCCAATCCTGATCTGCCCGCGCGAATCAGGTCGGGTGCGCCGCTGAACCCGCCCAATCCGGCGACCTTCTACACGCCCGGTGCGGCCGGCTACACGGATTATCCGGTCTGGGTGCCCGGTTGATCGTCGCGTGCGAGCGGCGTGATGCACCCTTTCAGCAGGCACGACGCCGTCGCCCGGTGGCTGTCGCCAGCAACCGCCGCCGCGCGTCATCCAACCACAACGTCGGGGCCGCGGGTGAGTCAGGAGAAGAGTCATGAAAGACATGGTCTGGGACAGGATACTGAGCGTCGGGGTCGACGAGATCGATGACGATCACCGCAAGCTGGTGGGTATTTTCAACATCCTCAATCACGCCGTGCTCGACGGGGAGTCGCCGCGCTATGTTGCGGCGGTACTGGCTGAGCTGATCAACTGTACGGTCTGGCACTTCAGCCACGAAGAGCGGCTGATGCTGAAGCATCGTTATGACGCAATGGACGAGCACCAGGCGGAGCATCAGGAACTGATCAAGAGCGCTCAGGATCTGCAGCAAGTGATCCTGCGCGGCGACGAGCCGATGGTGGATGAGCACATTGAATTTCTCGAGCGCTGGTTGACCGAGCACATACTCACCGCCGACTTGCGGCTGGGTTCCTACCTTTCCCAGGTCGTCTAGGCGGCGCAGCACGAGGGTCTGCCGCGGCAGTGGCAACGGCAGCGGGAGCATCAGCGGAGACCGCTGACGTCCCGCTGCTCGCCCGCGACGCCGCCGGCCCTCATCAGGCAGCGGCGATGTCCAATTTGGGCCGGGGAGCCGCTGCGAAGCACATGCTGGCGTAGCGTGTCTGCCGTGCCAACCGGGAGTGGGACAGTTCCTGGCGGTCCTAGCGTCAACAGGTGGCCTGACGTCCAGTCGCATTGCCGATGCACCCGCAATTCGTCCACGTGTTGACCGACGAGTCTTGAGAACCCTATAATCCGGCGCCCTGTGGTGATGTAGCTCAGTCGGTTAGAGCGAAGGATTCATAACCCTTAGGTCGGTGGTTCGATTCCACCCATCACCACCAAGAAAACAAAGACTTAGGATTGCATCGGCAATGGCTTGTTTGGCTTTTGGCCTTCATGTAGCCACCCTGTAGCCAAATCAGAGCAATTTGAATCCACGTCGACCGGCAAACTGGCGCCGGCGTCGATCGGTTCTCGATCGACTACAGGTAGCGCCACGTCGAGCTGGAGCAGATAAGCGCGACGTTGCTGCCTGATTGGCAGCAACGCTCGCGTCACCCCAGGTGATCGCTGGGTCCATGTGCTCCTGCTCGTCGCCTTCGCCCGCAAGATGGCGAGGCGCATAGGCCCCGGCTTGCGGCCTCGGTTCGAACACATTGCCGTGCAGATCCTCGAGCACGTCGCTCAGGAGGCTCTTGTTGCCCCGACGGGACGGATGCATCGACGCCGCAGCAAGCTGCGCCTCGAATTCGCTTCCGCAGTAGGTCACACCCTTCTCAGTTCGCGGCCTGTCGGTCGGCTTCATCGGCACCAGCAGGATGAGGAAATCCCCGCGGGCTGTCGCTTCATCAACCTGTTGCTGGTATTACGCCCGTGCCTCGGCCGGAGCGTCACTCGCCGGCTCACTCAACATGCAGACCGCTGGTCTCGGCTTCGGGAGCAGCACGTCTTCCAGTTTTGCGAGGCGCCGTTGCAGGGCGCTCACTGCAGTACCTGCTCGGGCAGCAGAAGCACGCGGCACGGAAGGCGCTCGGTGCGCGCCAGTGCTTCAACCTTCGCCCGTTCCACGAAGTCGTCTTCAGTCTCGTCGGCGCAGCGGTCGACGATCTGGTCACCGCTGACGGCGCGGACAACCTCATCGCCATCGGTGCCGATGATGCGGCGGATGATGATGTCGATCTGGTTCGCGTCCGGGCGGGACGCCTCCAGCTTGAGGATTCGACGCTCAAGCGAATTCATTGCCTGCCCCCTCTCGGTAGGAAGAAAGCGCGGCGGTCTCTAGCGCCTCTCGCCGTTCAAGAATCGCACCCCATTTCGCCGATACCGTGCCATCGCCTTGCCACTGCCGATAGTTCGAGGATGTTGTCTGCTGCACCTCGTCTCGACGGTCGGTCGCCGCAATTCGCCCGGCCAGCCAGTCACGAAATGCGACCAGACTACCGAAGTCGGCCAGCATTTCGGTGCGGCTCGTTCCCTTTTTCTTGAGCGAGATGTCGGCCTCCCGCCCCACATCGTTGCGGTCCCTGACTTCCTCCAGTCTGCTCAGCCGGCGTTCGAGTGGTCCGCTCACTTCATTTCCTCAAGCGCACTGATGCGCTGTTCAAGCTCCTGCGTCTCCACGGCCTTGCGTCGCGCTTCGACGATGCCGGCCAGAGTCGCGGCCTCGCCGGGCAGAAGGTCGCCGGCCGCCACCGCTTGCAGGATGGCGTTCTGCGCTTCAGCGATACCCTCGGCAGATCCCGTATCTGGCAAGGCGAGGAAAATCGGGCGCTCCTTCGCAACCGGAACCAGCCGCTCGATCACCAGCCGTGCAGCGCTCATGTCACCTCCCTTCGCCAGGGCAACCACCTTTCTGGCGATGGCGTCGGCGCCTTCCTCCATCGCTGCCAGCGCGTGGAAGGGATGCTCGACCTTCGAGCGGATGCTCGCCTTGACCGATTCCAAGCGACGCAGAAGCGTCCCGAGCTGGCTCTCCTTCGGGATCGCCTTCAGCTTGCTGCGCTTCGTCGCCACCTGCCAGTCGATGTCCCGGTCTTTCAGGTCTTCACGCTTCTCGACGCCGGTGTAGCCGGCATCCAGATGGACGACCTTCTCTTCGCCGTGCAGCACTTCGGCCGTCTGCGCCACGTCGGCGACGTTCGCCGCCGTTCCGACTACCGTATGCACCAGCCCGCTCTCGGCATCGACGCCGATGTGCGCCTTCATACCGAAATGCCACTGGTTGCCTTTCTTCGTCTGGTGCATCTCGGGATCACGGGCCTTCGCTTCGTTCTTCACCGACGGCGGCGCCGGGATGATCGTCGCGTCGGCAATCGTCCCTTCGCGCATCATCAGTCCCTGGGCCGTCAGTTGCGCGTTGATCGCCGCGAAGACGGCCTTCGTCAGGTCCTTCTCTTCCAGCAAGTGGCGAAACTGCAGCAGCGTCGTCGCATCCGGAACCGCCTCTCGCGACAGATCAATCCGCACAAATCCCCGCAACGTGCGTATTCCACCCCCTCGTCCGACAGGCCGTACCACTGCTGGACCAGTTACACCCGCAGCATCCGCTCCAGCCCGATCGGCGGCCGGCCGCGCGTCCCTTTCGGGTTAGGGTTAGAATATGCGCGAGAAAAAACTGCGTTGACTCTGATCTGTTTATACAGGAAAACACAAGAACTGAACTCCGAACGTTCATAAGACTCGGTTTTTCATGCAGAATACGAAACTTGTTCTGGTTACTGTCTGCACCAATAGGAAGTCGATTCCTCCGTTGGAGAGACTGCAGGCCGAGCGCCTGCCCAGCGGATGCCAGGAAGCGGTCAGCAAGACCTGGCGCGCTTGGCTACGCGAAGCAGCACGGCGAGTCCCCGCGAAGCGTCTCTACGCGGGACGCGGGTTCACTGAAGCGCTTGCCGTTGTCGAGTCGCGCAAGGCCGATCTGTGGATTGTGTCTGCTGGCCTCGGACTCGTCCATGGTGACGAGGAGGTTCCCGGCTATGATCTGACCCTATCAGCGGGATCGGACAGCAGCGTCGCGCGCAAGGTGACTGATGGGCCTTTCGACGCCTCTCGATGGTGGTCCGACTTGGGGCGTCGCAGGCGGCCGAAGCGCAGCCTTGCGGAACTCCTGAGTTCTCATCCCGCTGAACACGTCGTCATCAGCCTCCCGGGTTCGTACATGGAACTCGTGCAGGAAGATCTCCAATCCGCTGGCAGTGCCGCCCTGTGCAAGTTGCGACTCGTCGGTCCGCTTGACCTCGACCGTGTCGCGCCTCGATTGCGCCCACTGGTGATGCCCTACGACGATCGCCTCAATGGGCCCATCAGTCCTCTCAATGGTACCCGGGCGGACTTCCCCCAACGCGCGGCGCGACATTTCCTTGAGCAGGCCTGCGCGGACGGCCTAGCCAGCGACCCCGAGGACGATGCCGCACGCGTGCGGGCCAGCCTGCGTGACCTAGCCTGGCCGGCGCAGGCTAACCGCAGGCCACTTGGTGATGACGAGATTGTCAAGGTGATTCTCGCATCTTGGGACCGTGCCTCGGGGCAATCCACCAAGATGCTGCGCTTGTTGAGGGATGAGGAGGGGATTGCCTGTGAGCAGGGGCGGTTCGTCCAGTTGTTCAAGCGCGCCGACAACCTGCGGCAGTTGGGCAGCGGGGCGGACAGAACCCTGCGCCTGCGAGCGGTCCGTAGCCACCAGGGCAACGGTAAGCAGATCTACACTTTTTTCATCCCCGGCGAGATGATCACCCAGATCGCCGATATTACGCGCATCCATCGCGACGGCACGGAGCGGCTCGCAGGATTTCAGCGCGGGGAAATTAAGCGCCACGTCAACGGCATCGTCGAATACCTGGATCAAGGAGACGTGCTGTTCCCCAACGCCATCATCCTGGCCCTTTCTCCTGATGTGTCTTTCGTTCAGACGCGGGGCGGCAAGCCCGACGGCGCTTTGGACGCGGGTGAAGCGGGTACCCTGAGTATCCCACTGCGCTCCGAGGGCAGTCGCGTCGCCTGGATCGTCGATGGGCAGCAGCGCTCCCTGGCCCTCTCCAAAGCCAAGAATGGTGGGCTGAACGTGCCCGTCGTGGCCTTCGTAGCACCGGACGTGGCGACCCGCCGGGCTCAGTTCATCCTGGTCAACAAGGCCAAACCTTTGCCCTCAAGGTTGATCAACGAACTGCTACCTGAGGTCGACGTGCAACTCCCGCGGGACCTCAGCGGCCGCAAGATTCCGAGCGCACTGTGCGAGACCCTCGACGAAGACCCGGACTCGCCGTTTCATGGCCTCATCAAGCGGGTCTCCAAACCTAAGGATGGCACCGCGGTCGTTATCGACAGTGCGGTAGTCGAGATGATCCGCGCCAGCCTTAAGAACCCCAACGGAGCGTTGGCACCCTTCGTATCGCTCGGCAACGGCCCCTCGGATGTCGAGGGCATGTATCGCACCCTCGTGGACTACTGGGACTGCGTAAAGGTCCTGTTCCCGTACGCCTGGGGTCTGCCGCCCGAGTCCAGCAGGCTCATGCATTCGGCGGGCATCCGTGCCATGGGTGTGCTGATGGACAGGATCGTGACCCGCTCCCTGGCGCATCCCAACAGCAACGCTCATCGCCTCAGTTCGTTGAAGAGCATCGCGCCCTATTGCCGTTGGACCGAAGGAGTCTGGGAGGGCCTGGGTCTCGCCTGGAACGAGATCGAGCAGACGCCGCGCCACATCCGGCAATTGAGCCAACTGCTCTGTCAGTTGGACTACAACGCCACGGCGGCGCAGAGGAATGAGGGATGAAGTTTGTTTTTGCTGACAGCATGGATTACGTCGATCCGAAGTTCGATTTCATCAAAGACCAGACCGCTCCCACCCGCAGGCCCTATTGGGACGATCAGTACCCCCACGAGGTCCTCGGCTTTGCCCCCTATGATGGCATGTTGGTGTCACGCGCGATCGTCGGCGACCACCGCTTCCCCGGTAAGTACACGGAGGCCCAGGCCATGCGCTTTCGTCGCGTGGGAGCACGCAAGTTCCTGCGCCTCGACGGCCCTACCCACGCCGATATGATGCTGATGGGCGACTGCGGAGCCTTCTCCTACAGCGCGATGGAGGTCCCTCCCTACACCCCCGAGGATACGGTCGAGTTCTACGCAGATGGAGGTTTCACCCATGGTTGCTCGATCGACCATATCATTTTCGAGTTTGATCCGTCGGCGAGCGGTGACGGTGGAGGGTCGGACCTGGCGCATGAGCGCTTCGACATTACCTTGGACTTGGCGGACCGATTTCTCCGTGCCAGCCGCGGGCTTGGTGAGGGTTTCACACCCATTGGTGTGGTTCAGGGCTGGTCTCCGGACAGCATGGCGAGGGCGGCCCACAGCCTGTTGGCGATGGGATACCGCTACCTGGCTATCGGCGGCCTAGTTCCGCTGAAGACCGAGGCCATCCACAAGGCCGTTGAGGCGGTCGATGCGGTAGTGCGGTGCAAGTCCGATGCGCGGATGCATCTGCTTGGATTCGCCAAGGCTGACGACATCGGTCAGTTCAGCCGCTATCGGGTCGCGAGCTTCGACACCACCTCCCCGCTGATCCGGGCGTTCAAGGACGCGCGGCGCAACTATTATCTTCGTGACGGCAACCGCACAATCTCCTATTACACCGCTGTCCGCATACCCCAGGCCTACGAGAACAATGCACTGCTGCGCCAGGTCAAGAGCGGACGGCTGCGGCAGGAAACCCTCGCGCATATGGAGTCCAGCGCCCTCTCGGCGCTGCGTGACTACAGCAAGGGGCGCTTGGATCTGGAGAGCGTTCTCGACGCCGTCATCGATTACGCGAAGCCCTTACACTGGTCGCCTCGCGAGCAGGAGCAGGTCCTGGATCGCCGCATGGCCACGCTGCGCAAGCAGTATCGACAAACCCTGGAGGCCCGGCCCTGGGAGCGCTGCCGGTGCAGCATCTGCACGAACTGCGGCGTCGAGGTCATCGTCTACCGCGGTTCCAACCGCAACAAGCGCAGAGGCATCCACAACCTGGGTGTCTTTCGCGACCACCTACGGCAACAGTTGGCATCTTGAGCACCTACGAATACCAGGCGATCCTGCCGCGGCAGAGTGACCGTTACACGCTGTTCGCCTTCTGCGCGCGGGCAGCGGATGTGCTGCGCTTCTCGCAGATCGACCGCATCGGTCGGCGGGAAGACGGCTCCCTCAGGGGGTTCCAGCGTCCCCAAGTGGCCGCCCACATCCGAGAGATCCGCGCCTACCTGGAACGCGACGATGCTGTCCTGCCCAACTCCGTTGTTGTCGCCTTCACCCGTGGGGTCAATCTGTCGCGCGAAGGGGCAACGGCGCTAATCCGCATCGATGCCAGTGAAGGACCGGTCGGATTCGTCGTCGACGGCCAGCAACGGCTATCCGCCCTGGCCGAGCTTCCCGAGAAGGACTTCGAAGTTTTTGTCTCTGGAATCCTCTGCGAGAGCGAAGACGAACTGCGCAAGCAATTCATCCTGATCAACAACACGCGACCCCTGCCGAAGCCACTCATCTACGAGCTACTGCCCACCGTCGAGGGGCTACCACACCGTCTGTCCTCCCGATCTGATGCCGCTGCCCTGGTGGAGCGCCTCAACTACGACGAGGCATCTTCCCTGCGCGGCCAGATCAAGCAGCATACGAACCCTACCGGCGTCCTGCAGGACACCGTCATCCAGAAGCTCGTCATGGCCTCGCTCAGCGATGGCGCCCTACGCGAACTCTCCGCCACAGAGGACGGCCAGGAAGGCAGTTTTCAATTGATCAGCAACTTCTTTGGTACGGTCCAGGATGTCTTTCAGAATGCCTGGATTGGACACACGCCGCGCACATCCCGTCTCGTTCATGGGGTCGGCGTCATGGCGATGGGGTATGTCATGGAGTACCTCCATGCCGCTCGAGCTGCTTTCGCCACAGAGGATTTCCGCCCGGCCCTGGAATCGCTGCGGGGCGTGACTGCCTGGACTAGCGGCACTTGGAACTTTGGCGAGGGTAACCAGCGCCCATGGAACGGGCTTCAGTTCATACCGAGAGATTACATGGAGCTTAGCCAGTATTTGCTTGCCCACCTGAAGCATCAAAGAGCAAAGCGATTATCGTGAAAGACTCCCGACCCGATGCGGCATCGATACCGAGTACAGACTCGTGAACGCTGATTCCTATTAAACAGATGAAACAAGGATGGTCAGCAGATTCTCAGACAAATTCGAGCAATGCTCGCAGGATACTACTTGTGCCTTTCCCCTGGGCCTGGATCATCGGGTTGTTAGCGTCTCGGTGATCCTTCACGCAGTAGAAGGCTTGGTGCTTGCTGCTCTTCCACGCGAATACAAACAGGTCCGCGCTGCGCGCCAGGTGGCTCAACGCCTTGGTGCACTCGTGGTCGCTGTTCAGCTCCACCCGAACCGTGGGACAGATCTGATACAGGAGTGCCGCCGCGCGTTGGCCGGCCGGCTCGACCAGGGTGTAGATCCCGACGCTCTTGCCGGAGAGCGCATCGGCGGCTCCATCGATCCGACCGGTCTCAACTTGGCCGATCTCGGCCGGGCAATCGATCCCATAGTCCCGGCAGAGCTGCTCGATGACCATCGCGTCGGCGGGCGAGAGCCGGTGCGCTAGGCGCCGCACCGCTTCGGTGACGCGCAGCACGAGGCGCAGGCGTCTCTCGGGATCCGGGCAGGGGTTGATGGCGAATAACTCCGCCAGATCGAGAGACCAGCCGAGGGTGAAGACAGACATCTGCGTGCCCATCAGGTCTTCGAGATCGGTGATCAGGTCCTCGTACTCCTTCGCATCGAGCCCGATCAACAGGAGCGTGGACGCCATGTCTCGCGCAAGCTCAAGCTCGGTCTGCGAGGGATCGGCGAGGAAGGCGACCTTGGTCACCAGGATCTGCAACAGGGGCTTGACCCGCCGTGGCGGGGCGCCGGATTCCGGTATCAGGGCCTGGTAGAGAAGGGGGGCAGCCTCGCGGAACACGGGCTCGGCGGATGCGCTGGCGTTGTTGATGATGCCTGTAAGCTCGTCAGCCTGGACCTTGCTCCCGCTTAGCTCCGCAGGGTCCCAGGTTGCCATGTGCTCGCGCAACGCGGACATGGCCTCATCTTCGCCCATGCCGGCTTCGACCCGACGGGCCCATTCGAGCCATCCTTTGGGTGCCCGAGTGTCCTCGTCGGCGGTGCATTTTTCCAAGAGGGCTTGGAGTCGGGCTGCCCAGGACGGGGGCAAGTTTCCCGCGTCGTCCCCGGGTTGGATGGCATCGATGACGCGCTTCGTGGCCTCTGCGGTCCCCACGTCCTCGGCGCAGCGGATCAGGCGGGAGAGCCGCTTTCGCGACGGTGGCGCTTGCACGTAGAGATCCAGCGCGCGATCGATCTCGAGGTCATCGAAAGCCGCATCGGCCACGTCCATCGGATCGGCAGGCGGGCTGGCTTCCGTCGGACGGCCGAGCGTGGCCAGGGCATGCGCGAAGGTGTCGTCCAGACCTTCGAGCTCGTCGGCAAGGTCGGCGAGGCCTGTCGAAGCCTGATCCTCGCGGGCGAGTTCATAGAGAAAGAACGCCTTGAGCACCCGGGCACCGCGCAGGCCACGCCGGCTGCCGAACAGGGTCGAGCGCCGCGCTAGGCCGGCGGCACGGAACGCGGCGAGCGCGTACTCGGGCGCGTCGGCGTCTTCGCTCGGCTCGACATACCGGCGGTACAGGGCGTCATGGATGTCAGCGAGGACCCGCGGCGGCAGCCGAAGCCCGATCAGCTGGTTCAGGAGTGCCCCGTCTTCGGCAAGCTCGCGCCACTGCCCGAGTCCGGCCCGCACCCCGACGTGGACGTAGAGCAGGTTCTCGGCGTCCAGGCGACCGATGCCGCGGATCTTCTCCAGCAAACGGCCCGCCTCTGCCTCGTCACCGGCTGCGACGGCGCGATCAAGCTCGGCGCGCAGGGCTCCCAGTGGGCGCCGGCCGTGTCGCACCTGTTCCGGCATGCGCTCCAGGAGGCCGCAGTAGAGCTCCAGGGCGCGTTGGATTCGGCGCACATCTCCCGGCGTGGATGCGCGAATGCGATAGGCGGGCGCGACCGTGTCCTCGGCGAATGCGGCCTCTACGGGGTCGTCTGCATTGAGCGGGTAGGGTCGGCCATCGAAGTCCGAGTACGAGGGGCCGATGAACGCCTGGAGCGCTTCGTGCAGCCGCAAGGCACCGCGGGCGCTGCGCCCGGCGCAGTACCAGCTCGGCCGGTCATCGGCTTCGAGGCGTGGGAGGATGATCGGGAGATCGCGGTCGTCTGCCTTGGCGAGCGCGATCCAGGGCAGCAGCTGGGGTGACCACGGGTGCGTGGGGTCCTGGAGTGCGGACCAGCGCAGTCCGTTGTCGCCATCGAAGAATCGTTCCAACCAATGGCCGGTGTCAGCACGCATCGGCCTGTCCCGAGCGGTAGGCCTGGAGCTCCACACGCGCCTTGGCGATGCCTTCTGGCGAGATCTCGTAATAGACCGACTCCTCGTTCAGCTCCAGACCGCTGTAGGTCAGGTTCATCGATCCCAGCAGGAGGCCCCCATCGGTCAGTATGCCCTTGGTGTGCAGGGCGTCGCGGCAGACTAGCTGGATGCAATCGCCGAGTCCGGATTCCTCGGCGCGATCGCTCATGCGGCCCAAGAAGGTCTCGTTGTGGCGATCGGGCCGTGTCACGACAATCACCTGCGTGCCATTAGTCATAAGCTGCAGTGCAAAGTCCACAAGACGGATCTCCCGCCGCTGCCACTGGGGATTGATCGCGTCGAAGCGCCCACTGCGGTTGTCGAGCAGGACGAAATCACTGATCCAGGGACTGACCAGCCAGACCTCGCGGCTCGGGGCCAGGAGTTCGGCGAGACACATGACCTGCACCAACTCGCGTACGACCTCCTGGCTGGTGATGGCGCTGCGGAAGATGCGCCGAGTCTGGTAGCGTGGCGCGCTCATGCCAGCACCTCCTCCACCTCCAGGTCGACCTCGACGCGGTCATCGATCTGACGATAGGCCGCCACGCGTGCATAGACCGACAGGTATTCGGACTCCACCGGATTCACGGCGAAGAATTGCAGGGCGTCGGCCAGTGCCTTGCGTTGGAGCGAGCGGGCGCTGAGGGTGGCGATGCCGGATGCCGCGAGCCGGGCGAGCGCCTCGTCACGCCAGTCGGGGGCGTCGACCGCGATCGGGTCCTCACGCCGCGGCAGATGGGTCGCGACCAGGAGTCGCTCCGCGGCCGCCAGCTCCGCAAAGGGGTTGTAGGGCTCCAGTCCGATCCGGCGAACCTCGCGGCCGCGCCGCCACAGGAGCCCGTAGATCGCGTTGAAGCGCCACGCCAGACGTTGCGCCGCGTCTGGCAGCGGGATTCCCGCGTCGGTCAGGACCTGGTCGATCCGGTCCTCGCGGCTCCAGCGGTAGGCGATCGAACGGCCGTCTAGCTCCACGCCGAGACGCTGTTCCTCTTGTACCCAATCCTGGGCGACCTGATGCAGGAAGGCGTCGCTCGTCGGCGTGGACCCGGGTCGGATGACGCGGGTCGAGATCGCGCTGATGAAGGCGTGATAGAGGACGAAGCCGCGCTCGGCCAGCCTCGCTCGCAGCATGCCCATCGCCTGGTCCGTGGCGACGGTACTCTGGGCCGTGCGTACCGCCGAGACAGCCTCCCGCAGGCCCTCATCCGGTGCATCGCCGGCGATCGCGCTTAACATCTGCCGCAGTTGGAAGTCCGTATGGGCGTATTCGTTTGGCTCCAGCTGGGCCGCGAGCAGCGAGTAGAAGCGGCGCGGGTCCTGGCTGTAGCTGGCGAGGAATGCCTCCATGGCGCCGCTGCCGCCAGGGGAGGTCTCGCTGATCCACACCTCCGTGCTGCCGTCGAGATTCTCGTAAAGGTCACCGTCAGCGCGGGGGCCGGGGTCGGTGTCGACGATCAGACTGGATGCATCAATCTCCGGGCAAAGGTCGCAGATGGCCTCCAGCGCGGCGGCTCCCAGGGTGGCGACGAAGCGGCGTCGGAGCAGCGGCTCCCAGGATGCGTCGATGGGCTCCCAGAGGCATTGGGCCTGGGACCGCAGGCCGCTCTGCACGTCATCGCGCGCCAATAGGGTCTCCAGGTCGCGCCTGAGATGCGCACCCCCATCGTTTCCGTCGCCTACCTCCGGGTCATCGCCGGCGACGGGGGGCGACTGGAACAGGGACTCGAGGACTTCGGACAATGCGACCTCGGCCCGTCCGGAGGCCAGTGCGGCGTCCGCTTCGGCAAGTCCGACACCCCGGGCCAGGGCGTGCTGGGTCAGCGCGGCGAAGTAGATCGTCGTGAGCCAGCCGCGCATGAAGGGGTTATCGACCGCTAACAGGCTGGCGGCGGCCGTGGCGTCATCGAAGAAGCGCTCGGTTCTGATCGCACGCTCCAGCTCCGAATCCGCCCGGACGCGGCGCCACAGTCCCTCTGGGACGGCTATTCCGATCCTCAACGCATCTACGCTCTGGGCGTAGCCGATCGCGGCGGGCTCACCCTGGTCAACGAGCTCAAATCGCGCCCGGTATCCCTCACCGTGCTGGAATCGGATGTCGGCATTGGAGCAGACCGCGAAGCGGCGTACCTGAATCGGTGCGTGCTCCGCGTGGCGGAAACAGGTCAGCGCTTCGAGCAATCCCTGCCAGGGGGACCCATCGGGGACGGTCAAGGGAATCCCAGGCTCCGAGGCGACGATCTGACTGTGCCAGATCAGGAAGGCGTTGGACGTATCGCCGATGTCGTTTCCCGGGCGCACCGGGCGAATCTCGTAGGGCCGAAAGACCGGTACTTGGCTTGATACCTCGCCGTCACGGATGGCCCAGTAGCCGAGCAGGTCGGCCGAGTAGTAGCGCGAGATCTCCAGTCGAGTCTGGGTCCGCCCGGCGTCCTCCGTCGCCACCCAATGCCGGATTCGCGAGTACTTCACGCCAAAGCGCCGGGAGACGCGTCCCGGCGCGAAGGTGCGCAGCCCTTGCGCGATGCCCATGGACTGGGGTTCGGGCTCGTCACCCTCCCATGCCGGTGGCAGGATGATCTGTACTTCGGGGAGGTTAAGATCGCTGAACAGTGTCGACGGGATGAATTCGGGCAGCGGGTTGTTGCCGATCACAAAGTCCGCGGCAGGCTCGGGTCCGACACGCCAGTTGCTGCTCAGTCGCCGCAACGCGGTGGGGATGACGGCAGTCAGGATCGGTCGCGGGTACTCCCAAAGGAGTGTCTGGACCTCCTGGGCGGAGAGTTGAAGCGCCTGTCGCAGCTGATCCGTCAGGTCCGTCAGTGCCTGGGACTCGTCCAGGAGTCGGACCAAGAGGTCGATGATCGCCTGCTGGCGCTTTTTCCCCGAGGGTGCGTACGGCTTCGTTGTATCGACGGGTTGGGCCAGGGTCGACCAGACGCTGCCACTGGACAGCGTTGGCCCAAGCTCCTGGGCCAGGAAATCGAGCAGCGCGTAGGTGGCCTGCATGCGCTGAATGTAACGGCTCGCGAAAGGCAGGTGACGAGGCCGCAGCTCGGGGTCGAAGAGCTGCTCGTAGCCTTGATAGGCGAGCCGGTCGCGCCCGTAATCCGAGAGCACGACCAGCGTCCATGGGCGCATGCCGCGGGGCCGGCCTGCCCGTCCCCGGCGTTGCAGGAACTGGGCGGCATCCCGCGGCGCCTTGTGCTGGATGACGCAGCCCACCCCAGGGTCATTGAAGCCGACCTCGAGCGATGCGGTGGCGACGATCAGATCGAGTCCCCTGGTGACCCCGGGGTCCTGTGAGCTGGTCCGGCCGATGCGCTTGCGCTCGTCGAGCCGGTGGCCGATGGCCTCGGGCATCGACCAGTTCTGTCCAGCCCGCTCACGGCTTGCCGAGGGTATTGGCCGGCGCAGCACCGCCAATGGGCCGTCAGGATGACGCGCCATGTCCGGATCGCCACGATCATTGCGCCCTTCGGCATCCTGAGAGCCGAAGTAGAGGCGGTTGGTCACGTCGATGTCGTCGGTGAAGGCGAACGCCCGGTGGCCATAGAGCCCCTGGCTGGGGTCGCCCTGCGCGCGATCCATGACGCGCATCATCAGCATCGCGCCTTGGATCGTGGTCGAGAGCAGGGATGCGCGCGAGACCGGGTCGCCGCGCAGGGCCAGCAGGTACTCGGCACCCTCGGCGACCATGTCCCGGGGGCGAGGGGCGATCTCTTCTACTTGATACTCGGCGAGCCCGGTCAGGCGCGCGAAAAAGCGGACGCTATCCTGGAGGGTCGCCGACAGACCTACGAAGGTGATGGGGGCGTGCACGAGGTGGCGCCAGCGGCGCAGCAGGTAGCCGACCTGGGCGCCGTGATTGCCAGAGTACGTGTGCACCTCGTCCAACAGCACCATCTCCGGTGGACGTGATGCACCGGGCCGAAGTCCGAATAGGTGGCGACTGGCGGTATCCGACAGCCGCTGGTTCAGCATCTCGGTGGTGGTGAACAGGATGTCCGGCGGGTCCGCGCGCAACCGCTCCCGGGTCAGCACGAGCTCGTTCGCGGGGATGCCATGACCGCAGCGGGCGCAGGTGAGGTGCTCGCGACCTTGGTCCAAGTCCTGATTGCGCCACAGCAACTCCCCGTCACAGCCGGGTCGGGGGCAACCCATGTAGCCGCATACTCGGCCCTCGGCGGTCGACCGCCAGGCGTCGCGATCCGATCGCTTCAAACGCGTGGCGCTCTCGGGCGTTTCGCCGAAGAGTGCGCCGATGCGAATCTTGGCGACGCCGCGTGCCTGTAGGAGCCCGTCCAGGCGTCGTGCCTCGGCATAGACCTCGGCGAACTGGTCACGCAGCAACTCGGTCCGCGGATAGATCGCCAACAGCTTGACCCAGCCGGCGCCCTGGCCCTGCCTCAAGCGCAGGGAGCCCACACGGGCCATTGCAGGGAGGTAGAAGGCCAGGGTCTTGCCACTGCCGGTGCCGGCACTGACCAGGGTGCCACTGGAGCGACGCGCGGCGAGGCCTTCGAGGATGCGACGGGTTGCACGCGACTGAAACTCGGCCAGCCGATAGTCCTCTGCGCGACCGGCGAGCAGCGCTTGGAGCACCGCCCCGACGGCCGGATCCTCCAGGCGGCGTGTCACCTCATCGACGACCCTGGCCGGCTCCAGGTCGCGGCGGGGGTAGCGGCGCCGGCGGCGGGTGAAGCGAAAATCCGCCACCAGGGTGCGTGCTCGTTGCCAGCCTTCGATGCCGCGATGCTGGGGAAACAGCTGCCTGAGCCGGAAGGCCAGGCGAACGGTCTCGGCCATACGCGAGCGGTATCCCGGGTATGGGTAGTCGTCGCTCTCGAACAACAGGCCGCGCGCGGCGAGCGCTTGGATGACGTCGTCCGCGTTGTAGAATGCCTCGATACCCTGCTCATAGGCCTGGTCGAGCAGCGGGTCGATCAGTTCGCCAAGCTCGTCGCGCCCGATTCGGCCGTCGACGAGACCCCAGACCAGCAGTCGCGCCTCGCGCTGCTCGATGGCGTCGAGCACATCGGTCAGGAAGCCTTTCGCTGCGGCGGAGTCCGTCATGGCGCCGAGCGCTTCGCAACGATCTGGTAGCGTCCGGTGCTGCCCTGCTGCTGCAACCAGGCCCGGACCTCGTCAGTGAGCAGGTCGAGATCGGCGCCGCCCTTCGCAATAGCTTGCAGGAATTGCTTCACCCCCTCGGGCACTCCGAAGTCGAAACCCTGGTGGAGCTCCTTCAGTTGTCGGGCCAGTTCACGGACGCGGTCGAAATCCTCGCGACCGGTAGGCCGGCGGTTAGCAAGTCGGATCAGTTCCTCATAGGCCGCCCGGTAGCGGCTCAGACGCTCCTTGTTGACGTCGGTCGGTGCCAGACTACGTTCTAGGTCCGCGGGCTTGTCTCCGCTGTAGGCACCGGTGACGAAGCTGCGCCAAGCCTGGTCTAGGGCGGTGGTGGCCTGAATGCGGGCCGCCTGTGTACTTTCCTTGAAGCGGGTCCAGTCCTGCCCGCGAGTTAGGCCCTCGGCCCTACGCTTCTCAGCGAACCGTTTCAGGAGCCGATCCAGAGTCGTCAGCGCGCCGCCCGCGTTAGGGCCCGCCGGGGCGTCTGGCAGCGGGAGGCCCTGGTCGCGGAGCAGATGCATTTGGGTGACCTCGGTGCCGAGGCCCTGCGAGAGTGCATTCGCCTCCTTGAGCAGCGGTTGCAGTTTCCCCGCCTCGTCGCGCCCAGCCTGACGACCCAGTTGATCCTGGGCGCGGCGTTTCAGGTCTTCGATGCGCTCAAGCAGGGTCATGGCGCCTCCCGTCCCGCGAGGGTATCGAGGTCTCGGTGTATCTGGTCCAGCGCCTGGGCCAAGGCCTCGGCGTCGGCCGCCGGATCGACGCCGATGAGTTCTTGCTCCTTGAGCGTCATCGCCCGTTCCGCGCCTGTGAGGAAGACCTCGGCCAGGTCCAAGAAGTCGCCCGCCCGGTCGATGACGGCGAAGTCGATCCGCCCGAGCCGCTCCAGTGTGTCGTCCGCGGCCAATTCCGGCGTGATGCTGGCATCCAGCAACGGGCCGGCCTCGTCCAACTGGGTCATCAGACTATCCTGCCCGAAGCGATTGATCTTCTGCCGAAGCCCCTGCGTTGTGTATCCGTCCGGCCAAGCGCCGACATTCTGCAGCGGCTGGATCAACTCAGTGAGGCCGGTGACCAGATCCTGCTTGTTGCCCGCTGGCCCGACCAGTGCATCGAGGCGGCTGGACAGTTTCCTCAGAGTCTCGACTTGCGGCCGGGTCGCGGCTGGTAGTCGGGCGGGCGACATTTGCCGGCAATGCTCCTTTTGGCCGCCTGACAAACCGCTCAGGTCCGGAGTATCGGTCTGGTCCGCGAGATCCAGCAGGGTCGGATCGATGGCGTACGCGGTCGGCCCGCTGCCCTGAAAGCAGCCGATCCGTTCATGTAGCATCCGCAACAGTTCTGGACGATGGGTTTCGGCGTCGCGCCGCAGTCGTCGCCAATTCGTGTCATTTTCGGGCGGAGCGACTGGCTCCGTCCCCGCCGCAGGCGTCAGGATCGCGCGCGTCCGAGCCTCCAGCCTGGACATGCGCTCCCGCGGCACAAGCCCTAAAATGCGCGCCTGGCGGGCCAATGCCCAGGTCAGGTCTCTTACCTCCCGGGCGCGAATTTCTTGCAGGTGGGGTACCAACTGGTACACCAGTCGCTCCACGAGAGTCGCGACCCGCGCGCCGTCCTCCTCCGCCCCCGGATAATCCAGCCGGCCATTGGCCCGGTCGAAGCGAATGGCACCAAGTAGGGTCAGGCGCAGTTCGCCGGTCGGATCGGCATAGTCTTCAGCGAGGGGCAGGTAGATGGTCGAAGGGGCCGCGTTACCGCGCGAGTTCGGAATCGTGAGCAGAAAATTGAGCGGACGCTTCTTCATGCGCAGAAGGTTCCAGGGAACAGCCTTCTCCACCAATCCTTTTATCGCGTTGCGCAGGAAGCTGGCATCGCGCTGGGGCATTTCTGTCCCAGTGGCCCACGCGTCAAGCCTCTGGCGCCAATCGACTACGAACGGGTCTTCAGAGCCCGTCGGCGGTTCAGGCTTTGGCTCCGGCGGCTTGCCTGGCGGCGGTGGCGTTGGCTCATCGACTGGAACACTCGCCGGTAGACCATCGGGCCGTCGCAGGCTGAACGCCTCGAACAACCCCGATACCATCGCGCCGGCCTGCTCGGGGTTTTGGGGGTTGCCGCCCCAGTAGACCATCAGCGCGGCCAGGCGCCCGCGCTCCTCCTCGCCGAGGGTTAGATTGTTCAGCCAGTTGGCAATGCCAGCGGGCGCAGCGGACAGGTCCGCACCCTTGAACCCGGACCGTGGAAAGGCGCCGCGCTCAAAGTCGTCGCGCATCAGCAGCACGTCTAGCAGTAGGAAATTGATGACCCGGCGGGGGTTGAACCGGATCTCGCCCGCCTCGCGCAGATGACGCTCAACCAGCCTGCCCAAGGCCGGTTTGTTGTATGGGAAGAGTGCGATGCCGCGGCTTGTCCGGCCGAAGGCCTGGAGTTGTTCGGAGTCTGCCGCGGTCTGGTCCGGGTCTTCGAACACCTCGACCCAACCGGTCAAGTACGTTCCCCGCGCGCTTTCCTGAAACCGGCGGGTCAATTCGGCCTCACCCCAGCGGGCCGCGTTCAAGTACGCCCCCGTCAGTTCCAAGGTGCGGCCGAGTACGTCGTCCTGGCTGCCCCGGCTCTGAATCACCCATTCGTACTTAGCACGGGTGGCGATAGTATCCCGACCGACGAGATAGCCGTCGGTCAGCGCCATCGCGGTGCGCATGCGCGAGAGGGTCTGCTTGCCGGCATACACCGCCTCCTTGATGCAGACGTCCAGCAACACCTGCTGGATGCCCCCCAGCGCCGCGAAATCCTCCACCAATAGCACCAGTTCGCGACCGTCCTGGAACATCAACTCACGGATGCGCATGATGATGTCCAGCAGCGTGACCCCGCCGATGGCCTGATGGAGCCCGAAGACCTGGCGAATCGCCTGATCCACGACCTCGTTCAGTACGGCAGCGGCCTGTTCCCGGCCCTGGCCATCTGCCCTGTTGAGGCCCGTCTGGTAATAGCTCCTCACCGGTGCCGACGCCTGACCCAGCGCACCGCGCAGTTCATCGGGCAGTTGCAGATCGGCGGGGCGAAATTGGGACAGTGGTTCCGATTCGTCCTCGTTGACCTGGTCGGGACCCGACACTGCGCGCTGGATGATCCCGACCAGCACCTGGTCTGTCATGTGCGCCTGTAGCGCCGGATCGCTGAACAGGCCGGGCAATTTGTTTGCATGATCGGCCCGGGCCATGGCCGCCGGCGAGCGGGCATCAGGTGGGACTGCGCGCAACTCGGCCATCAATCGCTTCGCGAGGTCACGCAGCGCGATCTGAAGCTCTGCTGCGAAACGCAATGCGGCGTCCTCGGGCCTGACCGCATCCACCGCCTGGTTGAGACTGGTCAACACCTCGGCAAAGCGCGGATCGCCCGCCAGCGGTTCGAGCATCAGTTCCACCACCCGACGCAGGTTCGAACTCTTGGGGATGCGGATCACGTGCAGGTGACGCGCCCGCGGATCACGCCCGAGTTGGGCCGCCAGCCAGCGGATCAGGTGGGACTTGCCGACGCCGGATGGCCCGGTGATCGCCGTCAGCAAGGTACCCTGGGGTAGGTCGTCCGACAGGAAGGCGTCCAGCAAGGCATGTTCGGTGGCCGGGGTCTCCGGCCCGGACCCGAACTCCCGTCGGACCAGCGGTATGGGCTGATGGACCGCCATGAGCACCGCATCCGATGCGGCCTCCGCCTCGGCCTTGATACAGCGGTTGATCTCGTCGCGGACCGGCCAGTAGGCTGCGATGCTCATATCAGGCCCCCGCGGCGCGCAGCACATGGGTGAAGGTGCGCCAGTGCCGACCGCCAGCACCCTGCAGGATGCGGCCCTCCATCGGATCCGCTTGCGAGTCCAACAGTATCGGCCCGCCCGGTTTTGCGAGACGCCAGAGCGCTCTCGACAGGCCGGTCGAGAGCAGGTTGTCCTGGGCGGGACGGTGCCACGCCGCCGAGTCCAGAGCACTCTCGACCTCGATGCGCCAGCGACCGCCATCCAGCACTGGGAGGCGCTCGGCCAGTCGCCGCAGGAACTCCGCGGCCGGCAATTCCCGTGCCGAGCCGAACACCGCTGGCAGTTCCTCGCGCACCGCCGCGGTAGGATCCGGCCAGCGGCGGTGATCGACCCAGAAGAACCCCAGATAGTCACCCCAGAAGCGCAGGCCGTTCCAGCGCACGTCGTTCTGGAGGATCCGGTGGCCTGCTTCGCGGATTTGGCGCTGCTCCAACGCCTGCACCGATGCGTGCGTCTCGAAGTCCGCCGTGTAGATGTCCTGGGCCAGCACGAAGGCCAGCGCGCGGGTGAAGTCCGCCGCACGGGTGCCCTCGGAATCCCAAAAGTTCTGGTTGTTGTCCTCGCACAGCAGCAGTTCCCGGCAACGGGCCGGCAGTCGGTCCGGGTCCCGGTCTTCCGCTGCCAGCGCGATCTTGTCGTCCTGTTCCTGGAACAGACCAAGTTGGGTCCAGCGCAACAAGGTCTGCCGCAGACGCTGGTCATCGGCATCGGGAGCGGTCCTGCACCGCCTGAGCAACTGGTCCCGATCCAGGGGGCCATCGCGCGCAACGGTGCGGTGCAACACGATCAAAACATTAAAGAATCCGTCACTGGCGGTGTTCAGGATGGTCATCGGGTAGCCTGGCGCAGAAACTCCGCGAGTGCGATATGGTTGGTGTGAGTGTCCCGCCAGCGCCGCAGCGGATGGCGATCCGCAAGGTCTTCGGGCGCAAACACCAGGTGCAGTGGGCGGTGCAGGGAGAGCAGGGTATCGGGCAGGGGCCGTTGGTCCCAGGGCAATAGCAGCGTGGCCCGCGGCAGCGGCAGCATGAACGGTCCCGGCGGGGCCTCTTCAAGGTCGCGCCGGATCAGCAACCGGCGTGGGGCGGCGCGATGCAGGGTCGCAAGCGCGGGCTCCCGTTGCCAGATTGCCATCGGGGCCGCGACTTCGAGGATGCCGAACAGAGCGACGGCGGTCTTCAGCGCGGCCAGTACCTCCGTGTCCGGCCCGCTTGCGCCGGGACAGAGCACGATCGCAAAACCAGGGGCCAGTCCCGGGAAGTAGCTTCGCCAGAGGGCACCGTCCCAGGGCTCCACGCGCTCGATGCCGATGCCGGGCGGAATCTGGTAGTCGGTGTCGTCGGCATGAGCCGCACCGCCGCTCGCCGGGCAGCCCCGGCAGACCGACGAGACGACCACGGTTCGCCCCGGCGCGTCGTTGGTGTACAGATCTGTGAGCACGGCGGCCATCTCCCGGCGGCCGTCCAGTGCGTCGAGCATCCGCGCGAAGGCGTGTCCGGCCGCCGCGGCTCCGCGCTGGCGTTGGGCGCCGATGCGTTGCTCGAACCGGGCCTGATCCATCAAGCCCCCGTCGAGAATGCGGACCGGTATGCGTGCGAAGTATCGGTCCCAGTCCGCGTCGTCGTGCGCCCGTTCGCCAGCATCGTTTTCGCCGGGTGGGGCCTCGGTGAACTGAGGACTCACGGACTCCAGTCGGATCAGCCCGGCCCGCGCGAGCAGGATCAGCGTGCGCATGTTCCAGTCGCGGTTGTAATCGCTCTGCTGGGTCAGCCCCCCGGGCACCCGGGTGAGATCAACGATGCGTAGATCGGGGTCGTTCGGGTGCGGGTCGCTCGCCAGGAACATGGTGCGCCAGCGGTCGAAGCCCCGTTCGTCGCCGATCAGGGTCGGTGTCGTCATGCCGCGGGCGATGCGTTGATCGGTCTCATCAAACAGCGTGATAGACAGGCTGGCCCGTCCATCGCGCCCGCCGCGGCCCACCTCCTGATAAAAACGGTCGAGGGTCTCGGGCAGCGCGGCATGGATCACCGTGCGCACGTCGGCCTTGTCCATGCCGACGCCGAACGCGGAGGTGGCAACCACACCGTCGAGGCGGTCGCTTACCCAGTCGTCGATGATGCGCTTGCGCTCGGCGCCGCCGGTTTGGCCGTGGAAACAGGCGAGCCGCCCGTAGCCGGCCGAGCGCAATTCCTGAAACCACTGGCGGGCGTCTTCCCGCGTGGTGGTGTAGACGATGAAGGGCCGCGGCACATGGCGCAGCAGTTCCAGCAACCGCTCGCGCTTCTCTTCCCGGCCAACCACGCGCCGGCACAGATAGCGGGGTTCCGGGCGCAGATGCACCGCGGCGACCATCTGCAAGTGCTCGGGCGGTCCGAACAGGGTCTCCAGGGTCTCGATCACGGGGCCGGGGAAGGTCGCGGACAAGAGCAGGGTCCGGAATGCCGCGGCCGGGGGACAGTGATCCAACAGGCCCCGGCGCACGCCGACGAGTTGTTGGAACGCGGGTCGGAAGTCATCGCCCCATTGGGCGATCAGATGGGCCTCATCAACCACCAGGTAGCGCAGTCCGCCACCCGCGGAGACCTGGTAGAGGGCCGGCAGCAGCGCCCCGCAGACGGCCTCCGGGGAGGCGAACAGGATGCCCTGGGTGCCGGCACGCACCCGCTGTTTGATCTCGGCCCGAACCGTCGGGTCGAGGTCGCCGGTCCAGGCCAGTGGCCGTTGGGCTTCCGCCGGACGCCGTTTGGCGAAGAGGTCGCGGGTGCGGCGCTCCAAGTCCAACGCCAGGGCATTGGTGGGGACGACGACCAGGGTCAGCCCGGCCTCGGCGCTGTCCAGCAAGACCGGCGCCTGGGCCACCAGGCTCTTGCCGCCCCCCGTCGGCAGATTGACGATCAGCGTGCTACCCGCCGGCATGCACAGGGCGCTCAGCAGCGCCTCGCGCTGGCCAGGGCAGACGTATGCGTCATATCCCGTGGCCTCGCGCAGAAAGGGATCCATGGGTACCCGTGCGTCTGCCCGCACCCACCGCGCCTGATGTTCGGCCGCGAAAACGTCCTCGCCGCCGTCCGGAAGCGCCCCGAGCCAGTCGGGTCGCCAGGGATGGGACGCGATGAGCAGGCGCTCGGCGGTCACCGTCACCGCGCAGCCGAACCGGTGCCAGGTATTGGTATCGGGCCAGCCGCGGCCCCGCGGGACGCTCAGGTGCTCATCGGCTCGACCGTCGCCGCCGCGCTCGATCAGTAGTTGCCGAACCAGCACCATTAGGTCCGGGGCGTACGCTGGCGCGCCCCGCGGCCGGGTCTGTTGCAGAATCTGCCGCAACCGCCCGAGCAACGGCGTTGCGGCCGGGAGATCAAGGGCTTCGGTGCCGACCGGCCAGTCGAGCAGAACGCGACCGAGTGCGGTGAAGTCGAAAGTCTCAGGCATCCTGTCCGACCAACGGCTGCGCGGACAGAAACACCGCGACTACGGTGCCCAGCGTGACCCGCGGCGCGCGCATGCCGGCGTACAGACCGCTGGCGATGCGCTCTTCCCGCGCCAGCAGGGCGAGGGTCGCGGCGGCGTCCGTGCCGACGTGACCCCTGACGCGGGCGCGCAATCGGGCGAACCGACCTTGGTCGCTCTGCCGGGCGTCGGCGACGGCCCGCTCGCAGCGCTCAGCCAGGTTGCTGTCGCGGTGTAGGATCGCCTCTGCTGCCTGGCGGGCGCGGGGCAGCCATTCCCGCCAAGCGCCCATGACCGGCAACCCGAGACCCTCGACCAGAGGCCAGCGTTCCCAATTCAGGTTCCAGTCGCGGTAGGGGCCGGCGGCGGCTGCACGCAGATAGGGGGCCTCCAGACGTTCCAGCAGTGCGGAATCGACGACCGGGGATAGGTCTCCATCGACCCAGACCCGGTGATAGAAGGGCGGCAGGGCCATATCACCGCGGCGGGCCAAGGCCGTGCGCAAGGGCGCTTCGTCCGGCTCATCGGCGTTTCGCAGCACCAGGTCGATGTCGGTCTCGACGATGAAGTCGAACTGCAGGAACAGGTCCGCCACCTCGCCCGATAGGGATACATGATCCGGCACCATCCGCCAAAGGGCCGCCGCGCGCCCCCGGTCGTCCAGGTCCATCAATCGCTGTATCCGGTCTACCAACTCATCGCCCCAGCGCACCAGGTGTAGGCCCTCGGGAAGCCCGTCAACGGATTGGGCCGCGGGCCGGCGACAGCTGTACCAGCATGTCTTGAGCAGACGGGAGTTTGCCCCCGGTGCGTCCGTGTCCAAGAGACCCAGCAGCACGGACAACATACGACCCATCGGGATCAGCGTACGCTGCCCGCGGTCCGGGTAGCGGAAACAGAAACGGAACGGGTCGTAGCCGAACCAGTGTAGCCCGTTGGCCGGAACGGGTTCGGTTTCCACCTGCAGGATGTCTGTCAACCAGCCCTTCAGACTAGCGGCCACCTTGCGCCAGTCGCCATCGACCGCATCGAGGTCTGCGAGACCGCCGTCTTCGGTGACAGACAGGGCGTCCAGGGCGTCCTGATCCTCGATGCGCCGCAACTCCCGCGCCGCGGTACCCTTGGGGCCACCGGTGCGTTCGGTAAGCGTCCGCAGGGCGTCGATGCCCTCGACGAGCAGTACGTCCGTGAGGGCGCGCAACTCATCATCGATCAGGTATTGCAGGCTGGCGATGGAGCGTTGAAACACCCCCAGTCCTTGTTCCAGATAGTCGGCCCAGGCCGTGGCATAGGGGTCATCGGCACAGCACAGCGCGATGGAGCGGATCGGGTCGGCGCTGCCGTAGCGGTCCGTCCGTCCGAGGCGTTGCTCGATGCGGTTCGGAGCCAATGGCAGGTCGTAGTGGATCACTACCTTGGCGCCGCCCTGCAGGTTCAGCCCCTCTTCCGCCGCAGCATCGCAGACCAGCACCCGATGATCGGTTTGACTGCAAAACCGCTCCCAAGGCTGCTCCTCATCGGCATCACCGATCGCGGGTCGATGCCGGTCAACCGGTTCTGGCAGGGCGTTGGCGAGAAAGCCGGCAATGGCGTCGGCGATGCTCGGGATGGTGCAGAAGATCACGAGCTTTACGTTGCCCTGAAGTTCTTGCTTAACCACGGCCAGCAGAGCCCGCATGCGTTCCTCGCTTTGCTGGACCTCCCGGGCGGCCGGCGCCAGTTCGTCGAGGGCTTCGTCCGCTACCGGGGCACACACCGCGCCAGATCCGGTGAGGTCGGCAATGCTCGCCGGATCGGTCAACAGCGCGGCAACCACCTGGTGGCAGCAATCCCCCAGAACCTGCGCCTCCATGCTCTCCTCCCGGCCATAGACAGACGCGGCGGCGCCCGTCCGCCAGGTCTCGATGGTCTGCACGAGACGCGCGGTCGCTACACAGTGGTAGGGGATGCGGGTCAGACCGGCCCGTTTGGGAGTCAGAAACGATAGATCCCGCCGGCGGTTACGCAGGATGCGCCGGTCGAGTCGATAGGTCTCTGTAAGGTGTGCCCGCAATGCAGACAGCGCCTCGGCGAGTACTGGGTCCGACTCGTCCGGCAAGGCCTGCGCGATGGCCCGTACTGGGTCCATCAGGCCGCGCAGGCCGTCGTCGTCCGGGAAGCGTGCCGCCAGATCGTCGAGGAAGACGTCTAGCTGCAACAGGTTCTCCGGCACCAGTCCGGCCACCGCCTCGGCGAGGCCCTGGCGATGCTCGATGCGTTTGCGGAAGGCCGCCTCGTCGGAGAGGGGGAAAACATCGGGGTCCAGCAGGTGCAGCATCTCCAGAAAGCCCCGCTCGTTGTGCAGAGCCGGGGTCGCGGAGAGCAACAGCAGTCGCGGGGCGATGGTGATCGCCTCACGTAGGGTTTGATAGAGCACCGGGTTTCGGCTGAGATGATGGGCCTCATCGACTACGAGCATCCCGGCCCAGCGCACCTGCTCCAGCAATCGCTCCGGCGCCGCGTTGAGGGACAGAACCTGGATGCTGCCCTCCAGCGCATAGCCGAGCAGAAACCGCGCGCGCAACTCCCGCTGCCACTGCACCACCAGCGCTGGGGGGGCCAGGATCAGAATTCGGTGGCCGTCGGGGTCGTCGAGCACATACTGGCGCATCAGCACGCCGGCCTCGATGGTCTTGCCGAGCCCCACCTCGTCGGCCAGCAAATAGCGCTGTACCGGATCCCGTAGCACCCGCCGGACGACCTCTACTTGGTGGGGCTCCAGCGCGATCACCGATGAGATCAGCCCAGACATGCCGCCACAGGCGCCGCGCTGGCAGATCATCGTGCGGGCAAACCGGGTGCGGGCCTCGGCGAAGGCTGGGGATTCGGTGATGCGCTCGGCCAGAAAGGCGCAGGGGTCGGCGACCGGGTGGTCCCAGCGGACCTGCAGGGCCTCGGTGGGCAATATCCGATCGTCATGGTTGGCGAAGCGGACCTGCGCCATCGCGGTGTCGGCATCGAGTACTCGTCCGACGCGCCAGGAATCTGCGGCGGCGTCCAGCCAGTAAACGCGAGTTTGCGGCTCGATAACGACCTGCCGTAAGCGATCCCAGGCGATGCGCTCAACGCGAGGTTCAGTATGGGGAGAATCGAACCAGGACACGGTGGCGTCCGCGTTGCGGACATCGACGACCTTTCCTATGCCCCGAGCCGCACAAGGATGATCCGTAACGCGGATAAAGGCTGCCATGCTGAGTCTCCGTCAGAGTTGCGAGGAGAACCGTCGGACGATCCGGGTCGTAGACAGCACGGCCAAATGGTTGGACATCCAGCCGCACCCAAGTGAGTATATGAGCGCCCACCAAGCGGCGTCAATCTTCAAGCTCGTCGCCCCGGAAGTGGCCGTGGTAGTTGTGACCGGTTCTACCTGGTGCGCCGACTCCACGGAATATGAACCAGTCGTCGCCGTGCGGTAACCGGTAACCAGGCGGCGTTCTTCCCTGCGCTTGTCGTCCGGCCGAGAATGCCTTCCTCGGACGACGGAATGGAGAGCAGGCATGGAGACGACGAGCAGGAGGTTGCGGGTGAAGCGCGGCGCGGAGCAGTGGCGGGTGCTGCTGTCGCGCTTTGACGGGAGCGGTTTGAGCGTCGCTGAATTCTGCGCGCGGGAAGGAATCAGCGATACCAGCTTCCATCGCTGGCGAAGCCGCCTACGGGCCGCCGGCAGCAGCCAACCCGAGCGTGCGGCGCCGGCGGTCTTCCTCGATGCCGGCGTTCTGCAGCGCGTGCCCGCGTCGGCTGCGCGCCTTGAATTGGCCCTCGACCTCGGCGGAGGTCTGCAGCTGTCCCTCGTTCGCGGCTGATGTTCTTCCCGGAAGCGCGAATTCGCGTGCAGGTCTATGGTTGCCCGGTCGATCTGCGTCAATCCTTCGACGGGCTGATTGCGCTGACGCGCCACGCGCTGCGCGAGGACCCCGTGAGCGGACAACTCTTCGTCTTCTTCAACCGGCGCTCGACACTGGTCAAGGTGCTCTACTGGGACCGCAGTGGTTTCTGCGTCTGGGCCAAGCGTCTCGAGGCTGGCCGTTTCATTTCCGACTGGTCCAAGGCGAGCACGCGTGAAACCGACTGGACCGGGTTGAAACTCCTCCTCGAAGGCATCGAGCCGGGGCGCATCCGGAAGCGCTACCGCCCGCCAGAGCGCCGTGAAAATGGCTTGTAAACATGGACTTGGTGTCTGCTTTCGGGTATCATCCGCACATGAACCCAGCCCCCTGGTCCGCCCTTTCCAGCCTCGAAGACGCCGCGACCTTGAGCCCGCAGAACGTCCTCGATCTCGCCGCCGCCTGGCGGGAATGGGAAACGACCGGCGCCGTCCTGCGCCAGGAAATCGCCGGGCTCAGGCAGCAGATCGACTGGTTCAAGCGACAGCTCTTCGGCCAGAAGAGCGAACGCCGCATCGACATCGGCAGCCCCGGCCAGATGAGTTTGGGCGAATGGCCCGGCGAGCCGGCAGCGCCGGAAGCCAAAGGCCATCCCGTCGTCGCCCATACCCGCAAAGCGCCCAGCCGGCGCAACGACGACGAGTCCGTACCCTTCTTCGACGAGACCCGCGTGCCGATCGAGATCATCAGTCACAAGGAAAGCTACCGTCTCGCACAACGCCCCGGGAGTTACGTCGTGATCAAGTATCGCCGGCCGGTGGTGAAGCTCAAGGCCAGCGAAGCGCTCGTCTGCGCGCCGGCGCCGAGCAACGTCATCGACGGCAGCCGGGCGGACGTGAGCTTCGTTGCCGGCCTGTTGATCGACAAGTTCGCCTACCACCTGCCGCTGTATCGCCAGCACCAACGCCTTGCCGACGCGGGCTTCACCCTCAGCCGGCCGTGGCTGACGCAGATCGCCCAACAGGGGGCGGCCCTGCTCGAGGCGATCTACGAGGCGCAGTGGGCGTCGATTCGCGAGTCCCGGGTCAAGGCAATGGATGAAACGCCGATCAAGGCCGGACAGGGCGTGCCCGGGAAGCTGAAGCGAGGCTATTTCTGGCCAGTCTATGGGGAACGCGACGAGATCTGTTTTCCCTTCTTCGAGAGCCGCGAGATCAAGCACGTCGAGGCGGCGCTGGGGCTGACGCCTGCCGAGCGGGCGGTGCTGCTGTCGGATGGCTACCACGCCTATGCCCACTACGCGGCGAAGACCGGGATCACTCATGCCCAGTGCTGGACGCATACCCGCCGCGGCTTCTTCGAGGCGCAGGCCGCCGAGCCGGAAGCCGCCGCCGAGGCGCTGGCGCTGATCGGCGAGTTGTATCAGGTCGAGGAAGACATTCGCCAGGCCGGGCTGAAGGGCGAGCGCAAGAAGAATCATCGGCTGGCGCATGCCAAGCCAGTCGTCGAGCGCTTCTTCGCCTGGATCGATGAACGCTTCGCGGCACAGGGTCTGCTGCCGAGCAATCCGCTGACCAAGGCCCTGGCCTATGCACGCGACCGCCGCTTCGGCCTGGAGGTATTCCTCAGCGACCCGGACGTGCCGATCGATACGAATCATCTCGAGCGCGCCCTGCGCGTGATTCCGATGGGTCGCCGCAACTGGATGTTCTGCTGGACCGAACTCGGTGCCCGGCATGTCGGCATCCTGCAGAGCCTGATCGTCACCTGCCGACTGCACGGCATCAACCCGTACGACTATCTGGTCGATGTCCTGCAACGTATCGGACAGCATCCGGCGGAACGCGTCCACGAACTCACGCCCCGCTGCTGGAAAGCGCTCTTCGCCGCCAACCCGCTGCGCTCTCCCCTGCACCGGCAGGCTCCGTAGGCGGGGCGAACGCCTCCGAGTTACCGGTTACGCCGTGCGCGTTGTATCCCGTGTACCAATTGCCGCCGTTTGGCTTCGGTATGCCGAGAATGGCAAACACGTCCTGCCGTGTGTACTGGTGTCCAACTTTGAACGGATATGCGTTTGCCACGGCACCTCCCTGCTGTGGGGCCCAACGCAATCCTCGCAAGTTAGTATTTGGGCATATTTCGCGCCAAGCCTTGTCTCGGCCGCTCTCTTGCGGCAGCAGGGCCTGGTGGTGGACATCGAGCTTGCCGCGGCCGGTGGTTTGTCCGAGGCAGAGCCAGTTGGCGGCTTGGTAGGCGGTGCCGCGAAAGCGTGATTGCTCGACGAAGGTTTCCAGATAATGCACCGGGTGGCCATGGCAGTTCTGCCAGTCGGCGGCAATCTGCCGCGCGACGCGGCCGAGGAGATGCGAGGCGAGATGGGGAACGCGCACCCACATGCGGACGTTAGAGGCTGGACAAGTAACACTTAGGCGGGGGTGGTGTAGGCTCACGTCTATGGAAAAAAGTGATCGCCCCCTCACCCGAAAGCAGGAAGCATTCGCGCTCGCATTCGTTGAGCACAGGGATGCGACCGCTGCCTATCGCGCCGCCTATGAAGCGGAGAACATGGCTCCCGCCACAATCTGGCGTGAAGCGTCTCTGCTCCTGGCACACCCAAAGGTAGCCGCTAGGATAAAGGAACTCCGCGCGCCGGTTGCGGCAAACGTCCAACTGACCCTCGAACAGCACCTGAGCGACCTCCAGCGGCTACGCGACGCAGCCCTTGCTGGTCAGAAGTATTCGGCAGCGGTGCAAGCCGAGATAGCGCGGGGCAAGGCCTCTGGGTTATACATCGAGCGTATCGAGCAGACAGGCAAGGATCGCGGCCCCCAGGAACTCTCCTTGACCCATGCTGCGAGCGCATCCCTCTGCCAGGCCCTGAAGGAAAGGCTCCACCGGAGAGATATGTGAAGCCGGCGAGACCATTCTGCCAACCGTCAGACCCGGATGGCTGCGAAGATCCAAGGTGCCAACGAGGACGCGCTACTACGCTCTAGGGTTCGCTGGCAGGTGCCGATAGAGTGTCGGTACCGACACACCCAACTGGACTGCTACATCCTTCGGCGGCGTCCCCGTTGCCAGCAGCGTGCGAGCCGCTTCCAGCTTGCTCCTGGTCATCGTCCGCGGCCGGCCGCCTGTGCGTCCGTGTTCCTTGGCGGCTTCGAGGCCGGCGCGGGTACGTTCCACGATCAGATCACGTTCCATCTCCGCCAAAGAGGCCATGACGTGGAAGAAGAAACGGCCGGCCGGTGTGCCGGTGTCGATTGAGTCGGTCAGGCTCTGGAACTGGACCCCTCGCTTGTGAAGCTGACCGACGAGGTCTACCAGGTTCTTGACGCTTCGACCCAAACGATCCAGCTTCCAGACGGTCAAGGTATCACCCTTGCGGAGATCCTCAAGCGCGCGCTCCAGACCGGGCCTGTCGGCACGGGTACCGCTGACCCGATCCTCGTAGATCTTCTCGCAGCCGACCTTGTTGAGTGCATCCCGCTGCAGGTCCAGATTCTGGTCGATCGTCGAAACGCGGGCGTATCCGATTAGCATTGGGTCTCTCCTATTCTCAAAACCCGTACGATTATACGCTTTCAAGAATTTAGTTTCGAGAATTGTTTTTGAGAAGAAGAAGCTCTGAGTTTGCGTGCCCGCCTGACAGCTTCGCCGGTACTCTCAAAAACGGTCGGTTTTGAGAGCGGCCAGCCGCACATCCATCGACACACATGAGGTGCGCTGTGTCGTGGCCTCGCCGCCGGAGCGAGGGGGCGGCTCAGGGCAGAACCGATCAGGCCGGCGCTAGGCGCGTTGCGACGAGGGGGTGCGCGTTTGATCGCGGGGATCACCACCGCCACCTGCCGATGAGGCGTGCTTCCTTCGAAGCCTGCCACGACCGCGCGCATAACAGACGTCCAGGTTTGCGGGCCTGCGCCATGGTCGTCCGCTGACTGTCTCCGAGACTCGGCCACCGACGAGACGCCACCCGGTTTCGGCGTGTCGTATCGCACGTGCTGGCCGACGAGAGTAGGCATGAAAGAGGTGATGGGGTTTGAGTGGGTTTGCCGGGTTTGTTTCCAACTGTTTACTACTACAGTAACAGTAGAAATTTCCTGTTGTGTACACAATGATGGTTCACAAACCCAGTAAACCCCCCCAAACCCAGCCAAGGTTGAACTAACGGTCATTGCAGTTGCGGCCGCCCCGGATGATGAAAGAAGATGCGGGTTGGGAGGCGGCGGGTAGAGGTCGCGCAATATTTTGGCGGTCCGACCCCGCAAGCTAACGTGACCCGCTGAACCGACTCGTACCCCGGATTGCTGCCATCGAGCGCACACATTAAAAAGGCCGCTGGCGACCTGTCGCCCTCAGGCAACTTCGGTTCTGGCACCCACCGCCTACCGCCTACCGCCTACCGCCTACCGCCTACCGCCTACCGCCTACCGCCTTCAAGTTTATGGTGAAAGGAGACGGTATGGAACTGCTTCCGATCCACAAGCGGGTCATTGCCTCGACGCTCACGAAACCTGACCCTTTTTCGCTCACGAGAATGGATCCATAG
>ERZ761602.852-NODE-852-length-60819-cov-5.668192_pt1 | contig 60819 bp, 39 predicted proteins | sample MGYA00512165_ERZ761602 | MGnify/ENA primary metagenome ERZ761602 (study PRJEB28899, sample SAMN02445085) | bioreactor sludge metagenome | biome: EBPR sludge; isolation source: Thorneside wastewater treatment plant | place: Australia: Brisbane, Thorneside Wastewater... | reverse complement strand
ACCAGATCAAGACCCCCGAGGGCAAGGTCGTGGGCAACCGCACCAAGATCAAGGTGGTGAAGAACAAGGTCGCGCCGCCGTTTACCGAGGTGGAATTCGACATCATGTACGACGAGGGCATCTCCAAGATGGGCTCGCTCCTCGACCTCGGCATCGAGCACAAGATTCTGGAAAAGAAGGGTGCCTGGATTGCGTACGAGGGCAGCCTGATCGGCCAGGGGCGCGACGCTGCGAAACAGGCGTTGAAGGAGAAGCCGGAGCTGGCGGAGAAGATCCAGCAGGCGATTTTGGCCAAGGTGAATATCGTCGGGGGCGCGACCGTCACAGGAGAAGCCGGCGAATAAGCGTCCGGCTTCCGCTCCGCGGCGGGAACGGACTTGCAGTCCGCGCGGTCCGAGAGGTTCGTCATCACCATGAGCACGTCTCCCCGCTTCCCCGCCCTCCGCTCACGGCGGCGCGACATCTTCCGCCGGAGCGTCGCCGCGCTGCTCCTCACGCTGGTGTTCTCCAGCGCGACGGAGGCGGCCAGTTCGCGCGAAAAGAAGGAAAAGGACTCTGGCCCCGTGCTGCTCTCCCGCACCGGAGGAGCCGGAGGGAACTCGTGGGCCAATTTGAAGGAGCTCCAGGAGGCCGCGGCCAAGGGAAACCCACGCGCCGAGGCACAGCTCGGCGAGATGCTGCTGCGCGGCGATGGCATCAAGCAGGACGAAGCCAAGGGCGTGGCGCTGCTGGAGAAAGCCGCCCGCGCGGGAAATTCCGCCGCCGCCTTCCGGATCGGCATGCTGCTGGCCCAGGGTGAACGCGGCGTCGTCAAGGATCCCGCCCGTGCTCTCGCCTACTTCCGCGCCGGCGCCGCGGGCGGTGAAGCGGAGGCATTCTTCAATCTCGGCGCCGCGTATGCCAACGGGCTGGGCGTGAAGCGCGATTACAGTGAAGCGCTCGGATGGCTGATTGTCGCCCGCCAGCGCGGGGCTGATCCGGCGACGGAGCAGGCATTGCGCGCCCAATTGCAGAAGACTTATCCCCCTTGGATCGCCCGGGGTGAGGCCCGGGCCAAGGGCATCGAGGAGGAGTTTGCGGGCAAGAAGGTCGCTGACTATCTGCCTCCGGTCGCTCCCCTCTCGGCAGCGAAGTGATTGCCCGCCGGGCGGCATGGGGCGGTGGCCGGCATTGCGTCAGACAAAGGCGTGAAGTCGTGCACCCTGCGCTGCGCCGGCTGCTACTAACTCCCCGCCCCGGGACGGTTGTCCGTTGCCGGCCGCACCCATCCTGCGTTTGGGTGGATATCCCGCGTCATGACGCCCTCGGACCCAGCCTTGCCGTCGTCGCGTCGCCGAGCCGGCGACGAGCCGCTGTTTTTCGTGCGCGATCTCGCGCGGATATACGGGGAAGGTTCGGCGACGGTCACGGCTCTGGCCGGGCTTGATCTGGATCTGTACGCGGGAGAGCTCATCGTGCTGCTCGGCGCCTCCGGCAGCGGAAAATCCACCCTGCTGAACCAGCTCGGGGGCCTGGACTCCCCTTCTCGCGGCATCCTGCGCTATCGGGGGGCAGATCTCGCGTCTTTCGGCGAAGAAGAGCTGACCGATTTCCGACGCGATGCGGTGGGATTCGTGTTTCAGGCGTATAATCTGATTCCGAGCCTCACCGCCCGGGAGAACGTCTCGCTGATCACGGAGATCTGCGCCGATCCGATGGCACCGGAAGACGCGCTGGCATTGGTCGATCTCGCCGATCGCATGGATCACTTCCCCGCCCAGTTGTCCGGCGGTGAGCAGCAGCGGGTCGCCATCGCCCGTGCGATCGCCAAACGGCCCGAGGTGCTGCTCTGCGATGAGCCGACGGGAGCCCTCGACGTCCACACGGGCATCACGGTGCTCGAAGCGATCGAGCGCATCAATCGCGAGCTGGGCACGCTGGCCGTCATCATCACGCACAATGCGATCCTGGCCGACATGGCCGACCGCGTTTTCACGCTCTCCGACGGGCGGATCGTGAACTGGCGTGAGAATGACCGCCGCGCGCCGATCCGCCACCTCGCCTGGTGACGCGACGACCGCCGCCCCGCCGTGAGTCTCCTCGACCGTAAACTGGCCCGCGACCTTCGCGCGCTGAAGTCCCAGGCGATCGCCGTCGCCCTCGTGATGGCCTGTGGACTCGCGATGATGATCATGACGCGCTCGCTGATTCTCTCCCTGGAATCGACGCGCGACGCGTACTACGGCAAGCACCGCTTCGCCGAGGTTTTCGCGCGGTTGAAGCGGGCGCCCAACGCGGTCCGAGCCGAGCTTGCGGCGATTCCGGGCGTCGCCACCGTGCAAACGGGCATCGCGATCCAGGTGACGCTCGATGTTCCCGGCCTGCCCGAACCTGCCGTCGGCCTGATCAACTCGCTGCCCGAACGCGGCGAGCTGGCGTTGAACCAGCTTCACCTGCGCATGGGCCGGCTGCCGCAAAGCCGGACGACGCTGGGTGAGATCGCGGTCGGAGAGGCGTTCGCCGCTGCCCATCGCCTCGCGCCCGGTGGCACGATTTCCGCCGTGCTCAACGGCGCGAAGCAAACGTTCCGACTTTCCGGCATCGTGCTCTCGCCTGAGTTCGTGTTCGAGGCGCCGCCCAACTCCGCCCTGCCCGACAACCGCACCTACGGCGTTTTCTGGATGCCGTACAAGGAGCTCGCCACGGCCTTCGATATGTACGGCGCGTTCAATGCGGTGTCGCTCTCGCTGTCGCCCGGCGCTTCGGAGCGCGCAGTCATCGCCGCGGTCGATCGCGTGCTGGCCCCTTATGGTGCCCGGGGAGCCTTCGGGCGGGCCGACCACCCGTCGCACCGGCGGGTCGACGACGAGATTCGCGTGCTGCAGGGACTCTCGGTCGCGTTTCCCCTCGTGTTTCTGAGTGTCGCCGCGTTCATGACGAACTCAGTCATGAGCCGGCAGATTGCGCTCCAGCGCGAGCAGATCGCGATGTTGAAGGCCTGCGGCTTCAGCAACCGGCAGGTGGGCGTGCACTATTTCAAGTTCTCGCTCGCGATCGTGGTGGCGGGCGTCGGGTTCGGCGCGCTCGGCGGCATGTTTCTCGGGACGCGGCTGGTCGGGATGTATCACCTCTTCTTTCGCTTCCCCAGCCTCGAATTCCTGCTGGATCACCGCGTGCTGCTGACGGCCTCGCTCGTGAGCGCACTCGCCGCCTTCATCGGCGTCGCGGGCGCGGTGCGTCGCGCGGTCCGCCTGCCGCCGGCCGAGGCGATGCGGCCCGAGGCGCCGGCCCGCTATCGGCCGGCACTCGTGGAGCGCCTGGGCGTCGCGCGCATCTTCAGCGCGTCGTTGCGGATGGCCTTGCGCAACATCCAGCGCCGGCCGGTGCGCAGCGGCCTGACCTGCCTCGCGCTCGCGCTCGCCACCGCGATTCTCATTGTCCCGAACTCCTTTCGCGACGGCGTGGCCTACGTGATCGATTTCCAGTGGGACATCGTGCAGCGGCAGACGGTGACGCTTTCCCTCGTCGAACCGGGTCCGCCGCGCGCCCTTTCCGACTTCCGGCACCTGCCTGGCGTCGTGTGGGCCGAGCCGTTCCGCTATGTCCCCGTGGAGCTGCGGGCCGGCCCGGTCCGGCGGCGGCTGGCGCTGCAGGGCCTTCCCGCGGCAGGCACGCTGAATCGCGTCATCGACGCCGAGCCCCGCCAGCTGCGCCTGCCCGAGCGCGGCATCGTCGTCTCCGCCAAACTTGCCTCGATCCTGCGCGTCCGACCTGGCGAGGAGATCGTCGCGCGCGTGCTCGAGGGTCGGGAACGCGAGCTTCGCGTGCCGATCGTTGGACTCGCGGAGGACTTCGCCGGCATGGCCGCCTATATGGAGATCCAGGCCTTGAACCGGCTCCTGCTCGAAGGCGATCGCATCACGGGAGCGCATGTGGTCGTGGACAAGGCGCAGTGGGCCGCGTTTCTCGCCGCGGTCAAGGAGACGCCCCGCATCGCCGGCTGCGTCATCAAGGACTCGCTGCGCGACGGCTTCCGCAAGACGACGGCCGAGAGCATCGGACTCCTGCAGAAGATTTACCTGACGTTCGCGACGATCGTCGCGTTCGGCATCATCTACAACAGCGCCCGCATTTCCCTCTCGGAGCGGGCACGCGAGCTTGCGACGTTGCGAGTGCTCGGCTTCAGCCGCGGCGAAGTGGGTTCGGTGCTGGTGGGAGAGCTCGTCATTCTCACCCTCGTGGCGCTGCCGCTGGGACTGGCGCTTGGTTCGGGGCTGGCCGGCGGGATCATCTCGACCGTCAACACCGAGACTGTGCGCCTGCCGCTCGTGCTGACTGCCGCCAACTATGCGTTCGCCGTGCTGGTGGTCGCGGTCGCGTCCGCGCTTTCCGCCCTGTTCGCCGCTCGCAAGCTCGCCGACATCGACCTGGTGAGCGCGTTGAAAGCGCTCGATTAGCCGTCCTTCTCCATGAGTTCAGCCTCTCCCGCCCCCGCCTCGAGACGCCAGGTCCGGAAATCCGGCTGGCGCCGCCGCCTGCCGCTGCTCGGCGCCTTGGTGCTCGCCGCGCTGATCGTGGCCGGCTTGTGGCCGCGCGCCGTGCCCGTCGAGGTGGCGGCCGTGGCGCGCGGTCCCTTGATCGTGACCGTCGATGAGGAAGGCATGACGCGGTTGAAGCACCGGTACGTCGTCTCCGCTCCAGTATCCGGACAGTTGAGACGCATCGACTGGAAACCCGGCGCGGCCGTCGAGGCCGGCCGGACCGTCCTGGCCGTGCTCGAGACGGGCGGCGCCGATTTCCTTGACGCGCGCCGGCAGGCCCAGGCCGAGGCGGCGGTGCAGGCGGCGGGAGCCGCCCGCGAGGCTGCGGCCGCCAGGCGGGCTCAGGCCGAGGCGGCGGCACGCCTAGCCACGCTCGAACTGGAGCGCGCGCGCCAGTTGCGCACCCGTGAGGTCATCGCTTCGCGGGAGCTTGATGCCGCCGAGGTGCGGGCGGAGACCGCCGCCCAGGAGGTGCGTGCGGCCGCCTTCGCGCTCCAGGTGGCGGAGTTCGAGCAGCAGCAGGCGCGGGCCGTGCTCAGTCGGGGCCTGCCGGGTGCGGGCGCCGAACCGCTCGTGCTCACCTCGCCGGTCAGCGGAAGGATCCTGCGGGTGTTTCAGGAAAGTTCGCGACTCGTCCCGGCTGGATTCGCCTTGGTGGAGGTCGGGGATGTGAGCGACCTGGAATTGCGGATTGAAGTGCTGTCGCGCGACGGCGTCGCGATCGTGCCGGGTGCGCGGGTGCTGCTTGAGCAGTGGGGCGGCCCGGAGCCTCTCACCGCCCGGGTGCGTTTGGTGGAGCCGTCGGCCTTCACCAAGATCTCGGCCCTCGGCGTCGAGGAGCAGCGCGTCTACGTGATCGCAGACTTCGTCGACCCGCTGGAGCGCCGCCCGACCCTGGGCGACAGCTACCGCGTCGAAGCGAGGATTGTCGTCTGGGAGAATCCGGACGCGCTGCGTGCTCCGGCCGGCGCGCTGTTTCAGCGCGAGGGCCGCTGGCACACCTATGTGGTGGAGGCGGGCCGGGCGCGGCTGCGCACCGTCCGGGTTGGCCGCGGCAATGGCGTGCTGACCGAGATCCTCGAGGGAATCGAGAGTGGCGCGGAGGTGGTGGTCTATCCGGGAGACAAGGTCGCCGACGGCACCCGGGTCGAGCCGCTGGGCGTCGCGGCGCGCTGAGCGGGGCGGAGCGCGCCTCCGGGTCGCGCGGCCGGGGATGTGCGAAGCGGCCGGGAGGCCGGGCGGACATTTGACATGCCGGCGGCGCCTCGGAAGGGTGACAGATCACCGTCATGCCGGCCGAACCGGATACCATCGCTGCACTCTCCACGCCGGCCGGCACCGCCGCGCTGGCGGTGGTGCGTATCTGCGGTCCGAATACTGCGGCGCTGTCCGCGGCGCTCGCCGGCGGCGCTCCCCCGCCCCGCCGGGCGCTGCGCCGCGACTACCATGACCGGGAGGGCCGGCTGATCGACGACGTGCTCATGACGTACTTTCCGGCGCCGCGCAGCTATTCCGGGGAGGACACGTTGGAAATCTCCTGCCACGGCAGTCCTTATATCGTCCAGACCCTGCTGGAGGACCTGCATGCCCGCGGGTGCCGCCCTGCCCTGCCCGGCGAGTTTACCCAGCGGGCGTTTCTCAACGGCAGGATTGACCTGAGCCAGGCGGAGGCGGTCATGGATTTGATCCAGGCCAGGGGCGAACGCGCGCTCCACGCTGCGCATCAGCAACTCCGCGGTGCGCTGAGCGAGCGGATGGAGGGCTTGATTGACCGGCTTCTCAGCCTGCTCGCTCAGATCGAGGCATACATCGATTTTCCCGACGAGGATTTGCCGGAGGAGGATAAGGCATCGGTTATCAACCACTTAAGCGACCTGCTTGCCGACACGAGTCATCTGGCCGCCACCAGTCGCTTTGGAGAGATGCTGCGTGACGGGGTCAAGACGGTGATCGCCGGAGAGCCGAATGCGGGAAAAAGCAGCCTGTTGAATCGGCTCTTGGGGCGGGAGCGGGCGCTCGTTAGTCCGGAACCGGGTACCACCCGCGATTTCCTGGAAGAGAGGATCATCGTCGGCGCGCATTGCCTACGGTTGATCGATACGGCTGGTCTCAATCCTGCACCGGCCCCACTGGAGGAACTGGGCATGATGCGGACGAGAGAGCGTCTGGCTGAGGCAGACCTGATCCTGGTGGTCATTGACGGAAGGCGTCCTGAAGAGCTCTGGACCGATGAAATCAGAATTCTCTCCCGGGATCCACGGTCGATTATCGTGCTTAACAAGAGCGACTTAAGCGAGTTTGTGGATTGGGATGGCGCGACTTCCTCCCCTACCCTTGCGGTTTCAGCACTGACCGGCGCGGGGATGGAAGCGCTCTTCCAGGCCGTCGTGGCGCGGGTTGATGCTTATAGCCTTGAGATTGGGGCTGATGCAGTAGCGGTCAGTGCGCGTCACGCTTTTGCACTGGCGGCGGCGCGTGCCGAACTGGAGTGCGCCCGCGCCAATCTGCAGCACGGAGCAGCGGCCGAACTCACGGCTAGCCACTTGAGGGGCGCGCTGTCTGCATTCGGAGAGATCACGGGCAAGGTCGACAATGAGCGGATGCTCGACCAGCTGTTTGCCGCCTTTTGCATCGGCAAGTGAAGCAAGCCTCACTGAGTCTTCTCGAAGTGCGTTTGGAGTTACTGTGACTTACCGAGACCGAATTTTTGATGTGATCGTCTGCGGAGCCGGTCATGCCGGCGTGGAAGCCGCTCTTGCTGCTGCCCGCATGGGCTCCTCCACCCTGCTCCTCACCGGAAATATCGACACGATTGCCCAGATGAGCTGCAACCCGGCCATTGGCGGCCAGGCCAAAGGTCAAATGGTGCGGGAGATTGACGCGCTCGGTGGCGAAATGGCCATCAATACCGATGTTACCGGGATACAGTTCAGGTTGCTCAATGAATCAAAAGGGCCGGCGGTGCAGTCACCGCGGGCGCAATGCGACAAGAAGGCGTACCAATACCGCCTCAAGCATACGCTGGAGCTCCAACCCAACTTGGAGATTTTTCAGGCCACCGTTACCGGCTTGCTCATCTCTCAAGGTCGGGTGCGGGGATGTCAGACGAACCTGGATCTCGATTTTCGAGCTGCTACGGTGGTGGTCACGACCGGAACGTTCCTCAGGGGCTTGATGCATATCGGCCAGAATAAGAACGAAGGGGGGCGGTTGGGTGATTTTGCCGCCAGGACGTTGTCGGCGAGCTTCGTTGCGGCGGGTATCGAGTTGCGCCGGTTGAAGACCGGTACGCCGCCGCGGATCCTAGGCCGGTCCATCGATTTTACCCGGATGGAGGAGCAGAAGGGAGATCATCAGCCCACGTTCTTCGCGTTTCACGACACCAGGCGGGATGGGGAATTGTTCCACGTGGAACATACCTTCGAGCGCAGACTCGGGTGGGCGCCGGGATGTGAACAAGTTTCGTGTTGGACGACTCATACCACGGGCGAAACGGCACAGATTGTCCGCGATAACCTCCATCTTTCTGCCATGTACAGTGGCGAGATAGAGGGCGTTGGCCCAAGGTATTGTCCAAGCATCGAGGATAAGTTTGTCCGCTTTGCCGATAAGCCAAGGCATCTGCTTTTCCTTGAACCCGAGGGTAGGGCGACGAACGAGTATTATGTGAATGGGCTGTCAACAAGTCTCCCGTTTGACGTACAGGTGCGTTTGGTGCGTTCGATTCCGGGTTTGGAGAAAGCCCACCTTTTGCGCCCGGCGTACGCGGTCGAGTACGATTTTGCGCCGCCTACCCAGCTTTTTGCGTCCCTCGAGTCGAAGAAGGTGGAGGGCCTCTTCTTTGCCGGACAGATCAATGGGACCTCCGGGTACGAGGAAGCGGCTTGTCAGGGGCTGGTTGCGGGTGTGAATGCCACCAACAAGGTGAGGGGAGTCCCCCCTCTGATTATTGGCCGGCAGGAAGCCTATACCGGTGTACTCATCGACGATCTCGTCACCAAGGGGACGAACGAACCCTATCGGATGTTCACCAGCAGGGCGGAACACCGGTTGCTTCTTAATCATGGCAGCGCCGAGCTCAGGTTACTCGGTCACGCCGCGAAGCACGGCCTGCTTGGCGCCGACCGACTGCAGCGGATCACAGAGAAGCGTGATCGCATCCAACACTGGGTTTCGCGTTTGGAATCCGAACGCTGCCCGGGAATTACCTGGGGCGACGCGATCCGACGGCACGAGCGCGCCGCGATCGAGCATCCGGATTTTGCGCGCGAGTCACTTCCAGTGAGACAGGAAGTTGCGTATCGTATTGTGTATAAAGGTTATCTGGAGCGGGAACAGCGGCAGGTGGAGAAGCTGGCGCAGATGGAGCATGTACGGCTGCCGGTAGACTTGGACTATCTATCGCTCCGTGGACTGCGTCGCGAAAGCGCCGTGAAACTCGCGGCGATCAGGCCGCTCACGCTCGGCCAAGCCAGCCGGATCAGCGGCGTCAATCCAGCGGACATCAGCATCCTGATGGTCCACGCCGCGGCGGGCAGGGCAGGGGAGTCGCGCTGATGCATCCGATCGCCACGGTCATTCCCGTGAAGGCGCACACGCTGGCCTATCGGCAGCGCCTGGACTCGCGCCGGGACGAATTGAGCCAGCACCTTCACCGCATCCTGCCCGGCCCTCAACCGCTGGTCTGGGAGGTCGGGTGCGGGCACGGCCATTTCCTGACCGCCTATGCCGAGGCGCATTCCACCCCGTTGTGCGTCGGAATCGATCTCGCCAACGACCGGGTCACCCGAGCCCAGCGCAAGCGGGACCGCAGCCGCTCTGCCCACCTGCATTTCCTGCAGGCGGACGCGCGCCTTTTCCTCGAGGTGCTGCCCGCTGGGATCATCTTCACGGAGGTTTTCATCCTTTTCCCCGATCCCTGGCCGAAATTGCGCCATCGCAAGCACCGGCTCATCCAGGACGACTTTCTCAACGCGGTGGCCCTTCGGTCAACGGCGGGGACACGGCTGCGCTTTCGCACCGACCATGCACCCTACTTCGAGGAAGCACGGGGCAGGATCGAAAGGCATCCGCAGTGGACGGTGCTGAACGAACCGTGGCCTTTCGAACACGTCACCGTGTTCCAGGCCCGAGCGGCGCAGCATCAGTCGCTCACCGCCGGACTACGCGTCGCGGCCGCCGCCCCATAAGCAGGGAAGCCGGATTTTTCGGGCTGACTAATTAATCCAAGGGCAACCCTGCGTGAACACTTCAATAGTTGACGGAGCCGGGCACGCACGCCTTTGATCGCCTCTTTCTGCCGCTCCATTCGTACCGCTCGCGCATGCACCGGGTCATCCAATCCGCCCTCTTCTTTCTCGCCCTGGTGATGGGTGCGTCGCCGCTCTCCGCCGAGGGCGTCGCTCCCAGTGCGGCGAAACTCATCGATTTCGGTGGCGGGTGGGCGATCACGAACAGCATGGCCACCGGTTGGGCCATTTCGCTCCTGCTGGTGTTGTTGATCCGTTGGCTCGTCGGGCGGCCATCGGTCATCCCCTCGCGGGGACAGGCTGTGTTCGAGTCGCTGCTCGAGGGACTGCGCGGCATCTTCGAACCGATCGTGGGCAAGGCGGCTTTTCCGACCGCGTTTCCGCTCCTGATCACGTTTTTCCTCTTTATCCTGTTTCATAACTGGATGGGCCTGATCCCGGGAGTCGGCACCATGGGGTGGGGGACGGAGGATGCGGCTGGTCACTTCCATCTCACCCGGCCGTGGATTCGCCCGCACAACGCGGACTTCAACGGCACGATTGCGCTCGCGCTCGTTTCGTTTGGGGCCTGGGCGATCATCGTCTTCAAATTCGCGGGCCCGAAGGTGATCTTCGTCGACCTCTTCGGCAACAAGGCGGACAAGCGGGAGACGCCGGGCTGGCTGTATCCCATCCTCTCCCTGGTATTCCTGGCCGTCGGCCTGATCGAAGTCTTCTCGATCGTCATCCGCCCGTTCACCCTTTCGGTGCTCCTTTTCGGCAACGTCTTCGGCGGCGAGAATCTCCTCCACGGCACCGGCTTCTTCTTCGTCTTCTACTTCATGGAGCTGCTGGTCGGCATCATCCAGGCGCTGGTCTTCACGCTGCTGACTTCGGTTTACATTGGCCTGCTCTGCAACCACGAGGGTGGCGACCACGGGCACGGCCACGAGGGCGACGAACCCACGCACGCCGCGGAGGCACATCATTGAGCACCTTTCCACCGGGAGCGTGCCCTGCGTGCGCACGGTGGCAGACAACAACCAAGACAGACACCACCACATGAACCTCCCCCTCGCGGAAATCTACGGCAATCTCACGAGCGCCTTCGGCCTCCTCGGTGCCGCCATCGGCGTCGGTCTCATCGGCTTCAAGGCCGCTGAAGCCGTCGGCCGCAACCCCGGCGCGTCCGGCAAAGTGCTCGTCCAGGCGATCATCGGCATGGCGCTGGCCGAAGGTCTCGGCATTCTCGCCCTGTTCCTGGCGACCAAGTAAGCATAGCGATCCTCTCCGGCGGCGTGCCGCTCCGGTGCGCCGCCAACTCCCTCTCCCGCCATGACGCTGCCTCTCCTCCTTGCCGCCGCCGCCGAAGCCAGCATCCCGGAACGCTTCGGGCTCGAGCCGAAGTATATCGTCATGCAGGTGGTCAGCTTCCTGATCGTCCTGGGTGTTCTCTATAAGTTCGGCATCAAGCCGGTCACCGCGACGATGGAGGAGCGCAATCGCAAGATTGCGGCCGGAATCAAGGATGCGGAGGAGATGCATGCCAAGCTCGCGGCGGCCCAGCAGGAGAGTGCGGCCATCGTCAAGAAGGCCAACGCCGAGGCCACCCGGATCGTCGAGGAAGCTCGCAAATCCGCCAAGGACTACGTCGATCGTCAGACCCAGGAGGCGACCGTCAAAGCGGGCGAACTGCTCGCCAAGGCCCAGCAGGCGATCGAGCTCGAGCACAAGAAGATGCTCGCCGATGCCCGGACCGAGATTGCGCGCCTGGTCGTCACGACCACCGAGCGGGTGCTCGCGAAGAAACTGACCGACGCCGACCGCGCGGCCTACAACGAAGCTGCGGCCCGCGAACTCACCCACGCCTGATCGAGCGAGGCCTCGGTTTCTCCTCCCTTTATCCGATCTCCGACCCGAGCGACGCGCCATGGCCACCGGCAAAAAGCAGATCCAGCAACTCGCCCGGCAGTTTTTCCGCCTGAGCCTCGTCGACGGCGTGCTTTCGCCCGAGCGAGTCTCGGGGGTGTTGCAGTACGTTGAAAAGCACCGTCCGCCGGGGTCGGTCGCCATCCTCAAGGTCTACCACCGCCTCATTGCCGCCGAAGTGGCGCGCGGGCAGGCGGTGGTCGAGCATGCGGGACTGGCCGCCGCCGCGTCGCTCGACGCCGTCACGGCCGCCCTGTCGCGCAAGTATGGCCGACCGATCACCTGGGTTGCGCGCCGCAACGATGCGTTGATTGCCGGCCTGCGCGTGCGGGTGGGCGACGATGTCTACGAATCCTCCGTGGCCGGCCAGCTCGCCGCTCTCGCCGGCTCTGTATAAGTTTCTCCCTTACACCCCTTCCTCGTTTCCGACTCTCCTTCTCCGATGAGCACCGTCCTCGAACAAATCGAACAGCAGATCGCCAAGCTTTCCAGCAAGGCGGTCAAGAAGAACACCGGCAACATTCGCACCATTGCCGACGGTGTGGCGAAGATCGAGGGCCTGTCCGAGGTCATGTACAACGAGATGGTGCAGTTCCCGGGCGGCGCGATCGGCATCGCGCTCAACCTGGAAGAAGACGAAGTGGGCTGCGTCGTGCTCGGCGACATCTCCAAGCTGAAGGAAGGGGATGAGGTGCAGACGACCGGCCGGCTCCTCTCCGTGCCCGTCGGCAAGAGCCTGCTCGGACGTGCGGTCGATGCCCTCGGAAATCCGGTGGACGGCAAGGGCCCGATCAGTGCGACCGAGGCTTATCCGGTCGAGAAGATCGCCCCCGGCATCATCGTCCGCAAATCCGTCTCGCAGCCCCTCTTCACCGGCATCATGGCCATCGATTCCATGATCCCGATCGGCCGCGGCCAGCGCGAACTGATCATCGGCGATCGCGGCACCGGCAAGACGACCATCGCCATCGACACGATCATCAACAACGCGAAGATCAACAAGGTCGGTCTCGCGAGCGGCGATCCGAAATTCCGCCCGGTGTATTCGATCTACGTCGCGGTGGGACAGAAGAACTCGAACATCGTCCGCACCATCGCCGCCCTCGAGGCGGCCGGCGCCCTGGAGTTCACGATCATTGTCGCCGCCCCCGCGGCCGACAATCCTGCCAACCAATACCTCGCGCCGTTCTCGGGCGCCGCCATGGGCGAATGGTTCATGGAAAATGGCATGGATGCCCTGATCGTATACGACGACCTTTCAAAGCACGCCGTCGCGTATCGGCAGATTTCCCTCATCCTCAAGCGCCCGTCGGGCCGTGAGGCGTATCCCGGCGACGTGTTCTACCTGCACTCCCGTCTGCTCGAGCGTTCCGCCCGCCTCGACGGCAAGGGCTCGCTGACCGCCTTGCCCATCATCGAGACCCAGGCAGGCGACGTATCGGCGTATATTCCGACGAACGTCATCTCGATCACGGACGGCCAGATCTTCCTCGAGACCGACCTCTTCAACCAGGGCATCCGCCCCGCCGTTTCGGTCGGTCTCTCGGTCTCGCGCGTCGGTTCCGCCGCCCAGATCAAGGCCACCAAGCAGGTCGGTGGAAAACTGAAGGGCGAGCTGGCCCAGTTCCGCGAACTGGCCGCCTTCGCCCAATTCGGCTCCGACCTCGACGCGAAGACCAAGGCGCAGCTCGAGCGCGGAGCGCGCATTGTGGAGCTTTTCAAGCAGCCCGCCTACAGCCCGCTCCCGATCGAACTTCAGGTCGCGATCCTCTTCGGCATGCAGAAGGGCGTGTTCGACGCGATCGACACCAGGAAGGTCCAGGCCGCCGCCCAGTCGATGAAGGAATTCTACACGACGCGAAAGGACGCGCTGCTGACCGAGATCCGGACCAAGGCCGCGCTGGACAAGGACCTCGAGGCGAAACTCCAGGCCGCCACCGACGAGTGGAAGGCGAGCTTCAACGGCTGATGTCTCCGATGCACGATTCGGGGCGCGCGCGGGTTCACCGCCCGGACAGCACCGATCGTCGATCGTAATTCCACTTCCTTTCGATGGCATCCACCCGCGACATCCGCCGGCGCATCAAGTCGGTCAAGAACACCCGCCAGATCACCAAGGCGATGGAGCTGGTGGCCGCTTCGAAGATGAAGAAGGCCCAGCAGGCGGCGCTGGCCGGCCGGCCCTACGCGGAGCTCATGGCGCGCATGCTCGCGGCGCTCGCCGACCGGGTCGAAGAGGCCCATCACCCGTTCCTGACGCGGCGCGACGTGAAGACGCGCGGTATCCTGCTCATCACGTCTGACAAGGGCCTCGCGGGCCCGCTCAACGCGAATCTCTTCAAGCTCGTCACCGACATCAAGTCCCCGGCGAAGTACGTCGTCATCGGGCGCAAGGGCGCGCAGTTCATCGCCCGCACCCATCGCAACCTGCTCGCCGACTTCACGGTGAGCGACCGCGTCGCGTTCAGCGAGGTGAAGGTCGTGGCCGAGTTCATGGTGCAGCAGTTCCTCGACGGCGTCGTCGACACGGTGGAGCTTCTCTGGCCGCACTTCCGCAACACGCTCGTGCAGGTGCCCACGCTCATGCCGCTGCTCCCGCTCACCAGCGTGCGCGACGTGATCGCCGACCTCCGGTCCGACAGCGGGATCGCCCCTGCCGGCAAACCCGCGGCCTCCGAGCAGCAGATGTTGTTCGAGCCGGATGCCGCCACGGTGCTCAGCGCACTGCTGCCCCTGTACGTCAATCGCGAGATTCACCAGCATGTGCTCGACGCCAAGGCTTCCGAGCACAGCGCGCGCATGGTGGCGATGAAGACCGCCAAGGACAACGCCACGAAACTTCTCGGCGACCTCACCCTCGAATACAACAAGGCCCGCCAGGCCGCGATCACGCAGGAGATCCTCGAGATCGCCGCCGCGCAGTTCGCCGGCTGATCCTCCCTTCGCCCCGCACCGTCCCATCTCCCTTTAAGCAATGAACACCGGCAAAATCGTCCAGGTCATCGGCCCCGTCGTTGACGTACAGTTCGGCGAAAACTCCATCCCGCCCATTTACCAGGCGCTCACCGTCGAGTTCACCGCCGCCGGCGTGAAGCAGGTCCTCACCCTCGAGGTGCAGCAGCACCTCGGCGCCGGCGTCGCCCGCTCCATCGCGATGTCGTCCTCCGAAGGCCTCGTGCGGGGTATGACGGTCACGGATACGGGGGCGCCGATCTCGGTGCCGGTCGGCGAGGGCGTGCTTGGGCGCATTTTCGACGTCACCGGGGCGACCGTGGACGGCAAGGGGCCGGTGAATTTCACGAAGAAGTATCCGATCCACCGCGCCGCTCCGGCGCTGGTCGACCAGGATACCAAGGCGCAGATCCTGGAGACGGGCATCAAGGTCATCGACCTGATAGCGCCGTTCACCAAGGGCGGCAAGGTCGGCGCCTTCGGCGGCGCCGGCGTGGGCAAGACCGTCGTGATCATGGAGCTGATCAACAACATCGCCAAGGCGCACGGCGGTTACTCGGTGTTTGCCGGGGTGGGGGAGCGCTCCCGCGAGGGCAACGACCTCTATCACGAAATGTCCGAGGCGGGCGTCATCGACCAGAAGGATCTCTCCAAGTCCAAGGTCGCGCTCGTGTACGGGCAGATGAACGAGCCGCCGGGCGCCCGCATGCGCGTGGCGCTGTCCGCACTCGCGATGACCGAGTACTTCCGCGACGAGAAAAACCAGGACGTACTCCTCTTCGTCGACAACATCTTCCGGTTCTCCCAGGCGGGATCCGAGGTGTCCGCGCTGCTCGGCCGTTCGCCTTCGGCGGTCGGTTACCAGCCGACGCTCGCCAACGAGATGGGCGCGCTCCAGGAGCGGATCACGTCGACCAAGAAGGGCTCCATCACTTCCTTCCAGGCCGTGTACGTGCCCGCTGACGACCTCACGGATCCGGCGCCCGCCAACACGTTCGCGCACCTCGATTCCACCATCGTGCTGGAGCGTTCGATCGCCGAGCTCGGAATTTATCCCGCGGTCGATCCGCTCGCCTCGGTTTCGAAGGCGCTGCAGGCCGACATCGTGGGCGAGGAACATTACAAGGTCGCCCGCGAAGTGCAGCGTGTGCTGCAACGCTACAAGGACCTTCAGGACATCATCGCCATCCTTGGCCTCGACGAACTCTCGCCCGAGGACAAGCAGACGGTCTATCGCGCCCGCAAAATCCAGCGCTTCCTCTCGCAGCCGTTCCATGTCGCGGAAGTCTTCACCGGCACCCCGGGCAAGTACGTGTCGGTCAAGGAAACCGTACGCGGCTTCAAGATGATCCTCGATGGACAGCTTGATGATGTCGCCGAGGGCGACTTCTACATGAAGGGCGGCATCGACGAGGTGCTCGCCGCCGCCAAGAAGGCCTAATCCTCCCAGCCCGCCGACCCAACCTCAGGCCGGAACGCATCTCAGGCTTCCGTGTTCTCCGTGTGGTCCGCGGGCGATCTGATCCCATGGCCCTGATTCTCGAAATCGTCACACCCGACGCCCGGGTCTACTCCGATACCATCGACTCCGTCGTCATTCCGACGGTCGAGGGAGAAGTCGGCATCCTGCCTGGTCACATTCCTCTGCTGACCCAAGTCGAGCATGGCGAGTTGCGAGTCTCCAAGGGCTCCGAGACCCTCTTCCTCGCGATCAGCGGCGGCTTTGCCGAAATCGTGGGCGATCGCGTCCAGGTCCTTGCCGAGCACGCCATCACGGAGGAGAAGATCGACGAGAAGGCGGTGGAAGAAGCGTTGCGCCGCGCAGAAAAGGAACTCGAGGAGGCGAAGCACCTTGACCCCCAGCAATACGAGCACCTTCAGGGCTTGGTCCGCTATTCGGGCGTGCAGCTCGCGGTCAAACGTCGGCGGCGGTAAGGCACCCCGGTTCCTAGTTTTCGGCGCGAAGCGATCGACTTCGCGCTTTTTTTCGGGCTCTTTCCACTTAGACTTGAAACCGAGTCTCAATGTCGCACCGTCTTCTTCCCCGATGACTCCAGCGCCGTTTCCAGAACTTCTCCCGCTCTGCCAGCTGCCCGCTGGTTCTCGGGGTCGTATTCGGGAACTGGCGGGCGACCCCGATTTTTGCCAGCGGGTCCGTGAGATGGGTTTTTGCGAGGCGGCGTTCGTGGCCAAGGTGGGGGGCTCGGGTCCGTTCATTTGCCAGATCAACGGATTGCGCGTCGCGCTGAGTCATGGCGCCGCCCGTTGCATCCTGGTCGAACCGCTCGGGCGCCGCTGACAGCCGCTGCCCCCATGAAACTCTCCGAACTCGCCGTCGGGGCCTCGGCGGTGATCCGTGAACTGCCGAAGTCCGGCACCGCCTTCGTCCGGCTGCGTGAAATGGGCATGCTGGCCGGGACGCGCGTCTCATTGGTCCGGGTCGCGCCCCTTGGCGATCCGATCGAAGTCAAACTTCGGGGGTATCACCTGTCATTGCGCAAGTCCGAGGCCGAGCACGTCCTCGTCGATCCCGTCACCTGAATGGCGCTGCCTTCCCACATCTCCGGCGTTCATCCGACCTCCTCGTCCCGCACTCCGGTCTACGCGCTGGTCGGCAATCCCAACTGTGGCAAGAGCACCCTCTTCAATGCGCTGACCGGCCTGAAGCAGAAGGTCGGCAACTATCCGGGCGTCACGGTCGAAAAAAAGGTGGGCACCGCCTATTCGCAGCACGGACAGCCGATCACCGTCATCGATCTGCCCGGCGCCTACTCGCTCGCGGCCCGCTCGCCGGACGAAGCCGTCACCCGCGACGTGCTGCTGGGCCGCCGGGCCGATACGCCGCAGCCGGATCGCATCCTCTGCATCGTCGACGCCACGAATCTGGAGCGAAACCTCTACCTCGTACACCAGGTGCTGGATCTCGGGCGCCCCGTCATCCTGGTGGTCAACATGATGGACGTTGCGGCGCAGGCGGGTCTCGACGTGCGCATCGACCGGCTCGAACACGAGCTCGGCATTCCCGTCATTGCGTGCGAAGCCGTCAACGGCCGGGGGGTCATCGACCTGAAGCTCGCCATGAGCCGCGCCGATCTCCCGCTCTCGCGTCACGCGTGGGACGTGCCACCGCCGATCGCACCCGCGGTCGCGGAACTGCAGGCTTCCCTCTCCGCCAGCGACGGAAAACCTCCCTTGATCGCACGTGCCGAGGCGCTGCTGCTGCTCACGGACCAGGACTCGGTCCGCGTGGCCGGTTCCACTCCCCTCAGCCGGCGCACCGCGGAAATCCTCCGAAACTGGCAGCAACGCTGGGAAGCCGAAGGCACCGATTGGGCGAGCAGCCTCGTCAACTCCCGCTACGATGCGATCGGGAGCATCGCCCAGGCCGCCGTGACCCAGGCCGGGTCCGCGGGTCCCACCCTTTCAGATCGCATCGACCGCTACGCCACCCATCCGGTCTGGGGCTGGCTGCTGCTCGGCCTGATGATGACCGCGCTGTTCCTGAGCATCTTTACGCTCGCGGAGCATCCGATGAACTTCATCGACGAAAGCGTCGCCGCGCTCGCCGACGCCGTGAAAGCGGCCATGCCCGCGGGGGATCTGCGCGATCTCGTCACCGACGGGGCGATCGCCGGCGTGGGCGGCGTGATCATCTTTCTGCCGCAGATCCTGATCCTGTTTTTCTTCATCGGGCTGCTCGAAAGCACCGGGTATATGGCGCGCGCGGCATTCATCATGGACCGGCTCATGAGCCGCGTCGGGCTCAACGGCAAATCGTTCATCCCCCTGCTCAGCTCCTACGCCTGCGCCATTCCCGGCATCATGGCGACGCGCACGATCGAGGATCAGAAGGACCGGCTCGTCACCATCCTCGTCGCGCCGCTGATGAGCTGCTCCGCGCGGTTGCCGGTATACCTCCTGATGATCGCCGCCCTCGTGCCCGGCGAGCAGGTGCCGCTGCTCACCAAGGTGGGAATCATGCTGCTGATGTACGCCCTGGGCACGTTCGGCGCCTTCGGCTTCGCCTGGCTGTTCAAGCGCACCCTCCTCAAGGGCGAACCGCCGCTGATGATCATGGAGCTGCCACCCTACCGGCTGCCCGGGATGAAGGACGTGCTGCTGCACATGCTCGAGCGCGGCTGGCTTTTCCTGCGCCGCGCCGGCACCGTGATCCTCGGGATCAGCGTGGTGCTCTGGTTCCTCGCGGCGTATCCAAAAGCTCCGGACGATGCGACGCCGACGCAGCAGCTCGCCCAGAGCTTCGCCGGACGCGCGGGCCACACCCTCGAGCCCGCGATCAAGCCGCTGGGCTTCGACTGGCAGATCGGCATCGGCCTGATCACCTCGTTCGCGGCCCGGGAAGTGTTCGTGTCGACCATGGGCGTGGTCTTCAACGCGGAAGCGGAGGACGAGGACACCACGCCGCTCCGGCAGGCGCTGCTGGCCGCGCGCTGGCCCGACGGCCGCCCCCTATTCACCCCGCTGGTCTGTTTCACGCTGATGATCTTCTACGTGTTCGCCATGCAATGCGTGAGCACCGTCGCCGTCGTGCGGCGGGAGACCAACAGTTGGAAATGGCCGCTCTTCCAGATCGGCTACCTGACTGGCACGGCGTGGATTCTCAGCTTCATTGTCTACCAAGGCGGCCGTGCCCTCGGCTTCTAAGGCGGCCGCCCCCCCGCTCATGTCCTCCTCCCTGCAAACCTTCGCCGCTCTCGCGCTCGTCGCGCTCGCCGCCGGCTGGCTCGTGTTCCGCGCCGTGCGGTCGCGGCGTCGGCCCGGGTGTGGCGGCGGCTGCGGTTGCCCGACAAGGGCATTGAAACGCTGACGCGTTCCCGCACGCTCGCCCCTTTTCCCGCCATGGAAGTCCTCATCCGCGATTCCGCCGAGATCGGCTGCGTGCTCGGCGCCAAGATCATTGCCAGCGTGGTGCGCGAGAAGCCCCACGCGGTGCTCGGCCTCGCCACCGGCCGCACGCCCCTGCGCCTCTACCAGGAGTTGATCCGGCTGCACCGGACGGAGGGGCTCGACTTCAGCCGGGTGACGACCTTCAACCTCGACGAATATGTCGGCCTGCCGGGCACGCACGTGCAGTCGTATCGATATTTCATGGACGAGAATCTCTTTCGTCACATCAACATCGACCGCGCCCGCACGCACGTGCCCAACGGCGTGGCGCCGGACCTCCATGCCGAATGCCGCTCCTACGAGCAGCGGATCGTCGACGCCGGCGGGGTCGACATCCAGCTCCTGGGCCTCGGTCGCAACGGCCACATCGGCTTCAACGAGCCCACCGGCTCGCTCCGCTCGCGCACCTGGATCAAGATCCTTTCGGAGCAGACCCTGAAGGACAACAGCGAGGTCTTCGGCTCGCTCGACGCCATGCCCAAGCACGCGATCACGATGGGCATCGGCACCATCCTCGACGCCCGCCGCTGCCTGCTCCTCGCCTTCGGACCGGCCAAGGTCCGCGCCGTCGAGCACATGATCGAGGGCCCGCTCGCCGCGATCTGTCCCGGCTCCGCGCTCCAGCTGCACCCGCGCGCCACCGTGATTCTCGACGAGACGTCCGCCGCCGGGCTCCACTACGCCGACCACTACCGCTGGATCGACCAGCACAAGTTCGAGTGGCAGCGCACGCGCTGACCCGCCGGCGGCTTTACGCTAAACGCCGGTGGGAGCTGGCCAACCGCCTCCGCCGCGCGCTATCTCCCGCTTCCCCGGCGCTCACCCTGCGCCGGTCCTCCCAACCCCCGCTGCAGTCCCATGCCCACGTCCAGCCGTGCCGCGCTCCAGCGCGTCCTTGCCCTGTCGTCCCTCCTCCCGGTCGCGCTCGTGGCGCAGACCGTCGCCGTCGCGCCCGCCTCCGCCCCGGACGGCACGGTGACGCTCACGCCCTTCGTCGTTGAAGCGACCGAGGACCGTGGCTACGCCGCGGTCTCCACCCTCGCGGGCACCCGCCTCCGCACCGACCTGCGCGACGTCGGCGCCGCCATCTCGGTGGTCACGTCGCAGTTCATGATCGACACCGCGTCGACCAACGTGCGCGACCTGCTCGTCTACACCGCCAACACCGAGGCCGGCGGCTTCGAGGGCAATTTCTCCGGCGTGAGCACCGGCAACGGCTTCGCCAACGCCGAAGCCACGCTGCAGAGTCCGCAGAACTCGACCCGCGTGCGCGGCCTCGCCGGCGCGGATCTCACGCGCGACTTCTTCCTCACGAACATCCCGATGGATTCGTACAACACCGAGCGCGTCGACATCTCGCGCGGTGCCAATGCCATCCTCTTCGGCCTCGGCAGCCCCGCCGGCATCATCAACAACCAGCTCAAGACGGCCGATCTGCGGAAGAACGCCTACAGCCTGCAGTACAGCTACGGCCGCTTCGATTCGCAGCGGACCGTGCTCGACCTGAACCAGGTGATCAAACCGGGCGTGCTCGGCGTCCGGATCGTCGGCCTCGACAAGGCGGAGCAGTACCAGCAGAAGCCCGCGTTCGAGGACGACCGCCGGCTCTTCGCGGCGATCAAATGGGAGCCGCGCCTCATCAAGACCGGCCTCACGCAGTTCCAGGTCAGCTACGAGGACGGGCGGATGGAGTCCAATCGTCCGCGCCCCACGCCGCCGCACGACGGCCTCTCGGTCTGGTACAATGTGCTCAACAAGGTCGCGATCGACCCCACCGTCCCGACCTCCGTCACGAACAATCCATTCCTCTTCGCGCACCTCGGCGCGACCGGCCGCTGGTTCGGGCAGGTCGGCGCGGTGTTCACGGACCCGGCCTCGGCGGTGCAGGGCGGCAACGGCGTCCCGCCGTTCATGATCAGCCGCGGCGGCGTGCCCTTCACGCAGTGGTTCGCCGTCGGGGCGTACACGGCGCAGGGCAACAACCCGAATTTTTTCCTCAACCGGCAGTTCGCGCCGGCCGGCCAGGCGTTCACCGGGCTCTGGCGCTATCAGGAGCTGCGTGACCCCTCCGTGTTCGACTACTACAACACCCTGCTGGACGGGCCGAACAAGCGGGAGAACGCCGGCTTCCACGCGCTCAACGCCACCTTCCGGCAGACTTTTTTCCGCGACCTCGCGGGCTTCGAGGTCGCCTACGACCAGCAGAAGCACAAGCGCGACAACTTCGGCATGTTCGGCTTCGACGCCTACACGATCTTCGTCGACATGCAGAGCAAGCTGGTCGACGGCGCCGCCAACCCCAACTTCGGCCGCCCATACGTCGCCTCCGATTCGATCGGCAACAACTTCGTCGACTCCGAGCGCGAGGCGTTCCGTGCGACCGCCTATGGCACGCTCGACCTGCGCCGCCGGGGCCGCTGGCTCCGCCACCTCGGCCGTCACATCTTCACCGGTACCTACACCGACCAGCGGAACGACAACTTCAGCCGCAGCATCAACGGCTACTCGTACGGGCTCGATCTCAACGTCTACGCCAACAACCCCACCGCCACGACGTATCCCGGCTACGCCGCCATCCATTATCTCGGGCCGTCGATCGCCAACCTCAGCACGCCCGCCGGTGCCGGCATCTCCGGCATCACGGCGATGCATACCCCACAGTCCAGCGGGACGGCGCTCATCTTCGACGCGCGGACCAACCAGATGGTGCGCGTGCCCGTGAACGTGATCAGCGCCAGCGAGCGGGACATCAGCAAACTGTACTCGGGCGCGAACAAGAATTCCAACCGCACCAAGAGCAAGTCGGCCGTCTGGCAGAGCTATCTCTTTTCGGACAAGGTCGTCGGCCTCGTCGGCTGGCGCGAGGACGAGTTCGACCTGCGCGACGCCGGCCCCGCGCGGCTGGCGTCGGGCACGGGCGAGACGGACCCGTACAACCCGGCATGGACGCTTCCGTCGACGCCGACGATCTACGCCAAGGACTCGACCGTGAGCTGGAGCGGAGTGGTGCACGCGCCGAATTTCGTGAAGCGCTGGCTTCCGCGCGGCACCGACCTCAGCGTGTCGTACAACCAGGCGAAAAACTTCCGCCCGTCCTCGACGATCGCGGACGTCTATGGCCGCCCGTTCAGCCCGCCCGCCGGCAAGACCAAGGACATCGGCGTGACCCTTTCCGCGCTGGAGAACAAGTTCGTCCTGCGCGTGAACCGCTACCGGACCACGCAGGCCAACGACAGCGCGACGTTCTACAACACCTTCTGGCCCGGCAACGACGTCGTGCGGGCGATGAACGGCATGCGGCAGGCCAACGTCAGCGAGGTCGTGATCAACCGCTGGTTCGGCTTCGCCCCCGGCGATCCGCGCTACCTTCCGCTGCGCGCGAGCCTCAGCGATCCGGCGCAGGCCAACAACCTCAACCCCGGCCTGACGCAGGCCGAGACCGCGTTTCGCAACACCTGGTTCACGCAGCGCACGCGGGCGGAATGGCTGCGGCCGGTCGATCCGTTGCTCGCGGAGACGTGGAATTTCACGCAGGCGGCCAACGGCGGCACCTGGAGCGCGACCCGGCCGCCCAACGTCGGCAACGTGGCGGACACCGTTTCCGAGGGCTGGGAGTTCGAAGGCACGTACAATCCCACGAGCAACTGGCGGATCACGTTCAACGCGGCCATGCAGGAGGCGCGGAAGTCGAATGTCGGCGCCGATTTCACCGAGTTCATCAACAAGAACCTGCCGCTCTGGCGCGACGGCAACGGCAGCCTCGCCACCAACATCCGCGCGATGGAAGGCCTCGAGGACATCACCTACTTCGGCTCCTTCGGTACCTCGCAGCTCGGCAATCTCGCCATCACCAACATGTATGTGCCCTACCTGAATGCGCTTGCGGCCAATGGCTCGCCCGTGCAGGAGCTGCGGCGGTGGCGTTTCAACGTCGTCTCCAATTACGATTTTCGCGGCGAACGGCTGAAGGGCTTCAGCATCGGCGGCGCGGCCCGCTGGCAGGACAAGGTCGCAATCGGCTTCCCCGCCACCCGCAACGCCGCCGGCGCATGGGTGTACGATGTCACCAAGCCGTACTATGGCAGCGAGCAGGTCAACTACGACGCATGGCTGCGCTACGGTCGCCGCCTCCTGAAGGACAAGGTGCGCTGGAGCATCCAGCTCAACGTGCGCGATCTCTTCGGCACCGACGAACTCATTGCCGTGACGGCGCAGCCCAACGGGCAGGTCGCCAGCGCCCGCATTCCGCAACCGAACAAGTGGACGCTGACGAACACGTTCAGTTTCTGACGCGCCGTCCTCCGGCCTTCTCGCCCCCGCTCCCATGGCGCCAGGAGTGAAGCGCGTCCGGGCGCGAGGGTTGTTCCTCTGGCTCGTACTCGCCCTCCCGGCTTTCGCGGGGCAGGCGCGTTTCGAGTTGCGCGAGCACATCGGCGTTCACTGGGTGAACGAGCTGGTCTCGTTTCCCTTCACCGCGCCCGCGGGAACCTGTCATCCGCGCTCGGTGCAGCTCACCGGCCCCGACGGCCCGGTGGCCGTGCAGTTGTCGGAGATCGAAGCCTGGCCGGACGACGGGAGCGTGCGCGCGGCGAAGGTTTCGTTCGTGGTCGCCGCGCTTCCCGCGCTGGGGCGGCAAACTTTCACCCTCGACTACGGCCCCACGCCCGCGGCCGCGCCACCGGTCACCGATCTCTCGATCTCGCCGACGCGAGACCAGCTCGAGCTCGCCACGTCGCAGTTCGCGATCCGGTTGCCGCGCGGCGAGCGGCGCTACGAGCCTGCGGCCCGACCCGCGGAGGTGCCGGGCCCGGTCTCCGCCCTCCGCCTCGCCGATGGCACGTGGTTCGGAGGCAGCGGGCTCTATGGAGTGCGTTCCGTCACCGGCTATGCCGCGCAGCTGGTGGAGCAGGGGCCGGTGTTTGCCCGGGCCACGATGAGCTACGCCTTCGACGACGGCACGAGGATGGAACTCTCCGTGCGGCTGATCGCCGGGGACTGCAAGGTCACCTGGCACATGAACGTGCAGGAAGGCCGTACGCTGCGCGCGGACCGCTCGTCGCGGACGGCCGCGCAGGGCGGATGGCGTCTCGACCTCAGCCGCGGCCTCGATCCGCTGCTGGGGGTGCTGGCGCCCGAGCACAATGATGATCACCGGTGGGGTAAGCGGGAGTTCACGCCGGACGGCGGTTGGGTCTTTTCCCCGGAGGACGTGGAGTTGCGACTCGAACCGGCGGGCACGATCACGTCGCTGGTGCCGTGGGAGGACTGGTGGAATTCGTCGACGCAGGCCCAGTGGAGGTTCAAGACGCCGAGTCGCGGCGAGATCCTCCGGGTGGCGGCGGTCGACCCGGCCGTCTGGGTCACGCCGGGGGACGAGGGCGAGCAGCTGAAGTGGACCAGCCTCGCGAACCGCGAGAAGTGGATTCCGCTGGTGCGGGGCGAGGACGGCTCGGTGTACATGGAAATCAACACCGCCGCGGGCGAGCGCCGCTGGCAGCTCGGCGGCCCGGGCCGGACGCCGCGGGCCGACGCGAGCCGACTCAACGAGCAGGCGGCCCACACCTGGACCATGCCGGGCGCCCAGGTCGGCGCCGGCCACCGGCTCGACGCCGTGAAGGACTATGTACTCGCCTGGCCGGGACCGGCGGCTCCGGCGCACCCGCGCCTCTTCAGCACACGGGAGGACATCGCCGCGGCGCGACCGACGTTTTCGGTCGAGGAGATCGCGGCGCTGCGCGAGCGCGGGCGCGTCCGTCCCAGCGGACGCCGCCGCTCCGGCGCGTTCGGGCCCTCGGACGCCGACGCGCTGGCGGCGTACCTCGCGACGGGATCCGCCGAGGTGGCGCGCGAGACCCACGTGGTCGGGCGACTCGCCCGGCAGCTCGCGCTGCTGGGAAACTTCGACCTGATGCGGCACACCAAGGTCATCGTGACCGGGTACGACGGGCTGATCGACAGCGACGTCGTGGCTCCGGAGCAGCGCGCCGTCCTGCGGGCGCAGCTCGCCTATCTCGGCTACGTGCTGGCCGACCCTTCGACCTGGTCCGTGGAACGCGGCTACTGCTCCGCGAACCTGAACATGAGCATCCTCTACATCCTGAACCTGGGCCTGGTCGCGTGCGCGCTGCCGGAGCATCCCCTCGCGCGGGAGTGGGTGCGGCCCGCCGTCGCGATGTGCGAGCGCTGGCTCGGCGAGAACGTCGGCCCGGCCGGCGAGTGGCCCGAAAGCGTCGCGAATTACGCGCACGTGAGCGCCACGGGGCTGCTGATGTTCGCGGTCGCCGCGCGGAACGCGGGCCTGCACGACTTCATCGACGACCCGCGGATGAAGCGCCTGATGCTGTACCTGGCCAAGCAATACACACCGCCCGACCCGCGGTCCGGCGGCGAGCGGCCGCCGGGCCTGAGCCTGCTGCCACCTTCGGGACGCTCGGCGGCCGGAAAAGCGCGGGTGATTCCCGGCCTCATGGCGCGGGCGACCGCGGCCACCGATCCCGCGTATTCCCGGGTGCAGCAGTGGAACTGGGTGCGTTCCGGCTCCAGCCTTTTCGCCGGCGCCTCCGCGACGGGGATCGAGCGTTTCGCCGTCGATCGCTCGCTGCCCGCGGCCGCGCCGGACTGGGGGTCCGAGCTTTTCCCGCAAGTCGGAGCCATCCTGCGCCAGGGCGTCGGCACGCGGGACGAATGGTACGTCAACCTGATGGTGCCTAGCTTTTCGAACGATTGGGTACCGTCGGAGTACGGCGCCGTGGCGGCGATCTTCGCACACGGGGTGCCGGTCGCGGGAGCGTTCGCCGGCGGTTATGCGGAGAAGGAGGAGCTCTTCATGAGCCGCGTGCACCTCGCGCGCGAACGAGGAAGCGACGATGCGCGGCGCGAACGTTTCTACCACCGGGGCGAAAGAGCGCTGGCCGACTTTTCCGCCCTGCCGCGGCAGGACTACCTGGCGGCCGACCTGACGATCGACCAGCCGGTGTACCGCTCGCTGGAGGCGGGAGCCAACAGCCGGATGCTTCCCGCGCCGGAGTGGCCCGCCGTGCCGCGGGCGGGTCGCGGCCCCGTGCAGTGGCGCCGGCAGGTGCTGTTCGTCAAGGGCGATCACGCGCACCAAGCGGGCTATCTGCTGCTGCGCGACACGGTGTCGGGCGGGCAGCCCACGATGTGGCAGATGTGGACGGTGTCCGAAAAGATCGGCCCGTCAGCCGCAGCCGGCGAGCTCGAGGCATTTCTCTCGGATAAACCCGGCCCGCGCAGCGCGCCGGCCCGCGCGTTGCCGGGCGATCGTTTCACCGCCGTCGGTCCTTTCGGCGTGGATACGGAGTTCTTCGTCGCGAGTCCCACGGAGACGCCGCGGCACACCCTCCGGTGGGGCACGACCTACGCCTATTCGCCCGTGGAAGGATTCGCCGAGTACATGGATCTCCTGCATCTGCAGATGCCGGGGGACGGAGCGTATCAGGTCGTGATGTTCCCCCGGCGGCGCGAGACGCCCGCGCCCGCGTTCGACTCGCTGGCCGACGGCAGGCTCATCCGGGTCCGGGGAGATTTCGGGACGGACTACGCGTTCCTCGCGGAATCGGAGCAGGGGGCGCGGCACGGCGGAGTGGCTTTCCGCGGCACCGCGGGCTCCGTCCAGCAGCGCGACGGCACGGTCATTCTTGCCTTGGGCGCCCGCGGGGAAGTCCGTTGCGGGGAACTTGGCTTGGTCGCGGATGGAGCGGCGTCCGTGCGCGTGACCTCCGACGGAATGATCGTCGACGTGCCGCCCGCGCCCGCACGCAGCGTGAAGCTCGCTGCACCGGGCGAATGGTCGCTGGTATCCGTGGGGCCGATGCCGGTCGCCACGGAGGGCGATGCGCTCACGCTGCGGTTTGGTCCGGGTGTGAACCGGGCCACGCTGCGCCGGAAGTAGGAACTGCCGGCCGCAGCAGTCGCCGCAGCCGGCAGTTTCCCTGCCAAACGGGACGACGGCTTACTTTTTCCGGTAGAGGCCGCTGTCGCGCAGGTCCCGCACGTGATCGTGGGCGGCCTGCACGGCGGTGTATTGCGAACTGATGAGAGCGCGGGTCTCGGCGTCGAGTTCGACGTGCTCCAGGGCCTTGCGGTAGGCCTCGACGGCGGCGTCCTCGCCGCGCTCGGCCTCCTCGAGGACCGCCTGCGGCTCGTTGCTGGAGAGCGCGGCCTTGAGATTGATCCAGCCGCGGTGCATCGCGCCCGCGACGCTGCCGCGTTTCTCGACGTCGGCCCCGAGCGCCGCCACGCGCGCCTGCAGGCGGGAGGCGAACTCGGCGCGTTGCGCCGCGTATTTGTGGAACGCCGCCTGGAGTTCGGGGGCCTTGGCGTCCTTGGCCGCGGTCTCGAAGCCCTGTTGTCCGTCCTTCAGGACTTCCGTCAGGTCGTTCAACACATCGATGGTCTCGGTAATCGTGGAATTCATGGTGTGGCTTATCCTGGGTTTGTTGTATCCGTGGGAGGGTGACGGGCAGAAGCGGGGTTGCCCCGGCCCTTGCTGTCGGAACGGACCAGCGTCGGCGCTCGTCCGTGCCCGGACCAACCCCGGTTTTTGGTCCCCGATCCAACAATCCGGCCATTACCCGATGCCTGCCCCGGCGAATCGCCCCATCGCGATGGGTGGGGCGGCCCACCCCGGGGCCGGTCGGCCGCGCGGGCCGGCACTTTAGGGCGCCGGGCGGCGTATTAACCCGCCTTCATTTAGCCTCGCGGCGAGCCGTCATTCTCGTGTGAATACGGCCATGATTTCACCTGCGGGGGCGATCTCACTGGAGTCCGCGGTCACTCCGGGCCGCGACAAGCTGCTCAATCCCGAGGCGGCGAACCTCCATGGCGGCATCGCCGCCGGAGTGCCGACCCTGGTCATTCTGGCAGCGGGGAAGGGCACGCGATTCGGCCAGGCGCCGAAATGCATCCAGCCGGTCAGCGGCACCCCGCTCGCGCGCCACTCGATCGACGCCTTCCGCCGGCTGGCTCCGGCGCCGGTGGTCTGCCTGGTGGGCTACCGTCATGAAGAGGTGTCCGGCGCCCTCGGGGCCGACAACGTCTACGTGCACTCCGCAAACCCCGCCGGCGGCACGGCCTTCGCGGCTTTCGAGGCCTTCAGCGTGCCCGGTTTGCTCGAGCGTGATCCGCTGCTCGTGATCACGATGGGCGACCGGATCGTGACCCCCTCGATTTTTCGCCGGCTGCTCGAGACCCATCGCGCGGGCGGACGCGAGGCGGACCTGACCATGCTCACGGCGGAATACGAGCCGCCCAAGAACCAGGGCAAGGGCCGGGTCGTCCGTGCGCCCAACGGCCGCGTCAGCCGCATCGTCGAACAGCGCGACATCGATGCCGTCACCGATGCGGCGCGGCGGCACTCGCTGCAGGAACTGACCGAGGGCAACTGTCCCCTTTACGTGATCCGGGCGGCCGCGCTGCACCGGCACCTGCGCGGGCTCACCAATGCCAACGCGCAGCAGCAGTACTATCTCACCGACATCATCGAGGCGATCCAGTCGCAGGGCGGCGACATCCGCACGGTGACGATCAGCGTCGCCGATCCGGAGTATGACCTGCTCTGCTCCGACGTGACGCGGCCGACCGACCTCGCGCTGCTCGAGAGCATCGTGACGGCGAGCGGCCGGCTGCTGCTTTCCGGTTCGTCCGATCTCGAGCTGGCGGCGCAGGCCATCACGGCCGACCGGCCGTCCGCCCAGGTCGCGGCGATCGCGCGGCAGATCGAGCAGCTTGTCTCCGCCGCGGATGCCGAGCAGCTCGGGTTCAAGGCCGACCGGCCCGTGGCGCTCGGGATCTCGGGCGGGCGCGTCCGGATCGCCTTCATGCACCCGGACATGGGACGCTTCTTCGGTCCGGCGTGGCAGATGCCGATCGGGGCCGGGTCGCCGGACGGCGACGAGCAGATCGTTCTCCTCACGCAGGCGGACGACGGTGGCCAGATCCACCTCTTTCCGACGAATCCGCGTTACCGGGAAAACGTGAACTCGGTCGCGACGAATTCCTCGCTGATGTATCCGGGCGAGGAGATCTCGGACTGGAACACCTACGAGGAATTCGGCACGAAGATGAGCGAGAACCTGCTGCTCGCGCTCGGTTATTTCAGCGACGAGGAGCTGCAGCGGCGCCGCGAGAAGGGCCAGCCGCTGCCGCCGGTGTCGCACTGGGTGACGAGCAACATGCGCCGGCCGTTCTCGCTCGTCGGCAACGCCATCGCCTCGCTGCGCACGCTGCGCAAGGGCCGGCTGGGCGCGGAGGTGCAGCTCCACCTCGGTCGGGATGGTTTCCAGGGCCTGCGCATCGCCACGACGGGGAACGTGCCCAAGGGCGGCTTCTCCAGCTCCTCGGCGGTCACCGTCGCGACCAAGAACGCGATCAACGCGCTCTACGATCTGCGCATCCCGCCCGACCTGCTCGTGCACCTCGCCTGCCAGGCCGAGTACGGCACGGGCGTGCGTGCGGGCTCGCTCGACCAGGCGACGGAGCAGAAAGGCAAGGCGGGGCAGGGCACGCTCATCTCGTCCAATCCGCGCGAGAACTTCCGCATCATCGGCACGTATCCGGTGCCCGCGGACCGGTTCCAGGTCATCTTCCCGTACACGGTCGAGCGCGATCGCGAAGCGTGGCGCTGGTCATGGGGCGCCTACGCCGGAAACAGCGCGTCCGACCGCCCGACCACGGGCGAGATGCGCAAGCTCACCGGCAAGGCCGCGGAGATCGCCGCGCTGCTCATCCGGCTGCCGCTGGAGACGGATTTCTTCAAGGTCATCGAGGAGGATCTGGTGCAGGACGGCGCGCTGAGCCTGCAGAACCGTGCGTGGATCGCGGATGTCCTGCGGCAGCTTCCGCTCCGGGCCAGCCGAGAGGAACTCCGGCAGCGGCTGGCGGACCAGCGCGCGTGGTACCTGGCGCAGTTGATCGAGACGACGGGCGTCGATGCCCAGGCTGCGACGCAGAAGGCCGACGCCACGCTGGCCTCGCTGTTCACCGGGTGGCGCGATCCGCTGCTCCGGCGCACCACGGCCGGCGGGCAGATCGTCGAGGAGCTGGGCGTGCCCCTGCGCGCGATCGTCGCGTACCTGTTTGCCGAGGTCGCGCGCAACTTTCACCTCATCCATCATCCCGAGGAGTGGATCGACACCGTCACGTGGTCGCAGCGCGGCGACCGGAGCATCGACCTCGATCCCGGCCGCCTGCCCTCGCGAGCGGAGATGGAGCGGCCGCTCCCGTGGGAGCACGGTCTCGCGGGTCCCGACCTCCTCGATCGCTGGCTGGAGCGGTGTGGCGCCACGCCGTTCGATTTCCAGCGGGGGCTCGATGACGTATCGCTCTCGGGCGCCACGCCGCCGGACATCCGCCGGCTCGAAGGTGCGACGTTCTTCCGGGGCCTCGCGCTGATCGATCTCGCCGAGGCGATGCTGCAGCGGGCGTTCGGGCGGGACGCCGTGGCGGTGCGCGTCAATGCGGCGGGCCAGGGCGATTTCTTCCAGGTGCACGTCGACACGCGCCGGGCCGCGCCGGCGGAGGTGAAACAATTCCTGCGCGCCGCCTTCTATCGCCGCTTCGGGTTGAAGCCGGAGACCGAGTTCGTCGAGGTCCATCCCGGCGGCGGAGCAGTCGGGGTGCGGATCAACCGATATGACCAGCTCGCCCAGCTCGCGCAGAAGCTGCATGCGGCGGCGGGCACGCGGAATCCCTTCCCCCAGGCCGAGCTCAGCCTCATGGTGTGAGCCGCGCGCGAAAACCCTCGTCGTCGGCTTCCCTTCCCCCGGCTTTGCCCTCAACTGTGCGGCATGGTGGGTGATCACTCCGGTTCGTGGCGGATCTTCCGGTACCGCGGCGTCGACGTCTACGTCCACTGGTCGTGGTTCCTCGCCGCGTGGTATTTCATTTCCATCCGTGGCCAGGTCTACAGTTCGGTGGCTTGGAACATCGCGGAGTATCTCGCGCTGTTCGGCATCGTCCTGCTGCACGAGTTTGGCCACGTGTTCGCCTGCCGGCAGGTGGGAGGCATTTCCAACGAGATCGTGCTGTGGCCGCTCGGCGGCGTGGCGTTGGGACGTCCGCCGCCGCGTCCCGGCGCCGAGCTCTGGACCGTCGCGGCCGGACCGCTCGTCAACGTGGTGCTGTGTCCCGTCCTCCTCGGCGTGGTCTGGATGGCGACCCAGCTCGGGTGGAGCCAGGCGTACCCGGAGTTCGGCCGGATGCTGCAAATGCTGTTCGCCATCAACGTGTGGCTGCTGGTTTTCAACCTGCTGCCCATCTATCCGCTCGATGGGGGCCAGATCCTCCGCTCGCTGCTGTGGTTTGGGTTTGGCGCCGGGCGAAGCCTGCTGATCGCCACCAGTGTCGGGTTGCTCGGCATCGCCGGCTACGTGGGGCTGCGGCTCGCGCAGCGGCCGGACGACTGGATGTGGCCGGTGCTGCTCGGCCTTTTCGTCGGCGCGCAGTGTTACGCCGGCCTCAAGCGCGCGCGGGCGCTGATCGCCTACGAACGCCTGCCGCGTCATCGGGGCGTGGCCTGCCCGACGTGCCGGCAGGCTCCGCCGGGGGGCCCGCTGTGGCCATGCCTCTCGTGCGGCCAGCGCTTCGACCCGTTTTCCACCCACGCCACCTGTCCGCACTGTCAGACGGTCCTGCCGACGGTCGTCTGCTACGGCTGCGGCTCCCGGCATCCGCTCGAGCGCTGGCAGGGAGGGCGCGCCCTGTGATCGCTCCCGCCGGGGACGGCCGCGGCCGCCGCGCGCCATTGACACCTTTTCCCGTGCCTGAACGTCTAGGCAACTCCGCCGCCCTTATGCTCCGTCCAGCCCGTCTCCTTTCCCTGCTCGCCCTCCCGTATGCCGCGCTCTTCGCCCAAAGCGGAGATCGCAAAGGCGAAGTGCAGGCGCCGTTGCCCGCGCACATCAAGGTGCCGCCCTCACCGGTACGGACGCCGGCGGAGCAGGCGACCTCGTTCGAACTGGCGCCCGGCTTCCGGATCGAGCTCGTGGCGGCAGACCCGCTCGTGGGCGACCCGATTGCGATGCAATTCGGACCGGACGGCCGGCTCTGGGTGCTGGAGATGCGGGGTTACATGCCCAACGCCGACGGCGAGGGCGAACGGGAGCCCGTGGGCACGGTGGCGGTGCTGACCGACACGGACGGCGACGGCCGCTTCGATGCGCGGAAGGTGTTTGCCGACAAGCTGGTCATGGCCCGGGCGATCGGGCTGGCGGGCGACGGGCTGCTCGTGGCCGAGCCGCCGAAGCTGTGGTTCCTGCGCGACACCGATGGTGATGGGGTGGCCGACCAGCGGACCGAGGTTGCGAACGATTACGGCGACACGAAGAATCCCGAGCACACGGCCAACGGCCTGATGTGGGCGATGGACAACTGGATCTACTCGGCGAACCACACCGTGCGGTTTCGCTGGCTCGGCGACGGCACGTTCGCGCGCGAGACCACGGTCACGCGCGGCCAGTGGGGCATCACCCAGGACGATTCCGGCCGGCTTTATTACAACAGCAACAGCGACCCGCTCCGCCACGACCCGATCCCGTCGGCGTACCTGAAGCGCAATCCCGGCTTCGCCGCGACCGGCACCAACGTCTCGATCGTCCCGTCGAACCTCCGCATCTGGCCCGGACGCGTCACGGCCGGCGTCAACCGCGGCTACCGCATTCTCGACGAGGAGGGAAAGATCACCTCGATGACGGCGGCGTCGGGCCCTGTCATCTACCGCGGGGCGCTTTTCCCGCCGGAGTTTCGCGGCAATGCGTTCGTGCCGGAGCCTTCGGCCAACCTGATCAAGCGCATTGTCATCTCGGCGAAGGATGGCGTGCTCACGGGGGCCAACGCGTATGAGGGCACGGAGTTCCTGACCTCGACCGATGAGCGTTTCCGCCCCGTGAATCTCTACAACGGCCCGGACGGCGCCCTGTATGTCGTGGACCTGTATCGCGGCATCCTGCAGCACCGGATCTACATGACATCGTTCCTCCGCCAGCAGGTGGAGGCCCGCGGCCTGGACAAGGGCATCCACCTCGGCCGCATCTGGCGGATCGTGCCGGAGGGGGCCGGCAAGGCGGTCTATGACCTCGGGCTCGCGCGCGCTTCGGTCGCGGAACTGGTGACGCGGCTCGGCGATCCGCAGGGCTGGGTGCGCGACACCGCGCAGCGGCTGCTGGTCGAGAAGCGCGATCCTGCGGCGACCGCCGCCTTGCGCTCGGCGGCGCTCGACCGGCAGGCGCCGGCGGCGCGACGTTTGCACGCGCTGTGGACGCTGGACGGGCTCGGGGACGCGCTCGATCGCGGCACGGTGGTCGGCGCGCTCGACGACCCGGACTCCACGGTCGCCGCCGCGGCTGTAAGGTTGAGCGAGCGTTTTCTCCGGCAAAAGGGCGGTGACGCCGACCTCGTCCGCCAACTGGCGGCGCTGGTCGACCGACGCGCCGACCCGGACGTGCGGCTGCAACTCGCGCTTACGCTCGGGGAGGCCCGCGATCCCGCCGCGCTGCGGGCGCTGCGCGATCTCGTGATCAAGGCCGGCCGCCAGCCGCTGCTGGCGGATGCGGTCGTGAGCGGTCTCGCCGGCCGCGAGTTCGAGCTGATCGAGGAACTCCTGCGCGAACCCAAGGCGATGGCCCAGGCCGGAGAGGTGTTGCGCTTCGCGGTGAGCTCGATTCTGAAGTCCGGCCAGGCGGCGCGAATCGAACCGGTGCTCGGCGTCATCGGCTCGAGCGCCACGCCGGAGTGGGCGCGCATCGCGATGCTCGCCGGCGTGCGCCACTTCCTCCCACGGTCGTCGGACGGGCGCGCGATCGCCGCGCATGTTCCGGTCGAGCCGAAGGGCCTGCTCACTCTTGCCGCCCGGGACGACACCGCCACGGGACCGATCGCGAAGCAGCTCCTCGCGCAGCTCAAGTGGCCGGGAAAACCGGGCGCCGCGGCCAACGTGAGGCCGCTGAACGCCGAGGAGAAAGCGCGCTTCGAGGCCGGCCAGGCGATCTTCGCCGGATTCTGCGCCGCCTGCCACCAGCCCAACGGCCAGGGCCTCGCGGGGCTGGCGCCGTCTCTGATCTATTCGAAATGGGTGCTCGGCGACGAACGCCTGCTCGCGCGCATCGTGCTCAACGGCAAGACGCAGGAGAACATGGTGATGCCGCCGTGGAAGGCGACGCTCGACGACGAGAAAGTGGCGGCGGTGCTGACGTTCCTGCGCCGCTCGTGGAATCACGACGCCGACCCCGTGGCGCCGCCGGCCGTGGCCGAGGCCCGGCAGGCGACGCAGGGTCGCGAGGAACCGTTCACCGAGACGGAACTGCAGGAGCTGGCGCGGTCGATGCGCCCGCGGCGGCGCGAGCGGTGATGGCGAAAGCGTGAGTCCGTACCCCTGGGAGCGCGGACGTCCTCGTCCGCCACCCGACGGCGGTCACAACGGTCGACGTGTGACGAACCGGTCCGCAGCAGCTTGAGGACAAGCTGCTCCACCTTTCGGTACGGCCGTCTTCATGGCTGTTTTGAAGGCCAGCTGCATGAGTCCGGCTCCGGAGTGCGGACGGGCATTTCTTCGCTCCCACGGGCGGGCGATCCATGCCTGACGGCAAGGAATCACTCGGTCGTCCGCGGCAGGCCGCGCAGCGCGCGGGGCTGGGCCTCCTGGCGACGGGGTGCGCCGGTCTTGAGCGAGGCCATGTATTCGACCAGGTCGCGCAGTTCCCGGTTGCTGAGCAGCGTCGCATAAACCTCCGGCATGCCGCTCGGCGCGCCTTCGCGCTTCGCGAGGTCGGCCTTCTTCACGGCCACCACCTGGTTGTCGGTGTTGCGCAACGACAGCATGTCGGCCGTCTCGCTGGCGACGACTCCAGCGACGGTGTCGCCATTCCTCAACGTCGCCACGACGGTATCGAAGCCCGGGGCGATGGTGGCGTTGGGCTTGAGAATGGCCTCCAGCAGGTACTCGCGCGAATACTTGGAGCCGACGCCGGCGAGGTTGGGGCCGGCATCGCCGCCGTCGCCTCCGGCCCGGTGACAGCGGATGCAGGCGAGGGTGGGCTGGTTGCGGAAAACCTGTTCCCCGCGGCGCGCGTCGCCGCCCGCGAGCGCAACGCGGTAGCGAGCCAGCGGATCGCTGGCCGCGGCGAGTGCCGCCTCGCGCTGTTCGAGCAGTGCCTTGATGCGCGGATCGCTGGTGCGGCGCTCGGCGGCATTCAGCACTTCGAGCTGGAGGGCGGGGTTCACCTGGCCCGCGGCGAGTTGTTCGAGCAAGCCGGCGACGAGTCCGTTGGCGCTCGGGTGGCGGAAATTCCAGAGGGAACGCAGCGCGGTCTTCTGCTCTTCCAGCGAACCGCGCGCGATGAGACCGGCCAGCACGGGCGCAGCGGCTTCCGGGGAGAGGCGCGCGGCGATCGGCAGGGCGGCGAGGCGGACTGCCGGCACTTCGGAGGCCCCGGCAGCCTTCACCGCCTCGGCGAGCCGCGGATCCTTGATCCGGTCGAGCGCGCCCAGCGCCGCGGCGCGCGTGGGGGCGGGGAGACTTTCGTTCCGGACGGCGGCGAGGAGCGCGTCGCTCGCGCCGGCGATCTCGAGGTCCTGCAATGCGGTCAGCGCGGCGGTTTGCACGGTCGCCGGCGAAGCCGGATCCAGGAGCGCGCCGAGGATCGGCTGGAGGGCCGAGACCGCGGTGTCGCGGCTGCGTGTGGCGGCGAGGCCGCCGGAAGGGGTCGCGATGGGACGATAGATGCCCACGAGCCGGTCGCGCGCCGGTGGCTTGGGCCAGAGCGCGAGCTGGGCAATCGCCTCGGTGCGCAATTTCGCCGGCGCGTCGTTGCGAGCGGCGAGGGCGGCGAGCGCTTTCGCGTGCGCGGGCTGGCCCAGGCGGAAATTGGCGTTGATGACGCGGAGGCCGACGGCTTCGTCGGCCAGCGGCCCGGAGATGAGCGCGGCGAGCGCGGGCAGGGCGGCGTTGACGGGGGCGTCGTTGATCGCGAGTGCGGCCTCGCGAACCAGGTACGGATTGGAGTCGCCGAGGAAACGGGCGACGTCCGCGCTTTTCAGCCGGCGCAACGCCAGCAGCGCGCCGAGCCGCACGGCGGCGGAGCTGTCCCGGGCGGCTGCGGCGAGCGTCGGAGCGTGATTGCCTCCGGCGAGTGCCATCACGAGGGCGTGGCGAAGGGTGGCGTCTTCATCCTGATTCGCCTTGAGCGCGGCCACGAGGGCGGGCCCCGCCGTCGCGGCGAGGTCCGGCCGCCCGGCGGTGAGTTTTCCGAGCCCCTGGGCGGCGAAGAAGCGCGCGCGGGCGGAGGCGTCCGCGAGAGCCGCGACGAAAGCGGGCGTGTCGGCCGTGCTGCGGGCGTCGCCGAGCACCTTGAGCGCCTGCGCGCGGATCTCCGGGTCATTGTCGCGGAGGAGCGCGCGGACGGGCGGGAGGGCGGCGCCATCGGCCGCCGCGATCTGGCCGAGGCCCCAGACGGCGTGGCGGCGGGCAAAGGGAGCACTGCGGCCGGGGACGGCCGCGCTCCCGGGCGCGGCCGCGGCAGCGAGCGTGGCGATGCTGGCGGCGCCGCGTTCGGCGAGCGTGAACTGCGCCTCGAGGCGGACGCGCCAGTCCGGATGGCCCAGCAACCCGGCGAGCTCCGCGGAGGAGCGCTTCGTCCAGTCGCCCGCGATCAGCTGCTGCGTTTCCCTGATCAGCGGATCCTGGGCGTGCTTCGGGTCAGAGACGGCGTAGATGCGGCCGCGCTTCGACTTCGGCCAGCCGTCGGCCCAGTCGGAGGTGTACAGCCGGCCATCGGGTCCGAACTTCACGTCGGTGGGTAGCGCGGACGTCATGAACGGCTTCGCGTCACCGATCTCGTAGGAGGCGCCCTTTGGCTTGAGCGTGTACGTGTAGACGCCGCTGCTGGCGATCGCGCCCTTGAAGTGCGTGATGAAGAGATGTCCGCGGTAGGACGGGTTGAGCCCGGTGCCGGGGTGGTACTCGATGCCGGACGGGCCGTCCTCGATGTTGCAGATCGGCGGGACGATGTATGCGGCCTGCCCCTCGTGCCGCTGGTGCCATAGCCGCTCGGTGTTCCAGGGACCGGCTTTGCCGAGGGGCGCGAACTGGTAGCCGATGCGCCAGCCGCTGTCGCCGCCCTCGACCACGTGGACGAGGCGCTCCTCGTCGCCGTTGTCGCAGTCGTTGTCGCCCGTGAGCAGATCGCCCCATTCGTTGAACACGAGAGACTGCGGGTTGCGGAGTCCGGTGGCGAACAGCTCCAGGTGCGAGCCGTCGGGATAGCAGCGGAAGACAGCGCCCTCGTCGGGCACGGAGATGACCCCGCCCTCTCTGGTCTTCACGGTCGCGCCGCGGTCGCCATTGCTGAAGTAGAGTCTGCCGTCGGGACCGAAGATCAGCCCGTGCAGGTCGTGACCGGTGAAGTTGAACCGCACGCCGTAGCCGCGGCTGATTTCCGTGCGGGTCTCGGCGCGGGTGCGGCCGGTGAATTTCCAGACGCTGGGAATGTTGGTGAACCACACCTGGCCGCGGCGCGCGAGCACGCCGGACGCGATGCCGTCGAGCGGGTGGTTGAAACCGTCGGCGTACACGTGGGAAGTGTCCGCCTTGCCGTCGCCGTCGCGATCCTCGAGCAGCCGCAGGATCTCCCCTTCGATGCCGAGTTCCCTTTCGCCTTCGGCGCCGAAACGGCTGCGCACGAGCTGCGTGCGCTGCTCGATGGTGCGGGACGAGAGGTCGTCCTCGAGGAACCACATGTAGTCGCGGATATCGAGCACGCTGCTGCGGTAGCGGTAGGTTTCCGCGACGAAGATGCGGCCTTGCTCGTCGAAATTGAAAGCGACGGGATTCGCGAGCATCGGCTCGGCGGCCCAGAGACTGATCTCGAGGCCTTCGGGCACCTTCATGCGCTTGATCGCCAGCGCGGCCTCATCGGACGCCGGAGCGATGAGCGGCGTGGCCTGTCGGCTGCCGATGTCCTTGATCCGGCCGGTCGAGCCCGGGCGGGCGTCGTCACCGGTCTCGGCGGCGGACGAGACAAGGCAGGAGCACAAGGCAGCCGCGATGGCGGCGCGAACTACGATAGGGCGATTCATGGCAGGGGTCGTGCGAGCGTAGGCCTCGGCGGGGGCGACGCAAGACGCGCCACCATTCCGGGCGGCGGTGCCGGCGTGCGGGCCAACGCCGGGACGGGACGGCCGCGCGCATTCGGCTTGGCGCCGGTTGCCCCCGTGGCCAAGGGTGTCCCGAAATGAAACCCTGCTGGCTTCGGGGAGCGTGCGTCGTGCTGTTGCTCGCGACGGGATGCGGGCGGCGCGAGACGGCCGTGGACGCCGGCATCCGGACGCAGACCCTGCATGCCAATCTCTACGGGGATCCCCGGGATTTCGATCCGCATACGACGACTCTCACGCAGGACGGCGTGGTGATCCTCGCGCTGCTCGAGGGACTGGCCAGCGTGGATCCCAGGACCGCGGCGCCGGTGCCGGGAGTGGCGGAGCGTTGGGAGGTGGCGGGGGGTGGCCTGCGCTGGACGTTTCACCTGCGGCCGGACGCCCGCTGGTCCAATGGCGATCCCGTCACGGCCCACGACTTCGTGTACTCCTACCGACGCGTGTTATCGCCGGCGCTGGGCGCGGAGTACCGGGAACAGTTTTTCTGCCTGCGTGGAGCGGAGGACTTCGCGGCGGGGCGCGTCACGGACTTCGCGACCGTGGGAGTACGGGCGCGAGATGACCTCACGCTCGAACTCGAGCTGGCGAGGCCGACTCCGCACCTGCCGTCGCTGGTGGCGCAGTTTTGCTGGTACCCGGTGCATCGGCCCACGATCGAGCGGCATGGCCGGATCGACCAGCGCTCCACGCCCTGGACGCGGCCGGGGCATCATGTCGGCAACGGGGCCTTTGTCCTCGAAGCCTGGCAGCCCGGCCGGGCGGTGCGTGTGGTGAAGTCGCCCACTTATTGGGACCGCGACCGCGTGCGGCTCAATGCCGCGGTCTTGCATCCGATCGAGAACGCCGCGGTCAGCGAGGCGGCGTTTCGATCCGGGCAGTTGCACCTCTCGAGCGTGCCGGTGGACAAAGTCGCGGCGTACCGGCAGGACCCCCGGCAGGCGCCGCTGCTCGTCGAAGCGCCCCTGCTCGAGACCGCGTTCTTTCGCCTGAATTGCACCCGGCCTCCTTTCCAGGACGTGCGGGTGCGGCGCGCGCTGTCGCTGGCGATCGACCGGGAGCTGCTGGCGCGGCAGGTGGTGCGAGCGGATACCGCGGCGTTTTCCCTCACGCCGCCCGATTGCGCCGGCTACACCGCGGACCGCACCCTGCGCACCGATGTGACCGAAGCGCGCCGGCTGCTGGCCGAGGCGGGATTTCCGGGCGGGAGCGGGTTTCCGGCCGTGGAAGTGCCGTTCTATCTTTTTCACGGTGACGAACAGCCGGTGCTCGAGGCAGTCCAGCAGATGTGGCGGCAGCACCTCGGGATCCAGGTGAGCCTGGTGAAACAGGAGTCGAGGATCGTGATCGCCGCGCGCAACACCGGGAACTACCAGATCCTCGCGGGCAAGTGGATCGGCGACTACCTGGATCCGCTGACCTTTCTCGAACTCCTGGTCACCGACGGCGGCAACAACCGCACGGGCTGGTCGAGCCCCGCCTATGACCGGCTGCTCGCGGAAGCGGGCCGAGCCGCCGACACCCCGGGCCGGTTTGCGCGCCTGCGTGAGGCGGAGGCCCTGATGCTGGGCGAGGCGCCCGTGATCCCGCTTTACTACCAGCCCCAGCGCGTGCTGCGGCATGCACGCGTGCGAGGCTGGCACGGCAATCTGCTCGATCTCCACCCGCTCAAGGCGATCTGGCTGGAGCCGTGACGCGGTGCCGGCGGCCGGCGGAGCGACGCGATCCCCGGGAACCGGACTGGGGACGTGACGCCGGTAATTACCGGCGCAACTGCGCGCACACGATCCCGGCCGCGACGGCGGCGTTGAGGGACTCGGCCTGGCCGTAACGCGGGATCGTGATCCGGCGCGTGAGGCAGGCGGCCACGGCGGGCGAAAGGCCGCGACCTTCGCTGCCGATGACCACAACGGCGTCGCGCAGACCCGCGAGCGTGTGGACGTCTTCACCCTCGAGGTCGCAGCCGAGGAGGGCCGGCGCCGGCGACAGCTCGGCGGCTTCGGCCAGCACCTGCGACAGGTCGGCGGTGTACACGGGCACGCGGGCGAAGGAGCCCATGCTCGCGTTGACGACCTTCTGGTGAAACAAGTCGGCGCAGTCGGGAGAAAGGAGGAGGCGGTCGAGCGCGAACCAGTCGGCGATGCGCAGCAGCGTCCCGACATTGCCCGCATCCTGCACGCCATCGAGGGCGAGCGTCAGCCCGCGGGCCAGTTCCCCGGGCACGAGCGGCTTTCGGACCACCGGGCCGACGGCGAGCACCCGCGACGGAGTGGGAAAATGGCTGGCGCGGGCCATCTCTTCGGGGGATACGACCGTGATCCGCAAGGCCCCCTTTCCGGGCGGGTTCGACCGGGCGCGGCCGACCAGATGCACGGCGTCGTCGAGCCAGTCGGCGGTCGCATACAATTCGAGCAGCGGGAAACCCGCGCCGAGCAATTCGGCGACGACCTTTTCGCCCTCGATGACGAAGCAGCCGAGCGCCTCCCGGTGCTTTTTTTCCCGCAACGATCTCAGACGCTGGAGCTCGGCCCTGGTCAGCACGGCGCCAGCCCGCCACGCCTAGTGCCGGTTGGCAAGCAGGGGCTCGCCGGCCGAGAAGGGGCGGAACCGGTGATCCGTCATGATGTATTCGGCGGTGTCGCCCCGCTTGATCAGCACGCCGATCTGGAGCTCTTCGGGCGGGAGCCGGGAGCGGGAGACCGCAAAGCGGAAGCCGCTGTCGCGCCATTCCGGCTTCTTGTGCGCGGCCACGACATCCGGGCGCGTTTTCGCGACGGTGGTGAGGATCAACTCGGTGGTGGCCGAACGCAGCACCAGGTGAATCTCTCCCGGGCGGGAAGTCTCCCCCGGGATCACGGCCCAGCCGGAGATGTAGGCCCCCGGGGAATCGACCTGGACCTCGTCGATATGGTAGGCGATGCGGGCGCTGGGCTGCGCGCCCTTGATCTGCACCCGTTCGCAGAGCCGGGGGAGCGAATACAAGCCGCGCTGCGCGGTCTCGCGCAGCAGGGCCTCGGCCCGCGGGGGTGCGGGATAGAGGCGGAATTGGCTCTTCCCCATCTCCCGGTGCTGGATATAGCGCAACGCCGCCTCGTCGCGACCCTCGACAAACGACTCGACCGAAGGTTGGAACCGGATGTTCGCGAACACGTTGAAGACAGCCAGGACCGGCAGGGAAGCCATCACAACCCGCCAGGGACGCAGGGGATGGGAAGCGTACTCAATGGCGCCAAAGAGCGCGATGGCCCAGGTCAACGCCGCCAGCACGGCATAGCGCGATTGCAACTGGCCGCCGCCGACCTCCGCCCGTCCGTACGCGATCAAGGCCAGGGCCCCGAGGCAGAAAAGGACGACCGGCAGGAGTACCGGTTCAAATCGCCAGGCGCCGCGCGAGCCCAGCCATGCCAGCCCCGCCAGCAGCGCCACCCCGAGGTACGGGGCCAGTTTGACGTAGCCGAGGGCGAGCGGTGAACCGAGTAGCGACAGCCAGTACAGGACCATGTGCGTCACGCGCGCCCGGTCGGCGATCTGATGCCCGGCATTGAAGGCGAAGCCCTGCGCATAGACCAGGGCGGTGAGCGCCGCGGCCCCCAGCCAAACCCAAAGCGCAGACATCCGCCGGTCGCGCCAGAGCATGATCGCTCCCACCGGCCAGATCACCAGCCCTTGCGCGAGGGTGAACGTCCCGAGCAGCGCCAGGCCGCCGGCCAGGGCGAGACCGCCGGTCGTCGCCCGCGCAAGCGCCAGAATCGCACCCACGGCCAGCAGGACGACTTGGAAATGATCGATGGAGGCGCCGGACCACAGGAAATTCTCGTAGTGCCCCATCTGGAACATGAGGGCCGCCAGCACGACACCGAGCCGCAGCTGGCGCTCCGGGCTGCCGACAGATCGAACCAGCAGGAGGCAAAGCAGCACGAGAAAGAGGTTTCCGATCAGGCCGACGACCCGAAAGTCGATCGTCCCCGATGCCCACCAGCTCCACGCAAACAGCATCCGGCTCGTGATCATCCGGTGCTCATTGTTCACCGCAAAAATCCGCTCGAGGAAACCCTGCCCGTCGACTCCACGGTCGAGGGCGAGCACGAGGTCGAGCGCCGTGTCGAACTCGTCCCAGTAGACGATGTTACGACTCGTGTCTGCCACCGTCGCGCCGATGTAGAACACCGGCACCAGCGCGAGGAGCGTAAGGAACGTGGCGGCGAGGCGGCCGCGGACGCGTCGGAGCAATTCGGGGGTTACTCCCGTCATCGAATGGGGCTGGAGCTGGAGTGGGGTGGGGTTGAATCCTTGCTTCGGAGTGGGTGGACGACGGAGCAACCGAGCTTACCTGACAAATCTGTCAGGTTCGCGATCAATTGAGTTACCTGTTCGCACGTTGAAGCCGGAAACGGGCCGGACAACGACGCGGCCGGGAGGCGAAAGTTGACGAAAACAGCCTGCCTGCCGGAGAGGGGTGGCCCAGAGTAGCGAAGCGGGGCCAAGCCTGGGCGCCGCTCAGTCGACGCGATTCGCCCGACCAACCCCGGCTGCCGCGCCACCGGCCAAGGGCGTCTCACCGCCGCGGCGGCGGAAAGCCGAGCCAAAGATGCGCGCGACGTGCTCGCGAAGGTCGTCCAGCAGGGTGTAGAAAAGGGGCACCACGACCAGGGTGAGCACCATGGAGACGAGCAGGCCGCCGATCATCGTCCGGCCCAAGGGGGCATAGGGCATGCCCACGATCTTGGAGTTGCCGACCGCCATGGGAATCAGACCCGTGACCGTACAAAGGGTCGTCATCAGGATGGGCCTGAGGCGATAACGTCCGGCCTCCAACAGGGCGTCCAGGCGGGTGCGGCCCTCCGCGCGCAGCCGGTTGGTCATGTCGATCAGGACGATCGCGTTGTTCACCACCACGCCGACCAGGATGACGACGCCGATGCGGGCCATCATGTCGAGCGGCGTGGACGTGAGATAGAGCGTCCAGTACACGCCCAGGCCGGCGAACGGCACCGCGACGATGACGGCGAACGGCAGCACGAAGGACTCGAAGAGCACCCCCATCAGCAGGAAGACGAAGACGATGGCCAGGATGAGCGGGAACATCATCTCCCGGTCCTCGTTGCTGTTGTACCAGCTCCCCTTGTCCCACCGGTAGCCGCGCGGCATGTCGAAGCCCTCCATCGCCTTGTCGATGGCGGCGAACAGCGTGCGCGAATCCTGGCGGGGTGCGCGGGCCGTCACGCGCACGATCGTCTGCCGCGCCTCGCGCTGGATCTGGCCGAGCGATTTGGTGATGTTGAGGGCGGCGAGCGACTCGAGCGGGACTTCGACGCCGTTCTCGGTGCGGAACGTCATCGTGCGCACGTCGTCCAGGCCGGTGCGGTCGGCATCGGCCAACTGCGCGAACACCCGCAGCTCGCGTCCGTCGGGATTGTTGAACCGCCCCACCTCGACGCCGCGGATCGTGTTGCTGATCGTGCCCGACACCGCCTGCGGATTCACGCCCATCATGCGGGCGCGGTCCCGGTCGAGGATGAGCTGCAACTCCTGGCCGCCGCGTTCCGAATCGGTGTCGACCGACAGCAGTCCGGGGATATTGCGCAGGCGGCGGACGGCCTCCTCGGCGAGGCCGAGCAGCGTGGTGGTGTCCTCGCCATAAAGGGCGATGGAAATGGAGGAATCCTGCGGTGCGCCGCCGGAGCCGCGTTGCAGGGAGCGGGCATTGATGCCGGCGGGAATCTCGAACTTCTCCTTGATGTCTCGCTCGATCGCGTGGCGGTCCATCGGCGGCGTGCGCCAGCCCATGGAGACGAGGAATGAGTCCCAGGCGGAAGCGTACCACTGCGTGTGCGGGTCCTCCTTGAATTTCAACTGGAGGCGGCCGTAGTTGTTGCGGAAGCGGGTCTCGATCCGCTCGACGTTGTAGCGCTCCTTGTTGGCTTCGACGAACGCCTCGAACTTGCGGAAGAACTCGTCCGCCTGCTCGAGTTGGTAGCCGCTGGGCAGCTCGAAGTGGAGTTGCATCGAGCCGCTGTTATCCCACCCGCGGCCGATTCCTCCCCCGCCGCTGCTGCGGGGCAGGTTGTTGTAAGGATGGTAGATCGAAACCATGGCCAGCAGCACCAGGAGCACCGCCTCGATCCGGTGCGAGAGCACCCAGCCGAGCGCACGCAGGTAATGACCCCGGAGCCACACGATCGCGCGGAGCTCGCGGTGATGTTGGCCGCGCGAGAGCCGTTGCGCCGCGAGCGGCACGAATACGAGCGCGATGAACAGGGAGGCGACCAGCGACGCGATCACCGGCAAGCCGATGCGGAGCATCCAGAACGCCATCTCGCCCGAGCCGCCCATCAGCATGAGCGGGAGAAACACCACGATGTTGGTGCACGTCGACATCACGACCGCGAGGCCGACCTCGCCCGCGCCGCCGATCGAGGCCGCGGTCGCTTCCACGCCCTCCTGCCGGTGCCGGTAGATGTTTTCGACGATGACGATCGCGTTGTCGACGACCATGCCCACCGCGAGCAGCAGGCCCATCATCGTCGCCATGTTCAGCGACCAGCCCATGAAGAAGAGCACCACCAGCGCGCAGAGCAGCGACAGCGGGATCGACATCGTGAGGATCGCCGTCATCCGCGGCGCCCGGAGGAAAACATAGATGATCAGCGCCGCGAAGAGCCCGCCCCAGTACCCGGCTTCCTCCAGCGTCGTGATCGACTTCTTCACCTCGCGGCCCTGGTCGTAGAACACCTCGAAGCGGATGCCGGCAAGCTGCGGCATCTCGCGCAGCTTCTCCAGCGTCTCCCGCACGTCCCGGCTGATCCGTTCGATGTTGCCGGTCGAGTCGCGCGTCACCTGGACGCCCACCGAGGGCTGGCGGTCCACGCGGTACACCCAGTCGCGCCGCGGCAGCCGGAAGGCAACGTTGGCAACGTCGGACAACCGGAGGCGCCGCTCCGGATCGATGATGATCGAGCCGATCTCCTCGGCGGACGTGAACCGTCCCATCGAGCGCACGTAAATCTTCTGGCCCGCCTCGAACACGTAGCCGCCCGAGAGCGACACGTTCTGGTTGCGCAGCATCCCCACCATCTGGGGCACGTCGATCCGGTGGCTGCGCAGCCGCTCGTCGATGAGCTCGATCTGCACCTCGCGGCCCTGGATGCCCCAGATGTCCACGTTGCCCACGCCCTCGATCCGCTGCAGCGAGGGACGGACAAAGTGCTCCAGGCGGTACGCCGCGTCGTCCATGTTGTCCGGCAGCCGCGCCACGAGGTACATCATCGGCTGGTCATTCTGGTCCCAGCGCCGGACCCAGATGCGGTCGACGTCGTCGGGCAGCGTGGGCTTCACCCGGTCCATCCGATCGCTGAGCGCGGCGTAGGCGGCACGCAGGTTGGTGCCGGTCTGAAATTCCACCCGCACGTACGCGTAGCCGACGCTCGAATAACTCGAGACCCGTTTCACGTCCGGCACCGTGCCGATGATGTCCTCGATCTTCCGCGTGATCTTCTCCTCGATGTCGCGCGGCGAGGCGTTGGAGTACTGCACGCTGATGTGCAGGTTGGTCCCCTCGTAGCCCTCCGGATGCAGCGAGATCGGAATGCGCGTGTAGGCGATGTAGCCCACCACGAGCATCGTGAGCAGGATCATCACCACCGTCACCGGGCGGTGGACGGAGAAGCGGGGGATGGCGACGGTGAGCGGCTCGCGTTTCACGGGGACCGGCTATTTTCCGATCGGCTCGGGGGCCGGCTCGCCGGCCGGCCGCGCTTCATCCGCGCCCGGCTCGACCAGCGGGCGGTCGGACGTGAACTGGAAATACAGCGTCGGGATGACGATGAGCGTGAGGACCGTCGCGGTGGAGAGGCCGACGATCACCGTGATCGCCATCGGCGTGCGGATCTCCGCGCCTTCGCCGAGTCCGAGCGCCATCGGGATCAGGCCCACCACCGTGGTGAGCGCCGTCATCAGGATCGGCCGCAGCCGCGCGCGCCCGGCTTCCACGATCGCCTCGGGCTTGGGCACGCCGCGCCGTCGCAGGGTGTTGATGTAGTCGATGAGGACGATGGCGTTGTTCACCACGATGCCCACGAGGATGATGAGCCCGAGGAAAACCATGATCGTCACCGGAATCCGGCCGAGCCACAGCACCCACACCACGCCGATCATCGCCAGCGGGACGGTCATCATGATGAGGAACGGCTGCACCAGCGACTCGAACTGGCTCGCCATCACGATGTACACGAGGAACACGGCCAGCGCGAACGCCAGCAGCAGGCTGTTGAGCGAGGTCTTCATCTCCTTGTTCTGGCCCGCGAGATTGTAGGAGAAGCCGGCGGGAAACGCGATCGTCTCCATCGCCGAGACGATGTCGCTCGACACCGTCGCGAGGTCGGCGCCGCGAATGTTGGCCGTGATCAGCGCCATGCGCTGCTGGTCCACGCGCCGAATCTGGCTGGGACCTTCGTTGACGGTGAGCTCCGCGACGGCCGAGAGCGGGATCGGTACCGCGGCTCCCGGGTTCACGACCAGGCGGCGAAGCTCCTCCAGCCCCACGCGATCCTCCTCGCGCAGGCGGACGACGATGTCGATCAACTGGTCCTCCTGGCGGAACTGCGTCGCGGCCCGGCCCTGCACCTTGTTGCGCACGATCTCCGCCACGGTGCGAAGATTGAGGCCGAGTTCCGCGAGCCGGTCACGGTTGTAGATGACCTGGATCTCGGGATGACCCGACTGCAGGCTGGAGCGGATGTCCACGAGCCCGGGCACCGAGGTCGCCAGCACCTCTTCGGCCTCGCGGCTCAGCCGCTTGAGGGTGTTGAGGTCGTGCCCGCGCACCTCGACCTCGATCGGGCTCTTGAAACTGAACAGTGCCGGGTACGACACCTCGAGCGTGACCTCGGGCACGTTGCGGAATTCGCCGCGGATGCGGTCGATCAGCTCCGACTCGGCTTCCACGGGAAGGCCGGGGCGCAGTTTCACGGTGATCCGGGCCGTGTGTTCGCCGGCATCGACCGACGTGGTGGCGCTTTCCTCCGCGCCCACGGTCACGGCCGTGCGCTCCACCTCGGGCTGCTGGCGCACCATCGTCTCGATCCGATCCGCCGCCTCCGCCGTGCGTTCGAGCGGGGTGCCGATCGGCATCGAGAGATCGAGGTTGAACTCGCCCTGGTGCACCTGGGGAATGAGGTCGCTGCCGAGGCGGGGCACCACGAAGGCGATGCTGCCGACCAGCGCGACGAACGCGGCGCCGAGCACGATGAAGCGTCGCCGCAGCGTCGCCTCGAGCACGCGCGGGTACGTCTGCTGCAGCCAGTTGTTGCCGACCTCGAATCCCCGCAGCCCCGTCGAAACGAGCGGCGCGAAGGCGAGCCCGAAGCCGCGCACCAGCCCGATGCCGAGCTGACCGACCACCAGCACCACGGTCTGGAGGAGCGTGCCGGCGAGCCGGAGGACGATTTCCGCCGCGCCGCGCGCCAGGACGAAGAGAAACGCCGTCACCCCCGGCACGAACACGAGGATCAAGTGCCACCAGGTCTGGACGACAAACCAGTGCCAGACCGCGAGGTGCAGCGGCTTGGACGTCACCGGAGCGCCGGGATACGCGGGGAACGCGGGCGGCGGGACCACGACTCCGCGCCGCAGCAACAAGACAAGGCCGATCGCCGCCGCCGGCAGCGCCAGCAGCACCAGCCAGCGCCACGGGCGGCGGGCGAACCAGGCGGTCAGCCGCGCCACGGAGACTTCGAGCCGCGGCAGGGCAGTGAACGCCAGCATGCCCGGCCACACCCGGTGGCTGGACAGCGGACCGATCCCGTCGCGCGCGAGCCAGCGCGCCACCGCAGCCAGCGCGGAGCGCAGGGGCGGCACGAAGGCCAGCAGGAATGCGACCGGCAGGAGCAGCGCGGTGACCGCGGCCTTGAAAACCGCGGCGAGCACCAGCAGCACGCCCCACCCGATCCGCAGCAGGGCAAGGGCGACGGTGCGCACCGCGAGGACGACGCGGCTCCGGCCGGGCGCGAGCGGCGGGAACTGCAGGAAATCGCTGCCGCGTACCTGCGCCACCATGCCGCCGGACGCGCCGCTGCCCGCCTGCGCCGCCAGCCCGGCGGCCTTCGAAGCGAGCATCGGGATCAGGTACAGCGCCGCGATCAGCGAGGCGAGCTGCGAGAACACCACGGCCAGCGCCATGTCACCGAAAACCTGGCCGGCCACGCCTTCCACGAACACGATCGGGAAGAACACCGCCACCGTCGTGAGCGTCGACGCCACGACCGGCATCGCGACCTCGCTCGTGCCGCGCACGACGGCGGTCACGGGGTCGTCGCCCTCCTCGCGACAGCGAAAGATGCTCTCGAGCACGACGATCGCGTTGTCGACGAGGTTGCCGACGCCCAGCGCCAGCCCGCCGAGCGAGATGATGTTCAGCGACACGCCCGACATGTACATCGGCGCGAACGTCGCCAGGATTGAAATCGGGATGCAGAGGCTCACGATCAGCGTCTGCGTCACGTTCCGCAGGAAAAGGTACAGCACCACGATCGCGATGATGCCGCCGAAGAAGGCGTTTTCCTTCACCTCGCGGATGGAGTTGTCGATGAAGACCGACTGGTCCGACAGGAGCTGGATCGTCGTCCCCGGCGGCAGTTGCTGCGCGAGGAAATCCGTCATCTGCCGGTGATTGATGAGGGCCTGCGCGGAGTTGCGCTGCGCCTCCATCTGCGCGCGGCTGAGGTCGGCGGGCGCGCCCTTCTTCTTCACCCCACGGTCGACTTTCGCTCCCTTGGCCGGTGCGGGCGTCGGCGCCTTCTTCGTCGCGCCATCGGCCTGCTTGAGGCTCTCGACGTAGCGCTTCTGCTCCTCCGTGCCGAAGATCGCCTCCTTCACCGCGGCGGCGACGACGAGCACGTTGGCGTCGGCCTCCTTGAAAATCTCGATCTCGACGCTCTCGTTGCCGTTGACGCGCGTGATCACCTGGCGGTCCTCGTGGTAACGCGTGACGGTGCCGATGTCGCGCAGCCGGATGTCGACGTTGTTCTGCCGGGCCACGATGAGGCTGCCGATTTCCTCGAGCGTGCGGAATTCGTTCAGCGTGCGGATCAGGTACTCGGTCTGGCCCTCGCGCAGGTTGCCGCCGGACATGTTGACGTTGCCCTGCTGCAGGCGCGACGCGACCTGGTTGATGTCGAGTCGCAGGTTCGCGAGCTTGCTCTCGTCGAGCGCCACGAGGAACTGCTCCTCCAGGCCGCCCTTGATCTGCACCGCGGCCACGCCCGTGATCGCCTCCAGCCGGCGCTTCACCTCGTGGTCCGCGAGATGGCGGATTTCATAGAGGGACTGCGGCCCCGCGAGGCCGAGCCGCAGGATCGGATCGAGCGAGGGGTCGTAATGCAGCAGCAGCGGTCGCTGCGCGCCCTCGGGCAGCCGGATGCGATCGATCTTCTCCCGCACCTCCTGCGCCACGAGGTCCATGTCGGTCTTCCACCGAAACTCGAGCATGACATCCGACTGTGCCGCCTTGGAGACCGAGCTGATGGCGACGAGCTTCGGGATGATGCCGAGCTGCTGCTCGAGCGGCCGCGAAATGACGTTCTCCATCTCCTCGGGCGCGGTGCCCGGGTACGTCGTGCGCACGGTGAGCGTCGGGTAGCTCATGTCGGGCATGAGCGTGAGCGCCAGCCGCTGGTACGACACCCAGCCGAAGACGCCGACCGCGAAGGTCACCATCAGGATCGCCACCGGGCGCCGGACCACCAGCGCGTAGTGTGAGTCATCAATGCGGAAAGCGGAGCGTTTGCTCATGCGGCATCCCCGGGCAAACGACCTCAGATCTTCTCAGTCTTGGGCGAGCCCTTGGGGTCGGGCTTCCCCGCCGCCGGTGTTGCGGCCGTGGGGGTCAGGTTGACGGAACGCACGAGCGAACCGTCCTTGAGCCCGCTCTGGCCGAGCACGATCACCGGGGTGCCGACTTCGAACCCCGAAAGCGCCTCGACCTGAGTCGGGTCCTCGAAGCCCGCCGTGAGCCGCTTTTTGACGGCACGGTCATTGACCACGGTGTAGACGTAACGCTCGCCGCCCTCGTAGACGACGGCCCGCTTCGGGATCAGGATGGCATCGTTTCGGGTGTCGGTGATGATGCGCACGCCGACGAAGAGACCGGGCGGCAGTTCGCCGGGCTTTTCACTGCGCACGCCCACGGTGACCTTGAAGGTGCCGCTCTTGGGATCGATGACCGGGCTGATCCGCTTCACCCACCCGGTGAAGGTCTTGTCGGGCAGGAATTCCGAGGTCACCACCGCCGGCTGATTCTCGGCCACGACCGGCAGGAACCGCCCGGGGACAAACACCTTCGCCACGAGGTCGTCGAGTTTGACCATGGAAAACACCTTGGTGCCGCCGGCCACCCGCGCGCCCACCTGGACGTCGCGGGCGGAGATCACGCCGTCAAACGGCGCCCGGACCGTCGCGTACGCCAGGCGGATCTTGGCCCGCTCGAGCCGGAGCCGCGCCTGCTCGAGCTGATAGGTCTGGGTCTCGTAATCCTGTTTGTTGATCAGGTTGCGCTCGAACAGGTCCTGCGTGCGCGCGTAGTTGCGTTTCAGGTGCTCGTAATTGCCGCTGGCTTCGTCGGCGTCGACGCGCAGCTCGCGGTCATCGATCTTCAGGAGCGGCTGACCCTCCTTCACCACCTTGCCCTCCTCGACGAACAGGGCTTCCACCTGGCCCGTCGTCTGGGGAAAGATATCGACGACCGATTCGGTCTCGAGGGTCGAGTTGTACGGCAGGAACGCCGAGATTGAACCGCGGGTCACCAGCGCGGTCTCCACCGGCACCATTTCGGCCGCGGTCTGTCGCTGCTTCTCCTTTTCAGACTCCGCGGCCCGGCGGGCGGCGGCCGCGGGATTTGTCGGAGCGGCGGCAGGCGCAGATTTCGAGGCGGACGCCGGAGTTTCAGCCTGCTTGCCACAGGCCACGGCAAAGGCGCCCGCGAGGAAAACGGAAAGGACCGCCGGCAGCGAAGCTGCGGCGCGCAGGGAAGAGACGTGGAACGACACAGGGATTTGGACGGAAGACGGGCAGGGAACTCAAGAGACCGCGCGACCGGAGATTTTCAACCCGCGTTTCCCGCGGGTCAAAGCCTTCGGCGCGATGTCCGTAATTTTACGAAAGGGGCCCACGGCCCCCTGGTACGACAGGACGGGAACGCGGGCGAAGCATGGGATCGGAAGCGGACATGGTACGGTGGCGAGCGAGACGACTGGAAGGTGAAGGCGTTGCTCACTTCATGGTTTCTACGCACCAAAGAGCGCGACCTTAGCCGGCAGGTCGCCTCCGGTGCATCCGGGACGCTGGCGGGCGCCATCGCAACGCTTTCGGCGCCCAGCGAAAGAACCGGCTGCGAGGCCGATGGTTACCCTTTTCCTGGCGGGGTTCGCACCGATGCGCCCAGCCGGACTCCTGCCGTTGGCCTTCAAATCAGCCCTTGAGGACGGCTGTGCCGAAAGGTGGAGCGGCTTGTCCTCAAACCGCTGCGGACCGGTCCCTGGTACGTCAGCCGCCTGGGAACAATCAGCTCCACCGCAACGGCATCGTTTTGGCTCAGAAAGGGGGCTCGGCTCGCCGTCAAGCCGCTGGGCAGACCACAGATCCCGATCACCCCGCTTCCGCGGACGTTGCTGCGTCCGAGCGGTGGCAGCGTGGGATCACAGACCGCTGCTCGAGATCGGTGCCCTGGCCTTTCCGCGCAAAAAAGAGCGGCGTGAAATCACGCCGCTCGTGCGAAAAACGTTCCGGGCCGCCCCGCTCAGGAGGCGATCTGCGGCCGGCCTTTCTCGGGCCAGTCGATGTGGAAGAACTTCCCGCGCGGCTGGTCCGTGCGCTCGTAGGTGTGCGCCCCGAAAAAGTCGCGCTGACCCTGCAGCAGGTTCGCCGGCAGGCGGGCCGAGCGGTATCCGTCGTAGTACGACAGCGCCGAGCTGAAGGTCGGGATCGGCACGCCGCACTCGGAGGCGAGCGCCACGACCTTGCGCCAGTTTTCCTGCGCCTTCTGCACCGTCTTGTTGAAGTACGGGTCGAGCAGGAGATTCGCGAGATCGGGTTTCCGCGCGTAGGCCTCGGTGATCTTCTGCAGGAACACGGCGCGGATGATGCACCCGCCCCGCCAGATCTGCGCGATCTCGCCGAAGTTGAGCTTCCACTTGTACTCCTTCTGCGCCTCCCGCATGAGCTGGAAGCCCTGGGCGTAGGAGCAGATCTTCGAGCAATAGAGGGCGTCGTGGATCGCCGTGATGAGCGCCTTCTTCGATCCGCGGTATTTCTTCTTCGGTCCCTTGAGGATCTTCGCGGCGGCGACGCGCTCGTCCTTGATCGCGCTCAGGCAGCGGGCGAAGACGGATTCGGCGATCGTCGGGGCCGGGACGCCCATGTCGAGGGCGTTGACCGAGGTCCACTTGCCGGTGCCCTTCTGCCCGGCGGTGTCGAGCACAATGTCGACGAACGGCTTCTTCGTCACCGGATCCTTCTGCTTCAGGATGTCGGCCGTGATCTCGATCAGGAAGCTGCCGAGCATGCCTTCATTCCACGCGGAAAAGATCGTGCCCATCTCGGCGGGCTTGAGGCCCAGCAGGCCCCTCATCAGCGCGTAAGCCTCGCAGATCATCTGCATGTCCCCGTACTCGATGCCGTTGTGGACCATCTTCACGTAGTGGCCCGCGCCATTCTCGCCGATATAGGTCGCGCACGGCACGCCGCCCTCGATCGGCTTTCCCGGCGCGGCGCCCGTGAGGGGCTTGCCGGTCTTGGCGTCGACCTTCGCCGCGATCGCATTCCAGATCGGCTCCAGGTGCTTGTAGGCGGCGCGATCACCGCCGGGCATCAAGGCCGGGCCGAACCGGGCGCCTTCCTCACCGCCGGACACGCCGGAACCGATGAACCGCAGGCCCTTCTCGCTGAGCGCCTTTTCCCGCCGGATGGTGTCGGTCCAGAGGGCGTTGCCGCCGTCGATCACGATGTCGTCCTTCTCCAGCAGGGGCAGCAGGCTGTCGATGACGGCATCGGTCGCCTTCCCCGCCTGCACGAGAATGACGATCTTGCGCGGCTTCGCCAGCGACCGCACGAATTCCTCCAGGGTCTTCGCGCCCACCAGGCCGCCGGGCGTGGCGGGGTTTTCCGCCACGAACTTCTCCGTCTTCTCCGTGGTCCGGTTGTAGACCGAAATCTGGAAGCCGTGATCGGCGATGTTGAGGGCGAGGTTCTGACCCATCACGGCGAGCCCGATGAGTCCGATGTCGGAATGCGTTTTGGCCATGGCGAAAGAGACGGGCAGCAGTACGCGAACGGCCTCGGAAAACCAAACCCTTTCTGGCCGCGGACGATGAATATGCCGCCCCCGCGTTCAGCGCGACGGGCCCTTGCTCGGGAAGAAACCCGCGAGCAGCTCCACCACGGGCGTGGCCCAGCGGGGTTCGTTGCGGTGATAGATCCAGTTGATGCCCAGGAAACAGAGCCCGAGCGCCACCAGCACCGTGAGGACGACCCGGTTCATCTGCGCCACCTTGCGCAACAGGACGACGAGGAGGACCAACCCCGCCACGCCCGCGGCCAGTTTCAACCAGACCTCCGGCGGCAGGTTCTTCAGGCGTTCAGCCGTGGAAGCGGTGGCGGCGGCAAGGGGGAGCATGGAGGGGTGACGTCGAGGGCTTTGCACCGAATCCCAGCAGGACGCCTCCCTGTCGCAAGTCCGGAGCCGCGGGTTCGGTCCGCCCGAGGTCGCCGCCGCCGACTGGGATCGAGGATCAGCCGCCCCATGACCGGCGGTTCCGGAGCCCGTCAGCGCCCGCTCAGGGCGGAGGCCGCGCGCCGCCGCCGTGTTCGCCGCGGGTGGCGCAGTTGATCCAGACCGTCGCGCCATCGGCGTAATGCTCCTTCTTCCAGATCGGCAGCCGGGCCTTGGCCTCGTCGATGATGTAGCGGCACGCCTCGAACGCGGCGCCGCGGTGCTCGGCCGTCACTCCCACCCACACCGCCAGGTCGCCGAGCTGCAGGTGCCCGACGCGGTGCGCCGCCGCGGCTCCGAGCAGCGCGAAGCGGGCGCGCGCTTCCCCGAGGATCCGTGCGCCCTCGCGTTCCGCCAGGGCGGCGTAGGCTTCGTACTCCAGGGATTGAACCGGATGGCCGTCGTTACGATTCCGCACCCAGCCCTCGAACGTGACGCAGGCGCCCGCCCGCACATCACCCAGCGCGCGTTGCAGCGTCGCCGGATCGATCGGCGTGGACGAAAGGGAAAACGCGGCCATGACCGTGAGCCTCAGCCTCCCGCCACGGGCGGGATGAACACGATGCGGTCGCCGTCACGCAGCGGCGCGGTCGCGGCCACGAACGCGTCGTTCACCGCCGCGCGCACGCGTTCCGCCGGCAGGGTGAAGCCGTGGCGCTGCCGCAGTTCCTCGTAGAGCGCCGCGGGCGTCGACGCGGCGGTGGTCAACCTTTCCTGCGTGAGGCCGCGCTGCTCGCGGAGGATGGCGAAGTACTGGACGTCGAGCGTGAGCATCGGCCTTCAGGTCGCGCGATAGTCGCTCTTGCCGCCGGTTTTTTCCAGCAGCCGGACCGATTTGATGACGATGCCGTGGGTGACCGATTTGGCCATGTCGTAGAAGGTGAGCGCCGCCACGGTGGCGCCCGTCATCGCCTCCATCTCGACCCCGGTCCGACCCTGCGTCTGCACGCGGCAGTGCAGCTCGATCTCGCTGCGGTCCGGGGCAGGCACGACCTCGACCTGGCAATGATCGAGCGGCAGCGGGTGGCAGAGAGGGATCAGCGCGCTGGTCTGTTTCGCTCCCATCACCCCGGCGAGGATCGCCGTTTGAAAGATCGGACCCTTCTTCGTCGCAATGTCCCCGCCGCGGAGCATTCCCGCCAGCTCCGGCGGCAGCGAGACGACCGCCACCGCGTGCGCTGTGCGCCGGGTGACGGCTTTGTCGCCGACGTTGACCATCGCCGGACGGTCGTTGGCATCGAGGTGGGAGAACATCGCGGACACGCTCGTGCGACTGCCTCCGCGGCTCAACCCTCATCTCGCGTGCCGTCACGCCCGCGACGCCCGGACGGCGCCACCGGGTCCTGGCCGGACTCATGCCGTCAGCCTTCAAATCAGCCGTGAGCCCGCACGGAAAGGTGGAGCAGCTTGCCCTCAAGCTGCTGCGGTCCATCGCACATCAGCCGCCTGGGGACAGGCGGCTCCACCGCGGCCGCATCATTCCGGTTGGAGCGCCTGAAGTGAAATCATAGCCGATCTGGGCGGGTCCTAAACGCAAAGACGCGAAGGAGAACAAAGACTCGCGAAGGAAACGTGGCGAAACGGAGCGTTCCGTTGCGACTTTGCGTTCAGATTTGGGCTACAGAATTGCTGAATCTGCTCTAAACCCACGGCCAGAAGGGCACGGGCAGTCCGGCGGGAAACTCGCCCGGCCCTCGGGGCAGTTCGACGAATCCGTCTGTGCCCAGCAGGCCCGCGAAATCGCCCGAGGTATTGCCCGGCATGGGCGCCGCGCGCCACGCACCCGACGGGTCGTTTTCCAACCGGACCGGCAGCAGGCAGGAGAGGGGAGCGCGGAAGGCGACCGGCGCCGCCAACGGGACCCGCCGGAGCGGCGCCGGCGACTGGCCGCTGGCGCGGGCCAGGGCCGGGAGGACGTAGCGGTGGAGGCACGTGTACGCTGAGACGGGATTGCCCGGCAACGCGAACACCGGCGTGCCACGCTGCGTCACGCCGAACCAGAAAGGCTTTCCCGGTCGCTGCGCCACCCCGTGAAACACCTTCCGCACCCCCTGGCGGTCGAGCACCTCGGGCAGGTGATCGAATTTTCCCTTCGAGACTCCCCCCGTCACGATCACGACGTCGAACTCCGCGACCACATGCCAGAGCAGGTGCTCGATTTCCTGCCGGATGTCGCGCAGGTGAAACCGTGAGACCTGCGGATAGCCCGCCATGACCAGCGCCGCCCGCAACGCGTGGTCGTTGCTGCGCCGGATCTGGTGCGGGGCCACCGGCGACTCGACCTCGACCAGCTCGTCGCCCGACGCGAGCACGGCAATCTTCGGCGTCTGGCTCACCACCACCGTGCCGTAGCCGCAGGCCGCCGCGACGGCGACTTCACGCCCGGAGAGCCGGGTGCCGGGCGCGACCAGCACCTCGCCCGCCCGGTGATCGCTGCCGCGCCGGTGCACCGCGCCGCCGGCTGCCGGGACCGGCAAGCCCGGGCGGAGCGTCACCGTCGCGCCGTCGCGCGTGACGTCCTCGTACGGCACGACGCAATCCGCCCCTTCAGGCAGGACCGCGCCCGTCATCACCTCGAGGCAGGCGTCAGGCGCGGGCCCCAGCTTGAACGCCCGCATGCCCGCCGCCTGCACCCCTTCGATCCGGAACGTTGAACCGCCCGCGGCGACCGATGCCGCGCGGAGGGCGAACCCGTCCAGCATCACGCGATCGAACGGCGGCAGGTCGCGATCCGCCTTCAGTTCACCCCGCAGCACCCGACCCTGGGCGGCGCCCAGCGGGCAATCCTCGCGATGCAGGAGCGCGAGGTTCTCGAACAGCAGCGACTCGGCTTCGGCAGGGGTGAGCATCGAAAACGCCAGTAGAGCAAAACGAGCTCCGCGCGAAGCGCGAAAACGCCCGCGCTCCCCCCGGCTCCGGCTTTGCGTCCCAGGCGACTCTGTGCCTTCTTCGCTGTCCCTCGCATGTCGTCCGTTCGCGACCCGTTCCAACGCCCGCTGCGCGACCTGCGCATCTCGGTCACCGATCGCTGCAACTTCCGGTGCCCGTACTGCATGCCGGCGGAGGTCTTTGGTCCGGGCCACGCCTTTCTGCGCGATCCTCAGCTCATGACCCTTCCCGAGCTGACGCGGATCGTGCGGGCGTTCCGCGCGCTGGGGGTGGAGAAAGTCCGGCTCACCGGCGGCGAACCGCTGCTCCGATCCGATGTGCCCGACCTGGTGCGGGCGCTCAAGCAGGACCTCGGCCTGCCCGACGTCGCGCTCACCACCAACGGCTGGCTGCTCGAGAAACTCGCTCCGGCGCTGCGGGCCGCGGGTCTGGACCGGCTCAATGTCTCGGTCGATTCGCTCGACGACGCCACCGCCGGCCGGCTCAACGGTCTGGGTTTCAAGGTCGCCCGGGTGCTGCGCGGCATCGATGCGGCCGCGGCGCTGGGCTTTCCCATCAAGATCAACTGCGTCGTGCAGCGCGGCGTGAACGACGCGGAACTGCCGGCCCTGTGCGCCTACTTTCGCGAGCGCGGGCACACGGTGCGGTTCATCGAGTTCATGGACGTCGGCAACACGAACCACTGGGACCGGGACCGGGTGGTGCCCGCGCGTGAGATCGTGGCCCGCATCGACGCGCTCTGGCCGCTCGATCCGGCCGGCCCGGCGTACCGCGGAGAAGTGGCCGCCCGCTACCGGTATCGCGACGGACGGGGCGAGATCGGGCTCATCAGCTCGGTCACCGAGCCTTTCTGCCGCGACTGCCATCGCGCGCGATTGTCCGCGGACGGCAAGCTCTACACCTGCCTCTTTGCCTCGCTGGGCTGGGATGTTCTCGGGGCAGTTCGGGCGAAGGGGTTCGGCGACGCCGACCTGACGGAATACCTCCGCCGCATCTGGCGCGGCCGACTCGACCGGTACAGCGACGAGCGCGCCGAGATCATGGCCGCCGGCGAAGCCAGGGCGAAAGTCGAGATGAGCTACATCGGCGGCTGAGCCGCCCTCGCTCCGGAGGTGGAGCCGCCTGTCCCCAGGCGGCTGACGTTCGACTGATCCGGCCGCAGCCGGCTTGGGGACGATCCGCTCCCCCTGTCGATGCGGCCGTTCTCATCGGGATGCGATAGCCGGCTTCCCCTTGCGCACTTGCCTCCGGGGGAACTCCTCCCTGTAGACTGGGTTTGTTCCCTATGAGCAATCATTCCGGCCCCGCCACGCAGCACGTCTTCAAATTCTTCCGCACGGGAGGCCTCGACCAGGTCGCGCTGTCGACCGGGGCGGACCTGCTGGCCCTCGATCAGCTCGATCAGAAACTGTGGGTCGCGCTGAGCTGCCCGGTGAAGGGGTTGGAGATCGATGAGAAGACCCTCGCCCTCATCGATACGGACAACGACGGGCGGATTCGCGTGCCGGAACTGCTCGCCACGATCAAGTGGGCGGCGGCTCACCTGAAGGATGCGGGGGATCTCCTAAAGGAATCGGACGCCCTGCCGCTCGCGGCGATCAACGAGGGGACGCCGGAGGGCAAGGCGGTCCTGGCCTCGGCGAAGCAGATCCTGGCCAACCTCGGCAGCGAGGCCGGCGTCATCACCCTGGGCGACGCCACCGACACGGCGAAGATTTTTGCGAACACCAAGTTCAATGGCGACGGCGTGATCACGGCCGGCAGCGCCGAGGATCCCGCGACTGCGCAGTTGATCACCGACATCATCGCGACGAAAGGGCCGACGGCGGACCGCAGTGGCACCCCCGGCACCAACCAGGCGCAGATCGACTCATTCTTCGCCGATTGCGCCGCCTACGCCGCCTGGGCGACCTCCGGCGCGGCGCCGCTGGGCGAGGGCACGGCCGCGGCGCTGGCCGCGGTGAAGGCCGTCCGCGCCAAAGTGGAGGACTATTTCGCGCGGTGCCGCCTGGCGGCATTCGACCCGCGGGCCACCGCGGCCGTCAATCGCGCGGAAGCCGACTTCGTGGCGCTGGCGGCGAAGGACCTGGCGTCGGGCTCGGCCGAGATCGCGCAGTTCCCGCTCGCCCGGATCGAAGGCGGGCGTCCGTTGCCGCTGGCCGAGGGCGTGAATCCCGCCTGGGCCGGTGCGATGGCCAACCTGCACACCGCGGCGGTGACGCCGGTGTTCGGGCCGTCGAAGACCTCGCTCACCGCCGCGGAGTGGGCCGAATTGAACGGCAAGTTGAGCGCGTATGAGACCTGGTTCGGCGGCAAGGCGGGCAGCTCCGTCGAGGTGCTCGGTCTCGAGCGGGTCAAGGCGATCCTCGCCGGCAAAGGCAGGGAAACCCTCGGCGCCCTCGTGGCGCGCGACGCCGCCCTCGCGCCCGAGGTGGCGGCGATCGCCAACCTGGAGAAATTGCTCCGGCTCTGCCGCGACCTGCGCACGCTGCTGCACAATTTTGTCAACTTCGCCGACTTCTACTCGCGCGAGCGGTGGGCGGCGTTCCAGGCGGGCATTCTCTACCTCGACAGCCGTTCGTGCGAACTCTGCATCCGGGTCGATGCCCCGCAACCGCTCGCGGCGATGAGCAAGGCGTACATCGCCTACGTCAACTGCACCCGCGCGGGCGCACCGGCGATGACGGTGGCCTGCTGCTTCAGCCAGGGCGACAGCGACTACCTGTTCGTCGGCCGCCACGGCGTGTTCTACGATCGCAAGGGCCGCGACTGGGACGCCGTGATCACCAGCATCGTCGACAACCCGATCAGCCTGCGGCAGGCGTTCTGGTCGCCCTACAAGAAGTTCGTCCGGATGATCGACGAGATGGCCGCCAAGCGGGCGGCTGCGGCCGACGCCGCCTCCAACGATCGCCTCGGCAAGATGGCGGACAAGACCGTCACCGCCGCCGCCAATGCGGCGACCCAGCAGGCGGTGGCCGCTGCGGCCGCTCCCGGTGGCAAGCCGGTGGAGCCGCCGAAGAAGCTCGATGTCGGCGTGGTCGCCGCTCTCGGCGTCGCGGTCGGCGCCATCGGCGGCGCGCTCGCCACCGTGGGGGCCAAGCTGGCCGAGATGGTCTGGTGGCAGTTCCCGCTGATCGTCGTCGGCGTCATGCTCGCGATTTCCGGCCCGGCCGTGATCATCGCCTTCCTCAAGCTCCGCCAGCGCACGCTCGGACCGATTCTCGACGCCAACGGCTGGGCCATCAACGGCCGCGTCAAGATCAACATCCCGTTCGGCACGGCGCTGACGGAACGGGCGGTGCTGCCTTCCAACGCGACGCGGACGCTGAACGATCCCTACGAGGACAAGGCCGCCGCGTCCCGCCGCCGGTGGATCATCTTCTTCGTGATCCTCCTCCTTGCCGCCGTCGGCATCCGCCTCGATCACAACCGCCGCGGACACTACTTCTGGCAGAAGCCCGCCGAT
>ERZ761602.851-NODE-851-length-60820-cov-4.657303_pt1 | contig 60820 bp, 40 predicted proteins | sample MGYA00512165_ERZ761602 | MGnify/ENA primary metagenome ERZ761602 (study PRJEB28899, sample SAMN02445085) | bioreactor sludge metagenome | biome: EBPR sludge; isolation source: Thorneside wastewater treatment plant | place: Australia: Brisbane, Thorneside Wastewater... | reverse complement strand
GCGTGGTGGTGATGCGGTAGCCTTCGTACAGGCCGCCGAAGCCGTTGTCGTTGCCGGGACCGACGAACTGGCTGCTGTCGGTGAACTGGAAGTCGGAGATTTCCTTGAGGAAGGCGCTCACCGACACCATGCCGACCGGCTCGAAGTAGTACTCGGCCGTGGCGTCGAAGTTCTGCGAGTACTGCGGCTTCAGGGCCGAGTTGCGGATGTTCACCGACTGGTTGACCTCGTTGACCGTGTCGGCGGGCATGAGCTGGTCGAACGAGGGCCGGCCGATGCCCGACGAGTAGCTCAGGCGGCCGATGACATTGCGCACCGGGGTGTACCGGAAATGCACGCCGGGGAACACGTCGGTGTACTCGCCCTTGCGGCGCAGCCGGCTGCGGACGGTGCCCACGGTCACGGGACCCTCGGCGTCCGTCTCCGTTTTCTCCATGCGCACGCCGGCGAGGATCGAAAGGCTGTTGAGCCGGGTCTGGCCCATGAGATAGCCCGCGGTCACCGTCTCCTTGATGCTGCGATCGCCATTGAGCCGCGAGGTCTCGCCGAACGGCACGTCCTCGCGCCAGAGATTCGGGAAGAGCGCCTGGTGGCGGGCCACCGCGAACGGATTGGCCCAGGGCGGCTGACGGTAGCCCTCGTTGGAATCCGTCCACTTCGCGGTGGTGTCGAGGAACTGGCCGAGATTATCGTCGGCGCTGTTCTGCACGCCGTCGGGCCCGACGTAATTGTAGCGCCGCGAGAAATTCTCGAGCGCCCGCTCCTGCTGGCGGATGACGCCGCCGAACTTGAGGCTGGTCGGCACGGGCAGGTCGATCGTCTTCTTCACGTTGAGCTTCGCGGTCATGATCTCGTCCTCGCCGTTGCGGTCGGGCTGCGTGACGAGCAGCGTGCCGTAATTGTTCAGGTCGAACAGATCGGGGCCGGCGGTCTGCGCGTACTTCGGCCACTTGAGGCTCTCGCGACGGTCGACGGTGAAGCCGATGCCGGGCAGTCGGTACGTGATCGTCGCCTTCGGGCGCGACTGGAAATTGCGGCCGTCCGGACGGTAGTCGTAGTAGGTCTGCGAATTCGAGAAGCTCGCGCCGTAGTCGATGTCGAGGCCGGGGAAGCGGTGCCGCACGGTGGGAACGAACTGGTAGGTGCGGCCGGACTTGTCGTCGGTGCTGAGCGTGATCGCGCTGAACGAGTTCGCGTTGGCCAGCACCTCCTGGAAGTAGCTGGTGTAGCCCGCGCGGAAGTTGGCGACGTTGGCCGACGTGCCGAGCTGCATCGCGCGGGTGTCGTTGGTCTCGTGGAACCAGTTGTACGCCATGTTCAGCGACAGCGTCGTGTAGTCGCTCCACTTGTACTCCACCTTGGCGCCGGTCGCTAGCCGGGTGCGGGGCGCGCCCGCCGGGCGAGGCACGGTGATGTTCTGCGTGTAGTACGGCTCGGTGAGCACGTTCTGGTAGGTCGCGAGCGCCGCGGTGTCGCCGCCGGGCTGGGAGGGGTACGTGCCGGTGAGCGAGATGCCGATCCGCTTGTCGGCCCCGATCAGGTCCTGGTACGAGAAGTTGACCGAGGGCCCGATGTTGTCGATGGGCTCGCGCAGCCAGTTGTCGCTGCGGGTATAGTATTTCGGGCGCCAGACGCCGCCCAGCGAGTAGTTGAAGGTGCGGGGCTGGTTGCGGTCGAAGGCGCTCTTCGAGACGATGTTCACGTTGCCGCCGATGGAGTCGGCATCCATGTCAGGCGTCGGCGCCTTGGTGACTTCGATCGTCTCGATGTTGTTCAGCGACGCCTGCTCGAACTCGAACGTGCGGCCGGCGCCGGCGGACTGCGAGCTGGCGACGCGGTCGCCGTCCATCGTCACGGCGTTGAGCGCGCCGTCGATGCCGCGGATCTGCACGGACCGCACGTCGGCGCCGACGTACACCGCGGTGACGCCGGGCAGCTGCTGCAGGAAGTCGCCGATGTTGCCGTCGGCGATGTTGCCGAAGCTGTCGGAAGCGACGACATTCTTCACGTTGAGCGCCTCGCGCTGCGCCGTGATCGCCGCCGCGCTGCCTTCGCGATAGCCGGAGACGGTGAAGGCATCGAGCTTGTAGACGCTCGAATTGAGGTCGACGTTCTGCACCACGCGGGCGCCCGGCCTGACCTCGACGGAAATCTTCTGCGCCTCGAGGCCGGTGTAACGCACCACGAGCGTCGCCGGCCCCGCGGGCAGCGTGAGTTCGTAGCGTCCCTGGCGATCCGTCAGGACCGACTGGGACGTGCCTTCGACCGAGACCTCGGCGCCGTCGAGGAAGGCGGAGGTGGCGGAGTTGCTGACCTGGCCGGCGACGATGCCGGTGGATTGGGCGAGCGCCGTCGCCGCGAAGGCGAAGGCAGCCAACAGGAGGGCCACGAGGCGGAGTCCTGGCGAGGATCGGGCAGCGGACGGTTCGGATGTCATGTCGGTGGTTCTTGGTATTGCAGTCGGGAAGCCGGTGGTAACTGTAAAGTTACCCTCCAGCGCGCGGGTCAACGGGAAAACACCGTCCATCCGTGCGCCCGGAGATCCCGTTTTCCCACCTGCCGCCCTCCGCCCGCCCGCCTATTTTCCCTTCTTCCCGCATGCATCGCCGCCACTTTCTCACCCGCGCCGCCGGCCTCGCCGCGCTGCCCCTGGCCGCAGTCCCCGCCTCCGCTGCCGCGGTCCCGGGGCTGATCGACACCAACGTCAGCCTCGGGGAGTGGCCCGCGCGCCCGTCCTGGGCCCGGCGGCCAGCCGACCTCGTCGCGCGGCTGCGCCGCCACGGCGTGACGTCCGCGTGGACCGGGGATCTGGACAGCATCCTGCAAACCGACACCGCCGGCGCCAACGCCCGCCTCGCCGCCGCATGCGCCCAGGAGGGCGCGGGGGTGCTCGTGCCGTTCGGCACCATCAACCCCACCCTGCCCGACTGGGAGGAGGACGTGCGCCGCTGCCGCGAAGTGCACCGGATGCCGGGCGTGCGGCTCCATCCCAACTACCACGGCTACGGCCTCGACGACGCCCGGTTCCTCCGGCTGCTCGAGCTCGCCACCCGGTTCGGGCTCCTGGTCCAGATCGCCGTGACGATCGAGGACGACCGGTCGCAGAACCCGGCCCTGCGCGCCGCTCCGGTCCAGCCGGCCCCGCTCGCCGAAAGCGTGGAGCGGGTCCCCGGGGCGCGCGTCATGCTGCTCAACGGCACCACCCGGCTTTACGGCAGCGCAATCCCGCTGGTGCAGCGGCTCAACCGCTCCGGCGTGCGGTTCGAGATCGCCACCCTCGAGGGTGTCGCCGGCATCGCGGGGCTGCTCCAAAAGGTCCCCGACCTCCACCTCTGCTTCGGGTCTCACACGCCGTACTTTTACTTCGAGGCCGCGCTGCTGAAGCTCGCGGAGTCAGACCTCACCCCGGCCCAGCTCGCCGCCATCCGCCACGGCCACGCCCACTCGGCCCTCTCGCTGTCATGAACCGCCGCACCTTCCTGCACGCCTCCGCCTTTGCCGCCGGCGCCGCCGCGCTGCCCCCGGCCCTCCCGGCCGCCACGCCGTCCGGCGGGCCCGCCGCGACCGCCTGGGAAAACGAGGAGCTCCGCCGCCTCGGCTACTGGGACATCCACGCCCATGTCGGCACGCCCGGCCCCACCCCCGCGAAGCGGATGGAGGCGCTGGTGCGGATCGCCGACCGCGTCGGCGTCGAACGCCTGTGCATCTGCATGAGCCCGCCCTGGAGCTACGAGCCGACGCCGGAGCAGTTCCGCCGCAGCAACGACGATGTGCTCGCGATCCTGAAGGAGTGGAGCTCGCGGGCCTTCGGGCTCGTGTATCTGAATCCCAAGCACACCCGCGAGAGCCTCGACGAACTGGAGCGCTGCGTCGCCGACGGCCCCATGGTCGGCATCAAGCTCTGGGTCGGCAGCCGCGCCAACGCCCCCGAGCTCGATCCGATCCTGCGGCGCGCGCGGGAGCTCGACGCGCTCATTCTCCAGCACACCTGGATCAAGCAGCGTGGGCAGGGCAACCTCCCGCACGAGTCGACCCCGATGGAGCTCGCGGAACTCTCCGCCCGGCATCCCGGCCTGCCGCTGGTGTGCGGCCACACCGGCGGCGGCGACTGGGCGCTCGGCATCCGCGCCATTCGCGCGCGGCCCGAGCTCCACGCCGACCTGGGCGGCGGCGATCCCGTCTACGGCCAGGTGGAAATGGCGGTGCGCGAACTGGGCGCCAGCCGCGTGCTCTATGGCAGCGACGTGAACGGCCGCAGCTTCGCCTCCCAGCTCGGTCGCGTGCTCGGCGCCGACATCTCCGTCGCCGACAAGAAGCTCATCCTGCGCGAGAACCTCCGCCGGCTGCTGCAGCCCGCGCTGCGGCGCAAGGGTATCGTGACCTGAGCCAACGGACTCATGCCGTCGAGGGGGAGCCGCCTGCCCCCGGACGGCTGACGTGCGAAGGACCGGTCCGCCGCGGCTTGAGGACAAGCCGCTCCACCTTTCCGTGCGGCCGTTCTCCTGGCTGATTTGAAATCCAACGGCATGCTTCTGGCTGAGCGCAGGCCTCGCACCGGGTCCGGTCGCGGACGGGACGGCAGCCACGTCCGGACGGTAGATCCCGCTCGCCCGGCGGCCACGGACCACTCACCGTGACGCGCCTCTCCGACCCCATGAAGCTCCTCGTTTCCCTGCTCGCCCTCACCCTGGCCGCGCTCGCCACGGCGGCCGACCGCCCGCCCAATGTCATCGTCATCTTCACGGATGACCAGGGTTACGGCGACCTCGGCGTCACCGGCGCCCGCGGCTACACCACCCCGCACATCGACGGCCTCGCGCGGGAGGGGACGCTGTTCACGAACTTCCATGTCGCCCAGGCCGTGTGCTCGGCCTCGCGCACCGCGCTCCTCACCGGCTGCTACCCCAATCGCATCGGCATTCACGGCGCGCTCGGCCCGGGATCGACGCACGGTATCCACGCGGAGGAGACGACGCTCGCCGAGGTGCTGAAGGCCCGTGGCTACGCGACCGGCATGGCCGGCAAGTGGCACCTCGGCCACCGCGAGCCGTTCCTGCCCAACCGGCACGGCTTCGACGAATCCTTCGGGCTCCCCTACTCGAACGACATGTGGCCGCACCATCCGGAGGCCAAACCCGGCACGTATCCGCCGCTGCCGATGCTCGAGAACGGACGCGTGATCGACGCCGACGTCTCGCCGGAGGAGCAACGCAACCTGACGACCTGGTACACGGAGCGCGCCGTCGGGTTCATCGAGCGCAACCGGGAGCGGCCCTTCTTCTTCTACCTGGCCCACTCGATGCCGCACGTGCCGCTGTTCGTGAGCGACAAGTTCAAGGGCAAGTCGCAGCAGGGCCTCTACGGTGACGTCATCATGGAGATCGACTGGTCCGTCGGCCAGGTGCTGCAGGCGCTCGCGCGGCACGGCCTCGAGCGCGACACGCTCGTCATCTTCACCTCGGACAACGGTCCATGGCTCAGTTATGGCAGCCATGCCGGCAGCGCCGGTCCGCACCGCGAAGGCAAGGGCACGGCGTGGGAGGGCGGCACGCGCGTGCCGTGCGTGATGCGCTGGCCGGGCCGGATTCCCGCGGGTGCCCGCAACGACGCCTTCCTGATGACGATCGACCTGCTGCCCACCATTGCCGGCCGCACCGGCGCGAGCCTGCCGCCGCGGACGATCGACGGTCGCGATGTCTGGCCGCTGCTCGCCGGCCAGGCGGGCGCGCGGAATCCACACCCCGGATACGGACTGTGGTACGCCCAGAACGAGCTCCAGGCCGTCGTCAGCGGCGACGGCCGCTGGAAGCTCGTCCTGCCCCACCGCTATCGCACGCTCCAGGGCCGCCCGGGCGGTCGCGACGGCATCCCGGCCAAGTACGGCCAGGAGACGCTCGCCGCCCCCGAACTCTACGACCTGGCCGCGGACCGCGGCGAGTCACGCAATGTCGCCGCCCGTCACCCTGCCGAACTGCAGCAACTGCAGGCACTGGCCGAGTCGTTCCGCGCCGAGCTGGGCGACTCCCTCACCGGCCGCACCGGCTCCGGCAGCCGGGAGCCCGGCCGCATCGCCGGCGAATCGCCCGCGCCCGCGCGGAAGAAGAAGAAGGCCTAGCGCCGTCCGGAACATCTCCGGCGGGTCGGATCGCCGCAAAGGTGACCGGCCTGTCCCCAGGCTGCTGCCAGCGGGTGTGTCGAAAGTGGCGAGGACGAGTTTCGTCATCGTAGCGAGGAGTCAGTAGCGAGTAGCGAGGAGAGCACCGCGCGACGCAGGCGCGCCACTCGCTACCCGCGGCTCAGAGGACTCATTCCTGAGCCCAAACCTAAACGCAACGTCGCAAAGGATCGCCAAGTTCCGCCAAGTTCTCTTCGCGAATCTTTGCTCTCCTTCGCGTCTTTGCGTTTAGGATCCCGCGTTGAGCGGCTACGAGGTCACTTGATGCGCTCGATCGCCGCCAAGGTGGAGCGGCCTGTGCCCTGGCCGCTGCCTGCGGGTGTGACGACCCCCAGCCGCCTGGGGACAGGCGGCTCCACCCGACGGAATCGCCGGCTTAGAGCCCGAACGAAAAGAGCACGATCGCCAGGCCGACGCCGAACAGCGGCACGAGCACGGTCGTCACTCCCACCGCGCCATAGGCATCGCGGTGCGTCTCGCCACAGACCGCCCGGATCGTGGTCACCACGTAGCCGTTGTGTGGCAGCGAATCGAGCGAACCCGAGGCAATGGCAACCACGCGGTGCAAGGCCTCGGCCGGGACGCCCTGCGCGAGGTAGATCGGCGCGAGGATCGGCAGCGCGATGCCCTGGCCGCCGGAGGCCGACCCGGTCAGGCCCGCAATCACCGCCACGGCCAGCGCCGCTCCCGCCAGCGGGCTGCCGGGGAGGTTCGTCATCAGGTCGACCGCCCCCTGGAACGCCGGAGTCGCCTTCGCCACGCCGCCGAAGCCCACCACGGCGCAGGTGTTGCCGATGGCGAGCAGCGCCCCGACCGCGCCCTGCGCGAGCGCGCCCCAGAAATCCACCAGGTACCGGAGGTTCAGCAACGCGCACGCTGCCACGCCGCCGGCCAGCGCGATCAACAGCGCGGCCTGCTGGAACGAGTCGTGCAGGAAAAACGAGATCCCAAGCACGACCACGAGGGGTGCCAGGGCGAACAGCGGCCGCGGCAGCGCGCGCACATCGGTCGCCGGATCGCCCGGCCGCCTCTGGAAGACTTCGCCGCGCGCGACCGCCGCCGCGATCATCCGGCGCAGCAGGATGAAGCCGACGGCCGCCATGACCACCGCCACGATCGCGCTGACCCGCCAGCCGGCGAAGGGCGTCGTCTTCAGGAACTCGATCGGAATCCAGTTCTGGATTTCGGGAGAGCCCGCCGAGGTCATGGTGAACGTGCACGACCCGAATGCGAGCGCCGCCGGGATGAAGCGCCGCGGCAGGTTGGCCGCTCGAAACAGGTTCAACGCCAGCGGATACACGGAGAACGCCACGACGAAGAGGCTCACGCCGCCGTACGTCATGATCGCACACGCGGCGACCACCGCCAGCGCCGCCGAGCCCGCGCCGAACCGCGCCACCGCCCAGCGCGCGACGCTCGCGGCCGCCCCGCTGTCCTCCATCACCTTCCCGAACACCGCGCCGAGGACGAACACGAGGTAGTACGATTTCAGGAAACCGGCGAAGGCCGCCATGTAGTTCGAGACGAAATCCGGCCCGCCGGGCGCGGCGGCCAGTTGCGGCAGCAGCGGCACGCCCCCGAGCACCGCCACGAACGCCGCGCACAAGGGCGCCGCGATCAGGAGATTCATGCCGCGCAGGGTGAGCACGACGAGCAGACCGAGTCCGCCAAGCAGTCCGAGGGCGCTGAGCATGGGTGAGGTGGAGGGGCGGGCCGCCGCCCGCGCGCCGGTCCGCCGCGTTGATGACGGACGCGCCCGCCGAACGCTATCCGAAACGGGGCGGGTCAGCGCACGTGGCGTTCGAGCCACGCGTAAGCCAGTTCGCGCATCGCCGTCGGGAAATCATGCGGGCAATCCGGATGTTCGACCGCGAGGGCGTCGTCGGCGCCGTGCAGCGCGTACACGGTTCGCGCCGTCGCGACCACGCGACCCGTGCTCTCCCACTTGTAGTTCGAATCGCCCCGCGGCGCGATCGCAAGCAGGGCGCGCGGAGCGAGCGCGGCGACGACCTCGTGAAAATCAAAGGGGATCTCCCGCAGCCGGCCGGCATAGTCCGCCATCCGCGGCATGTAGCGCTCCTGGGTCCAGCCCTTGCCCGGCCGCCAGACCTCCGCCTGCCGCTCCGCGTAGTAGTCGAGGTACGAGTCGAAGCCGCAATTGGACACCACGGCCGCGATGCGTTCGTCGAACGCCGCGGTATAGATCGCGTTGTGCCCGCCGAGCGAATGCCCGATCGCGCCGAATCCCGTGCGGGCGACGCCGGGCGTCTGCGCCAGCACGTCGAGCGCCCGGATGTTGTCCCAGATCGCCTTCATCGTGCCGCTCGCATAGCCGAGCGCCTTCAGGTCCGGCCGGTAGTCGCGCAGATGCGGATACGGCGGCGCGATCACGACGAATCCGCGCCGCGCCAGTTCCTCCCCGTAGTTGCGCCCCGGGACGAGCTTCTCGCCCCCGAGGCCGACGACCGCGAGCGTGCCGAGCAGGTTGTTGGTCTCCATCAGCGCCAGGATGCCGCGCGCCATGCGGCGGCCGGCGAGCACGTCCTTGGGCACGAGCAGGAACGCCGGCACGCGCGCGCCCGGCTCCGCCGTGTACTCGATCTCCCGCCGCACGTACGTGCCGGCATCCGTCTCGCTCACCACCGTGACCTCGAGCGGGACCCGTTTCTCCCGCCCGGGCAGCGGCCCCATGACCGCCTGCATGCCCGCCAGGATTTCCGCCCGGCGCGCGAGCCAGTCCGCGGGGTTGCGCACGGGAAGGACCTCGCCGGAGGGCGCGCGATAGTCGAGCAGCCGCTCGCGGTCGAGACGCTCGGCCGCCGGGGCCGCGCCGGAAGTGAGGAGCAGAAGCCAGGGCAGGCACGTCCGAAGGTTCATGGGAGGAAGGCACGGGCGCGCGCGCGCCGCGACTCAGGCGGTACGATTCAGAATGGGTGGAGCTGCCTGCCCCCAGGCGGCTGACGTGCGATCGACCGGTCCGCAGCGGCTTGAGGACAAGCCGCCCCACCTTTCAGTGCGGCCGCTCTCATGGCTGATTTGAAGTCCAAGTGCATGAGTCCGGCTTAGCGGAACTGGTTCAGCTCCTCGGGGCTCCACGCGTCGGTGTGCCCGGCCGTCGCGGCCCGGATCGCCTTCACCTGCTCGGGATCGACCGGCGCGGCGGTGTGCGACCATTCGCGCCGCAGGTAGGTCAGGATCGAGGAGATCTGCTCGTCGTTGAGCGCGCCCCCGAAGCCCGGCATGTCGCCGGTATGGATCCGCCCCAGCACGTTGATCGGGCCGCGCACGCCGTGCAGCACGATGCGCACGGGTCGCTCGTGCGAGCCGAGGATCCACTCCGATTCCTGCAGGGGCGGAGCCAGTCCGTCGAGCCCGCGGCCATTGAGCTGGTGGCAGGCCGCGCAGACGCCGGCGTAAAGCGTCCGGCCGGCTTCGAAGCGCGCCTGTTGCGCGGGCGTCAGCGGCTTCACGACCGCGGCCGCCGCGACGCCGGATTTGCCCGGCCATACCACCACGTCAGTCAGCCGGGCGAGCCGCGGCTTCGTCGCGGGGTTTCGCTCGAGATCGGTCCAGCCCGCTGGCGCCTGGGCGAGCGACAGCGGCCGGCGCGAGGCGCCGACGCCGGGTACGAGCCCGTCCACCAGTGCCGCGGCCCGTTTGTCGGCGCCGGCGGCCGCCGCCTGGCCCGCGAGCGCGATCAGACGGCCGACGGCCGCGGGGTCGCGCGAACCGAGGACCCCGCGGGCGAGGCCGGTGAGGATCTTGTTGGCCTCCTCGTCCGCGGAATTCCACTCCCCGTCGGCCACTAGCGCCGCAAGCAGCGCCTCCTCGCGACCGGCCAGGCCGCTGTAGAGCGCGTCGCGGAGGAAGGGATGCTGCGGGTGGCGGCGCACGACGTCGGCGAGGGCGCGCGCCACCGCCAGATCCTTCACGTTGCCCAGCGAGAGGACCGCCTGCGTCTGCACCTGCCCGGCGCCGGCCTCGGCCAGCGCGAGCAGGCGCCGGACCAGCTCGGCATCGCCGCCGTCGAGGAAGCGTTCGCTGAGCCGGATGCCCGCCGTGATCACCAGCGGATCCGCGTGACCGAGGGCGGACACGACGGAGTCGCGGTCGAGCGCGCCGATCCCGTCGAGCGTCCAGAGCGCCTGCACCCGGCCCGCCGGACGGGAGCCTTCGCGCGCGACGCGCCGGATGGCGTCGGCCTGCGCCGTCTCCCGGCGCTCGACCAGCTTGCGCTGCGCGGTCTCGCGCCAGAACGCGTTGGCGTGGTCGAGCCGGCCGACCCACTGCGCCGGCGTCAGCTCCGGCAGTTTCGCGGCCCGCGTCACCGGGCGGTCGGCGGGCACGATGCGGTAGATGCGGCCGAGGTGCAGCCCCTCGTCGAGCTTCCGGTCCTCGCTCTGCTTGCGCAGGTAGGACGTGAGCGAGATCCGGTGCTGCAGCACGCCGCGGTAGAGGTCGACGATGTAGAGCGCGCCATCCGGACCGGTGGCGAAATTGACCGGGCGGAAGCGCTCGTCCGTCGACGCCACGAATTCCTGCTGCGCGAGCGCGTTGCGGCCGCGCACGGTGCCCTGCCCGTAAGTCAGCACCGAGCGGCGCACGAAGTTGGCGGAGGGTTCGGCGACGAAGTGATTGCCGTACATCTCCGGCATGAGGTCGCCCCGGTAGACGAAGAAGCCGCCCGCGGCGGTGAACTCCTTGAGCCGGCCGTCGCGCAGCATCTCCGGCCGGTAGCCGCGATTGATGCCGGGGTTCACGCGGATCGGCCACACGAGCTGGTTCTCGGCGGCGTTCACGTTGGTGCCCGCGAGCCGCGCGTAGTGGGGGTTGCGCTGCAGGTAGTCGGAGAAGATCACGTCGACCCGCAGGTGGTCGCTGTTGGAGCCGTGGTAGAGCAGCCCGTAATCATCCTGCGCCAGGCCCCACTGGCCGCGGAAGTTCGTCGTGCCCACCTCCCACGTGCCGTTCACGTAGCGGAACTTCCGGGTATAGGCCGCACTGTAGATCCAGTTGTCGAACGCCCACAGGAGCGAGTTGGGCGCGCGCTCCGGGTTGGCGAGGTGCGGGCGCTTGGGATCGACGCGCACGCCGTAGTCGGTGGCGACGACCTCTTTCTTGTCGGCCACGCCGTCCCCGTCGGTGTCCCGCCAGAATGCGAGTTCGGGCGGGGCGCCCACGAGCACGCCGTCGCCCACCAGCGCGATCGCGCGCGGCAGCACCTGCCGGTCGAGAAACACCTGGCCCGTCTCGAAATGTCCGTCGCCGTCGTGATCGGTGAGCACCGAGATCCGCCCCGTGGGCAGGTCCTCGCCGTTGCCGTCGAGATCCGGCATGTAGCCGCGCATCTCGACGACCCACATGCGGCCGTCGGCACCGAACGTGATCGCGACCGGCTCCTGCACCTGCGGCTCGGAGGCCGCGAGCTCGATCCGGTATCCGGGCGCCACCTGGAACGACTGCAGCGCCTGCGGCGGCGCCAACACCGGCGCCGGGGGAATGAGGTGCGCTGGCACGATCGGCTTCTGCACCACCCCGGGTTTGTCGGCGCGATCGCCGATCTGGGCGAAGGCGGCGGAGGCGGCGGAAACGGCGAGCAGGGTGCGGGTGAGGAGCGAGGGCGACATGCGGCGGAGAAAGTGGATCGGGTGAGTGAGCCGCGCCCGGGACGCGCCCGCAAGCCCCGCGCGAGGGCGAACCGGCGTGACCCCCGCGCCGGCCGGGGCCATGAACGGACCACGAAACGCCTTGACTCGCACCCGCGTCAAGTAACTTTCCGGTTACGTCAGCCCGCCCCGCACCACCCCGCCTGGACCGTCAATAAATCCGTCCCGCCATGAAACGACCCGTCTCCCGCCGCACCTTCCTCGGCGGCGCCGCCACGGCCGGCGCCGCGCTGTCGCTCAGCCTCAAGCCCGCCACGGCTGCGGACAAGCCGGCCGCCCGTGCCGCTGCGGCCGCCGACGCCACCGCCTGGCCCAAGTGGGATGCCCGCGAGGAGCAGGCGCTGCTCGACGTGCTGCGCTCGGGCAAATGGGGGCGCGGCGGCGGCACGAAGGTGGCGGAGTTCGAGCGGGTGTTCGCGGCGCGCATGCGGGCGAAGTACTGCGTCGCGACCTCCTCGGGCACCACCGCCCTGCTCAGCTCGATCGGCGCCCTCAACGTCGGTCCCGGCGACGAGGTCGTGCTCCCGCCGTACACGTTCGTCGCGACCTTCAACGTCATCACGGCCAATTTCGCCCTGCCGGTCTTCGCGGACGTCGATCTCGCCTCGTTCCAGGTGGACCCGGCGAAGATGGAAGCGGCGATCACGCCCGCCACCCGGCTGCTGCTGCCGGTGCACATCGGCGGTTCGACCTGCGAGCTCGACGCGATCGCCGGGATCGCGAAGCGGCGCGGCGTCGCGATGCTGGAGGACGCCTGCCAGGCGCCGGGCGCCGAGTGGCGCGGCCAGCCGGTCGGCACGAAGGGCATCGGCGGCTGCTTCAGTTTCCAGGCCAGCAAGAACCTCACCTCCGGCGAAGGCGGCGCGGTCATCACCAACGACGAGGCGTTTGCGGACCAGGTTTACAACTTCCACACTCCCGGTGCGCCCAAGGGCGGCCGGAGCTGGGGCCGCGCCTCGAACTACCGCCTCACCGAGTTCCAGGCCGCGCTGCTGCTGGCCCAGTACAGCCGTTTCAACGCCCAGCAGGACCACCGCAACGCCAACGCGGAGCACCTCACCGCGATGCTGCAGCAGATCCCGGGCATCGCGCCCGCCCGGCTCGCGAGCGGCAACAACCGCAGCGCGTGGCACCTCTACATGTTCCGCTACGATGCGTCCCGGTTCTCCGGCCTGTCGCGCGCGCGCTTTCTGCAGGAGATGACCAAGGCGGGCGTGCCCGCGAGCAGCGGCTACTCGGCGCTGAACCTCTCGCCGCACGTCAAGGCGCTGGCGGAGAACCCCCACTACCAGCGACTCTACGGCAAGGATGCGATGGCCCGGTGGGTGGACCGCAACCGGTGCCCGGTCAACGACCGGCTGATCGAGGAGGCGGTGTGGTTCCCGCAGACCCGCCTGCTCGATTCGCGCGCGGGCATGGACCGGATCGCCGAGACGATCGCCGGCATCCAGAAGCGCTCCGGCGATCTCGCCCGCGTGTAAGCCGTGGGCGGGTTTCGCATCGCGCCCTTCCGTTTCGACGTCACCCCGCCGCTCGGCCACGCGCTGCTCGGAGGCTGGATTCCGCCTGCGCTCGCGGTCGACGATGCGCTCGAGGGCATCGGCTACGTCCTGCTCGGCGCCGGCGCGCCCCTCGTCGTGTGCGCGCTCGACTGGGCGGGCGTGATGAACGAAGCGCACCTCGCCTGGCGCGAAGGCCTGGCGCTCGCTGCCGGCACCACGGCGGACCGCGTCGCCGTGCAGTGCGTGCACCAGCACAACACCCCGTTCGTCTGCGCCACCGCGCTGGCCGCCGCGGGCCGGCATCCCGACCTCCCACCGATGTACGACGCCGCCTTCGTCGCGGAGTGTCTCGCCCGCGCCCAGGCGGCGGTGCGCGCTGCGGTTCCCGTTGCCCGCCGCGTCACCCACGTGGCCCACGGCGCGGCGCGGGTCGAGGCGGTCGCGTCCAACCGCCGCATCCATCGCGACACCGCCGGCCGGGTCATCGCGATGCGGCGCAGCTTCTGCACCGATCCCGCGATCGCCGCGCTGCCGGAGGGGATCATCGATCCGGAGCTGCAGGTCGCCTCGTTCTACGGCGGGGAGGGCCGGCGCCTGGTCGCATGTTACTACTACGCGACGCATCCCATGAGCTTCTACGAGGACGGGCGCGTCACGAGCGACTTCTGCGGCCTCGCCCGCAAGCGCCGCCAGGCCGCCGAGCCCGGCTGCACGCACCTCTACTTCACCGGCTGCGCCGGCGACGTCACGGCCGGCAAGTACAACGACGGCACCCCCGCGGCCCGCGTGGCGCTGACGGACCGGATGCACCGCGCGATGGTTGCCGCCGATGCCGCGCAGGCGCCGGTGCCGTTGCAGTCCGTCGACTGGGCGACGGTGGACGTGCGGCCGCCGCCCCAGCCTTCGCCCACGGCGGCCGAACTCGAGGCCGCGATCGCCGACCCCCGGGGCACGCTCGTGAGCCGGCTGCTGCCGGCCTACCGGCTCGGCTGGCTGCGACGCTGCGAACGCGGCCTCCCGCTCGTGCTCAGCCGGCTCCGGCTCAACGCGCTCTCGATCCTCCACCTGCCCGGAGAGATGTTCGTCGCCTACCAGCTGCGCGCCCGCGCGCAGCGCGCCGACGCCCCGGTGCTCGTCGCCGCCTACGGCGACGACGGGCTCTGGTACGTGCCCACGCGCGAAGAGTATCCGGCCGGAGGCTACGAAGTGACGGTGGCGTTCTGCACCGACGAGGTGGACGGACTCATGACGGATGCCATCCGGCGCCTGCTCGCGTGAACCCGATCGCGGGCCCACGCGTTCACGCCAGGGCCAGGAACCGCGCCGCGTTGCGCCAGGCCACCGCCTCGTAATCCGCCGGCCGCAGCCGGGAGAGGTTGGCCAGCTTGACCAGCGACGGTGCCACGTAATCGAACGGCGCATGCGTGCCGAAGGCCAGCGCCTCGCCGCCGAGTGTCTCCAGCAGCCGCAGCGCGTCCTTGCGATAGACCACCTGCAGCCGCGCCAGGTCCAGGAGGACGCGGCCCTTGAGGCCGGCCGCCGCCAGCCGGGCGCCGTCGAGCCCGAGCCAGTTCAGGAGCAGGAACCTCGCCGACGGCACCGCCTGCGCCGCTTCGAGGAAGGTCGCGGCAGTCAGGTCCTCGGCCTGGTCCCACGCATGCCGCTGCCGCCGGTCCTCGAAACGCTGCCGCAGGACCACCGGCACGCCCAGCTCCGCGACGCGAGCGAGCGCGGAGCGGCCGTACGCATCGTTCAGCGCGTAGCCGTGATGCCCGGGCACGAGCTGCACCGCCTTCATCCCCCAGGTTTCGACCGCCTCGGCGAGGTCGCGCTCCCAGCCGACGTAACGCGGGTTGATCGTCGCCACCGGCACGAGCCGGCCCCCGGAGGCGCGCGTGGCGGCGTGCAGCTCCTCGTTGCCGCGGTGCGCGTCCCGATAGAACACGGCGTGCAGCGACGACACCACCGCGCGATCGATCGCATGCCGGTCGAGCAACGCGACCAGCTCCGGCGCGGTCCGGTGCCGGAGGGCCCGGAACGGGTAGTGCCCGAGGCTGGTATTGACGTCGATGATCATGCCCGCCTCCGGTCGAGAATGCCCTGGAAGTTGCGCCAGAAGATCGCCTCGCGCTGGGCGGGCGTGATCTCCGCCGCGAGCATCTTGCCGACGCAGCCCTCCATCGTCGCGTCGGTGGCGAAGAGCACGCGTTCGTGGCCGAGCAGCCGCACGCAGCGCTCGATGGTGTCGTCCTCGAGCACGCTGCCGCTGGTGTCGAGATAGACATTCCTGCACTCGCGCAGCCCCTTGATGGCCCACTCCCAGTCGCCGCCGCCGTTCACGTGCCCGAGGATGAGCAGGAGCTCGGGATACCGCCGCGAGAGCGCGCAGAAATCGAGCGCATGCGACGTCTTCGGCTGGAGCGCCAGCGTCTTCGGATCCGTCAGGTAGGCGGAGTGCCCGAGGAACGGGATGCCGCGCTGGATGCATTTCTCGGCGACGGGAAAGACCACCGGGTCGGTGTACTTGAACTGGTTGTACAGCTTGATCCCGACCATCCCGGCCTCCAGGCAGCGGTCGATCTCGTCCAGCGCCGCCGGCCCGTTGCCGGGCTGCACGAAGCAGTAGCCGAAGATCCGCCCCGGGTGGCGGCGCATCGCGGCGAGGACGCTGTCGTTCGCGGCGCGCACCGCGTCGATGTTCGCGAGCACGCCGGCCGTGATCGGGCGCGAACAGAACAGGCGCTCGATGCCGAGGAACTCCGCCGCCTCGATCAAATGGTCGACGTCGGCCCAGTCGGCGTCGTCGCGGCGGCCCGAGAGGAACACGTGATTGTGCACGTCGAACTTCCGCTGCGCCCGCCAGTCGCGCGGCAGGCCCGGATCGTCCCCGGGTGACGGGGCGGGCGCCGTCGCCGCGCGCGCGCGGCCAGCGAGGCGGGCGGCGCCCAGGCCCGCGGCGGTCGTGCGGAGAAAGGAGCGGCGATCGAGGTTCATGACGGGAACAGCTCGGCGTGGATGCGGCGCAGGACGGCCGCGATGTAGTCGATGTCCGCCTCGGTGTGGTTGACCCCGACCGGGATGCAGATGAACCGGTGGATCAGGCTTTCCGTGCGCGGGAAATCCTGCGCGCGATAACCGGCGGCCGGCCAGTCCGGCCCGACCGCAAACGGCGTCGCGCCCGGGGCGTGCGCCAGGCCGGTTTCAACGTAGGCCCGGCGGTACTGCGCGTACGTGCCGGTCATCTGGTCGCAGGGCACGCCGGCGGCCTGCAGTCGGGTGCGCACGGCATCGCGCCGTTCCGGTGTATCCACCCAGTAGTACGTCTCGAACCCCGACTCGCCCGCCGGATCGGGAATCAGCCGCGGCTCGAAGTGGCGCAGCCCCGCCATCTGCGCCCGCAGCCGCAAACTGAGCTTCCGGCAGTGCGCGCGGATGCCGTCGAGCTTCCGGAACTGGGCGAGCGCCACCGCCCCGGTGAGCTCGGCCATGCGAAACTGGCTGCCGCAGAACGCCGGTTCGGAGGGCGGGAGCTGGCGCGCGTGAAAGTCGCGAAACTGGCCGAGGTCATGCATGCGCACCGCGCGCTCGAACAGCCGCGGGTCGTTCGTGACCACCATCCCGCCCTCGCCGCTCGTGATCGTCTTCTGCTGCTGGAAGCTGAAGATCGCGATGTCGCCAAACGATCCCACCCGCCGCCCGCGATAGCCGGCGCCCGGGCTTTCCGCGCAGTCCTCCAGCAGCGCGATGCCGGCGGCGCGCGCCTCGGCCGCGAGCGCGTCGAGGTCGGCCGCCACGCCCTGGAAATGGATCACCATCACCGCCTTCGTCCGCGGCGTGCGCAGCCGCGTGATCTCGCCGGGCGCGAGGCACAGCGAACGGTCGATTTCCGCGAGCACCGGCTTGCCGCCGACGCGGACGATCGCCGTGTAGCACGACACCCAGCTCCAGGCGGGCAGGATGACCTCGTCGCCGGGGCCGACGCCGAGCGCGCCGAGCGCCACCTCCAGCGCGGCCGTGCCGCTCGTGACCGCCAGCGCGTATTTCACCCCGACCATCGCCGCCACCTCGCGCTCCAGCGTGGCGACCATCTCGGGCGGCGCCTTCGGGTCGGGGCCGTAGTAGCGGAACAGGGCCCGGCGGCGGAGCACCTCGAGCACGAGTTGCTCCTCTTCCCGGCCGAGCGTGGCCCAGCCCAGCGCGGGCGCGGGCACGGTGCGCGGTGCGAGCGGAAACGTTTCCGGGGAGGCGGCGGTCGGGCTCATGGCGGGGAAGGCACGGGGGACGGAGTGAACAGTTCGACGAGCTGGATGAGGTTCCGGGCGATATGGTACGGGTCCTTGACCGGCAGCGCCACCACGCGTTCGAGGGGCGCTCCGGACCGGTCGCGAATCTGGATCCATTCGCCCACCGTCCGATCGGGATGAGGAAACACGCGGAACGCATACTCCCCCACCCGCTCGAACCACGCGTGCAGGTCCTCCGCCCCGGTGATGCTCCATGCCAGCGCCGAGGTGTAGAGCGCCTCGGAATGCACCCACCACAGCTTGGTGTCCCACGTGCCGGCGACATTGCGTTCGTAGGCCGAGTCGCCCGACTCCCCGGCCGGCGGGCCGCCGTCGCAATCGACGTAGTGCAGCAGCCCGCCACATTCGGCGTCCCAGCCGCGCTCCAGTTCGAACCGCACCGCTTCGACCGCCCGGGCCAGCCAGTCCGCGCGCCCCTCCGCCTGCGCCACCGTGAGCAGCATCCACAACCCCTCGAGCGCGTGGCCGGGATTGAGGTGCCGGCTGAGGCGCGTGCCGGCGCGAGCGGGATCGTGCGGCCGCAGTTCGAGCACGCGGCCCCCTGGCTGCAGGAAATGGTCGAAGATCCGTTCCGCCGCCGCGCGGCGCCGCGCCCGCGCCATCGCGGCCCGCGGGTCGCCGAGGCCGCTGCAGGCGTCGCAGAGCACGAGCGTGAGATTCAGCGTGATCATCGCGATCGCGTGCGAATCGTAGCCGTCCGGCACCGGCTCCGGGATCGTGGGGACGCCGCCGGCGGCGATCCGCGCCTGGACGTGCTCGAAGAGCTGCCACGCGGCATCAAGTGCATCGGTCCTTCCGCTGACGCGCGCAAACTCCGCGAATCCCATCACCACGAAGCAATCCGCATAGATGCTCGGCGCCGGACCTCCCCCGGGGATCGCCTCCTTGAGCCGTCCGTCCTCGCCGAGCAGGAACGCAACGCGGCCGTCGGGGAGAAAGGCGTGCCGGCGCAGGAACTCGAAGGTGCGCCCGGCCTGCGCCAGGGTTTCGGCCGCGTCGCCCGTGAGGTGCCCGCGCCGGACGAGGTCTGCGACCCGGGACCAGAGCCAGGTGAAACGTCCCTGCGACCAGGTGAACTTGTCCCGGCTCACGCGTTGCGTGCCGGCGTTGTTGAAGCAGTTGAACACGCCGCCGCGCTCGCGATCCAGGGTGCGGGACCAAAACGGGAGGATCGACGCCTCCAGTTCGTGGCGCGCGCGGCGGGCCCAGGCGACCCGGACGGAATCGTTGGTCGCGGTCGCGCTCACGCTTTCACCGGGGTGGCCTGGCCCGACACGGCCGCAAGCAGGTCGTCGACCTCCGCCGGCACCGGCCGGCGGGCGAAAAGGGCGCCGAACGAAAACACCGCGATGGACGTCGCCAGCGGAGCCAGCACGAGCACGCCGGCCGAAACGTCGACCCCGTACTTGCACGTGACGAAGGCGGCAAAGCCGGCGCCGATGGACGCGATCGCGGCCCCCTGTCCGGCGCGCCGGAACGCGGGAAGCAATCCGAGGATCATCGGCACGGACGTCGGGCCGATGAGCGCCGCGAACCACGAGATCACGAGTCCGAGCACGCCGCCGAACCGTTCCGCCTCGATGCCGACCAGAAGGGTGAGCACGGTGAACAGCAGCGTCGTCCCCCGCGCGAGCCGGAGCCCCTGCCGCGGGTCGAGCCGGCGAAACCGCGCCGACACCAGCGGCAGGATGTCACGGGTGATGACGGAGGAGACGGTGTTCGTATCCGAGGTGGTCATCGCCATCGTCGCCGCGAACATCGAGGCCAGCACGAGCCCGATGAGCCCCACGGGAAGAAACTGTTTCGTCATCATCACGTAGGACTGCGAAGGATCGGCCAGGCCGGGCAGGATGAGCGGCGCGGCCCACATCGGGAAGAAAAGGATCAGCGGCCACACCAGGTAGAGCCCCGCGGAGAGGAGCGCCGACTTGGTCGCGGCCTCGGGTGTCGGCGAGCCGATGTAACGCACCGCCAGGTTCCACGTGCCGCCGTTGTAGCTCAGGGTGGAGACGACCACATAGCCCGCGAGGAACACCGCGGTATAGGGACCGTTGAACGGCTGCCCGTGCCCGGCGGGCAGCCGGTCCCAGATGTGCAGCGCGGAATCGAGCCCGCCCAGGTGCTGGACCACGGCCACGAACAGGACCAGGCCCGCGACGACCTGGACCAGGAACTGGAGCAGGTCGGTGTAGAGATCGGCCCACAGCCCGCCGACGGTGATGTAGAAGACGGACACGCCGCCGGAGATCCAGATGCCGGTCGCGACCGGCAGGCCGGTGAAGCCGTGCAGCAGGATGCCGATGGAGGCCCACTTGGCCCCGACGTCGAAGAGCTTCAGCAGCACCCCGCTCCACGCCATCACCTGCTGCGTCGCGAGGCCGTAGCGCACCGCGAGGTACTCCGTCGGCGACTCGATCCGGCGTGCCGCCCGCAGCCGCGCCCAGCGGGGGGCGATCAGCCACGCTCCGACGACGCATGCCACCGTGATCGAACCCGCCCACCACACATAGAGCGTGAATCCGTGGGTGTAGGCGATCGCGGCGTACGCGACGAAGACCACGCCGCTGTGGCCCGAGACATGGTGGGAGATGCCGCCCAGCCACCAGGGAATCCGTCCGCCGGCGACGAAGTAGTCGTCCGAGCCCCGGATGCGCCGCACGGCGACCCACCCGATTGCCGCCACCAGCAGGAAAAACAGGGCGATGACGGCGTAGTCGAGCGGATGCATGCGCGGGAGCGTAACCATACAGTTACCGCCGGAAAGCGGCGCAAGCCGAAAGCTTTGGGCCGGCGCGCACCGTCCCCCGCGCCCCGGCCCGGCCGGGCGGCTTGACGCCGCCTGCCGGAGGCCTCTTCGTTTCAGGCTGGCCGGCTCGAATGCGCGCGGTCGCGGCGAAGTTTTCGCTTGTCTGCCAGCGACCTCCTACGTAACTAGCCGGTTACTCTTCTATGCGCGCCGCCTCCCAGCCGACCTCAGCCCCGCCGGGCCTGCCCTGCCCGCCCGGGGAGGTCGACGATTTCATCAGCCAGCCCACGGCCCGTGCCGTCGAGGTCGTGGCCCGCACCGCCGGTCCCTTCCTCATCCTGGGAGCCGGGGGCAAGATCGGCCTGCACCTGAGCGTCATGCTGCGCCGGGCGCTGGATCAGCTCGGGCGCAAGGACCGCGTGGTGGCGGTGTCCCGGTTCAGCACGTTGCGCGATCGCTCGGCCTTCGAGAGCCGAGGCGTGGAGACGGTGGCCTGCGATCTCGGCCAGCCCGACGACCTGGCGCGGCTGCCCGACGCGCCGACGGTGTTCTTCCTTGCCGGGGTGAAATTCGGCACCGCGGCCGCGCCCGACCTGCTGCACGCGATCAATGTCGAGATTCCCCGGCGGGTCGCTGCGCGGTTCGCCCGCTCCCGCATCGTGGCGTATTCGTCGGGGTGCGTCTATCCGTTCGTGACGGTCGCCTCGGGCGGCGCCCGCGAGGACACCCCGCCCTTCCCGGTCGGCGATTACGCCGCTTCCTGCATCGCGCGCGAGCAGGCCTTCACCGAGGTGGCCGCCGCCAGCGGCACGCCGGTCGTCCTCATCCGGCTGAACTACTCGATCGAGTTTCGCTACGGCGTGCTGGTCGACATCGCCCAGATGGTGCTCTCGAGCCGCCCGGTCGACGTCACCACCGGGCACATGAACGTGATCTGGCAGACGGACGCCGTCGCCCACAGCATCCAGGCCCTCGAGATCGCCGGCGCCCCGGCGGTTCCGATCAACGTCACGGGGAGCGAAATGCTGTCCGTCCGCGACGTCGCGCGCCGCTTCGGCGCCGCCCTCGGGCGCCCGGTGCAGATCACCGGCACCGAGGCCGAAACCGCCTGGCTCAACAACGCGAGCCACTCGCACCAGCTCTTCGGCCCGCCGCTGACATCCGTCGACCAGATGATCCAGTGGATCTCCGCGTGGCTCCTCCGTAACGGGGAAACCTGGGGCAAGCCGACCGGCTTCGAACGCCGCGACGGACGCTTCTGACCGCCTGCCGCGATGCCATTCGATCTTCGCCGCCACTTGCGCGCCGGGCAGGTCATTCCCGCCCTGCCGCTCGCGCTCGACCGCCGCCGTCGCTGGGACGAGCGCCATCAGCGTGCGCTCGTGCGCTACTACCTCGATGCCGGCGTCGGCGGGCTCGCCGTCGGCGTGCATTCGACCCAGTTCGCGATCCGCGATCCGAAGATCGGCCTTTACGCGCCGGTGCTCCAGCTGGCGGCCGAGACGACGTCGGCCTGGCTCGCGCCGAAATCACGGCCCCTCGTCCTGATTGCCGGCTTGTGCGGCCGCACCCCGCAGGCCTGCCGGGAGGCGGAAGTCGCCGGCGGCCTCGGTTATCACGCCGGCCTGCTCAGTCTCGGCGCGTGGGCGGGCGACGCGGAATCCAAGGTGCTGGCGCACTGCCGCGCGGTCGCCCGGGAAATCCCGCTCGTGGGCTTCTACCTGCAGAACGCCGTGGGCGGCCGCACGTTCACTTACCGTTTCTGGCGGCAGTTCGCGGAGATCCCGCAGCTGGTGGGGTTGAAGATCGCACCCTTCAATCGCTACCGCACGATCGACGTCGTGCGCGCGGTGCTCGAGTCGGAGCGCGACGACGTCGCCCTCTACACCGGCAACGACGACCACATCATCGGCGACCTGCTCACACCGTTCACGTTCGGCGGCCGCACGCGCTTCATCGACGGCGGCCTGCTGGGCCAGTGGGGCGTATGGACGCAGAACGCGGTGCGGCTGCTCGAGGACCTCAAGCGTGCCCGGCGGAAACCGCGTCTCGATCTCGCCTGGCTCGACCGCAATGCGGCGTTGACGGACATGAACGCAGCCGTGTTTGACGCCGCGCACAACTTCGCCGGCTGCCTGCCCGGCATCCACGAGGTGCTCCGGCGCCAGGGCCTGCTGGCGACCACCGCCTGCCTGGACCCGCACGAGGTGCTTTCGCCCGGCCAGGCGGCGGAGATCACGCGCGTGGCCCGGGCGTATCCGTGGCTGGTGGACGACGCCTTCGTCGCGGCCCACCGGGACCGCTGGCTCGCCTGAGCGCTTCCTTCATGTCCGCCCCTTCCCGCCCTGCCCTCCGCTGGTTCGACTTTCAGATCAACGGTTTCGGCGGCATCGATTTTCAGGCCGAGCACGTCTCTCCCGCGGAGATGGATCACGCGGTCGCCGTCATGCGGAAGCATGGCATGGCCGCGATCCTGCTCACGCTGATCACCGATCACATCGATGCGCACTGCCGCCGGCTCGAGGCGTTCGAACGGCTTTGTTCCCGCTCGCCCTCGATCGCCCGCATGATCGCCGGGTATCACATCGAGGGGCCCTGGCTGTCTCCCGAACCCGGCTACCGCGGTGCCCATCCGCCGGGCCCCATGCACGCGCCCTCGCTGGCGGAGTTCGAACGCATGCAGGCGGCGGCCGGCGGCCGCATCAAGCTGATCACGCTCGCGCCCGAGTGGCCCGGCAGCGCGGAATGCATCGCCGGCATCACGCGCGCCGGCGTGCAGGTTTCCATCGGGCACAGCAACGCGTCGGAATCGCAGCTCGACGACGCGATCCGCGCGGGCGCGCGGTTCTGCACCCACGTCGGGAACGGCACGCCCCTCGAAATGCACCGGCACGACAACATCATCCAGCGCATGCTCGCGCGTGACGAACTGGTCGCGTGCCTGATCCCCGATGGCGTCCACCTGCCGCACTTCGCCCTCAAGAATTTTTTCCGGGCCAAGCCGGCCGACAAGGTCCTCTTCACCACCGACGCCATGTCGGGAGCGGGGGCGGGACCGGGGCGGTACCGGATCGGCCGGCACGAGATCGAGGTCGGAACCGATGGCATCGCCCGCAACCCGGGCGGCGGCGGTTTCGCCGGATCCACGCTCACGCCCGACGAGGGCGTGAAGCGCTGCGCGCAATACCTCGGCATTTCCGAGGCCGAGTCCGCGGCCTACTGGTCGACCCGGGCCGCGGCGGCGTTCGGCGTGACGCTGCCGTCACCCTGACCCGTCCGCGGCGCTCCCCGCCGCGGTGCGCGACGGCCCCGCCATCCGGTCGTGGCGGCATAGCACGAAATTCCGCCTCCGCCCGTCATTCCGGGTTCGCCTTCCACGCGGTTCGCCGTTCGCTCTCGTTTTCCTCCCGCATGAAACGCCCCTTCGCCCGCCTCCTGCCCCTCGTCTGCGCCGCCCTGGTCCTCACCGCGGCGCGGGCCGCCGAGATCCGCATCGGCATGATCGGCCTGGATACTTCGCACGTCGTCCAATACCTCAACCTCGTCAACGATCCGAAGCACAAGGACCACGTCCCGGGCGGCAGGATCGTCGCGGCGTTCAAGGGTGGCAGCCCGGACGTCGAAGCCAGCCGCTCCCGGGTCGACGGCTTCACCAAGACCGCCGTCGAGCGCGGCGTGAAGATGTACGACTCGATCGAGGAGATGTCCCGCAACGTCGATGCGATCATCGTGCTGAGCGTCGACGGCCGCCCGCACCTCGACCAGTTCCGGCGCACGCTCGCGGCGAAGAAGCCCGTCTTCATCGACAAGCCGATCGCGGGATCGCTGCGCGACGCGCTCGAGATCGCGCGGCTCGCCCGGCAGCACAACGTACCCGTGTTCAGCACCTCGTCGCTGCGCTACTCCCCCGACTCGCCGCTCCCGCAGCTGGAGAAGATCGGGCCGGTCGCGGCCGCGTTTTCCTACGGGCCGGCCGAGACCGAGCCGCACCACCCCGACCTCTTCTGGTACGGGATCCACGCCGTCGAGGCGCTCTATGCGGTGATGGGACCGGGCTGCGTCCGCGTGGTCCGCACCCACACGGAGAAGACCGACGTGGTCACCGGCGTCTGGTCCGACGGCCGCGTCGGCACCATGCAGGGCAACCGCGCCGGCCGCGCCGGCTACGGCGTCACGGTGATCGGTGCGAAGGGCGTCGCCAAGGGTGGCGAAAAGACCAGCTACAAGCCGCTCGTCGAAGCCTACATGAATTTCTTCCAGACCGGCGTTTCCCCGGTGCCGCTCGAGACCACGATCGAGCTGCACGCGTTCATGGAAGCCGCCGACGAAAGCAAGCGCCGCGGCGGCGCCCCGGTCACGATCGCCGAGGTGATGAAGCTCGCCGGTGCCAAACCCTGAACCGATTCCATTCCTTTTCTCTGCCATCATGACGTTCCCGAATTCGTTCACGTTCATCGCCGACGAAGTTTCCCAGGACCTGCCGGTCCTCCGCACGTTCGTGCGTGAGTTCAAGCTGCCCGGCATCGAGCTGCGCAGCTTCTCCGGCCGGGCCTTCAAGGACCTCACGCGCGAGGATGTTTCCGCCATCGCCGCCGCCGCCCGGGAGGACGGATGGAAGATCTTCGGCTGCTCCACGCCCGTCTTCAAATGCGAGATCGACGATCCGGCCGGGATCCAGGCGCACCGGGAGATCTTCAAGCGCAGCCTCGACGTCGCCCGCGAGCTCAAGTGCGACCTGCTGCGCGTCTTCACCTTCCTGCGCCACCCGAATCCCCTCGAGCCGAAGCGGCTCGATCGCGTCGCCGAGCAGCTCATGGGCCTCGTCGATCTCGCCAAGGGCTCGGGCGTGCGCATCGGCATCGAGAACGAGCACTCCTGCTTTGTCGCCACCATCGAGGAGATGGAGGCGGTGCTCTCCCGCATCCCGGCCCCCAACGTCGGCGCAATCTGGGACCCCTGCAATGTGCTCTACGTGCCGGGAGCGGCGGTGCCCCACGCGAGCGACCTCGTGCGCCTCGGCGCCCGGCTCTTCCATCTCCACGTCAAGGATGCCGTCCGCCGCTCGCCGGCGAACTCGAGCGCGCTGATCGCCGTCGGCATGCCGATCGGCACGGGCGAGGTCGACTGGCGCTCGCACCTGCGCGTCCTGCAGGCCATGGGCTACCAGGGGATGCTGTCGCTCGAGACGCACTGGCGCCTGGAGAAGATCGACGAGTCGCTCCTGCACCTGCCGGCGGGCTACGGTTTCTCGCACGGAGGCGAGACCGCCACCCGTATCTGCTTTCACACCACGAAAGCGGTGGTGGAATCGGTCTGAGCCGGACGCATGCGGTTGAGGCGGAGCCGCCTGTCCCCAGGCGGGTAACGTGCGACGGACCGGTTCCCAGCGGCTTGAGGACAAGCCGCTCCCCCTTTCAAGGTGGCCTTGGTCACGCGGCCGGAAGCGGCCGCGTTCCCCGGGCCTCAGACTCCCGCCTCGGCCAGCGCCGGGACCGTCACCGGGGCGGCGGCGGGGTTCGTGATGCCTTCGAAAACCAGGCGCAGGACCTGGTTCAATCCGCGCTCCTTCACCTTCGTGTCGCCGAGGTCGAGTTCCAGGCTCTGCGACAGCGAGAAGCGGTTGGAATGATAGATGAAGCACAGCCCGATGAAGTGAATCATCAGGTGGGTGACATCCAGGTCGCCGCGGAATTCGCCGGTCGCCACTCCGTCCTGCACGATCGCGCGGAAGCGCGCGAGAAACGGATTCTTCGTGAGGAGGTGGTTCTCCTTCGTGAGATGCCGGCCCTTCTCGAGGTTCTCCCATTGGAGCAGCCGCGTGAACTCGGGCTCGTTGTCGAGAAACTCGAAATAACTCTCGAGCAGCCGCGACAGCTTCTCCCGCGGACTGCGCCCGCGTTCGATCGCGTGAAATTCGATTTCCTCGATCCGCTTGTAGACCTCTGACAGCGCGGCCTCGAACAGGGCATCCTTGCTGCCGAAATAGTGGTAAACCATCCGCTTGTTGACTCGGGCCTGGCCGACGATCTGGTCGACGGACACGGCGTGAAACCCGTGCTTCGCGAAGAGACGGATGGCGGCCTGGAGAATGCGGCGGCGGGTGCGGTCGGGGTTGCGGGGTACCGGTTGGGTTGAAGCCATGGGGGTGCGCGCAAGCTGGCACCGCCGCGCCGGCGAGAGAAGCACAAAACCTCCGGACAGTTACTTAGCCGGTTACTTACCCGGTTACTTCGGCCGCCCCCGGTTACTTCGACGGTTGCCCGGTCGCGCCGCCCTGTTCGAGGAAACGGCGGAACGCCGCCGTCCCCGCCTCGAGTTCGTGGCCCAGGATATACTCGTCGCGGGTGTGCGCCTGCCGGATGCTGCCCGGTCCGAACGCCACGGCGGGAATGCCGGCGCCCGCGAAGATGTTGGCGTCGCAAAACCAGTCCGCCGTCGCCCACCCCCGCCCCATCGCACGCAGGCTCCGGGCCCATGGATTCGTGCGCGGGGTCACGAAGGACGGTGCCTCCCGATGCGGTACCAGCCTGGCCCGGGGTGCGAGCCGCCGGACGGTTGCGCCGAGCAGCGTGCGAATTTCCGCGGCGGGAACCCCGGGATGCCACCGCACGTCGAGGCCGAGGCGGCAGAGGGCGGGTACGAGGTTCATTTCCCCTCCGCCCTGGACGACGCCGAGATTGAGGCTGCAGCCGCCCAGCACGGGATGGCGCCGCGCGGCCAGCTCCGGCCCCACGTCGTCGCGAAGCGCCTGCAGCAGCGGCAGCGAACGGTACACCGCGTTGTCGCCTCGTTCGGGCGTCGCGCCGTGCGCCGCGCGGCCCGGCACCTCGATCCATACCCGGAGAATGCCCTTGGCCGCATGCACCACCCGCAGGTCGGTCGGTTCGAGGGCGACGGCGAAATCCGCCCTGAAGCCGTCCCGTACCAGCGCCTGAGCCCCGAGGCTCCCCTGCTCCTCGCCCGCGGTGGCGGCGACGACCCAGCGCACGTCACCGCGGCGCGACGCCGCACTCCGCGTCCAGCGGCCCAGCGCGGCGAGCAGCGCCGCCGTCGGTCCCTTCGTGTCGCACGCGCCGCGGCCGTGCAGCCGCCCGCCTCGCGCGGTCAGCGCAAACGGCGGCACCGTCATCCCGCGCACGCCCACCGTGTCGAGGTGCGGAGCGAACGCCACCGTCGCCCGCGCCCGGCGCGCGGGCTCGAATACCCCCACCACCGTGGGTCGGCCCGGTGCGAGCGTGTGTACCGTGACGTCGGCGCCGAGGCCGCGCAGGTGCTGTTCCATGTGCGCCGCCATTGCCGCCTCCCCGGGCACGGTGCCGCCCGGATCGGCCTCGGGGTGCACGCTGGGAACGGCGACCAGTTCGCGCAGAATCTTGCGGGCGTCATGACGCGGGATTGCCATGACCGGAACGTTGGCTTGCGATGCGCCGCCTGGAAAGACGTAACCACCCGGCCGCGTTCTCGCGCCGCCCTCAACCTCACGCACTCCCCCGCTTCGCCACCCACTCATGTCCTCCAAGATTCGCATCCTCGTCGCCGGCTGCGGCCACATGGGCACCTCGCACGCCCGCGCCTATCACAAGATGTCGGACGCATTCGAGATCGTCGGCCTCGTGTCCCGCTCGCCGGGCTCCCGCCAGAAGCTGAACGCGGAATTCGGCGGCCGTTACGCGGAGTTCTCCGACTACCAGGAGGCGCTCGCGAAGACGCGCCCGGATGCGGTGTGCATCAGCACGTATCCGGATACCCACGCCGCCTACGCGCTGGCGGCGTTCGAGGCCGGCGCGCATGTCTTCCTCGAGAAGCCGGTGGCCGAGACCGTCGAGGAATGCGAGCGCGTCATCGCCGCCGCGAAGCGCCTCAATCGCAAGCTTGTCATCGGCTACATCCTCCACGTGCACCCGTCGTGGAAGCGCTTCGTCGAGCTCACCCGCACGCTGGGCAAGCCGCTCGTGATGCGCATGAACCTCAACCAGCAGAGCTACGGGCCGAACTGGGAAACGCACAAGAACCTGCTCCGCTCGATGTCGCCGATCGTGGACTGCGGCGTGCATTACGTGGACGTGATGTGCCGCATGACCGGCTCGCGCCCGATTCGCGTGAGCGGCATCGGCGCCCGCCTCGCCAGCGACATCGTGCCCAATCAGGTCAATTACGGCCAGTTGCAGGTGACCTTCGCCGACGGTTCCGTCGGCTGGTACGAAGCCGGCTGGGGCCCGATGATGAGCGAGACCGCCTTCTTCGTTAAGGACGTCATCGGCCCGAAAGGCTGCGTCAGCATCGTGGCCAAGAGCGCGGGCGGCGCCGGCAAGTCGGCCGACGTCGATTCCCACTCCAAGACCGAGTCGCTGCTCCTGCACCACGCGCAGCTCGGCGCGGATGGCAGGTTCACGCGCCCGGACGAGATCGTCGACGTCACCGACGAGCCCGACCACGACGAACTCTGTCGTCGGGAGCAGGAGGTCTTCCTCCGCGCCATCCGCGAGAACACGGATCTCACCGAGCATCTCCAGAGCGCCATCGACAGCCTGCGCATCGTCCTCGCGGCCGACCGGTCGTTTCGCGAAGGCCGGACGGTGGACCTCTGATCACCGCTGAGAAACGGCCGCACTGAAAGGTGGAGCGGCTTGTCCTCAAGCCGCTGGCGAAAGGTCCGTCACCCGTCAGCCGCCTGGGGACAGGCGGCTTCAGGGCGCAGGCACCGCGATCATGTCGAGCGACGCCGAGCGCCCGGGGCGCCCGAACGAGCCGACCGCGAGCGCCGACGCCGCGGGCGGGCGCGTGGGATCGTAATACACGGCGCGGATGTCGTTGAGCAGCGTCCGGGACGTCGCGTCCTTCACGTAGTAGGTCGCCTTGGCCAAGTGACGGAAGCTGCTCCCGGCTTCGAAGAGGATCGAGCCCAGCCGCTCGAAGATCGACTTCATCTGCGCGCGCGGTTCGCCACCGTCGCCGCCACTCACCTCCCCGATGAAGATCAGGGGCGTGCCGGGAAAGACATGGGCAACGTTGCAATACCGCGGCGATGCGGTCAGCCAGGGCAGCCACGAATGCGCGATCGTCTCGCCCGCCTTGGCGGGCAGCGTCCGGGCCGACGCCACCAGCTCGATCTCCACCCAGGTGTCGCTGATCCATTCCTGCAGGATGATGGGCGGCACCGGCCCGCCGCCGAAGCTGGCCGCCACGGCCTGGAGCACAGGCGCGGGATCGGCGGAGGGTCGGAAAAACACCTTCACCTGCACCACGTCGGACTTCGCCAGGCCAACATACCCGAGCGAGCGGTACAGGCCCGCCATGGTGGCGGTGGACCCGGTGGCGAGGTCGGTGCCCCGTTCCACCTGGCCGGAGATGAAGATCTTGCCCCCCGCCGGGAGCACCGCGGCCTGGGCGGAGACCTCTGGCGACGTCGGGGCCCGCGCCGTCGTCGCGACCGCCTCGAACATGACGCGGGCGCCGCGCACCGTCAGCGGCGAGCGGCTGAGCGTGAATGCCACCGGTGATGTGGCGAAACGTGCCGCCACCGCGGCATCGACGGCCGCCACCGCGTCGTCGTCGGCGACGTACGCATTGAGGCGCACCACGCGGGTCAGATCGCTGCCCACGCCGCCCAGCACGCCGGCGAGCGCCTGGAGCGCGCCGTCAGCCTGCGCGCGCGCATCACCCTGCAGTTCCTTCGCCGCGACCTGGGCGGTGAAGACGAGGGGCCCGTCGGGCACGCGGACGAACCACGCGGTGCCACTCTGGTCGTTCCTGGCGAGTCGTTCGAGGTGGGACATGTTCTTCTTGGCCGGCGCGGCGGCGAAACCGGAGGCCGCCACGAAAAGAAGGCAGGCAAGGCGCAGGTAAGGCATGGAAAGACGAAGGACACCGCGCGGGACGCGCTCCGAGAGGAGAAGCGGCGCGCCGCCAGCGCGACCAAAAAAACGCGGGTCGCCGTGCGTCCAGTGTCGGCGACCCGCGTCGAGATTCACGGCTGGGAACCAGCCATGACCAAGGTTCAAAACCGGGCCCGCACGCCGGCGGTGAAGCCGACGCCCTGGTTGGTCTTGAAGAAGTGCAGCCCGTTCAGGGTGACATTCGTGCGCGGCGGCTCGTCCGTCACGTTGTTCACGTCGAGGAACACGTCGTAGCGGCGGTTGATCGAGTACTGCAGCTTGATGTCGTACATGGCGCGCTCCTTGAAGTAGATGTCGGCCACGTTGGTGCTGGTGTACTTCATGTCGGTCCAGTTCGCGAGCAGCCGGACGTCGAAGCCGCGGTAGCGGTACGTGATACCGGCGTTGCCGCTGCGCGGCGCCATGTTCGGCAGGCGGTTCGTCGTCGTCAGCCCGCCGAAGTTGCCGTACGCCTCGAGGTAGGTGAAGTTGGCGAAGGCTCCCAGCCCGCGGAGAACGCCCGGCAGGAAGCTGAACTGCTGCTGGTAACTCGCCTCGATGCCGCGGATGCGGGCGGCGCCGAAATTACGCGTGGTCGTGAGCGTGTAATTGGCGTACGTACCGCTGCCGTCGATGCCGCCGGCGCCCAGGACTTCGGCGATGGAGCGGCTGTAATTAGAGATCTCCTTCAGGAAGACGCCGAGGGAGAAGAGGCCGACCGGTTCGAAGTACTTCTCGACGCTCACCTCGAAGTTGTCGGTGAAGTAGGGCTTCAGGGCGGGATTGCCCATGCTGATCGTGTTGTTCTCGGAGTTCTCGGTGACGGTCGGGATCAGGCTCGGGATCGGCGGACGCGAGATCGCGCGGTTGTAGCTGGCGCGCACGAGCAGCGACTGCAGCGGCTCGTACACGAAATGAAGCCCGGGGAAGAAGTTCGTGTACTTGCCCTCGGCCGTGTTGCGCCGGACGAACGAGCGCTCCGCGCGCGCAAGATTGGCCGCCACGTCGGCCGGGTTGAGGCTCGCGGCGTTGACGCTGTTGCCGCCCCACGAGGCGGTCGCATTGCGCACCCAGGCCGTGCCCTCGGTCTGCGTCTCCTCCATGCGCACGCCGCCGAGGATGCGCAGCTTGCCGAGCTTCACGGAGCCCTGGAGGTACGCGGCCGAAATCTGCTCCGTGTATTCGGTCCGGCTGTTCTTGCTCGTGACATAGCTGTTGTACGCATCGCCCGCGGACTGGCGCCAGTAGTTCTCCGGCGCGCTGTCGGGGTTGCTCATGAAGGGGAACGGGCCGTAGCGGCCATCGCCCTGCTTGTAGAGCAGGTCGGCGAGCGGCGTCATCGCGTCGTCGCCCGAGTTGGGCGTGCCGTCCGCGCCCACCCAGGTCTTCTGGCCGAGGTCGGTGCGCGGCTTGCGCTTGTCGTCCGCGTACTTGAGGCCGGTCTTCAGCACCACGGGCACGCCGAGGTCGAAGTTCTTGGTGAAATCGACGCGGGCGCCGTAGAGGTCGTTCTTCGCCTTGTACGACTGCTTTTGATACGACGTGATGTTGTAGCTCGCCGGATCGTAGATCGAGGGCCCGGCCGTCTGGCGGAAGATCGGGTACCACGCGTCCTGGCCGCGGCGGTCGATCTCGAAGCCGATGCCGCCGCCCGGGGTGCGGGCCTGCGCGCGGATCCAGCCGGGATAGGAGATGTTGGCGTAGGAGTAACTGCCGCGGATGCTCAGCGTCGCGGTGCGGTCGAGCAGCTTGATCTCGGTGCCGCCGCTGAACGCCAGCACGCGCGAATTCTTCGAGAAGGCCGGCGTGGATTCGGAAATGCCGATGGAGCCCGCGTGCGGCAGCAGGGTCGAGTGCTCATAGGTGCTGCCCGGGGCGAAGTTGGCGGCGGTCGCCGCGGGGTTGCCGAACGCCGGCCGGTAATAGATCTGGTACTGGTCGTTGGTGTTGAAGCTGAACTTGGAGAAGAAGACGACGTCCGGGTTCAGCTTGTAGTCGACGTTGAGCCCGGCGTTGTGCGCCCGCGCCTTGTAGCCGAAATCGCCCGTGCCGAAGATGCGCGTCAGGGGATTGGCCGAGGTGGGATTCAGGTACACCTGGCTGAGGGCCGTGTAGAGCACGCCCGCCGGCCCGATCTCGTCCTGGGTCGTGTAGGACGAGCGCCGGTTGAAGTTGAACGCGATGCCCAGGTTCTTGTTGCCGCCGAAAACATTGAAGACGTCGGAGTACGCCAGGCTGAAGAGATCGAGGCCGTCCGGCCGGTCGCGGAACGGACCTTCGTCGAAACCGCGCTTCCGCCACAGCACGCCGCCCGTGACGGTCACGCGCCGGCCCGGAAGATCGAAGGCGCGCCGCGAGACGAGGTTCACGAAGCCGGCCACGGCGTTGGCGTCCTGGTCGGGCTGCGGGGCCTTGATCAGCTCCACCGACTCGAGGTTGCCCGTGCCCATCTGCTCGATCTGGTAATCGCGGCTGGCCGACGTGCCGGTCGAGGACGCGACCCGGTCGCCGTCCACCATGAGCGAGGAGAATCCGGGGCCCATGCCGCGCACGTAGAGCGTGCGCACCTCGCTGCCGACGATATCCGTCGAGATGCCCGGCAGCCGCTGGATCAGTTCGCCCGGGTTGGCGGCGGGATTGCCGAAGGTGTCGGTCGCCGCGACCCACTTGGGATTGTCGGAAAGCCGCTGCGCCTGGATCGCCAGCGCACTGCCCTCGCGCACGCCCGCGACGGAGAACGCCTCCATCCGGTAGATGCCGCTCGTCAGCTGGATGTCGCGCGTGACCGTCTGGCCGGGCAGGACCGTCACCGGCACCCGCTGCGTGTCGAGACCGGCGAAGCTCACCACCAGCGTCTGGCTGCCCTCCGGCGCCGTCAGGTTGAACGTGCCGCCGCGCTCGGCGGTGGTGGCGGCGCTCGCGCCCTCCACCGTGATGACCGCGCCCGGCAGGAGGTCGCCGGTGGCCTGGTTGGAGATCGTGCCGCTCACCGTGCCGGTGCGGGCGGTCTGGGCGGACGACGGGAGGAACAACAACGACGCGAGCGCCGGCAGCGCGAGCAGGAGGCGCGACCACGAGACGCCACGGTGGGGGCGAAGACGTTGAGAATTCATAGGCGGAGGCTTGGCGGTGGGTGAACGCAGACGGAGCGCGCCACGGTCGCGACGCGGGCCCGGCGGCCGGGCTCGTAACCGATAGGTTACTTTAACGGGGCGATGGCAAGCAGATTCGAACGCCGGGCCTCAGCCAAATTCCTTGCCTGCCGGGGTAACCCGGCGGTTACTCGGGCATGCCCCGCTCCCTTCCTTCCCTGCTGGCACTCTGGGCCCTGCTCCTCGTCGTCCCGCTGGGGGCCGCGCCGTCCCCCTCCGGCTGGCGGGTCGGCACCGCCCGCGTGGAGATCACGCCGCCGGCGGGCCTGTGGATGACCGGCTACGCCACGCGCGACCGGCCCGCGGACGGCACGGCCCAGGCGCTCTGGGCGAAGGCGCTCGCGTTCGCCGATCCCGCCGGCCGGCGCGGCGTGCTGCTCACCCTCGATCTCTGCGGCATCACGCGCGAGATCACCGACCGCGTCGCCGCCGAGATCGGCCGGCGCCACGGCCTCGAGCGCAGCGCGGTGCTGGTGAACGTCTCCCACACCCACTGCTCGCCCTTCCTCAACGGCTATCTCAGCGGGCTGCGCCTGCTGCCGCCGGAAGGCGTGGCCCGCGCCGACGCCTACGCGACCGACCTCCGCTCGAAGATGATCGCCGCCGCCGAGGGCGCGTTGCGCTCGCTCGCCCCCGCCAGCGTGAGCTGGGGCGAGGACGAGGCGCACTTCGGCTTCAACCGCCGCGAGAACAGCGAAAAGCAGGCCCCCGAACTGCGCGCCGCAGGAAAACTCAAGGGCCCGTTCGAACCGCGCGTGCCGGTGCTCGCCGTGCATGCCCCGGACGGTGCGCTGCGCGCCCTGCTCGTGTCCTACGCCTGCCACAACACCACCCTCGGGCTGTTCCAGTGGCATGGCGATTACGCCGGCTCGGCGCAGCTCGAGCTCGAACGGCGCCACCCGGGCGCCACGGTGCTCTTCGCCATCGGCTGCGGCGCGGATATCAACCCGGCCCCGCGCCGCGAACCCGAGCACGCGGACCAGCACGGCCGCGCCCTCGCCGATGCGGCCGACCGCGCCCTCGCCCGCTCGCTCCAGCCGGTCGGCGCCCGCTTCGCCTCGGCGTTCGACGATATCACGCTCCGGCATGCGCGCCTGCCCACGGCGGAGGAACTGCGCACCGCGCGCGAGAAGGACCAGCCCAACCGCGAAATGCACCAGGCCTGGGCGGCGACCGTGGCCGCCGACATCGCGGCGCGCGGCGATCGCGTCCTCGAGCAGGCCTATCCGATCCAGGCCTGGACGCTCGGCAACCTCTCCTGGGTCGCCCTCGGCGGCGAAGTGGTCATCGACTACTCGATCCGTCTCCGCCGTGAGCTCGGCACCGACCTCTGGGTGCTCGGCTACTGCAACGACGTCATGGCCTACATCCCCAGCGAGCGCGTGCTGCACGAAGGCCGCTATGAAGGCGACACCTCCATGATTCCCTACGGCAAGCCCTCCAAATGGGCGCCGGGCCTGGAGGATCAGATCGTCGCCAAGGCCGCCGCCCTCGTGGAGGCGACCCGGGCCCCCCGGTAGCTTCACGGCAACCCACTCCTCCCCGCCGGGCCGCGCCCGCTCGCCACAATCCCGGTCCGCACCGCCGATCCCGCAGGGCCGCGCTCCTGCTGCCGCCGTCAAACCACCGATGCGAGCGGCCTCGGTGAGAGGTGGAGCGGCTTGTCCTCACGCCGCCGCGGACCGGTCCGTCACACGCGAGCCGCCTGGGGACAGGCGGCTCCACCGCGAGTGCCTCATTCCGGTGATGCCGCCCCGCCTCAGGTCGTGTAATGCTGCGCGACCTTTCGCACCGCCGCGCCGATCTCGCGGATGAGCGCCTCGTTCATGCTCTCGTTCAGCGGGCACTGCACGCCGGTCGCCAGGATCGCCTCCGCCTCCGGACACTTCACGCGGGTGTAGTCCATCGCCGTCAGCCCGAGCTCCTTCACCGGCCAGCGGCCGGCGAAGAACGCGTGCTGCTGGAAGTACGGCATCCGGTACAGCGGCACCGGGATGTATCCGGCGTTGCACGACACTCCCTCCGCCCGCAGCGCCGCGACGAACTCGGCCCGGTCGCACTTCAGCCGCTCGGGGCGGATCCGGAAGTAGAAAAACCAGAAGGTGCTGCGGTCCCCGGCGTCGACCGCCGGCGGCACCACCGCCGGCAGGCCTGAGATGCCCTCGATGAGCAGGCGCCCGAGCGCCGCCCGCTTCGCCGCGATCGCCTCGAGGCGCTGCAACTGCACCGCGCCAAACCCGGCCTGCAGCTCGCTCATCCGGTAGTTCGTCGCCAGCACGCTCGTGGTCGCGTAGGAATTCTTCGGATCGAGCCGGTCGCTGCCCTTGTCGGAGAACTTCTGCAGCAGGGGCCCGATGCGGGGATCGCTCGACGCCACGACGCCGCCGTCGCCCGTCCCGATGTGCTTCGAGTCCATCAGCGAGTAACAGGCGACGTGGCCGAGCGAGCCGACCGGCTGCCCGCGGTACTTCGCGCCCCACGCCTGGGCGCAGTCCTCGATCAACACCAGCTTGTGCCGGTCGGCGAGGGTCCGCAGCGCCGACAGGTCGCACGGATTTCCCGTCAGGTGCACCGCAATGATCGCCTTCGTGCGCGGCGTGATCGCCCGCTCGACGGCCCTGGGATCGAGGTTGTAGGTCGCGGCCCCGAGGTCGGCGAACACCGGCACGCCCTGCTGGAAGAGGATGCCCGCGATCGTGCCGATGTCGGAGATCGGCGTGGTGATCACCTCGTCGCCGGGTCCGATGCCCGCCGCCGCGACGGCCACGTGGAGTGCGGCGGTGCCCGAAGAACACGTGACGACGTGCTCGCGCGGACAGTACTGCTTGCAGCGCTCGATGAAGAGCGCCGTCTGCCGGTTCGGCTGCCGGCCGGCCCAGCAGAAGATCGAAGGCTGGTCGACCGCCGCGCTGAGCTGCTGTTTCTCCGCCTCGCCCCAGCGCACGCGCGGCCCGGCCTTGGCCTGCACGGCGCGCGGGCCCCCGTCCTTCGCGAGCCGCGTGGCGTCCGCGGCCGCCGCCCGGGCCTGGCCGGGGAGCTGGGTCGCGGCCAGCGCGACCGTGCCCGATTGCAGAAACTTCCGGCGGGAGGAGGACATGGCGGTGCGAGGGGTGGACGGTGAACGAGGGGCGGGAGCCGGCCCGGCCATCGCGTGTTAACTGACTGGTTACTTACGCCGGCCCTCCGGCGGCGCAAGGAAAAACCAGGCCGGACACCCGGCCCTCAGGCGGGCACGCCCGCGGCGCCGGCCGGATCCACCTGCCGCAATTTCTTCGCCGCCAGCTCCCGGTAGCAGTCGGGCAGGTCGAAGTGCCGAAGCACTCCGGGCAGCAGCACTGGCAGCGGCCACGCGTAGGCCTCGGTCTCGGCCACCTCCGCGTACGTGGTCAGCGCGTGCTTGAGCGTCACCTGCGTGATGCCGCGATGCAGCACGGCGGCGAACACCGCGGGGAACGCACCCCACCCGCGGGCGATGACGTGCACGTCGTCGTGTCCCACGGCGCCGAGCCAGTCGACCAGGCGCAGCAGGTCGTGCGTGCGCTGCCCCAGGGTCGGATAGTCGAACATGATGCCGTTGGCCGCGTGGAAGTAATTTCCGCCGTAGGGCGTGAACGCGTCGCGCGCGCCCACGACCGGCTGGGACTCGCCGACGCCCCGAAGATCGCAGGCAAAGACCGCGGCCTCCGGCTCGGCGGAGATCGCTTCCCTGATCAACGACTCGGTCCGGATCTCCTCGTCCGCGGAGCGATGCGACACGTAGACAAGCGCGCGCCGGCCGGCGCGCGGCGGCCGCGACGTGAGCGGCGTGTCGCTCAGCCGGTACACGACGGTGTGGATCTCCGGCTCGGTCTCCAGCACGTAGGTCACCGCATTCCGCTTCGGATAGGCCCGGCCGGGAAGCGGGCGGAGAATGCGATAATCCGGCGGCGCGTCAGGGCGGGCCGGCAGCCGCAGCGCGGCCGTCAGCAGTTCCCGCAACCGCGCGCCGCCCGGGGCGCCGCGCTCCCGCGCGAGCTGACGCGACCGTTCGCGCGTCAACGTGAACGCCGTTGCCGGCGCGGCCTCCGCGACCTGGCCCTTCGCCGTCGCGAGCAGGTCGGCTTCCTTCTCCAGTTTCAGCGCCGGTTCCTTCTGCCCCGTCGTGACACCGGTCTGGCGGTTGAACCAGCCGTACATCGCCTCGCGGTTGGCCTGCGAGTAGCCGTGGTAGTCGGGGCCCACGAACAGCGCCACCTTGTCCTCCGCGCCCAGCATCCGGTAAAGGGTGCGCGCCCGCTCGTAGGCTTCCTCCAGGCCCCGCGCATCGAAGAAATCCTTCTCCTGGCCGAGCACCATGAGCGGCTTCGGCGCGAAGGCCGCGAGGAAGTCGGAATGGTCGAGGCCGAGCGCGAGCACCTGCGGGGGACACTGCTCGGTGTCGGCCGCCTCCTCGTTCTCGAAATTGCGCCGCCACGTCGTGATGAAGCAGCTCGGCGCGGCCATCGTGAAGCGCGGTTCCAGGGCGAGCAGCCAGGCGGCCTGCGTGCCGCCGCCGGAGTTGCCGGTCAGGCCGACCTGCCTCGGATCCACCTCTGGACGCGTGAGCAGGTAATCGAGCGCCCGGATGCCGTCCCACGCGAACCACGTCCCGATGAACTCGCCCGTGAGCGTGAGCCTCGCTCCCACGTGCAGATGCTCGGCAGTGCCGATGCCGAAGCGCGGCTTGAGGGCCGCATCGACGTGCTGCATCCGCTCGCCCTGGCCCATCGGATCGAAGATCAGGACCACGTAACCCTGCCGCGCGAGACCCTGCGCGAACGATTGGTAGGCATCGGCCGCCTTGCCGTTGCTCGAGTGGCCGCAGGTGCCGATCACGCCCGGCAGCCGTCCGCCGCGGCCGGTGGGTACGTACAGGTTGGCCGTGACCGGAAACCCGGGACGGCTGTCGAAGATCACGTTCTCGATCCGATAGCCGTCGCGGTCCAGCACGCGGGTCACGCGCGCGTTGAGCGGCGTCTTTTCCGGCAGCGGACCGAAGCAGCGCTGGAGCTTCTCGCGCACGTCGCGGCAGTAGGCCTCGGCGTCCGCCTTCGTCCGGAGCGCCGCCCGCCGCACCGCGGCCGTGCGCTCCACTTCGCGCACGCGCCGGATGTAGTATTCCTGCACGGTCCGCGGAAACCGCTGCAGCATGGGCAGCCCGGCCGCAGGCGCGGCCTTCGGCGCCTTCTGCTCCTCCGCCCCCAGCGCGGAACCCGCTCCGCCGAACTCCAGCGCAGAGAGACCGGCCAGGCCGGCGGCGCCGCGCCGCAGGAGCGAGCGGCGGGTGAAGGCAATCGAGGCGGAGGTGGCGGGAGGTTCGTTCATGGCGAAAAGGGATCGATCAAACGGAAAACCGGGCGCCGGGTGGTTCTGCGGCGGGCGCCATGCCCGGCCGGGCCACGTCGCACCGGAGAGTCAATTACGGCGCTTTCGCGGCGCCTTGCCGCACGACCTGCCAGGCCACGCGGCGCAGGTGCGCCGCAAACTCCGGCGCCACGCCGGGCGGAACGTAGGCGAGTCGCTCCGGCGATTCCTCGAACAGGAACGCGTACCAAACGAGCGCCCCGAGGTATTCGCCGGCCACGTTGGCATGATTGGCGTCCATCGAAAGCTTCTTCTCCGCATTCCAGCGATAGCCGACGTGCAGCGAATGACGCTGGATCGGGAGGGCCGGAGGCACCGCCGTCTTCGGATCGAAATGCGGGTCGACCTGATAACCCCAGACGGGATCCGCATCCACGCGCCAGAACGCGTCACCGACGGGAATGATTCGCGCCCCCAGGTCCTGCGCGAGCTGCCGGTACGCGGCACGCGAGCGCTCCCACATCTCCTGCTGATTCGCCGCGTTCTTCCCCGCGGCCGTCTGCCCGAACCGCGGCGCATCGCGCCGATAGGCCCAGGTCTGGTGGATCACGATCTCCGCCTGCGGCTGGAGCTTCTTCAGGTGCGCGTGCAGCCGGCGGGCGAACGGCTGGTAGGTGCCATAATCGGTGGAGTGCAGCGAGTATTGCTGCACCGTGATCACGTCCCACCGGTCCGCCCGGAGGTTTTCCCAGAGGGACTTTCCGCTATAGATCATGCCTTTCGGATCGGCGGGATCGGCGAGGAACGCCTCCACCGCATTCCAGTGGCGCTCGAAGGAGCAGCCTCCCGTCACGGCGCGACCGATGATCAACTCGTGACCGCCCGACTTCGCCAGCTCGGGAAGGAGCCGTGTCGCGTTGTTCGAAAAACTGTTGCCGACATGGAAGAGCCGCAGGGTGCGGGCTTCGGCCAGCGCGACGACGACCGTGCAGACAATCATCAGCGCGGCTGCGCGCGTTCGATGGGAGCGGGGCATGCCGGAGGTAAGGACGGGCAGCCGCTCGGCGCAAGCGCGGGTGCGGGCAATTCCGTCCCGGACGCACCTCGGGCCGTCCGCCGATTCGAATGGGCGGGCGTCGATGCCCGCGCTCGCGTGCTACCGTGCCGCCGGTCCGGCTTCGCGCTCGAGCACCGCCAGTTCTTCGCGGAGCCGCTGCAGCACAGGCGCGTGGCCCGGCGAAGCAATCAGGTTGCGCATCTCGTAGGGATCGCGGTTCAGGTCGTAGAGTTCGTCGGAGCCGGGCAGATCGACGTAGTGGATGTATTTCCAATCCTCGGTGCGGATGGCCCGGTAGCCCATCTGGCGCGTGCGGGGGAAGACCGTCTCGGAATAGTGCTCGATCATGAACGCGGGGCGGAGCGCGGGACCGCTGGCCCCGAACAGGGGCGCGAACGATTTCCCATGGAGGCCTGCCGGCGCCGGCGCGCCCGCGAGTTCGAGCAGCGTGGGCGCGAAATCCAGCGTGAGCACCATCTGGTTCCGCCGCGTGCCGGGCTTGATCAGCGCGGGGTACCGCACGAAGAGCGGGATCCGGATGCCTTCCTCGTACGCCAGGCGGCGCTCCACGCTCAGGCCGTGTTCGCCGTAAAAATAACCATGATCGCTGGTGAACACGACCACCGTCCGTTCGAGCTGCCCGCTCGCCTCGAGCTGCTGCAGGAGCTGCCCCACGCCTTCGTCGACCGCCGCGAGCATGCGCAGCCGGTTGAGGATCACGTCGTCGCTCGAACCCGTCTTCGGACCGAGCGGCTCGAGACCGGCGACGGGGCGCAGCAGGGCCGGCTTGCCCGTCGGGGCGGCGAGCGCGTTGGGACGGCGCGGCACCTTGACGCCGGCGTAGAGCGCCTTGTGCCGCTCCGCCGGGATGAAGTTCGAGAGCGTCGGATCCGAGAGCGAACCGTCGGCGCGCTGCACCGTCTCCGGGTGCACCGCCTTGTGCGCGAAATAGAGCAGGAACGGCTTCGCGTGCGGCGCGCGCAGGAACTCGAGCGCGCGCGCGTTCAGGACGTCGGTCACGTAGCCCGGCGCCTTCACCGGCGTGCCATTGACGTTCAGGTCGGGATCGAACGTCGAGCCCTGCCCTTTCAGGCACACCCAGTGATCGAAGCCCGGGCGGCGCGAGTCGTCGTTGCCCATGTGCCATTTCCCGACAAACGCCGTCTCGTAGCCCGCCCGCTGCAGCGCCTGCGGAAAGGTCGCGAGCCGGTGGCTCTGCGCGCTGCGGTCGGTGTTGTCGACGATCCCGTGCGCGCGGGTGTGCAGGCCCGTGAGGATGTTGGCGCGGCTCGGGGAACAGATCACCGTCGTCGCAAACGCATTCCGAAACATCGCGCCCTCCTTCGCGATGCGGTCGATGTGGGGCGTCCGCACGAACGTGTTGCCCGTCGCGCCCAGGTCGTCCCAGCGCACGTCGTCGGCGAGAATGAAGACGATGTTCGGCCGGTCGGCGGCGGCGGCCGTCGCCGCGAGGAGCAAGGGCAGCAGCCAGGGGGCGAGGCGGAGTCGGAGGCGGGTATCCATGGTCAGGAGACGATGCTCAGCGGAGTTCCTTGAGGCGGATGTGCCGGAAGCGGACGACCGCGCCGGGTTTCCACACCGGGCCGGTCGGGATGTCGGGATGGACCTGCAGCGCGATGCCGCCCTCGGGCGGCACGCCGCGCGTGGTCTCCTCGGTGTGCTGGAAATCGGTGAGAAAATGGCCGTTGAGCCACACGCGGATCCGCGCGGGTTCGCCCTCGATGCGCACCTCGACGTCGTTCCATGCGTCCTCGCGGATCAGCCGCGCGCCCTCGGGATTCCGCTGCACGTAGCCGTGGCGGACAAACGGGATGAAGATCGCTCCGACGTCGGAACCGGGCCGGTGGTCGAGCGTGATCTGATGGCTGCGGCCATCGGGGCCGACGCGGACGAAAATCCCCGTGTCCATCGGGTAGGTGAGTTTCACCTGCAACCGCAGGATGAAGTCCTTGAACGGCCGCTCCACCCAGAGCAGGCCGCCCTTGCCGGGCGGATCCTGGGCGCCGACCAGCATGCCGTCCTCCACCGTCCACTTGCCGTGCAGGTGCAGCGGCGGCATCCCGTCATGCGGCGCCCACCCCGCGAGCGACCTGCCGTCGAAGAGCGGCACGAAGCCCTCCTCGTCCGGCACCTCGAGCCCGGCGCCGCGGAGCGCTTCGCGGATAAACGGGGTCGCACCGCGCGCCATGCGCAGGAAGCCGAGGTCGGTGGGATGCACCCCGTCGACCGTGTCCTCGCCGTCGCCGCCGAGGAGCTGCGTCGCCGGGATGTAGTGGAGCCGGGAGTCGCCGGCCTTCCTCAATCGATCGTAGAACTGGCGCAGCCAGGCGTTGGCCTCGGCGACCTTGGCGCGCTTTGCGGCGATGAGACCGGTGTCAGCGTAGGTGACGTTCTCGACCAGCACAATGGGGGTGTCCGGCCGGGCGGCACGCAGCGTGCGCACGAACGGCTCGACGCGCTCCTTCACCTGCGCGACATCGAGGTTGGGCAGGCTGTCGAGAACGTAGGCGGCGGGATCGAGTTCCGCGAGCAGCCGGGCCATTTCCGGCTCCGTCTTGCCGTTGCCGCTGAAGCCGAGGTTGATCGTCGGCCAGTCGAGGGCGCGGCCGATGATCGCGGGATACGCCATGCCCGGGCGCGAGGCGCAGCCGCCCTGCAGGATCGACGTGCCGTAGAACACGAGCGGCTTCCTTCCCGCGTACCGATCGGGCGCGGGCTCGAACACGGCGCCCGGGGGCAAGCCCAGCTCGATCGCCTCGGTGCCGTTATACAGCGGCAGATAGAGCGCGAATTCCCGTTTCGCGCCCGGCGCGAGCCCTCGCACCAGTGCGCCCGTGGTGGTGCCCTGGGTGGGACGCCCCTGCCCGATCCACTTCCATTCGCCCGCGTCGCGGACGTAGAGATCCAGGCCGCTCACACCCGTCGCCGGCATGTGCGGGAGCGCGAGCCGGTCCGGCTTGCGCACGGTCCAGCGCGCGTGGATCTCGTCCGCATCGGTGACGAACCGGAACCGCATGCCCGCCGAATCCTTCGCCAGGCTCCACACCGGAGGGCGCACGATCGATTCGGCCCGCGCGGGCAGGCGGTCATAGCGGTGCCGGGTGTCCGCCCACCCCCGCCCTTCCAGCGCCCAGGCGGCGAGCGAATGCCATGCGAGTTCCCGCGCCGGCGCGGCGGCGGCCCGCGCAACCGGCAGTGCCAGCACCAGCAGGCAGGGCGCGAGCCGGAGCCAGGCGGCGACGCGGACAACGCGCCGCAGCGAGGGCACGGCGACAGGACACAAGGACTGGCGGACGGGCGGGCGTCTCATGGCGTGGGCTTCATGTCACGGAGGGCGATGAGCTGGCGGAGCGCGGAGTCGACGAGTGCCTCGCCCGAGCCCGGCTGGGAGCGGGTCGTGGCGACGGACGCGCCGTAGCTGCCTTCCCGATACGCCTTGCGGTTGGCCACGTAGCCGATCGCCCCGTTGGCCAGCGTGTCGATGAAGGTGTACTGGTAGGGCGAACCCTGTTTCACCATCAACCCGAGCTCGACGAACATCTCGCCCGGAAAGCCCACGAAGGCGACCTCTTCGCCGAGCGCGATCACCATCACCTCGGCCTCGAAGCGGTACTGGCCGTCGATAAGGCGGTAGCCGACTTCGCCGTCGTGAAACGCCGCTCCACCCCCGAACTGGGCGGCGACGGCGGCGGCCTTCGCCTCGTGCAGGACCAGGGAGACCGTTTCATGCGACACCTTGAGCCCGTCCACGGCCACCGGTCGCAACTGCGCGTAGCCGCGCACCACCTCGGCCGCGATCAGCGTGCCGATCCGGGCGGATTCGTCGTAGCCTTTCACGCGATGAGGCCGGTGCGGGTCGAGCAGGTAATAATGGTTGACGTTGCCGGCCGCCCCCATCGTGAAGTGCATCAGCATCTCCGGTCCCTTCACGTCACGGAGGATCTTCGCGATCTGGTGCGGGAAGTCCGCCGAGTAACGCTGCCCGCCGGTGGTATCGAGGTGCATCGCGAAATTCAGCAGCGTCGCGATCGGCCTCCCGTCCGTGCCGGCGAAATAGAGCATCGGCAGCGAGGGATCGGTGGGGCCCGCGGCGCGCACGACGTCCACCAGGCCCTCGTCGCGGCCCTTCGCCGGATTGGAAACCACGGTCCCATCCTTCATGAGAAACCGGCGGTTGAAAGCGACTCCCCTCACCTCCCCGATCGTGGCCTGGAGCGTGGCTGGCGACAGCCGCGCCTCCGCCGCCTGCACGCTCTCCGCCATGAGCTGCGGCAGCCGCGCCAGGTAGGCGTCCATCACCTGGCGCTGCTCCGGCGTCGCGTTGCGGGCAAAGCGCGGACGGATGTTGGGCGTCGTATGCGTGTGCGTGGCCGAGAACATCACGTGGGCCGGCGGCACGCGGCTGATGCGGCTCACGTGCGCCCGCGCCTCCTCATGGAGATGACGCGGGATGCTGGTCAGATCGCACGCGACGACGGCGGCCTTGACGCCGCCGACCTCGAACACCACCGCGCGCGCCAGCAGCGGATCGTGCACGCCCTCAGCCGGGCCGGCTGGGAACGGCGGCCGCTGCGGCGCGTGGAACGGCATCAGGGGGGGCGGCGTGAGATCGACCACCGCCTGCCCCACCCGCAGGCCTGCGCCGCGCGCCGCCGGGAGAAGGGCCGCCGCCAGTGCGAACATTCCCAGGCACCGGGCGGCGCCCAGGGCGCGGGCAGCGATCCGGGATCCTGCCGGAAACACCCTCACGGGGCAGAAGTCCAAAGGGCGGCGGGGCGGCGGGATCACGGGCGGAAAAGCCGGACGGGGTTCAGGGGGAACGGCGCAGCACGACGGTGTCCTCCGAACGCTCGGCGTACACTCCAAATCGCGAATCGAGCAGCCGGACCAGGCCGTCGACATCGTCCGCCCGCAGGCCTCCGGTGAGAACAACCTCCTGCACCGCGGGATCGCCCAGCGTGAGGAAGACGCCGGAGCGCTCGGCGCCATGGCGGTTCATGACGTCGACCACCTCCGGAAGCGGAGTCCGGTCGAACTCGAGGTTCGGCACCCGCCACGCCAGGCGTGCGGCGATCTCCGCGCCGTCGAGTGTCTCCACGCGCAGGGCACCGTCCGCCGCCTGCCAGACTGCCCGGTGGCCCGTTCGCAGCTCGGTCTCGCCGGTGCCGCCGCCGTCGGCCTCGGGAGCACCGCGGCCGGTCGTCACCTGCACGCGTCCATCGGTCACGATCACCTCGGCGGCATCGGTGGACAAGGCGACGGCGAACGCGGTGCCGACCGCGCGGATCTGCAACCCTCCCGCCGTCACCACAAAGGCGCGGCCATCGGGCCGGACCTGAAAATGGGCGTCGCCGCGGCGCAGGGCCACCTGCCGCTCGGCGGGCCGCTCCCGGTACGTGATATCGGCGCCGGACCGAAGTTCGACGCGCGAACCATCCAACAGCGTGCGCCACTCCGGGCCGCGCACCGTGGTGGTGGCGGCCTGGGGCGCGGCGAGGTCCTCGCGCCAGGTCGCGACGCCCAGCGCCAGGATCGCCCCCAGCCCCACCGGCAAGGCCACGCGGGCCAGCCACCGCCAGCGCACCTGACGTCGCAGCTCGCCCAGCAGCTCCTCCTCGGCCCGGCTGCGCCGCACCCATTCGAGGGCCGACCGTCCCGGATCGTCCGCCGCCGCGAGACCGCCGGTGCTGGAATCAGTCCGAGCCATCTTCCAGCAGTTCGCCGGCGCCCCGTCGCCGGAGCAGTTTCGCCCAGCATTTCATCGCGGCTTCGGCGTGCACCTCGATGCTCTCCTCGGGCAGGCCGAGCCGCTGGGCCGTCTCGCGGCGGGAAAGACCGCGGATGCGACGCAGCACCAACACCTCGCGGTGGCGCGCCGGAAGGCGTGCCAGCGTCGACGCCAGCAAGCGGACCCGATCGCGGCGCGCGTTGCTCTCGAACGTATCAGCTTCGATTTCCCCGGCGAAGGACTTTTCCCACCGCTGCGGGGCAGATTTGGCAGGGTTCATGGCAGGAGGGAGGCGGGGGCCGCCCGCCGGCGCGTTCGCGCCGCGGCGCCAGCTGCGGGAGCCGGCGGGGAACACGGCGAAACGGGCAGAGGCGGCGGCATGGGAGGCGTTCAGCGGACGGGATGGTCGTTGTATCCGAAGCGATCGGCCAGGGCGAGGCAGTCGGCCCGCGAGCCGACGCCTTCAGAGCAGGTGGGATGCCCGAGGGAGGCGGCCGCGGCACAAACGCCCAGCCGCAGCGAGTCCGGGATGGGCCACCCCTCGTGCAGGCCGTGGAGCACGCCGCTGGCAAACGCATCGCCGGCGCCGGCCGCGCCCTGGATGAAGTCCGGAGGCACCCGCAGCGAAGGCTGCCAGACCTCTTCCCCCCGCGCGCCGCAGGCCAGCACCGCCGCGGGGAAATGCACGAACACCCAGTCCCGCACGCCGCCGCGCACCATCTCGGCGGCGGCCCGGGCCACGGCGGCGACGTCGACCACGCCGTCGCGCACGGTTGCGATGCCCGTGACCTGGGCGAGCTCGAACTCGTTGAGGAAAAGGTAATCGAGCTCCGGCAGGGCCGGCCGCACGACGCGGCCGAAGCGATCGCTCGCCTCGCTGACGACGTCGGCCACGGTCTTCAGGCCCGCGCCGCGCGCGGCGCGCAGGACTTCGACCGCGGCCGTGCCCGTGGAGGCGCCGGGCTGGTCGAGCCGGTCGAGCAGCAACAGGTAACCGAGGTGGAAGATGCGCGCGCGGGTCCGGGAGAAATCGAAGTGCTCCGGCGCGAGCTCGGCGTTGGCGCCGCGGCAGTGAAAGAACGTCCGCCGGCCGGTGCCCTGCTCGGTCATCACGTCGGTGTAGGAGGTGGGCGTGGCGCGCGAGGTCCCCAGCCGCGCGCAATCGATGCGATGCCGGGCGCAATCGTCGCGGATGAAGCGACCGGCCTCGTCGTCACCCACGAGTCCCACCGCCTCGAGGGGAAACGGCGCGCCGAGGCGGGCGAGGTTCTTCAGCACGTTGTACGGCGAGCCGCCGTTGCTGGAGAACTGGCTCGTGATGTTGGCCAGCGCGTCCTGCGGCGGCCAGCGGTCGATCAGCTTCACGTGATCGACGATCCAGTTGCCGCCGGCGATGATGCCGCTGCGTTCGTTCATCGGGAAGGGAGGGCGCGCGCGATCATGACACCGCGACGGCCGTGTTGGACCGCTGCGACTCGAGCGCGGCCGCCCAGATCTCGTGCGACGCGACGGCCTCGGCCACCGTGGCGCAGCCGAACCGTTCGCCGAGCTGCCCCGCCCGCTCGGCGAGGAATGCGGCCCACATCTGCTGCAGGATGTCGGGAAACCCCGGCTCGAAGATGGCGCCGGTGATCCCGGGAAACACCATCTGGAAGCCGAGGTCGGTCGAATCCCAGATCTGCTCCTTGTCGCGGCGGAAGGTCCACAGCGTCTTGGGCGTCTTGGTCGAATAACGCACGCCCCCGTCGGTTCCCAGCACCTCGATGTACCACGAGTTGGTCTCGCCCGGGCCGAAGCGTTTCAGCTCGATGCGCATCGGTGTCCGGGTGCCCTGGTGGTCGAAGTACGTCGCCAGCGTCGCGTTGTCCCAGGTGTCGATCGGGGCCATGCCGCCCTTGCCGTCGGGCCGCTCCGTGTAGACGCGCTGGAGCTGCGCGTAGACCGAAGTGGGCTTCCAGCCCAGCCGGAGCGGGACGTGCACCGCGTGCATGCCGAGGTCGCCGAGCACGCCGACTTCGCCGCAGAACGCGACCTGGCGCTTCCAGTTCACCGGTTTCTTCGGGTCGAGATCGCTCGAGTGGAGGTAGCCGACGCGCACCTCGATCAGGCGGCCGAGGGCGCCGGAACGCGCGACCGCAAACGCGCGCTGCGCACCCGGCAGGAAGGGAAACTCCGAGCTCACGCGCACGAAGCGCCCGCTGCGCTCGACGGCGGCGGCGATGCGCCGCGCCGACCCGAGATCGATGCCGAACGGCTTCTCCGCGAACAGGTCCTTCCCCGCGGCCAGGACGTCGAGGTACACCTTCTCGTGCAACTGGTGCGGCACGGCGACGTAGACGACGTCGACCTCCGGATTGCGCAGGAGCTCATGGTAGTCGGTCGTCAACTGGCGCACGGTCGGCACCTGCTTGAACCACTCCAGCAGCTTCGGCTGGACGTCGCACACCGCGGCGAGCTCGGCCCGCACCGGGAAGTTGTCCAGGACGAACCAGCGCGCGAGCGCGTTCGCCACTTCACGGCCCATGAGCCCGCCCCCGATCACCCCGACTCGCACCACTGGTTTCATACGTGAGAAAGGTATCGCGCCGTCACGCCCGCACGGCGCAGGTGCGCCTTCTCGGCGGCGTTGAGCCGCGCGTCGGTGACGAAAACGTTGAAGCGTTCCCAGCCCGCGAACGCCACCGCGGCCGGCTTGTTCCACTTCGCGGCGTGGGACACGAGCACGCGCTTGGTCGCGCGATCGGCGGCGAGCTGCTTCACCGCGGCCTCGGAAAGCTCGGTCGTGGAGGCGCCCTCGGTGGCATCGAGCCCGGAGGCGGCCAGCACCGCGACGTCGAAGCGCAGGCCGCGCAGCCAGTCGAGCGCCAGCGCGCCCACGAGCGCGAGGCTCAGCGCCCGCACCTCGCCGCCGACGCCGACGACGCGGGCCTTCGCCTGCGTGCCGAGCTGGAGCAGCGGGATGGAGTTGGTGACGACCGTCAGTTCGCGCCGGTCGAGGAGCAGCCGGGCGACTTCGAGGCACGTCGTGCCGGCGTCGACGAACACCTGTCCCCGCTCGGGAATCTCCGCCGCCACCGCCTTCGCCAGTGCAACCTTGGCCTCGACGGCGTCGACCGCCTTGTGCTCGAAGCCCGGCTCCGCGGCGAGGAACTCCGGATGCAGCACGCCGCCGTGCGCCCGCACGACCTTGCCCGCCGCCTCGAGCACGCGCAGGTCGCGCCGGATCGTGATGCCCGAAGCGCCGAGCTGGCGCGCGAGCTCGCTGACCGTCAGCCGGCCCTTCTGCCGCACGATGGTCTCGATCGCGCGATGTCGTTCGGGCGCGAACATGAGGGTCGGAGGCCGCGGGGAAGTCTCAGTGATCACTCTTCAAAAACGCCACGATGTTGCCGACGTCCTGTTTCTCCATCGTCTGTTCCAGTCCGTCCGGCATGAGCGAGAGCCCCGAGGCGGAAAGCGTGGCGATCTCCCGCCGCGCCACGGTCTCCTCCGTGCCGGCCGCCGTGCGCAGGGTGAGGCTCGCCTCGGATTCGGCCGCGAGCCACCCCGAGACCGAGCGGCCGTCCTGCGTCGTGACCGTGACCGTCTGGTAGCTGGGATAGACCTCGTAGTTGGGCACGAGGATGTGGAGCAGGATCGCGTCCGCCGGCTGGTGGCGGATGCCCGTGAGATCGGGGCCCACCTTGCCGCCGGCGCCCTGGTAGGTGTGGCAGGCCGAGCACGCCTTCTGGAAGGCCTCCCGGCCGCGGGCGACGTCGGTGCTGGTGGCGAGCAGCTCGCGGTAGGTGCGGTACACCTGCATGCGATCGCCGCCCTCGAGGTCCTTGAAGATCGTCTCCGCGGCCGCGCGCACCTTGGCATCATTGTGTTTCATCAACGCGGTGCGCCGCACCGAGGAGATCTCCGGCGCCGCAATCACCCCGCCCTTGATCGCCTCGAAGAGCACCAGGATCAGCGCCGGCCGCGCGGTGAGCGTCGTCAGCACCGCCTCGCGGACCCGCGGGGTGTAGCGGCCCCAGTTTTCCTTCGCGATGAGCAGCGCCCCGCCCCGGGCGTCGCCGATGCGCTCGATGGCCCGGATGGCCTGCACCTGCAGTTCGGGGGGCTGCCGCGCGTCAAGCAGCTGGGAGAGCGTGCCGCTCGCCTTGTCGAAGTCCGCGTAGCCGAGCAGCGACACCGCGCTCGTACGTTCGCGCGTCGAAGCCTGGCCATCGAGCGCCCGTTCCGCCACCGCCTGGAGGAAGGCCTGCACCGAGGCCTCCTTGCGGCCGGCGCCGCCGAGCAGCGCGCCGAACGGATCGGAGCCCGCGCCCTTGGCGCCGCCGCGACCGCGATAGCCCTCGACGAGCCCGAGCACCGACGCCATGCGCCAGCCCATGTCGCCCTCTCCTCCGAGCATCTGCAGCAGGAAGCCGCGGCAGGCCTCCGGGGAGGCGCCCGCGCCAAAGACCCGGCCCAGGTGCTCCATCACGACGGCGAACGCCTTCGGGTTGCGCGCCCGCCCGGCCTGCACGGCCGCCAGGAATGCGTCCATCCGTCCCGCGATGCCGCTCAGAACCGCCGCGCGCGTCCATTTCTCCTCGCCGTCGGAAATCGCAATCGCCGCCAGCGCCGGCACGACCGCCGCGTCGCCGACGCCGGCAAGGGCGAGCGCGCTGCAGAACCGCACGCGCGCATCGGCGTCGCGGGCGGTCGCCAGCACGGCCGGCAGGAGACCGCCGGTCCGGCCCTCGCCGAAACGTTCGGCGGCGAACTGCAGGCCCTGCTCGCGCACCCCGGGATGGGCGTCGCGCAGCGCGGCCAGGATCATCGGCTCGGTGAGCGCCTGCCGGGCGTGGAGCAGCCAGAGCGCGCGGACCCTCGACTCCGGACGCGCGGAGGCCGACGCCACCTTAGCCAGCAGCGGCGTCGCCGCCGCATCGGCCCGCTCGAGCAGCAGCCGGTGCGCCCGCGCGCGCCACCACTCGTCCGGCGACTCCAGGCTGGCCACCAGGCCCGCGACGCTGTCATCCGCCGCCGCCGGACGCGCCGCCCGCGGCCCGTCTTTCACGATGCGGTAGATGCGGCCCATGCCCTTGCCGCTCTCGAAATCGAGCATCCCGCGCGACTCCTCCGGCACGTAGCGGGGATGATCGATCTCGCGCCGGTACATGTCCGCGACGTAAAGCGCACCGTCGGGCCCGGACCCCAGGTACACCGGGCGGAACCAGACGTCGGCCGTGGAAAGGAACTCGCGGTCGCGATAGACCGGATCCGAGCGCAGAGACGCGCCCTCCATCCGCATCGCCTGCCGCTGCACGAGATTCTGCGCGGACTCGGCGATGAACACGTTGCCCAGGTGCCCCGGGGTGAGGCCCGTGCCATTGAAGATGAAAACGCCGCTCGCCGACGTGAACGTGCCCGTGTGCGGCGTGCCCATCAGCCGCGGGATGTAGTCGGCGGAAACCGCGGAGCGGCTGATCGGCCACACCTTCGCCTCCGCCTCGACCTTCGAGACTTCCTGCGCGAAATCGGTGAACGAGAGGTGCGGATTGCGGCCGAGGTGCCAGGGCTCCAGCATCACCTGCATCACCGGGTGGCGGTTCGAGCAGTAGAAGCGGCGGCCGAACGGATCGAACGCGAGGCCGAACTGGGCGCGCCCGCTCACGTTCTCATAGATGAGACTGTCCGGATCGAAACGCCCGTCGCGCACGGGAAACGAAACGGCCGGACGGTCGGGGTGCAGCGGCGAGGAGACCTTGCCGCCGTTGAGCCCGCTCGTGACATAGACGCGGCCGTCCAGGCCGAGCGTCGGATGGCTCACGCGGATCTGCGCCGTCTTCGTGTCCTCGAAGCCGGTCAGCACGACCTTCTTCTCCTCGGCGACGCCGTCGCCGTCATGATCCTTCAGATACAGGATGTCGGGCGCCGCGGTGACGAACAATCCGCCGCGCCAGAGCATGAGGCCGTTGACCAGGCCCAGGCCGGTGGCGAATTCCTGGCGGCGTTCGAAACGGCCGTCGCCATCGGCATCCTCGAGCAGCGCGATGCGCCCCAGCGTGGTGCGCACGCCGCCCTCGACCGGATCGGGATAGCCGCGGTTCTCCGCGACGAACAGCCGGCGCGGGCCGTCGAAGACGAACGCCACGGGATCGACGACCAGCGGCTCGGCCGCCACGAGCTCGATGCGCAGGCCCGGCTCGAGCTGGAATGTCCGCAGCGCCTCCTCGGGCGAGCGGGCCGGATGACGGGTGGACTCCGCCGCTCCCGCGACCCCTGAACCCAACGCGACCAGCGCCATGAAGGCGGGGCGGCGAAAAATGCTCCAACCTGGGGAATGGTCACAAATGAACATTAACAATCATACTTGAACACGCCCCGCCCGGGATGCAACCTCGGGTTCTTCCCTACGATGAAAAAAATGCTTCGCCCCGCCCGCCGCCGTTTCGGCCTCGCCGCCCTCGCCCTGTTCACCGGCCTTGCGATCGCCGCGCCGGAACTCGCGGCGCAGGGCGCGCCCATCACCCCCAAGGAGAAGATCGTGCTCTTCGACGGGAAGACGAAGAAGGATCTCGGCGAGTTCTACACCTGGCTCGCGAAGTTCGGCCGGCACGACCCGGACAAGGTGTTCACCGTGGTCGACCAGATCGACGGCGCGCCCGCCATCCGCTCGAGCGGCCAGCACTGGGGCGGGATCGTGACGAAGAACAACTATACGAACTACCGTCTGGTGGTGGAATTTCGCTGGGGTCTCGTGACGTGGGAGCCGCGGGCCAACCGCACGCGTGACAGCGGCATCCTGCTCCACTGCCAGGGTGAGGACGGCAACCCCTCGAAGTTCTTCAACTCGCCCTGGATCAGCTCCGTCGAGTATCAGATCATCGAGGGCGGCACGGGCGACATCATCCTCGTCAACGGCGTCGAGCGCGGTTCGGAAAAGCCGCTCGTCCCGCGCCTGTTCGCGAAGGTCGCCGCCAACGGCAAGAACTGGGACCCCAACGGCACCGAGAAGGAATTCACCCGCGGGCGCATCGACTGGCAGTACCGCGATCTCGGCTGGAAGGACGTGCTGGGCTTCCGCGGCGCCAAGGACGTGGAGAAGGCGGTGGGCGAGTGGAACCGGATCGAGGCCGTCTGCAGGAATGGCGACGTCGACTACTTCCTCAATGGCGTGAAGGTCATGGAAGGTCGCCGCGGCAGCTACACCTGGGGACGGCTGATGTTTCAGTCGGAAGGCGCGGAGATTTTCTTCCGTCTGATCGAACTGCACCCGCTGACGAAGTAAGTCGTCCCCGGGGCGAACGAAACGGAGCGGCGCGAAGGCGCCGCTTTTTTCGTGCCCGGAAAGGGAGCCGTCGGTGTCGCGCGTCGCCCTTCACCGGAAAGATGCAATTGACCCACACGTCACCGCTGAAGTCGGCTGCCTCGAGCGGTGGAGCGGCTTGTCCTCAAGCCGCGGCGGACCGGTCCGTCGCACGTCAGCCGCCTGGGGACAGGCGGCTCCACCTTAACGGCATGAGGTGGTGGCTCAGGGGCGCAGTTCGGCGGCCATTTCGAGCAACGCATCTATCATCTTCACGGACGCCTGCGGCTCCAGATAGTTGGTGCCGGGCCAGGTCTCGTAACCGCCGAGCTCGAAATGCCGGGGCGTCGGCAGGTACCCCATGTAGGCATGGTTCAACTCGACCATGAACGAATGCTTGAACGGGCTGCGCTTCTTGAACTCGAGGCCGGTCTCGGCGAACGTCTCGGTCGGGAAGCTGCCGATGCAGATGTCCCCGATCCGGACGACCTGCACGGGCGTGACGGCGGGATTCTTCGCCTCCGCCAGGATCTGCACCCGGCCCGCGTAGCTCAGCTTCTGCACATACTCCGGCGTCGTCGGCCAGCGGGCGCCCACGGGGATGTCTCCCTTGGACAGCTTGGGCGCCTTCGCCTCGGTGTCCTTGGCCCATGCGATCATTTCGGGACCGATCTTCCGCCACGAGAGCGCCAGCTCCCGGTAGCGCGCGCCGAGCGGGGCGGCATCGAGCCACGTGACCCGCGCGAGCGCGCCGTGCACCTTTTCCGCCACGTCCTGCGCGACGTGGCGCATCTGCTCGAGGCCGGAACGGCCGCGTTCCGTACGCCGGAAATCGATGTTGTTGATGTCACCGCTCGTGCCGTTGGCCATCATCGCGACGAACGGCCGCGCGGCCGGCGGCGTCGGGAGCATGCCCTTCAGCGCCTCGCAGAACATCCCGTAGTAGTCCGCGGAAATCGAGCGCCCGCCCACCCCGCCGACGTAGTGCAGCGAGTACGCCGCATAGAGCCCGATCGGGACGCCGGCGAGGTCGCGCAGCGCGAAGAACGAGACGGTGGGATCGATCGGTCCGGCGGGCTCGAGCAGATCCTTGCTGCCGCGCGGCGGGTTCATCTTCACCTTCTCCACCTTGCCAAACGGGCTCGGCGGCGCGGTGCCCTCGCGCATGTGCCAGCGGCGGTTGTGGACGTGCTCCGGCACGTCGACGGAACCGAACGCGATCTGCGCGGGGCGCAGCTCGTTGGCGGCGCGCTGCACGCCGTCGGCGATCCGCCGGGCGACGAAGCGCTGATACTCGTCCAGCGGCTGGTCCTGCACGAACCGGCTCTCGCCCAGCGCCGTGCCGGCGGAGTGGGTGTGCGTGCCCGAGATCATCACGTTGGCCGCCGGGATGCCGGTCGCCTCCTGGATAAGCCGGCGGGCCTCGAGGCTCACGCTGCGGTGCAACCCGAGCAGGTCGCACACCACGAGCGCGAGCCGGGTGCGGCCGTCATCGAGCACGAGGCAGCGCGCGTGCAGTTCATCGTGGACGTGCTGCGCCGGGTACGGCGCGAAGCCGCCGACGATGCGCGTGCCGAGCGGCGGCGTGATGTTGCTCGTGGCGGCGCCGGCGCGCAGCGGCGCCGCGGATTTCTCCGCGGCAAACGTCGCGCTTCCGAAGGCCAGGACCAGCAGGAAGCAGAGCGATTTCATCGGGGTGAGGGGAGACGGAAACGAGGGTGAAAGGCCGCCATGACGGCCCGCGGCCCTGGCGCATGCGGAGCGACAGGTCCGGGGCGGCGGGCCGCTGCTCCGCTACTTGAGCTCCTTCAGCTTCACCTCGCGGCCGAGCTCGGCCGAGAGATCGGCGGCCAGGGCGGCGCGGTGCGACTTGAGGCTCTCGCCGAAGCTCGTCAGCGGCATGTCGTCCCCCCGCTCGAGGGCATCGAAGAACGCCTGGAATTGGGTCTGGAACGGGTGATCCGAGACGTCGCCCGAATCGAGCAGCTTCATCGAGAGCGTGCTCCAGGCGTGCTTGTTGAGCCCGGGAAGCTTGTTCGAGTGGAACTTGTTGTCGAGGAGCGAGCCTTCGCTGCCCACCAGGTGGGTGTGGAAGTAGTAGGGCTGGATGCAGTCGATCACCGACGCGACCTTGCCGATCCGACCGTCCTTGAAACGCAGGATCGTGACGGACGTGGTGTCGTACTCGTATTGCGCGAACACCTTGTTCTGCGAGCGCGTGGCGTAGGAGGTGACGGCCTCGACTTCGCCGCCCATGCACAGCAGGAGCGCGTCCATGGCGTGGCAGCCGGCGGAGAGCAGGCTGCTGCCGCCGTTCGTCTTGCCGGTGTTCCAGCGGAACTGGCCGTACCACGGGCCGATGCCATGGTAGTAGTCGATCTCGCCGTAGTGGATGGTGCCGAGCATGCCCGCGTCGATCGTCGACTTGATCACCTGGAACTGGCTCGACCAGCGGCACTCGAAACAGACGCAGGTCTTCACGCCGGCCTTCGCGATCGCCGCGGCGACCGCCTTGGCGTCCTTCCAGTTCAGCGTGATCGGCTTCTCCAGGATGATGTGCTTCCCGGCCTTGGCCGCGGCGATGATGTGCTGCGCGTGCTGCGACGGATAGCTGCAAACGGAGACCGCGTGGATGTCCGGGCGCTTGAGGAGCGCGGACAGGTCGGTGAACGCCTCGATCGGGCTCCCGTGCCGGGCGCTGAGCGCGGCATTGTCCTGCGGACGGGAGGAGTAGATCGCGGTGACCTGGGCGTTGGAGGTGGCGTTGATGGCCTGGATGTGGGCTCCCGCCACCCAGCCGTAACCGATGACGGCGACGTTGTATTTTTTCATGGAGTTTGAAGGTGAACGGCGCCGCGGCCGCCATCGCCGGGCCGGCCCCCGAGGGCCGACGCGGCGACGCGGCCCGCTGCCGCAACGGGTCAGAACGATCCCTTGATGCCGAGCGCGAGCGCAATGCCGAACTCCGAAGTCCGGTTCTGCCGCGCGTACCAGGGCGTCTCGTCACCGTAGCGCAGGATCGTCTGCGGTTCGTTGAACACGTTGTTCGCGCTGGCCACCACCGAAAGGTTCTTCGTGAGCTGGTAGGAGCCGTTGAGGTCGACCGAGGTGCGCGCCCCGATGTACTGGAACGCGTTCGTGCCCACGGCCGGCTGGGCGGTGCGCTTGTCGAGGCCGCGGTAATTCCACCGGGCGACGAACGTCAGGCGGCGCCAGTTGACGGAGAAGCCCATGTTGCCGGTCTTCGGGATGAAGCTCGTGAAATCGGCCTGGCGGTCGCCCTCGAGCTTCAGCTTGGTCGCGTTGGCGAAGACCGTGAACATGCTGCCCCAGCGGCCGAGGCGGCGCAGCGACTGGCGGAAGTTGAACTCGCCGCCGGTGATGCGGGCGTCGCCGGAGTTGAACTTGGTGTTCACGTTCCAGCCGACGTAGCCGGGATCGAGGCCGAGTTCATCGAGGATCTCGGGCGTGGCGAGCCGCACCTGCGTGCCGAAGAAGTTCTTGATGTCCTTCATGAACACGCCGGCGCTGAAGATGCCGCCGTCGTTGGTGTAGTATTCGAACGAGAGGTCGAAGTTGTCCGCGGTCCAGGGCCGGAGGGCCGTGTTGCGCACGGTGATGGTGCCCTTGACGATCGCGGGGTTGTTCTGGTCCTGCTCGTTGAGGTCGTTCTCCGAGAACTGGGCGTTCGGGATGACATCGACGAGGTCGGGGCGGCCGTAGGTCTTCGCGTACGCCGCGCGGGCGAGGAAGTTTTCCGACGCCTCGAAGTTGAAGTGGAGGCTCGGATACGCCCCATCGTACGAACGGGCTGCCCGATAGCCGCGCTCCTGGCGGACGAGCCGGAGCTCCTCCATCGAGCCGGCGGCGCCGGCCTCGGGCTTGCGGATCCGCTGGCCGGCGGCATTGCGGGCGAACGTCCCGTTGGGATTGCGCACGAACACGGCGGCGAGGTCCACGAGCGGCCCCTGGCCCTCGTCCTCGGTCTTCTCGAAGCGGAGGCCGGTGACGATGTTGAGCCGGTTGCGGAACACGCGCGCCTCGGCCTGCACGTAGGCGGCGGAGACCGTCTCCTTGATGTACTCCGAGCCGGTGATGCGCGACTGCTCGGAGGCGACGAGGTTGGCCGGGGTCTGCGTGAACAGGTTCAGCGCGTCGAATGCCCGGTTGACCGACACCCAGGGCACGTTGCGGAAGCCGTAGTGAGAATCCTGATTCCGGTAGGACTGCATTTGATACGGCGCCGCGGAATCGGGCGTCGTCGTGTTGCCGTCGGGACCCGCGTAGGACCAGGTCTTCGTCTGCACCCGCGCGTCGACCTTCATCACGCTCTGGAAGCCGCCCACCTGCAGCGCGGTCGGGAACGGCAGGAAGTTGAACCGCCGCCGCACGTTGGCGTGGGCCGAGCGCAGGTCCGACTTGTTGTCGTAGGGCTGCTGCGTGGCCGTCGTCAGCGTGTAGTTGTTGATGTCGTAATAGTCGATCGGCCGGTTGTTGTTGTCGAAGGCCTCGATGATCCACGGGCGGTCGAGCACGATGTCGCGCAGCGACACGCGCACCGGCCCGTTGAGCGTCGTCGTCATGCCGCCGAAGTGCCCCGGATTCGGCCGGGAGCGGTTCGAAAGCGAAAGGCTGGCGCCGCCGTCGATCCGCCACTGGCCGTCGTCGTAGCGGTACTTGAGCGTGTACTGGTCCGTCGCGCCCTCGAAGGTCTGCGAGCCGCCGGACAGCGTCACGGCGCCGCGGCCGGTCGCGCCGATGGTTTCCTTCTCCGTGAAGCTGAACGGCACGCCGGTCGCGGGCGTCGGGGCGGCGACGGTGCCGGCGTTGAACGCCCAGCTCTGCGTCCCGATGTACGTCTTGTAGGAATTGTGCTGGACGTTGAGCGAGAGCACGGAGTTGGGCAGCGGGCGCCAGTCGGCCTTGATCCCGTAGTTGCGGCGCGACTGGCTGCGCGGGCCGTCCTGCAGCGTGAACTGCTGGAGGTACGGCCGGTTGAAAGAGGCACCGGTGCCCGTGCCGGCGGCGTTGAAGAGCGTGGTCGCGAGGTGCTGCTCGTTGTACTTGTTGCTCTGCATGCCCGTGACGACGACGCCGAAATCCTTGTTCACGGGCAGCGTGTAATCGAACTCCCAGCCGAGGTGAACCTTCCGGGTGGGATGGTCGCCGTTGCTGTGCGGCGTCTTGTCGAAGGTGAGGTTCTCGCTGTTGGCGATGAGCGTGAAGCCGTAGTTGAGCCGCGCCTTGCTGCGCTCGAACGCGCTCTTCGTCACGAGGTTCACCGAGCCCGCGAGCGAATCGGCGGGCGTGGACGGCGTGGGCACCTTCGTGACCTCGATGCGCGAGATATTGTTCAGCGCCAGCGTGTTCATGTTGAAGTTGCGGCCGGGGGACGCGTTGGCGCTGACGAGTGCCGCGCCGTCGGAGGTGAAGGAGGTCATCGCTCCGCCGATGCCGCGCACCGAGATGCCGACGATCTCCACCTCGGAATACTCGGCGGTAAGACCGGGGATGAACTTCAGGAACTCGCCCACATTGCTGCCCAGCACGTCGCCGAGCTCGTCGGTCGCCATCACGTTCTTGATGTTCGGCGCGAACCGCTGCTCGTTGGTCGCAATCGCGCGGGCGTCGGTCTCCTTGTCCGAGGTGACGCGGAAACTGTCCAGGCGAACCACGCTGCCGGCCGCGCCGTAGCGCGCCTGGCTGGTGAGCTCCACGTTGCGCTCGACGGTCGCGCCCGGGACGAGGTTCAGCGCGATCTGCTGCGTATCGAGGTCGGTGTAGAACACCTCGAGCGTCACGTCGCCGCCCGGCACGCCGACGAGGCGGTAGGTGCCGGACTGGTCGGTGTAGGCGACCAGGTCCGTGCCCTTCACCACCACGCGGGCATTGTTGAGGAAGTTGCCCGTCACCACGTTTTGCACGCGGCCGGTAATGGTACCGGTCGCCTGCGCCGGGGCCGTGGAGGCCGCGGCGGCAGGTTGCGCCTGGAGGGGCGGCACAGTCAGGGCGCCGAGCACCAGGGCGAGGATCACCAATCGTTCAGTTTGCTTCATGGATTTGCGTTGAGACCAACCAGCAGTTCCGGGGCTAGGGTGCAGGGAAAAGGCGGAGAAGGGCCACGGCCCTTCCACTCTCGGCAACGACGCCCGGGGAAGACGAAGTTCGCGCATCGGCACGGCCCGACCACGCGCCAAAACGCCGCGGAGGTCCAGACACGAATGCTCACTTCGTGCACCCCGTGCACATTCGCTCATCCCGCGCCTCGCGGTGGCCCCGCCATCCCGTCGCGGCGATCCCCGGCGCACCGCCGGCCAGACCGGAAAAAATGACTTTCGCTTCCGCCGCGAACGGCAATGTTGGGTTCCGATGCTTTCGTGGAAATCTGCCGTTGCCGCCGCCCTGGCCGCCGCGGGCCCCGCCCTCCGGGCCGCCGACGTCGACTACCTGCGCGACGTGAAGCCGATCTTCCAGCAGCACTGCTACCGCTGCCACGGTCCCTCCCAGCAGAAAGGCGGCCTGCGCGCCGACACCGTGGCGTCCCTCAAGGAAGGCGGCGATATCGGACCCGGGCTCAAGCCGGGAGACGGCGCGGCGAGCCTGGTCGTCCTCGCGATGCTCGGGAAGCACGAGGACATCTCGCAGATGCCCTACAAGAAACCGCCGCTGGCAGAGGCCGAGGTGGCGAAGATCCGCGCCTGGATCGACGCGGGCGCGCCGGCCCCGGCCGTCGACGAGCCGGCCCGCGACCTGCACTGGGCGTTTGTGGCTCCGGTCCGACCGGACGAGCCCGCGACGAGCCGGGCGGACTGGGCGCGCAATCCCATCGACCGCTTCATCCTGGCCCGGCTCGACACGGACCGGATCGCGCCCGCGCCGGAGGCCGACCGTCCCACGTTGCTGCGGCGCGTCAGCCTCGACCTCACCGGCCTGCCCCCCACTCCGGCCGAGGCGGCCGCGTTCGCCGCCGATCCGGCGCCGGACGCGTACGAACGCGCCGTGGAACGGCTGCTCGGGTCGCCCCACTACGGGGAACGCTGGGCCCGGCCATGGCTCGACGTCGCGCGTTACGCCGATTCCAACGGTTATTCCATCGATGCGCCGCGGCAGATCTGGAAGTATCGCGACTGGGTGGTGGACGCGCTGAACCGCGACCTGCCCTACGACCGGTTCGTGATCGAGCAGCTGGCCGGCGACCTCCTCCCCCAGCCCACCGTCGAGCAGCGCGTCGCCACCGGCTTCAATCGCAATACCCAGATCAACAAGGAAGGCGGCATCGATCCCGAGCAGTTCCGCGTGGAAGGCGTGCTCGATCGCGTGAACACCTTCGGCACGGCGTTCCTCGGCCTCACGGTCGCGTGCGCCCAGTGTCACGATCACAAGTTCGATCCGATTTCACAGAAGGAATACTATTCCCTCTACGCCTTCTTCAACAGCACGGTCGATGACGGCCATGGCGACCTGCGGGTCGGCGGCATGCTGCTCTTCAACGACGACGGCACTCCCGATCTGGCGCACGACGCCAACATCGCCGCGCGGCGCGAGGCGCTGCGCATCTTCCTCAATGCCCAGGGCGAGATCGTCGAAGCCTGGCGCGCGGCGCTCACTCCCGACCAGCGCGCCAAGCTCCGACCCAACAGCCTTCGCGCCGCGGCGGACGTGCCGTGGGACAAACAGACCTTTGCGCAGCGCCGCGCGACTTACGGCGCGTCCCGCCCGGCGGACACGGAGTTCCGCACGCGAAACTCGGAGCTGGCCCGGCTGGAGCGCCGCGATAGCGGCGCCGTCTCGACGCTCGTGATGCAGGAACTGGCGGAGCCCCGCGCCACGCACCTCTTCATCAAGGGCGATTTCACGCGTCCGGGCGAACGGATGGCGCCCGCCACGCCGGCGATCCTGCCGCCCCTCGCCACCCGGGGCACGCCCACCCGGCTCGACCTCGCGCGCTGGCTCTTCGATCCCGCGCATCCGCTGACCGCCCGCGTGATGG